>Ga0180429_10004824_pt1 | contig 10744 bp, 8 predicted proteins | sample SS_ome_FD_132428 | JGI IMG/M metagenome (GOLD analysis project Ga0180429, IMG submission 132428) | Hypersaline lake sediment archaeal communities from the Salton Sea, California, USA - SS_1_S_1 metaG | ecosystem: Environmental > Aquatic > Non-marine Saline and Alkaline > Hypersaline > Sediment ... | reverse complement strand
GTATTTAATAGAGATTATGCAATGAAGGTTAAGGAAAGATCGTTGCCGGTTTTTAATGCAGGTTTTGTGGAGGGACAACTGGATGCATTTGGGCGCTGGGGAAAGACTGTAAAGAACAAACCTGATTATTCATCCATAGTGGGGTTATGTGCCAAAACAACAATTGATTTTATTCTGGTTGAAAATCCTGTGATTGAGAACGCAAGCGAAACCGTCCAAAGCGGCAGTCGGAATATTGCTGTTTTTCAGTGTTCGAAACTGAGCATGTAATGTCATATTCTTTGATGCATCTCTCGATATCCCATTCCTTTTCCGGCGGATTTCTCAATCGTTCGAGAATTTCTACAGAGGGCATGCCTTTTTCGTACAGGTTGCTGTTGTCAGGGTATTTTGTATAGATAAACCATGAGCGGTATAAATTTAATGAAATAACGAGAATGAATAACGGCAATACAAATTTGTAATATCGGTTATATAAAGGATGGTTGTGTAGTCTGCTTAAATGCTGGTAGGTAAATAAAAAAGCCAGCATTACTGGTGGCCAGAGGTCTGCTACATAACGGAATGCCACCGTCAGGTAGGATAGCAACAGTAAAGGCCCAATCATTAGGCTGAGAAACAACAGGTTCAGCTTGTAATTGTTTTTGATACCATCTTTTATGTTGGTGTAGATTAGAAGTAAAACAAAATAGATAAAAATAAACAGGCTGCCAATCCAGAGGAACTTTAAATAGCTAAAAGGCCATTCCTTGCGAATATAACCAAGCCCTAAATCATTTATCCAGTTATTATGCAGGGGGATGTTGGTATTAATGTAGAAATGAAGATTGGGAAGTATTCTGGCGATTTCAAAGCGTGAAGTATCAGTGAGCATTGCACTGCATAACGAAGCAGTATGGACTTTTTCTGCACGAGCATACCCCCATTGACCTCCTGCAATATTCCAAAACTCACCAAACCTGAGGTAATTTAGCGTCAATAGTACTATTCCGCTTGCACCTAAAATTAACAGGGGGACGTAAGAAGTCTTGAAAAGTTGGGAGACAAACTGGAAGTTGAAAACATTGTATGACTTTGTTTTTGAATGATGTACATCCAAGGTGCTTGCAAAGATCAGTACTATTGTTGCCGCGTAGAGGGAGATTGCAATTGTTTGTCTTGTATGAAGTGAAAAGGCTGCAATCAGGGCGTAAAGTGCAAGTCTGTAGAGGGGTTTTTCAAGGGTACGAAATATATCGTGCCATACAACAGCGATAAAAATAGATGAGACCATAAGCATTGCTGCATAGGGCTCATGAAGGATGTTACCTTTTTGAGCGATGATGAAATACGCACTTCCAAACCAGATAAGCAGGCTGTAGCCAAGCAATATAACGAAGGCTCTGATATCGCGGGTATGATGCTTGTCAGCTGCTGTTGAAAACAGGATGGCATACTGAAGAGCAGATGCGCCGAGTGTTGTCATTATCCAGACGGAGAGTTTCCCCAGAGGGATTGTGTTTAAGTCAATGAAAGGCGCAAGAATCAGGCGCAGTATAGTCGGAAAAAATCCATAATACATATAGATTTTATCTTCATAATATAAACCTTCTGGTCCGACAGATTCCATACTGATATCCAGTCTGCCATCCAGTATAGATAGAGCGAGCTCATTATAGGCTTTCCAGTAATCCTCGTAAGCGAGCAGATTAAAGTTGAAATTGGTGATCAGTCCCGCGTAAAAGAGAGCAGGCAATAAAAAAAATACGATGACGATGAAAAAGCTGTGGAATAGAGGTTTCTTGTGATTATTCATAGGTATCTGTTTCGTATTTTTTCGATATTAGTTTGCTTGATAGGTATAGTTTGTATTGTGAAAAAATATTAAGTGCTGGGTGTTGTTATGTCGGCTAAAAAAAAGATTGTGTTTATTGGCCCGGTTTTTCCATACAGGGGTGGTATAGCACAACATAGTACTATGGTAGCGCGTGAATTGGCAGATTTGTCAGAGCTGCTTGTACTGTCATTTTCCAGACAGTATCCAAAATTCCTCTACCCTGGAGAGACTGATCAAGACAGTACATATGTTGATTGCAGCGAAGAAAACACAGAATACATGATTGATTCATTAAATCCGTTTACCTGGCAAAAGGCGGTGAACAAAGTGCTGGATTTTGGTGCTGAAAAGGTGATTCTTCCCTGGTGGACTATTTACTTTGTTCCCTGTTTTTCTTATATGCTGGTTCAGTTCAGGCGTAAAAAAATAGATATTGTTTTTATTTGCCATAATGTTATCGAGCATGAAAGCAGTATTTGGAAAAAAAAATTAAGTGAAGCCGTGTTAAAAATGGGGAGCGCATTTATCGTGCACTCAAATACAGACAGGGAAAATCTGCTTGAATTTCTGCCCGATGCGAAAGTTAATATGCATCATCATCCTCTTTATGATCATTTTCCACTCCCCCGGGGAGAGTTCGAACGCCGAAAATCACTCGAATTGCTGTGCTATGGCTTTATACGGCCATACAAGGGGATCGATATTCTTGTTGATGCCATGAGTAGAGTGAAGCGTGATGATGTTCAGTTAACAATTGCAGGAGAAGCCTGGTACGAAGGTGATGCAATACATACAAAAGTAACCGAACTGGATCTTGAAGACAAAATTGAACTACGTCTTTATTATCATAGTGATCAGGAAACTGCGGAATTATTCAGTCGCGCAGATATTGTTGTTTTACCATACCGGTCTGCAACGGGCAGTGGAGTAATACCCATTGCATATTATTACAACAAGCCGGTATTGGTTACTAAAGTGGGTGGGCTGGTAGATGTCGTAGAAGAATGTGTGACGGGTATCTTTGTTCCCCCGGAAAACCCTGAACTGCTGGCAGCAGCAATTGATAGGCTCAGTAGTGAGGAATGTAACGCTATGAGTATGAATATCAATCAATATATAAAGGATTGGACCTGGGAGTCCTTTGCAGGGAAATTACTTGAATTGCACGGCTAGCTATTCGTGAAACGATTAACTTACATAGTGATAGTCAACTGGAATGGCTGGCGCGATACGATTGAATGCCTGGAGTCACTTTTATATCTGGAAAATAACGACTTCAGGTTGATTGTTTGTGATAACGGCTCAAGTGACGGTTCCCTGGAGAAAATAATAAAATGGGCGGAAGGAAATCTGGAGGTTAAGCTTCCCGCCTTTCTTCGGCCAACACACAAGCCTATTAAAAAACCGTTGTCGTTCGAACAATTCAGTCCAGATGATTCATTTCAGAAAAGCGTAAGTCCAGATAAGAAGCTTATACTGATAGATTGCAGAGATAATCTTGGGTTTGCTGGTGGAAATAATGTAGGTTTGCGCTTTGCGATGGAGCAAGCGGATTTCGGAGAAGCCTGGTTGCTGAATAATGATACGGTAGTGGATCAATGGTCACTAGACAGGCAATTGGAAAAACTGAATTCTGACAAAAGGATCGGTATTTCAGGTTCAACTATTCTCTATTATGACAATCCTGAAAAAGTGCAGGCATTTGGTGGTGCGCGTTATTTCAGTTGTATTGGCCTTGCGATGCATGTGGGGCGTTTCTTTGGCTCTTACCGGAAAGTGAATGAAAGTTACATTGAAAGTATGATGAGTTATATTTCAGGAGCATCCATGATGGTTTCATCTGAATTTCTTGAAACGGTAGGTCTCATGTCAGAAGAGTATTTTCTGTATTATGAAGAGTTGGACTGGGCACTAAGAGCTGATGGAAAATTCAAACTGGGGTATGCGCAAGATAGTATTGTATATCATAAGGCCGGCTCTTCCATAGGATCATCGAAGAATGCAGTCAAAAGAAGCTTGTTGTCTGATTATTATTTAATGAGTAATCGGCTGAAAATAACCAAAAAATTTTTCCCGCGCTATCAATTGTTTGTTCGTCTGTTTCTTTTATTCGAGGCATTTTTAAGGTTGCTGAGTGGCAAGTTCAAATTTGCCGGCATGATATTTAGGATTGCGAGCGGAGTGAAGAACGACGTGCCGGTGAGTGAAAAAACCAATAGTGGTAGTGCTAAAGGCTAGTCATCGATTTTGTACTCAAGCCGGCCCACCCGTTGCTTTAGTTCAGCGATAAAATAAGCTATTGAGTCAACTGTAGTCAGCCCATGTTTGTTGAATATGGAAAGTAAGCCATATGCATCATCCCATACATAGGGTTGCTTTTGTGAATTTGCACCCATGTTTTTCAGTATGATGGAGCGAATCGGTTCGGCTTTTTGTATTTCCTGAAAATTAAGGCTTTTGTTGTTGCTAATTGAAAACATAAAGTCAATAAGCAGTATATCGTTGGTTTTTGTAATAAAAATGTTATCTGCTTTAAAATCGCGATAAATTATTTGTGAATGGTATAAGGCATCAGTAATTTCAAGTAATTGCTGGCTTATTCTTGGAAATGAACTCCTGACAAATGTAGGATCAGTGATGAGTTTGTCCAATGTCGGAAGGCAGATATATTCGAATGCAATGAACCTGTAATTATCTGTGTCATGGAATACCGGGTGAAGGATGTATTTAGCTATATCAGGGGTTTTTGATAGTATTTCATATGACATGACCTCGTTTTTCAGAATATTTAATCCATAGTCTGTCTTGATAAAGATCTTCCTCCCCTGGTAGCAGCCAGTGAAGTAGCCACACCCATGGTGCCAGTTGCGTAGTTTGTATATTTTTATATCACTAACATTATGTTGATTTCTCAATCTAAGGAGAAATGCAGGATATCTGAATACTATCCACAATGCGGATCGAAGAATATGTCGAGTTTTAAACAAATTTGCTAGCAATTTTTTTCAAGTGCCTGAGTTGCTTGTCTGTAAAAAGTGATACCGCTTTGTTGTATGTTTCAGTTTTGAATTCGTGGATTATTCGGGCTGTAGATTTTTTAGCTTTAACTGGTTTGGAGTTAAAAAATACAGAAAGATCTTCGGGCTCGATAAAGTCATAGTTATTTTCAGACATGAAATCTAATAACTCGTTTAGCAGGTTTTCTGATTTAAAACCCAGATCATTCAGAATTTCCAGGTAGTCCTGGCCTGGCAGGCGTTTGTGTATCAATGCATGATAAAGTAATGAAAACCTGTAATGATCATCTGATGGAATAAAAAAACCATTGTGAAGCTTTCGGGTTTGCAACATGGATTGTTGCCAGTTTCTATCGTAATAATTGTCTCCGTATGAGCGGATATCAAACCTGATAGTCTGGTAATTGATGTTTACTTTGAAATTGGCCCGGTATTTTTTTTTGGAAACGGGGGTGGCATTGATCAAGTATGCTGCATCAGTTTTGTTCTCTACAAGTAAATCGATATCGCCATGCTGCTCAAGGTAAAAATGATCAGGCATTTTCTGGAAATTTCTCAGTACAAGATAACTGCAGGTTTGATTAAGTGTATCAAATAACTCAGATAACGACTTCCACTGGATACAGCCTGTGAGATTTCTATCAAGATTTCTTTCTACTGGGTTTGCTTTGGAGTTGGACTGCGCCTCTTTAAGATAATTATCATAATCTTTTCCCAACAATAGATGCAGATCCCGCCTGGTTTCCATAAGGTTGTTGGTTGAGTGAATTTTATGTCCTCCACCAGTCCATTTTCTAAAAAGTGTTTTCGCATCAAAAACTCGTGTGTTGACTTCTTTTGTTCCTTTCGTGGTGGAGCGGTTGTCATATTTCGGACGAGAATCAAGAATTGTAACCAGTGTAAAACGCCCGGAGCCGCACTCAATCTCCTTGAACGAATCAGGTGGCAGTTTTTCACCATAGAAGCGAGTAATGTTATTTGAAAAGTTGTCTTTATCCCATTTGATATTGATTATTTCAACAATCTTGAAGTCGCATGCTATATGACGAAGTATTCTTTCTTTTTCAGAAAGAGCATTTTCCCAGATTATGAAAAGATGCAGTTCAGTGTTCATGATTTCGGAAGTTAAGATAAATAGCCTTATTCTTTATTTTGAACAGATGTGAAAGCTCATTATCAAATATATCAATAAAATAGTGAACACATATCAGGCTTGCCAGGGTGGCAATTGCGGCGCCATGAATCCCGTATGTTGGAATTAAAATCAAATTGAGTGGTATATTCAATGTAATAGCGATCAGGTTTCTTTTGGCAATTTTTTTTTCGAGATTGTTTGCTATCAGGTACCGGGCAGACATGAAGCCTAAGGAAGATGGAATAGAAGCCCATATGAGAATGCTCAGTGTTGTGCTTGCATCCATAAATTCTCTGCCAAAAGTCAGTTGAATGACTGAAGTGCTAAGTGCTGTAATCAATAAGGAAAATATTACGCTTGACCAAAGAGCAATACTGAACATAATCGTCAGGTATTTTTCAAAGGAATGGTTGTCATTGTCTTTCATTTTTACGATTACGGGTAACATCGCAATACTGAAGATAAATGGAAAACTGATCCAGCCCTCGTAGATTTTGATTGCTGCTGCGTATAACCCTAACTGGCTTGAATCGAGAAACGCCTTGATCATTACCTGATCAATCTTCATTAAAATCATCCCGGCAATTCCGGATAAAACCATTGGCCAGGCGCTATGAAGTAATTGCCTGGCCTTCTGACGGTCTATTTTCAGCCTGAAATGAAAGTAATGCTTTTTTTTGAATATTAAAAACAGGGCTGATGCAATAAACAAGTGTTCAAACATAAAGGAAGCAGCAAACCATACCAAATCAGCTTCAAGCAGGACCAGAGCTATTTTGATGCTGGCACTTATGAATAACCCCAGGCTTTTTGCGAGCGAAGAAAGTTTTGCCTGTGTTTGAGCCTGGAATGCATAGTCGAATACCAGAAATGCCTGTAAAAACAGTCCTGACGAAATAATCAGTATGCAGGTTTTAACGATTGGCGTACTTTCGATGGGAATAATGATTGCGGCGATAATGAGAAAAGCAGTAATTCCACCTATCAGCATCAGGTTGAAGGCCGTGGATGTATATTCTGCCATCTGGTTGGCATGTGAAGTCAGTTCACGAACAAGGATGGATTCCATTCCAAGTTTTGACAGTGCCATGAAGATACTTACAATGGCTAACGCATAACTTAAAGTACCAAAGTGTTCGGGCCCAAGATATCGGGCAATATAGATTCCAACCAGAAAAATCGAGAAAAATCGGACTCCTTTTTCAAAAAACATCCATGACGTATTAAAAAAATATTTTTTGAAAGAGTCGCTAACAGTAAAATTCATGATTCACTTGGGCTTAAATTAATCAACCTTCGATTGAAGGCCTGGCAGACAGCAGAAGGCAACTAACTACCTTTGTCTGCCTTATGATTATTTTCCTGAAGCTCCAGTTTCCTGATTCGTTCCAGCATCATTTCAGAAAGTTGTCTGTTATTGGAAATCAGGTCTGCCAGTAAGCCAAACAGAAAAGTGACAAAACCCATGAGCATCAGTACTCCTCCCAACACCAGTGATTGAATATGCCCGGAACCACCTGAAGTCAGATAAAAATAAACAAAACGAATTATTGGTACCGCGCCTACAGTACTTAATATCAGTCCGAGATAAAAAAAGATTTTTAACGGCTTGTACATTGCATAAACGCGAATAGTAGTACTCAACTGCCTAAGGATAAAACTGAAAATACTTTTTGACAGATGAGATTCCCGGGTTTTCGGATTTGTTCTGACTGCTACAGACGTAACAGCCAGGTTCCGTTTTCCAGCCTGAATCAATATCTCAATGGTGTAGCTGAAAGATGAAATGACGTTGAGTTTTATGGCTGCTTGCTTTGAGAAGGCTCTGAAGCCACTGACGGCATCCGGTATATTCAGGCCTGAAAGGCGCCTGACAACAGCACTGCCAAATTTTTGAAGAAATTTTTTACGTCTGGAGAAGTGCTCAATTGTATTTGTCTGGCGGTCCCCCACGACGATATCAGCATGTTGTTCTAATATTGGGGAAATGAGTTTAGGAATATCGGCACCATGATATTGGTTATCACCATCCGTGTTGACAATGATATCGGCTCCGGCTTTCAGGCAGGCATCAATTCCTTTACTGAAGCTTTTCGCCAGTCCCATGTTTTTCTTGTTCCTGACAATGTGCTCGACCCCGATTGACTTTGCCACTTCCACAGTGCGGTCGGTGCTGCCATCATCAATAACAAGGATTTCGACTTTACTGATGCCATCAATTTCGCGGGGAATATCTGCGACTGTTTGTGGAAGCGTGTGCTCTTCGTTATAGCAGGGAATTTGGACAATCAGTTTCACGATAAACCTGTTATTAAAATTATTTATTAAAACCCTTGTAATTTCAGGATATTGCCCTTACATCCTGAGCAGTTAAGAATTATTCGGAGAAAAGTCCATGAGAATGGATCGTTTAACCAGCAAATTCCAGATTGCCCTGGCGGATGCTCAGAGCCTTGCTGTAGGGCGTGATCACCAGTTTATCGAACCTGTACATTTAATGACAGCCCTGCTTGACCAGGAAGGCGGCTCGGTTCGCCACCTGTTGACCAAAGCAGACGTGAATGTAAACCAGCTGCGCTCTGGCCTGGGCGAGGCACTGGATAAATTACCCAGTATCGAAGGAGCCACGGGAGATCTACATATTTCCAACGATCTGGGAAGATTGCTGAACAAATCAGACAAACTGGCCCAGGATCGCAAGGATCAATACATCTCATCCGAGCTTTTCGTGATAGCGGCCCTGGAAGACAGTGGCCAGCTGGGTGAATTGTTACAAAAAGCCGGTGCCAGCAAGGGCGCTATTGAAAAAGCGATTGAGGCGGTGCGTGGCGGCCAGTCAGTGGATGATCCCAATGCCGAAGAACAGCGCCAGGCCCTTGAAAAATACACCATTGACCTCACAGAGAAGGCCGAGCAGGGCAAGCTTGATCCGGTTATTGGGCGTGATGACGAAATACGCCGTGCGATTCAGGTGCTGCAAAGACGTACCAAGAACAACCCGGTACTCATCGGTGAACCGGGTGTGGGTAAAACCGCCATTGCCGAGGGGCTGGCCAGTCGTATCGTTAACGGTGAGGTGCCAGAGGGCCTGAAAAACAAACGCCTGTTATCGCTTGATATGGGGGCATTGATTGCCGGGGCCAAGTTCCGTGGTGAGTTTGAAGAGCGTCTCAAGGGTGTGCTCAACGATCTGGCCAAGCAGGAAGGGCAGGTTATCCTGTTTATTGATGAAATTCATACCATGGTGGGTGCCGGCAAGGCAGAAGGCGCCATGGATGCCGGCAACATGCTAAAACCAGCACTGGCGCGCGGCGAACTGCATTGTATTGGTGCCACCACACTGGATGAATATCGTCAGTTTATTGAAAAAGATGCCGCCCTTGAGCGTCGTTTCCAGAAAGTCATGGTGCTGGAGCCCACCGTTGAAGATACCGTTGCTATCCTGCGTGGCTTGAAAGAGCGCTACGAAGTGCATCACGGGGTGGATATTACCGACCCTGCCATTGTTTCGGCGGCAACACTTTCGCATCGCTATATCACCGATCGCCAGCTGCCTGACAAGGCCATCGACCTGATTGACGAGGCCGCTTCCCAGATCCGCATGGAAATCGATTCCATGCCCGAGGAAATGGACAAGCTCGACCGTCGCCTGGTACAACTGAAAATTGAACGTGAAGCCCTCAAGAAAGAGTCTGATGATGCTTCCAGAAAACGTCTGGAGCTTTTAGAAGGCCAGATTTCTGAACTGGAGCGTGAATTTGCTGACATGGAAGAAATCTGGAAATCTGAAAAGGCGGCTGTGCAGGGTACCACCCATATTAAAGAGGCACTGGAACGCGCCCGTCTGGATTTTGAAACGGCTCGCCGAGCGGGTGATTTACAGCGCATGGCTGAATTGCAGCACGGCACTATTCCTGAAATGGAACGCCAGCTGGATATGGCTTCACAGGTGGAAATGCAGGAAACACGTCTGCTGCGTAACCGTGTGACCGACGAGGAAATTGCCTCGGTGGTTTCCAAGTGGACCGGCATCCCGGTATCCAAATGCTCGAAGGTGAGAAGGAAAAACTGCTGCGCATGGAAGAGGAACTGGGCAAGCGCGTTATCGGCCAGTCGGAAGCGGTTAATGCGGTTTCCAATGCTATCCGTCGTTCGCGTGCCGGCCTGGCTGATCCCAACCGTCCAAACGGTTCTTTCCTGTTTCTTGGCCCGACCGGTGTGGGTAAAACCGAGCTGTGCAAGGCCCTGGCAGAATTTTTGTTCGATACCGATGAGGCCATGGTGCGCATCGATATGTCGGAATTCATGGAAAAGCATTCTGTCGCCCGCTTGATCGGTGCGCCTCCTGGCTATGTCGGCTATGAAGAAGGCGGCTACCTGACAGAAGCGGTACGTCGCCGTCCTTACAGCGTGATTCTCATGGACGAGGTCGAAAAGGCCCATGCTGATGTATTCAACGTCCTGTTGCAGGTACTGGATGACGGGCGTTTGACTGATGGCCAGGGACGTACGGTCGATTTCAGAAATACTGTCATCGTTATGACCTCCAACCTGGGCTCGGATATAATTCAGACTATGGCTTCATCAGGGGCCAGTTCTGAAAACAGTGATGAAAACTATGCCGCCATGAAGTCCGCGGTGATGGAAGTGGTTGGCCAGCATTTCAGGCCAGAGTTTATCAACCGTGTTGACGAGACGGTGGTATTCCACCCATTGGGCAGGGAGCAGATCCGCGCTATTTCAAGTATTCAGATACAGTACCTGGCTGCTCGCCTG
>Ga0180429_10004822_pt1 | contig 10747 bp, 11 predicted proteins | sample SS_ome_FD_132428 | JGI IMG/M metagenome (GOLD analysis project Ga0180429, IMG submission 132428) | Hypersaline lake sediment archaeal communities from the Salton Sea, California, USA - SS_1_S_1 metaG | ecosystem: Environmental > Aquatic > Non-marine Saline and Alkaline > Hypersaline > Sediment ... | reverse complement strand
CGTGTCGTCGCTGTTCGACGACACCACGCTCGAGCCGCTCTACGAGTCGCATTATTCCTGACATTTCCCGGACGAGGCCGGTCCGGTGCGGAGAGGCCGGGTCATCGCGGTTGCAGGCCGTTTCGAAACGGCCGGGCGAAGCGGCTTCGAAGCGCCTGTCCCCGGCTGCAGGATTCTGAACGGGCCGCAGGCTCAGCGGTCGTCCAGCACGGCAAGGAAATTGTCGACCGGGAACACCGGCCGCAGGATCCGGGCCAGCTCTTCCACCCGCGGGCTGTCGCGGTCGAATAGCGCGTAGCAGACGAAATCCTGCAGGATCGCGCCCTGCTGTTCGTAGCCATAGGACAGGTATTCCGGCCGGCCGCGCGCTTCGAAGAAATACGGGTCGACCTGTTCCCAGCTTTCGCCGGCGGAAATCAGCGGGCTATAGCCGGTCATGTCGCGGTTCTGCCACTGCCAGACATGCACAAGCTCATGCGCCAGGATCAGCGAAGACGGATAGGGCACCGAGTTCGGGAAGCCCGCGAAGGTGTCGGCGGTGTAGAACCGCTCGGCGAAGTAGAGATCGTTGAACAGCGCGAAGGCGGCGGGGCCTCGGTAGCTGCGCTTGGTCGAGCGCTTGCGCACGCAGAGGTCTTTCGGCGGCTCGGCGGGCGCGGCGGCCTCGCCCTCGGGCGCCGGCGGCTCTGGCGGCAGCGGCAACAGGCCGAGGTTGGCGCTCACGGTGATCTCGGAGGTGTCCAGCGTATCGCCGAACAGCGCCTTGGCGGCGAGGGTCTCGTTCGGGGTCAGCCCGCGCGCGCAGGCCGAGGTGAGGGCCGCGGCGGCGAGGACGATCAGAGTGAGGCGGCGGATCGGGGTCATGCGGGTGTCGGTCTCATGTCGGGCCGGGGAAGCTGCCTCCCCTTTGGCCCGAGGATAGGGTGGTCAAACGGCAACGGCAACGGTTGGCGCGGCCTGGCGTGAAGGTCAGCGAGATGCACGCTCAGCCGCGCCGCAGGCGCAGCGCGGCGAGGAAGGTCCAGATCAGGGTGCCGGCAAAGCCCAGGCGTTGCAGCAGCCCGTCGAACGCCGGCATAAGCACACCGGGTGCGAGTTCGATCCAGAACAGGATGCCGGCGCCGTTCACGATCGGCGCGACGACGAGCGTGGTGCGGGAGAACCTGGTCCAGCCGGGGTCGCGCCGCATCGCGCGCTAATAGGCGAAAAGCGATATTCCGCTACCGGCACCGGCCAGAAATATGGCGATCCCATGCAGGATTCCGATCCTGTCGGGGTCCGCGATCACATTCGCGCAGCTCTCGGTGCAGGCGAACAGCCCGCCGCCCATCGTGCCGAACCCACCGAGGATCATCAGCGTGGTCGCAAGCGTCCGGGCGCGGCCGGCCGGCCCATGTCAGAGCATGCTCGGCACCACGAGATCGGGCGGGCGGTGGCCGTCGGCGAAAGTTTTGACGTTGACGAGCACCTTCTCGCCCATCTCGACCCGGCCCTCGCGGGTGGCCGAACCCATGTGCGGCAGCAGCACCACGTTGGGCAGCGCGCGCAGGCGCGGGTTCACCTCGGTGCCGTGTTCGAACACGTCGAGCCCGGCCCCGGCGATCTCGCCCGACCGCAGCATCCGGGTGAGGGCGTTCTCGTCGATCACCTCGCCGCGCGAGGTGTTCACGATCACCGCGTCGGGCTTCATCAGCTTGAGCCGGCGGGCGTTCATCAAATGGAAAGTCGAGGGGGTGTGCGGGCAGTTGATCGACAGGATGTCGACCCGGCTCACCATCTGGTCGAGGCTCTCCCAGAAGGTCGCATCGTGCTCGGCCTCGATGTCGGCATGCAGCCGGCGGCGGTTGTGGTAATGCACCTCCATGCCGAAACAGCCCGCGCGCCGGGCCACGGCCTGGCCGACCCGGCCCATGCCGAGGATGCCGAGCTTGCGCCCCGCGATGCGCCCGCCGAGCATCGCCATCGGCGACCAGCCTTCCCAGCTGCCCGACTGCATCATCGCCAGCCCCTCGGGGATGCGGCGGGTGACGGCGAGGATCAGCGCCATCGTCATGTCGGCGGTGTCTTCCGAGACCACGCCCGGCGTGTAGGTCACCAGCACGCCGCGGCTGCGGGCGGTGGCGACGTCGATATGGTCCACCCCGGCGCCGTAATTGGCGATCAGCTTCAGCTTGTCGCCGGCCTGGGCGATCAGTTGCTGGTCGATGTGGTCGGTCAGCGTGGGCACCAGCACATCGGCGCGGCGCATCGCGTCGGCCAGCGCCTCGCGGCTCATCGGCCTGTCGTCAGGGTTGAGTTCGACATCGAAAAGCTCGCTCAGGCGTGCTTCGACCGGCTCCGGCAACCGTCGCGTTACGACAACACTCAGCCGTTCTTTGGCCATCTGCCTCCTCCGTCTTCTTGCCTCATGCCTGTCTGCTTGGCATCGTGGCAGCGAACGCGAAGAGGCACAAGCGCCGTAGAGCGCCGCTCAACGAAAACAACGCGTCAGGTGGGCAGGACATGAGCAGGACGGAACCAGTGCGGCTGGCGTCGATGGTGGTGGGAGCGTTTCTCGCGCTTGCAACCGCCGGATCGGCCTTGGCGGTCGACCGTGGCGCCGTCACCAACCTCCCCATCCCCCGTTTCGTGTCGCTCAAGACGACCGAGGGCAACGTGCGCCGGGGGCCTTCGCTGACACACCGGATTGATTGGGTCTTCACCCGCCGCGGCATGCCGCTCGAGGTCATTGGCGAATACGGCCATTGGCGCCGGGTGCGCGACCGCGACGGGATGGGCGGCTGGGTGCATTACACCCTGCTGTCGGGAGCGCGCAGCGGGTTGGTCGAGACCGACCTCGCGGCGCTCTATTCGCGCGCCGACATGGGGTCCCCCGTGAACGCGCGGCTGGAAGCGGGGGTGGTCGTATCGATCGACACCTGCGCGTTGGAATGGTGTCGGGTACGGGTCGAGGGAGTGAAAGGATGGATGGTCAAACAGGCTTTGTGGGGCGTGCGGGCGGACGAGGTTTTCGACTAGGCGTCGACGAGGTATCCACCCAGGCGGCGGCGAAGAGCCTCAACCGGTCGGGGCGGCGCACGGTGATCATTCACGCCGATGCCGGCTGGATCGGCCCGGTGCTGGATGGCTCCGACGGGTTCTGGCCGAAACTGGTAGGCGAGTTGGCGCACCAGGGGATCGAAACCCGGGTGGTGCGGACCCGCTCCAAGCCCGCCGACATCCTGCAGGACCCGGCCAGCGACCACGTGCATATCGTGATGGGCGATCTGCCGAGTTACGGGCGCAACACGCTGCACGTGGAGGAAGGCTACATCAAGGGGTTCTGGTATATCGACGAGATCGGCGTGTTCTGGAACTCCTCGCTCAGGCTGTCGCAATTCTGCCCCGAGCGGGTGCATCGCGGCCATGCCGAATACTTCTTCAACGGCGTCACCGGCTGGATGCTGCGCGAGAACATCTCGAAGGCGCCGCAGCCGAGCCGGATGCCGGACCTGCTGGAGCCGGCGCACGCGGTGGTGTTCACCCAGGAGATCGAGGGCTTCCGCAACCGCTCGCATTTCCTCACCAACGAACAGATGATCCGCACCGCGGCGGAGTTCGATCGCTCCAAGCGGGTCTACGTGAAGCTCGACCCCAACCAGTCGAAGGCGGCGCGGCGCGATCTCATGGCGGTGGCGCAGGACTACCAGAACGTGCGGGTCTCGGAAGCCTCGGTGCATGACCTGATCGAGGCGGCCAAGGTGGTCGTCACCCAGAACGGCACCGCCGGCTTCGAGGCGCTGATGCAGAAGCGCACGGTGGTGACCTGCGGCAAGTCCGACTACCGCCACGCCACGCTCACGGCGAAAACTCCGGGCGACCTGCGCGATGCGCTCGACTACGGGCCCGACGCGATGGAGGGCTTCCCGTACGAGAAGTTCTTCTACTGGTTCCTGCACCGCAACCTGCTGGAAGAGGCCAAGGACAATTTCGCCGAACGCGCGGTGGCGCGGATCCGCGAAAAGGCGTTCCTCTAGCGACACAGCAGCCCCCCCGCCGCCACGCGCGCGCCGGCAACCCTCGGGGTCCCCGCACCACAAGGCTCCGCCCCCCGGCACCGGCACGCCCCGAAACGGGCAGTAACCTTAACGGGCATTAACCCTAACGCGCGCCCCGCGCGCAGACACGGCGCCGCTTCTTCGGCCCTCGAAACACCTTCGCGGCCTCTCGACATTTCTTCAAAGAAAACCGCCGGGCGGGGTCGCCACCGCGCAGTGCGTGCGATCGCCCAGGGTCCGGCCGCCCCGGGTCCATCCCCACCGGGCCGCGCCCCTGCCCTCATTAACCTTAACGGGCATCAACCTTAACGCGCGCCCTGCCCGAACCGCGCCCTGTCTTCTTTGGCCCAAAAATACCTTCGGGGGGAGGTCCATTCGCCCCGGCGAATGGACCGTGGGGGGCAGACAGCCCCCCGTTCTGCCATTGCCCAGCCGCAGACCTTGCCCTTCCACGCCGGGCCAGACTAAACATCGGGCGCTGAACGGGGGCACGGGTGATGGCCAACAAGACCAAGATGAACCTCTCGGCCGGGATCGCCTCGGTGTCGGTCGCGACCGTGCTGGTGGGGCTGAAGCTCTGGGCGCTCGGCGAGACCGGCGCGCTTTCGGTGGCCGCCTCGCTGGCCGACAGCGCGATGGACCTGATGGTCTCGCTCGGCGGGCTTGCCGCCATCGCCTATGCCGCCCGACCGGCCGACGACGACCACACCTATGGCCACACCTCCGCCGAGGACCTCGCCGCGCTCGGCCAGTCGCTGTTCATCCTGGTCTCGGCCGGGGTGATCGCTTGGGCGGCGGTGGCGCGGCTGTTGTCGCCGGCGCCCACAGAGCTGATGCAGGAGGGCCGCGGCATGGTGGTGATGGCGGTGTCGATCGCCCTCACCCTCGGCCTCGTGGTCTGGCAGCGCCACGTCGCGCGCAAGACCGGCAACCGGGTGGTGAAGGCCGACAGCCTGCATTACCTCGGCGACCTGTTGCCCAATATCGGCGCGATCCTGTCGCTCTGGGCCTCGGCCGCGTTCGGGCTCGGCCAGATCGACAGCGTCGTCGCGCTCGGTGCCGCGGTGATGCTGGCGGTCGGCGCGCTGCGGATCTTCAAGGGCGCCTGGGACGCGCTGATGGACCGCGCCGCGCCGGACGAGGTGGTGCAGAACGTGGAGAAGATCGTGGCGGAGTTTCCCGGCGTGCACGGGTTTCACGATCTCAAAACCCGGATGGCCGGATCGAAGACCTTCGTCACAGTGCATATCGAGCTCGATGGCGAAAAAAGCCTGAACGAGACCCACGCGACGGCCGCCGCGCTGCGCCGTGCGATCCTGTTCGCTCTGCCCGACAGTGACGTGATGATTCACCAGGACCCGGTGGGTGTGACACCGCATCCGGACGACCCGTCGCGGCGCTAGCGCCGGTCGACCCTCAGAGCAGCTCCGCCAGCACCAGCGCCATCACCCCGGCGCTGTCGACCATGTCGTCGATCCCGATCCACTCGTCGGGCTGGTGGGCGAGATCGAGCACCCCCGGCCCATAGGCGATGCAATTGGAGAGCCGCCCGATCCGGTCGATATGCTTCTGGTCATAGGTGCCGGGCGAGACCACGTAATCCGGCCGCGCCCCCAGCACCGTCTCGATCGCCGCCGCCGTCGAGCGCACCACCGGGGCGTCGCGATCGGTCATCGTCGGGATCACCTCGTGCAACTCGCGGATCTCGTAGGCGAACCCGGGCCGCTGGGCCTTCACCCGCTCCATCAGCGCGCGCACCTCGTCCTTCACGTCGCCGATGTCCTCCTCGATCAGGAAGCGCCGGTCGATCACGATCCGGCAGCGGTCGGCGACGCAGGGCGCGGGAAAGCCGGTGAAGCCGGGCTCCGGCTCCGCCTCGCCGCCGTGGATCGAGTTGATGTTCAGCGTCGACTGCTTCGCGCCCTCCGGCACAACCGGCATGTCGGTGCGCTTCTGGGCCAGCAGCGGGTAGAGCCTGGCCTCCATCTCCTCGAGCACCGCGCCCATGTGGCGGATCGCGCTGTCGCCGAGGAAGGGCATCGAGCCGTGGGCGATCCGCCCCCTGGTCTCGATCTCGGCCCACCAGACGCCGCGGTGGCCAAGGCAGATCCGGTCCTTGTTGAGCGGCTCGGGAATGATCACGTGCTGCACCCGCTCGGGGCTGAAATAGCCGCGCTCGGCGAGGTAGGCGACGCCGCCGTAGCCGCCCGATTCCTCATCCGCCGTCGCGCTCACCTCGATCGCACCCGCGAAGTCCGGCTGCGCGGCGATGAAGGCTTCGGCGGCAATGATCGCGGTGGCGATGCCGCCCTTCATGTCGCAGGTGCCGCGGCCGTAGATCCGGCCGTCGGCGATCTCGGCCGCGAAGGGGTCGCGGGTCCAGCCCTCGCCCACCTCGACCACGTCGTGATGGCCGTTGAAATGCACGCAGTCGCCGGGCCGGGCGCCCTCGATCCGGGCGACGAGGTTCCAGCGCGGGTATTTTTCACTGTCGCCCGGTGCCCCCTCGGCCCGGACCAGTTCCACCTGCCAGCCGCGCCCCTGCATGCGCGCGGCCAGCCAGTCCACGAGCCTGCGGTAGTCCCGCCCCGGCGGGTTCAGCGTGGGAATGCGCACGAGGTCTTGCGTGAGCGCCACAAGCTCATCGCGGCGGGCGGCCACCTCGGCCAGAACGCGGTCAGTCAGATCGGACATGGCCCCACGTTAGGGCCGATGTGCGCCCGGCACAATCATCGGGGCAGGAAAGGTCTCAGTAGAACACCGCCATCACGCCCTGGCTGACAATCAGGAAGATGATCGTCATGATGCCGCCCGACTTCAGGAAGTCGGCCACCCGGTAGCCGGCCGGCGCCATCAGGAGCGCGTTGACCTGGTGGGTGGGGATCAGGAAGGAGTTCGACGTCGACACCGCCACGGTGAGCGCGAAGATCGCCGGGTCGCCCCCGGCCTCGCGCGCGATCGAGACGGCGAGCGGCACCAGAAGCACCGTGGCGCCGACGTTCGACATCACCAGCGTGAAGATCGTGGCCAGCACCGCGACGCCCACCTGCAGCGACCAGACCGGCCAGCCCTGCAACAGCGACAGCACCTGCTGCGCGATCCAGTCGGCGGTGCCGGTGTTCTGCACCGCCATGCCGAGAGGAATGAGCGAGGCGAGCAGGAACACGGTGTTCCACCCGACCGCGCGATAGGCCTCGTCCATCGTCAGCACGCGGGTGACGATCATGCCCACGGCGCCGACGAGCAGCGCCAGCGACAGGCGCAGGTCGGAGAACAGGATGAGCGAGAGCGCGATGAGGAAGAACAGGAGCGCCCAGCCCATCTTGCGCGGGCGCAGTTCCTCTTCCGGGAAGTCGGAGGTGATAACGACGAAATCGCGGTTCGATTTCATGTGGCTGAGCATGTCCCACGGCGTGTGCACGACGAGCGTGTCGCCGGCCTGCAGCGGCACCTTGCCGAGCACCACCGCCTCGCGCTCGGCGGTCTCCACGTGGCTCATCGTATCCTCGCCGCGGTGGATGGCGAGCAGGCTCATACCGTAGGTCTGGCGGAAGCGCAGCTCTGTCGGCGTCTTGCCGATCACCGAGGCACCAGGCTTGACGACGATTTCCGCCACGCCGGCGCGGGTCTGCGAGAAGTTGTCGGCAAACTCGTCGAGCTGCGGCAGCACATCGAGCCCGTAGATGTCGCAGATTTCCTTGATCACCTTGCGGCGGCCGAGAATGGCAAGCCGGCAGGGCGCGAGGATCGTGGTGGTGACGCGCGGGTTCACCACCTTCTGGCCCGAATAGGAGGTGCCGATGATGTAGAGGTGGTGGGCGTTCATGATGTCGTCGAGCGTGTGGCCGACAAGAATATTGCCGTCGGGTACGACGACCTCGACGAGGTCGGCCTTCAGCCCGTAGGTGCTCTTGAGGTACTCGCCCATCGACTGGCCGGTGGTGGCGTCCTCGCCCTTCGACCGGGTCGGCAGCACCCAGCGCCCGAAGATCACGAAGTAGAGGATACCGGAGACGATCAGCGCGAGCCCGATCGGCGCCGGGTCGAACAGGCCGAACATTTCCATCTTCTCGCCCGCCGGCAGATCGGCGTTCGAGGTGGCGATCAGGTCGTTCAGAAGGATCATCGGCGAGGAGCCGACCATCGTCATCGTGCCGCCGAGAATCGCGGTGAAGCCCATCGGCATGAGAAGGCGCGACAGCGGCAACCCGGTGCGCGCCGAGATCCGCGCGACCACCGGCAGGAACAGCGCGGCGGCGCCAACGTTCTGCATGAAGGACGAGATGAAGCCGACGGTGCCGGAGATGATCGGGATGATCCGCGCCTCGGCGGTGCCGCCGACGCGCAGGATCCAGGCCGCCACCTTGTTCATGATCCCGGTTCGGTCGAGCCCCGCGCCGATGATCATCACCGCGATGATCGAGATCACGGCGTTGGAACTGAACCCGGTGAACAGCTGATTGATGTCGGCGAGGTTTTCGAGCCCCGGCATGTAGCTCAGGGCGCCGATCAGCACCATCACGAGCACGGCGGCGAGGTCGACCCGGACGATCTCGCTCACGAACAGGAACATGGTGAAGCCGAGCACCCCCAGCACCACCATCATTTCGGTTGTCAGCGTTACGGCTTCCACCCTGTCGTCCCTTCCGCGATGTTGAGGTGTTGTCGGTCTCTACATCACTCGTGCTGCGGAGGCAAACCAAACATCGGGCAAACCGAATATGTTGGGGGAAATCTGCCCGACCGGCCGGATTGCGCCTCCCCATCCCATTGAAATCGCGCTACGCTGGACCAAGTTCAATGTTACGACAATTTACTTTGAGGGGATAGAGATGGCCGCGAACCTCGACGCGCAGATCAAGGAAAGCCAGAAGCAGGTTGCCGAGGCGCAAAGCAAGATCGCCGAACTGACCACCCGGATCGAAACCGCGCGGTCGAAGATGGAAACCGGTGACGACATTGCCATCGACATCGAGAACGCCACACTGGACGACGTTCACGCCCATACCAAGATCATGAACGCCAACATCGCCGAACTGATCATGGGACTCGACGATGTCACCGCCGGGTTCTCGAAGGACTTCAGCGAGATGCGCGAAAAGACCGGCTGGGAAAGCTTTGTCGGCATCTTCTCCAAGCACAAGTCCGAGAGCATGCGCCAGGAACGGATGCGCACCGCCTCCATCGACGACAAGCTGCAGGACCTGATCGGCAAGTCCGACGTGATCGTGAAGCTGCTGCAGGGCCAGCTCGACATGCTGAACGAGCAGAAAACCCGCGTCGAGGGCAACCTCACCGAAACCCTGGACGACCGCGAGGTCACGGTGGGCGAACTCGAAACCCTGCGCGCCGACATCCAGGCGATGGACCCGAAGATCATCGAGCTGGAGAACAAGATCGCGTCCACGACCGACGCCGCCGCGCGTACCAAGCTGGAATCGCACCCCCTGCGGGGCGGCTTCGTCCTGCGCGGCGAAGACATCGACCTCGACTTCTCGCTCGACACACAGCTCGCAGAACTCAAGACGCAACTGCTCCCCCAACTCGCCGAAAAAGCGTTCGGCCCGTCGGGAGCACAGAAGAACACGTAACGATGCGCCAGCATCGACACTTGGAAGTGGACGAACTCGGAGACTGAATGGTGACGGATCCGGCGAACTGGGGTTACGCAAGCGGCGCCGTAGCCGTGCTCGAAACCGCCCTGCTGCCACCGCGCACGATGGTGGAATTCGCAGAGTCCGCGCCCTCGCCCGCCGACCTGCTGCCCCGCATCCGGCACAACCCCGTCTACGCCGACCTCTCCTCCGGCAACGCCGACACGCCGATGCGCACCGCCGCCGCGCTCGAAACCGAACTCGTACACTTCGTCCAGGCCTTCGTCGCACGCTGCCCCGACGAACGCGTGGCCGACGCCTTCCTGATCGACTACGACCTGCGTGACCTGTCCAACTACCTCAAGGCCAAGCACGCCGGTGCCGAACGCCGTCCGGTCGAGCTCTCGCGGCTGCCCGAAGACCGCGTGGAAGACGTCCTCGCCAGTTTCCCGCACCTGCAGCGGATCGTCAGCGACGTCGCCGCGGCCGGCAAGTCCGGAGACCAGGGACTGGCCCCCTTCACCATCGACCTCATCATCGACGGCGGGTTCCTCGAGATGCTGCCCGAGTTGACCGCGCCGCTCGGTTCAGAAACACTCGACCGCTGGGCCAGCGAACGCCAGCGGCTCGCCGCCATCGAAGCGCTCGTCCGGGCGAAAATGTCCGGCATCGAGCCGACCGAAATAGACGAATGGCTGGTCCGCCGCCTCCCGAACGTCGAGGGGCTTGCCGCCATCGCCAACGCCGACACGGACGACCTGAGCAAGCTGCTTGGCGAGCGGCTGCCCGCCGATGTCGCCGCGGGCTTCGCACCCGCGTCCGGCGCCAGTTCGCTGCTGGTGCTTGCGTCGCATTTCGACGCCGTGCTCGAACAGGTCTTGGAACCGGCCCGCACGGTCACGTGTGGACCCGAGCGCATTTTCAGCTACTTGTGGTTGCTCTTCCGCGAGAACCGGAACCTGCGGGCCGCCCTTGGCGGGTTCGCCGGCAAGATCGAACCCCGGCTCGTGGCAGAGAGTATGCGGGGGGCCGCCTAAATGGCCAGAATGATCGCACTGGGTCCGGAACACTTCGCCCTGCCGTTCGGCGCCATCGGCTTTGGCATGGCCGAGGCCG
>Ga0180429_10004821_pt1 | contig 10747 bp, 9 predicted proteins | sample SS_ome_FD_132428 | JGI IMG/M metagenome (GOLD analysis project Ga0180429, IMG submission 132428) | Hypersaline lake sediment archaeal communities from the Salton Sea, California, USA - SS_1_S_1 metaG | ecosystem: Environmental > Aquatic > Non-marine Saline and Alkaline > Hypersaline > Sediment ... | reverse complement strand
TTCAGCTTATTCGGGGGCATAGTATAAAAGCTTAATGATTTGAAGGAGATAGGTGTCTGTATCAAATATACAAAATCTGGTACGGTATTTATGCCGGGTTACCGGGGGTATCCCTATTATGGCCGGAAAATCTTTCAAACGAAGTTGCCGGTGATTATAGTGTTGAAAGCTTTCCGGTCCGGCCATGAAAAAACCATGGGTATGAAGATGCCCTTTAAAACCCAGGCTGCAATTGTTCTTTTGCATTAACTGGAAATGGGATTCAAGTTCTTTTCCATTGCTGTAGAAACCTTTGAATAAACCAGATAAATTGGGAGCAAGGTAATGGCTCAGGAAAATATTGTAATCCGGGGTAGAGACTACCCTGTAATTTGGGAGGTTTGCCAGAAAAGCTATTTCCTCCTCATCATAACCCGGATCCAGGTCCATGTCATGCTGCCAGTATTCATTGCCGCTTCCTGCTTGCAAGTCCGGTATCATGCCGGCAGCATGCAGATCGTGGTTTCCAGGGATGATAATATCACAACGTTGCCGGATCAGCTCGAGGCAGGCAGGGGCGTTTCTGGAGCGCCGGTAACGATAATAGGGTTTGCTGTAGCCTGAGATATCACCCAGGCAGATCATAAGATCGTATCCTTTTCTTTCAATCTTTTTCAGCACCCTTTTCAGGCTGACCAGGTCTTCATGAATATCGGACAGGATAGCTAAACGCACACCGTATGGATTGATTTACTCAAAGCTAGGAAAATCATCGAAATGTAAAAAGGGAGCAAAAAGATAAGCTTGGATTAATGAGTAATCTTGTAAGCTACCACCCTGTTGTCAAAGAAAGTGGGGACATAGACGATCTGCTTGTCCTTGTTGAAACCCAAATCTGCAGAATTGATCTCCTGGTCGGAAGTAAGCAGGAGTGATACTTTGCTGTAATCGGGCAGGATAAGGAAGATTTCACCTGACCAGCTTGATGCAATGTAGTATCCGTCGCTCCCGGTGAATTCAATGCCATCCCCATGACCAATTTCGGTGGTCAGGGTTTCGAAAGCCCCCGTTGACTTATCAATACTCTTCAGGTCTGAACTGCCCGAGGAGGTAAGGAGCACCCTGGATTCTTCCACATACAGACCATTGGGCCTTTGCAATCCCTCCGTGATCCAGGCTTCAAGCTTTCCATCACTGTAAATCCAGATATATCCTGTATCAGAATCCGAAAAATAGATCTTGCCTTCTGCTCCGAGAGCCACATCATTGAGGAAGGAGGCGCCTTCAACATCCAGTTTCTCGATCACCCTGGCTTCCTGAATATCTATGATTACAAGTTGATCAATATCGGCCACATAAAGGATACTTCCATGCACAGCCATACCCTTCGGGGCATTTAATCCTGTGAGCCATTTAAGCTCTTTGATGCTTCCGTCGGGCTGAAGCAGTGCAATAAAGCCTGTTCCGTTTTTCTCTGCAGGGGCCCCGTTAATACAGGAAACAAACAGCTGCTCTCTGGATGGATCATAGAGAACAGATTCGCAGGTCGTAAGGAGGGTGTCCGTTCTCCATACTTCACTGAGAGACCAGCTTTCACTGGCCTCTGGTGCTGTGGCTTTTTCTTTGGGACCGGAACTATTGCAGGCAAGTAAGAGGGTGAAGACCGAAGTAAGAAGCAGTGTGTATTTCATGGTTTTGTGCTTTTGAATTCAGTTTTCAATTTACCATTTTTTTGCGCTAAATACATATGTCTCCGTTCCCGTATATGAATTATCTATATTTGTTTTTTATTTACAGGCTTTTGAGGAATGGACGTATTTGATGTGATCATAGTAGGGGGTGGCCCGGCAGGACTTGAATGCGCGAGGGAACTTTCGAATTCTTCCCTGCGTGTACTTCTACTGGAAAAACAGGATGGATTCGGGGATAAGCTTTGTGCGGGCGGCCTAACTCTGAAGGATATGGAGGTTTTGCCGCTTCCCGATCACTTGATTGAACAGAAGATATTGCAGACCTCCATACATTCAAGGCGCAGGAAGGCAGGTACGGTGACTAAGGATCCTGCGCTGTTTACAGTGGACAGAAAGGAACTGGGGGCTTATCAGAGAAGTCTGCTGGATGGAACAAAAGTTGAGGTTCGGACCAGGAGCCAGGTAATTGAAATCGGAGACGGGCATCTTGTCTGCAAAAACGGTGAGCGCTTTGGATTCAGTTTTCTTGTAGGTGCAGACGGATACAGCTCTTTGGTGCGCAGACACCTGGGACTGAAGATGCAGAAGAAATTAATGGGTTTACAGTATACGATAGCTGTAGAAAATGAATATCCCTCCCTGGAGATACATATGAATGCACGTCGCTTTTCCGTCTGGTATGCCTGGATCTTTCCGCATCAGGACAGGATAGCCGTGGGTTGTTGCTGTGATCCCAGCAAGATGGATCCCCAGAAGTTAAAAGACGGTTTCCACAGCTGGTTAAAGGATCGAAAAATCGAAGCGGGCGATGCACAGCTGGAATCCTGTCCCATTGCCTGCGACTACAGGGGAGTGAAGTTTGGGAATGTGTTTCTTGTGGGTGAGGCAGCCGGACTTGCCTCGGGTCTGACCGGCGAAGGGATCTACCAGTCGCTGGCTTCTGGACAGGAGGTAGCAAGGATGATACTTAATCCGGAGTACGAAGCCGAACAATTGGAAAAAGTGCTGAAATACAACCGCGCCATGGACCGGGTCCTGACAACATTTCGCCGGGCGGGACTTTTTCTGGGAGCATTACAGGAGCTGCTTCTGATCATGATGAATACCACATGGATCCGGAACAGGGTCAGGAACCAGTTTTCATCCTCATCCTCATGAATTATCTCTCGGCAGAAAACATTTCGAAAGCCTTTGGCGATCAATTGCTCTTTGAAGGGATTACCTTTGGATTGGCCCGTGGGGATAAGACGGCTATTATCGCCCGGAACGGAACAGGAAAAACTACCCTCTTGCGCATTCTGGCAGGGGCAGAGTCTTCAGATAGCGGTGCATTTACCTTCAGGAACGACATCAAAGTGGCCTTCCTGGAGCAGGCCCCTGAGCTGGATCAGAGCCTGAGTATCGATGAGTTGATCCTTTCAGCCAATACGGCTGTGCTGACTGTTATTAAGAACTATGAAAGGGTGTTGCAGGAACATGGAGAGCAACAGAGCGAGGAGGCGGTCGGCCACCTGGAACTTGCCACGGCTGAGATGGATCGCGTACATGGATGGGACTATGAGAGGCGGCTGCGTCAGCTACTGGACCTCTTTCGGATTACCAATACGCAGCAACTTGTAGGCAAGCTGTCCGGAGGTGAGAAGAAGCGGCTGGCCATGGCCCTGGTATTGCTTGACGAGCCGGACTTCCTGATTCTGGACGAGCCCACCAACCACCTGGATATCGATATGATCGAATGGCTGGAAGGATATCTGAGTCGTTCTACACTCACCCTGCTCATGGTGACGCACGATCGATTTTTCCTGGACAGGGTCTGTAACCGGATATTTGAACTGAGCCTGGGGAATCTTTATCAATACCAGGGCAATTACGAATATTTCCTGGCGAAGAGAGCCGCCAGGGAAGATCTTCGTAAAGTGGAGGCCCACCGGGCAGGCAGCCTTATGAAAAGGGAGCTGGAGTGGCTGCGACGCATGCCCAAGGCACGCACGGGGAAGTCCAAGTCCCGCATCGATGCCTTCGAGGAGATAAAAGAAAAGGCTCAGCTTCAGGAGGAAGGTGGCGAACTGGTGCTGCGGGTCAAATCGCCCCGGCTGGGAGGGAAGATCATGGAGTTGGATGGGGTGACAAAGAACTTTGGCCCCCTCTCCATCATTGACAAGTTCAGCTATAAGTTTGCTAAGGGAGAACGGCTGGGCATCATAGGCAGGAACGGGACCGGGAAGACTACCTTTTTGAATCTGATTACCGGCATGGAGCAAGCCGACTCGGGGACAATTGTCACGGGTGAGACTATTGTTTCGGGCTATTACAGGCAGATGGGTCCCTCCTGGAAAGCGGATCAGCGGGTCATCGATGCCGTGAAAGAAATTGCCGAGGTGGTGGCCATGGAGGATGGACGGACCATCTCTGCTTCACGCTTCCTGGAATATTTTATGTTTTCGCCCGAAGCACAGTATAAGCGGATAGAAAAGCTGAGCGGGGGAGAACTCCGGCGTTTGCACCTGCTTACGGTATTGATTAAGAATCCCAATTTCCTGATCCTGGATGAGCCCACCAACGACCTGGATCTGTTTGCCCTGAATAAGCTGGAAGAGTTTTTACTGGCCTTCAAAGGCTGCCTGATCATTGTGTCGCACGACCGCTATTTCCTGAATAAACTTACCGATCACCTTTTTGTGTTTGAAGGGGAAGGGAAGATCAAGGATCATTATGGCTCCTATACCGATTATCGTTTTCAACGTGAAGCAAATAAAAAAGCCGAAAACAAAAGCAAAGAGGTGGTGGTAAAGGTCAAAAAGGCATCGTCGGCCCCTAAAACCAAACGTAGCTATAAGGAAGAACAGGAGTATGCCGGTCTGGAGTCAGAAATTGAAAAGCTTGAGACGGAAAAATCGGTCCTGGAGCAGGAAATCAATTCCGGCAAGCTGGATTATGAGGAGCTGAACAGCAAATCTATCCGCATATCAGAACTGATCCAGCTGATTGATTCTAAAATGGAGCGCTGGATGGACCTTGATCAGCTGTCCTGATCTTCCCGCTCTAGAATTCCGGTTGCAGACCGGTATAAGGCATTCCTTTCCTGGGCCGGGCCATCCATGGAGCAACCCGCTCCCTCCACTCCAGATAATGTGCAGTCTCTTTGTGTGCAGCAGCTGCATCCCTGCTTTCATAAGCTTCATAAAGAACAAAACGGGCCGGATTATCATCACTCCTGAGCAGATCAAAGCGCAGGTTCCCCGGTTCTTTTACCGATTCAAAGTGGTTTTCAGTGGTAGCCCGGATAAAGGATTCCAGGTATTCGGGCTTGACGTCGATATGTACAATGGTTACGATCATGATTATTTTCCTTGGTATGGTACTCCATTAAGTATCCAATCTGCTGCAGGCTCCCCTTTTAAATAGTGATCCAGGTACTCTTTGTATTTGATGGTGCAGTCCAGCTTGTTGGCATATTTTTTGGGATGGTGGGGCTCGTTCCGGTATTGCAGGAAGTGACTCTCCTTTTCCAGCCTCCGCATGGCCAGGTAGAGCTCGATCCCCTGGTACCAGGGAACGGCGTCATCTTCATCGCCAAACATGATCAGCAGTGGTGTTTCGATCCGGTCGGCAAAAAAGACAGGAGAGTTTTCGATGTAAAGGTCCCTGGCCTCCCATAGATTTCCCCCGATGCGACTCTGACTTTTTTCATACTGGAACTGCCTGGCCAGCCCGCTTCCCCAGCGGATGCCACTGTAAGCCGAGGTCATGTTAGAGACCGGAGCTCCGGCAATGGCACAGGTAAAGATATTGGTCTGGGTAATGGCAAAGGCAGTCTGGTATCCACTCCAGGAATGTCCGTGTAAACAAATGGCGCCGGGATCGGCAATGCCCATGTCAATGATTTTCTGAACACCCGGTACCAGGCATTTGGTGGCGGAATATCCCGGGTTTCCCACATCGAAGCGGATATCAGGGAGGAAAATGGCGTAGCCGTTGCTGGCATAATAGGGGAAACAGGGCCTGTGGGTCAACTCCACACGATTAAAGTCATACAGACGGTTGGAGAAGAATCGGTAGTAGTAGACCAGCACCGGGTATTTTTCTCCAGGTTTGTAATTCCCCGGTTTGATCAGAATCCCCTGCATGGCTGTTCCATCCAGGGAGGACCATTCCACCAGCTCAGCTTCCCCCCAGGCAATTTCCCGGGTTTGTGCATTCAGATCCGACAACTTCCTTGGGTTCTTAAATTTCAGATCGGCGACCCAGAGATCAGGAAATTCCGTATACGATTGCCGGGTATAAAGCAGTTTGTCAGCCTCCTTTGCCCTGGCCACAAAGCTGTATTTTTTTGCCTCTTTCACCAGTGGTTTCACACCTGCCTTGCCAGCTTTCATTGTGTAGAAAGCTGTGTACTTCTCCAGGTCATGATAGGCCGACAACAAGAGGTATTCTCCTGTTTCCAGAAGCTGCTTCTCCCGGTCCAGCTGCCTGATCCTGAACTGCAGTTTTCCGGCCCTTCCTTCGCCTTTGGTAAGACAGACCGGATCGTCCCCGTTCACGGGAAACATCCAGATATCATACTTATCGTAGATCAGAACTGCTTCTGACTTATTCAGCCAGCCGGCTACGCCATAGCCCGGCGTATCTTCCGGGTAGTCCCAGTCCTCATCGGCAAAGGGTATATCCAGTGATGCGGTCAGGTTCCTGGATTCATTAGTGGAGGCATCCATCAGGTACCAGTTCCCTTCCTCATACCAGCTCAGGAATAAACCATCAGGCGAGAGGGAGGGTCTTCCCTGCATGGCTGTAAAGACCTGTTCACGCTTCCCGGAGGCCAGATCGACCAGGTAGTAATCGCTGTAACGGCCATCCCAGGTCACCAGTTTTGCATAAGGTACCCTGGAGGATCCCAGCAGGGTGTGTTTATTCTCTGAGATCCTTATATCGGGCATCTTGGTGTCGGCCAGCTGGATAAAACGATCATCTGCCGGGTAGTAAACGCCGGTATAAGTCCTGTTTTTTTCATCTTTCCACATCTTCTTCTGATGGGAATTGATATAGGGATCGTCCCAGTGCCAGACATCCACGCTGCGATCGGCCAGGATGTCCTCAAGGCTATACAGACTCTTCAGAGAGTCGGCTTTCTCCTCTTCCGGAACCAGGATCTCAGAACCGGGTTTGGTGCCCAGAAAGAGGCGCAAGCCGTCCTTGCTCCACTGCAATTTATTTGTGTGCCAGATCTTCCATTCATTTTTCAGGTCCTGGTCGGATAATGCCACTTTGGCTTCCTTCTCTCCGGGTGACCAGAGATACAGGGAACTCTCTTCTTTTTTTCCTTTCTCGCCGGTGACTCCCGCCAGGAAAGCCAGCTCGCCTGTCTGATTGTTCCACTTCAGTTCCCCGGCCCAGGCAGAGCTGTCTGCAAATAATTGTGCTGAAGGGGAGGAGGGGTCTGATAGTGCCATTGCATAAATCCCATTCCCGATGGCAGCGGTATCGGCTACAGCGTAAGCCAGGTGTTGTGATACGGAGTCCAGGGCGAAGCTTGAAACAAAGGCTAAAGTGTCGGTATGCAAGTCCTCCAGGTCCATAAGAGACAATTTGCTTCCTGTCAGGAGGCTGGCCTTCTTCTTTTCTGTCTCTTTTGCCTCTGCTTTTTCATCATGGTGATGAAAGGCCAGCCACTTACTGTTGTTGCTGAAGGTAAAGGACTTAATATTGTCAAAAGAACGCTTTTCCCCACTCCTGGTATTCAGAAGAAGCATCCCCGTTTTGGGACCTTTATTTTTCCCACGGTCCGAGACCAGCAACTCACTGGCAGGGACAGCCTTGATGGCAGCAAGCCAGCGGCCATCATTGGAGAGGACAGGATTCGTTCCACCTTCAAGCTCGTACTGCGTCTTCCCATCGCTCGAGTAAACCAGTACCCTTGGATCGCCCCGGTCCGGGACCGCGGTATGTACCACCCAAAGACCATCCTGGGATATGGAGGGAGATTTCACCTGTTCGAATTTCATGATATCAACGAGTTCCATGGCTCGTCTCTCCTGTGCAACAAGTCCAATTGAGCACAAGAAAAGAATAAGGGCAAATGGAAATCGCCCGGAAAGAATGTTCATAGGGTAAGCCTTTAGTTTTTAGTTGTAATCACCACCACACCGTTGCCACCCCTTGACCCGTAGATGGCACCTTCGCTGCCTTTGAGGATGTTTATGGATCTGACGATACAGGGCCTGATCCATTCTATGTTGCTGGTGGGTTGACCATCGACCACAATCAGAGCCTCGTCAGCGCCGGAAAAGGAGGTGTTCCCGCCCCTGATGGTTATCCGCCCACTGTTACTGACCTCGATACTGGAACCTCCCACGGCCCTGAGAAGGGCATAGATGTCGCTGTACTTGCAGTAATCATTATTCTGTTCGGCCAGGTTCGATATGGCGTAGTTGAGATTCCTTTCAGTCATAAATCCTGAGTTCACAGCCAGTTCCCGGTTCTTTTTTGTGTCGATAAATACCAGATTGATTTTCAGGGAATCAGTTTGCTTATTTACCTTCACGTTAACCGCCTGAAAGGTTTTGGCTTTAACCTGAATGACATCTTTCTCCAGGCAGACAATTGAAAAGTTTCCCAGGGAGTCAGATACGGTAGTTGCTTTGGCCTTTTTGGAGCTGATCTCCACATTCATAACAGGAAAGGAGTTATAGGCAGTTAGTTTTCCATTTACAACCGTATTCTGGCCATAAACTGTGGATGTGATTAAAAGTGCAGTCGCGATGATCAGTAAGGTTTTCATGGCTCGGAAAATTGATTAGCTTAAAGATACAACAAATATGATTTTTTCTGAATATTAGATGGGTCCCAGAACCAAAAGTTTAATCTGTTTCCCGATAAAATTAAGGTTCCGGGAGAATCGTTTGAATTTTCCGGCTTGCTTTAGATCTTGAGTGGCACTATCCTCATGATAATCTGAAAATAAACGCTAACTTTGATGCATAAACCTTAAGAAACTAAATCAGATTTAATGGGCAGATCACAGGAATCATTTAACAAGAAAGAAGTAAGAAAGAAAAAAGAGAAAAAAAGGCAGGACAAAGAGAAGAAGCGTCTTGCCAGGAAAGACGGTGATAAAAAGGGCGGTCTTGATGATATGATCGCTTATGTGGATGAGAATGGTATGCTAACCGACACACCTCCGGATCCGGCTACCAAAACAAAAACCAAGATTGAAGACATAGAAGTCAGCGTACCCAAGATGGACGATTCCATGCGGCCGGATCCCATCCGCAGGGGACGGCTCACTTTTTACAATGATTCCAAGGGCTATGGATTTATCCGCGATGCAGTCACACAGGAGAGTATTTTTGTACACGTAAACGAATTCAAGGATGATATCGTGGAGGGCAATATGGTATCCTTCGAGGTAGAAAAGGGCCCCAAAGGTCCGGCTGCAGTCAGGGTTAAACTGGCATAAAGTATAAAACAAAAAGCATTCAGCTTATGAACCAACCCGGTTTGAAACGTACACTAATTACCATAATACGTGCTGCCATAGGGTGGCACTTTCTTTATGAGGGCCTTTCCAAATTGTTTATGGAAGACTGGTCGGCCCAGAGTTACCTGGCCAATGCCACCGGCTTTCTTTCCGGATTTTATCACTGGCTGGCCTCGGGTGAGAGCCTGGTAAAGGTGATCGACGTTCTGAATGTATACGGGCTGATTCTGATCGGACTGGCGCTTTTCCTGGGCATTTTTGTCCGGCTTGTTTCTGTTGGCGGTATCCTGCTGCTCCTGCTTTACTACTTCGCCTATCCTCCATTCGGGACCTCTTTGTTTGGTTCCCCCGAAGGACACTTTTTTATCGTGAACCGCAACTTTATTGAAGCTCTCCTCTTGCTGTGGTTTGTGATTAGCAAGCAAAGCGGTTATGGAATTTATGCGTTTTTCAAGAAAGGGAAGAACGAAGAGACGGAGGAGCCAGAAGCACCGGAGGGAGTCAATTCACGTCGTGAGGCCTTGAAGAACCTGGCCACCTTACCTATTCTAGGTGCCATGGGATGGGGAGCCTTCCGTCATGCAGGAAAACAGGTTGATGTGATGTCGGGAGCGACCATCCAGCTGAACTTTAAGACCCTGGCCGACCTGAAGGGTGAGCTTCCCAGAGGGAAGATCGGAGAGCACGAGATCAGCCGGCTGGTGGCCGGAGGCAACCTGGTGGGGGGATGGGCCCATGCCCGTGATCTGATCTACGCATCCTCCCTGTTTAAAGCTTACAATACGGAGAAGAAAGTATACGAAACCCTGATGCTGGCCGAGCAGGCCGGGGTCAATACCATTAACATTGGTTTTCCCACCAACGCCCTGATTGCCAAATACAAAAAGGCCACTGGGAGCAAGATCAAGGTGATCTCCCAGGTCCATCCGGATATGGAGAAGGAGGATTATTTTGTGAATATTGACAAGGCCATTGACTTTGGAGTGGACATCGTGCAGATCCAGGGGAACCAGGTGGACTGGCTGGTTCGGGACGATCGCATCGATGTGGTAGAGAAGATGATGGATCACATTCGCAGACAGGGCTATGTGGCCGGACTGGCATCCCATACCGTGGATGCCCTGATTGCAACCGAAGAGGCCGGGATCATCCCGGACTACTACATGAAGACCATGCACCACGACAAGTACTGGTCGGCTCATCCCATTGAGAACCGGGTGCCCTTCGAAGTGGATGGGAAGAATTACCTGGATCACAATAAATTTCATAACAATTGCTTCTGTCTGTTCCCTGACAAAACCGCCGAATTTGTGGAGCGGGCCACGGTGCCTGTGATGGGCTTTAAAGTGCTTGCGGCCGGGGCCATTGAGCCCAAGGACGGATTCAACTGGGCTTTTGAAAAAGGGGCCGATTTTATTTGCGTGGGCATGTTCGATTTCCAGGTGGTGGAGGATGTAAACACCACCATCGACGTCCTTGACAACTTACAGGGCCGTACCCGGGCTTGGTACGGATAAACACAGTTCCATTGCATTAGACATAATTAAAGTGCCTGATCTTAGATAATTTGGATTTCTGTCTTAAATTTGTGTATGGCCGGGAC
>Ga0180429_10004818_pt1 | contig 10750 bp, 5 predicted proteins | sample SS_ome_FD_132428 | JGI IMG/M metagenome (GOLD analysis project Ga0180429, IMG submission 132428) | Hypersaline lake sediment archaeal communities from the Salton Sea, California, USA - SS_1_S_1 metaG | ecosystem: Environmental > Aquatic > Non-marine Saline and Alkaline > Hypersaline > Sediment ... | reverse complement strand
TCGAGCAGGAACATCACCAGGGCGGTGGAGGAAAGAGCAACAACCATGCCCCAGACCACGGCCTCCACCGGCGTCCGCCCAATGGCCAGGGCGATCCCGGCGGCGGCCGCCCCGGTGGCCGCAACCTGCAGCGTGCCCGAACCGAACACGGTGCCCTTCATCTTCCACAAATCGCCCAGCTTCAACTTGAGGCCGACGGTGAAGAGGAGCAGCATCACCCCCACCTCGGCCACCACCTCGATGGTGTGGCGGTTGGTCACCAGCCGCAGCCCGCCCGGACCCGCCAGGATGCCGACGAGGATGAACCCCACCACCGGCGGCAGCCGCAGCTGGCGCAGCACCAGGGCGGCCAGCACCGACCCGGCCATGACCACCACCAGTTCCACCAGTACGTCGTGCATCATCTCCTCCCGCCAGCATAATCCACGATTGTAATCGATTTTGGTCCCGGAGAACACGTGCAACGTTGCCAGAGCGCCGGCAGTGTGGCAGAGTAGTAGTATCTATATCGTTGACTGGTACATTCCCTGGAGGCAACGTGCAGAAAAAACGGCGCCCCATCTTCAAATCACTGTTCAACTGGATGCTCGAGTGGGTGGAAAGAATCGGCAATGCCCTGCCCCACCCCGCCACGCTCTTCGCCATCTTCGCCGTGACCACCATCCTGCTCTCCGGGGTGGCGAGCTACTTCGGATGGCAGGCAGTACACCCGGGCACCGGAGAAACCATCGAGTCGGTGAACCTCATCTCGGTGGAGGGTCTGCACCGCATCCTGCTCAACCTGGTGCACAACTATACCGATTTCGCCCCGCTGGGCATCGTCATGGTGGCCATTCTCGGCATCGGCATCGCCGAGTCGAGCGGGCTGATCAATGCCGGCATCCGCCTGCTCGTCCTTTCGGCGCCCAAGCGGCTGCTCACCTTCATTCTCGTCCTCTCCGGCGTGCTCTCCAACATGGCCAGCGACGTGGGTTACGTGCTGCTCATTCCCCTGGCCGGCATCATCTTCCTCGCCGTGGGCCGCCACCCCATAGCCGGCATGGCCGCCGCCTTTGCCGGCGTCTCCGGCGGTTTCAGCGCCAACCTCTTCATCGGCACCATCGACCCGCTGCTCGCCGGCCTCTCCCAGGAAGCGGCGCGCATCCTCGACCCGGCCTACACGGTAAACCCCACCGCCAACTACTACTTCATGGTGGTTTCCACCTTCCTCATCGCCTTCACCGGCACCTGGATCACGGAGAAGATCGTCGAGCCGCGGCTGGGGACCTACAAGGGGGAAAAACCGGAGGAGAAGATCGAGCCGCTTTCCCACGGGGAGAAGCGGGGGCTGGCCGGGGCCGTGGCGGTCAGTATCCTGCTGCTGGCAGTGATCCTCGCCGGCATCCTGCCCGAAGATGGATTCCTCCGTGCCGCTGACGGCGGGGTGCTCACATCACCGCTGATCAAGGGCGTGGTGGCCCTGCTCTTCATTGTCGCTGGCCTCACCGGACTGGCTTATGGCTTCGGCTCCGGCGCCTTCAAGAGCGACAGCGACGTGGTCCAGGGGATGGCCTCGTCGATGCAGACCCTGGGACTCTACCTCGTGCTCGTCTTCTTTGCCGCCCAGTTCGTCGCCTTCTTCAAGTGGTCCAACCTTGGCATCATCGTCGCCATCAGCGGCGCCGACCTGCTCAAGGCTTCGGGGCTCGGCGTGATCCCGCTGATGATCATGTTCATCATTCTCTCCGCCTCGATCAACATGCTCATGGGCAGCGCCTCGGCCAAGTGGGCGCTGATGGCGCCGATCTTCATCCCCATGTTCATGCTCCTCGGCTATTCCCCCGAGCTGACCCAGGTGGTCTACCGCATCGGCGACAGCGTCTCCAACATCATCTCGCCGATGATGAGCTTCTTCGCCCTGATCATCGCCTTCATTCAGAAGTACGACCGCAAAGCCGGCATCGGCACGATCATCGCCACCATGCTGCCCTACTCGGTGGCTTTTTTCTTCGCCTGGACGGTGCTGATCATCGCCTGGATCTCGCTGGGCCTGCCGCTGGGCCCGGGCGCGGGGCTGTACTACGAGATGTAGCGGGAACGGCATGAACCGACACGGTTGCCAGAGTTCACCCGCCGTGGCACAGTAGTGATGAGGGGTTGAATGGTGGACTGATCATGGACACGCCGGTGCGCAGCGTGCTGCTCCTTTTCCTCTCCCTCGTCTTCACCACCGGTCTGACCTTTGCCACCCTCGAACTGCCCTACCTGGTGGACGGACTGCTGCAGGACACGATCCGCACACCGAACGCCGATTCCCACGTTGACGAACCGTCGCGGATCAAAACCGAACTGTTCATGGCCCACTACCACATCCGTGGCCTGGGCTACACCGGCTTCTTCCTGCTGGCGGCGCTGATCGCCGCCGGTTTCTCCACCCGGCGCACCGGACTGGCCGCCCTGGGGGCCCTGGGGGTGATGCTGCCGGTCTTTGCCCAGTTCGCCGGCGTGATGTTCTTCCTCGCCGGGCTCGGCGTGCTCAACGCCTTCTGGCTGCCCGTGCTCGACGTTTCCTGGGAGCTGCAGCACTGGGGCCTGGTGATCAACGCCCCCAACGACCTGCTTCAATGGCTGCTGGGCCTGGCCGGTATCCACTCCGTCTGGCCAACGATCATCTTCTTCACCGCCACGGGCATCCTGCTCTTCATCGCCGGCGTCTACGCCTGGCTCGCCGCCCGCACCGGCGGCAGGGGCGTGGCCGACGCCCTGGTCTACCGCCTCAGCCGGCACCCTCAGTATCTCGGCTGGATCCTCTGGACCTACGGGGCCTACCTGCTGATCCAGCGGGCACTCTACCCCCGCCGGAGCTGGGGCATCGGAGCCAGCCTGCCCTGGCTCATCTCCACGATGGTGATCATCGGCGTGGCGATGGTCGAGGAACTGAACATGCGCCGCCGCCACGGCGAGCGCTACGAGACCTACCGCCGGAGCGCCCCCTTCCTCTTCCCCGTGCCCCGCCTTGTGGAACGGATCTTTGCCCTGCCCCAGCGGCTGCTCTTCGGCAACCCCCAGCCCCGGCGGCGCCGTGAAGCGTTGGCCGTGGTGGCGATCTACACCGTGCTGTTCATGACCATCTCGGCATTCTTCTACGCCGGCGGCCTGGATCACACCGTGGCCCGCCTCAGCTCGCCCGAAACGCTGAAGCGGAAACTCGCAGCCCGGACCGATGACCTGCGACGGGAACCGGACCGGCGGCGCCGTTACCACATGATGCTGGACCTGGCCACCATCGGCGACCCGGCGGTGGATGCGTTCATCGACCTGCTGGAGGACGAGGACCCGGCGCTGCGGGCTCTGGGCGCCGAAGGGCTGTCCCGGGTACCGGCGGCGCGAGCCGTCCCCGCGCTCTGCCGGGCAGCCGGAGTCCATGACGAGAATGTGCGTCAGTATGTCAACCGGGCCCTGGGTACCATCGGCACGCCGGAGACCCGACCCTGCCTGCTGGCACTGCTCGACGATCCGGCGGGGCACATCCGCACCGCCGCCCTCGAACACCTGGCCGGCCTCGGCGACCCGGAAGTACTGCACCGGGCCCCCACCCTGCTCGAGGATCCCGATGCGAGAACGAGGAAGCGCGGTGCGGCGATCCTCGGCACCCTCGGTTCGGCCGAAGCCCTCCCCCGCCTCATCCCCCTGCTCGGAGACGATTCGGCCTGGGTGCGGCAGGAGACGGTGGTCGCCCTCCACCGCATCGGCTCGCCCGAGGCCCGCCCCCACCTGGAGCGGCTCCTGGATGACGAGGACTGGGAGGTCCGGGTCTACGCCGCGGAAACGCTGAAACGGCTGCCTGTGACGGCGCTGCCGGCCCGCTGATCAGGTTGCCGGGCGCCGGTGATGGTTCTCGCTCAGGGCGCTGCCGCGGTCACGATGCACTCGCTGGTGTCGCTGTCTCCCGCCGGTGGATAGGGCGGCTGGTTGTAGGGCGATGGGGTCACATCATAGGCGGTGAGCAGGAACCGGATGTCGCCGATCACCGTCCCCACCGCCGGGATGTTGGTCTGCCAGGAGGTGGCGAAGCTATCACCCGGCTGCACGTTGGTGAACCCCGCCCGCCAGTTGGGATAGACCGGCCCACCGTCGGGAAGGGAAACATCGATCTTCCCGGAAAACCGGCGGAACGACTCGAGGTTGGAGTTGGTCAGGGCCACGGTCATGGTGGTGGCGAAGGGCACCGTGCCGGCAGACGGCTGGCAGGTCAGGCTCGCCGTCAGCGTGGGCGGCGAGATATCGGAGAGGCTGATGTCGTCCAGGGCGAAGTCGTTTCCGGTGGATGCCGTGTTCTGGTTGACGATGGAAAGGTGCGCCGAGGTGTTGCTGCCCGAATTCCAGTTGGCGGTGAACTGCACCCACTGGCAGGTCTGACTTGGCGGTGTGAACACCGGACCGATGGCCTCCCCGTTGATCGAGAACTGCAGCACCGCCGGGCTGGTGGGATGGACCGAGGCGATCCAGGTGGAGAAGAAATAGTCGGTGCCGGGGGTCACCGCTACCGTCTGGGACCAGACACCCACATCGGGAACGGTATCACCGTTGACGATCATCATCAGCCCGTTCCCGGTGGTGTGGTCGCCACAGGGAGAGAAATTACCGTTGTGGGCCTGCGGGTTCGTGCCGACGTAATAGACCCCGGCCGGCAGCAGGCTGCTGGTGTAGGTGTATTCGCTGGTGAACCCGGTATTGCCCGAGCTGAAATCACCGTTGACCACCAGGTTTGCCGAGGCGAACGGCCCCGTCAGCATGGCGACGGCAGCAACCGCCAGCAGGGCCGCCATCTGGAACGACAGGATTCTCAACTTCATCAACCGTCCTCCTCTGGGATAGGGATGAGCTCGATCAGACGCGGGGGGCAGCCGGACGGGACCGGCCTGTTTCATTCAATATAGGGTCGCACCCCCCCGCCAGACAAGGGAATTTTCCATCGGGCGGGCGGCGAGGCCTCCGTACAGACGAAAGCCCTCTTCCATCCGAAGATGAAAGAGGGCTTTCAAATTATTATCCCGGCAGTGACCTGCTCTCCCACCCGGTTGGCGAGTGTCCTATCCTGAAAAGTGATTGTGCCAGATATGGCATTCCGCAGAATTATTTATCCTTTCAATACTATTTTCATCTTGAATTTTAATGATGACATCATTATTATTACAGCATGAAGTATAAAAACCGTCTCATCACCAGTCGCCTGGAGAGATTGGTTTCCCAATTTCCGGTGGTCGTGGTCTGTGGTGCACGGCAGGTGGGGAAGAGCACTCTCCTGTCACACGTCTTCCCCGACCTGGACCGAGTGGAGTTCGATTCGGCCATCGATATCGGCAATGCCCGACAGGATCCGGATCTCTTTCTCGATAGCCATCCGGCCCCGGTGATCCTCGATGAAATCCAGTATGCACCCGAGCTGGTGGCGGCAATCAAGCGAAGGGTGGACAGGTCGAGAAAACCGGGCCAGTACATCCTCACCGGATCACAGCAATGGTCCGTATTGCAGACTGCCAGCGAATCCCTGGCGGGACGGGCGGTATTCCTTGACCTGGAAGGCTTCAGCCTGGCCGAATCGTGTGAGAGGGCAACGGAAACCGACTGGCTGTCGCGATACCTCTCAGACCCGCATGGTTTCGTTGAGACGACCACCGCCAATGTGGAACGGTTGGAAACCGGTGAATCGCTCTACGCTTTTCTCTGGCGGGGATCTTTACCGGAGGCAACTGCTCTCGATGCCGACCTGATCGGTGATTTCTATCGCGCGTATCTCCGAACCTGTATCGAGCGGGATGTCCGACTGCTCGGTGAAGTGTCAGACTGGCAGCAGTTCGGCCGTTTTACCGGGCTGGCAGCTGCATTGACGGCCCAGGAAGTGAACCACTCCCAATTCGGCCGCGATATCGGTGTGACACCCCAGACGGCACAACGATGGATCGCCATGCTGAGAGGCACCTTCCAGTGGTTTGAGGTTCCGGCCTATCACGGCAATACAGTGAAACGGGTCAGCGGGAAGCCAAAGGGCTACCTGGCCGACACCGGCCTGGCCTGCACGTTACAGATGATTTCCAGCGCGAAAGCACTTGGCGGCCACCCGCTGGCCGGCCCACTCTTCGAAACCGCCGTCGCCGGAGAGATCCGCAAGCTCAGCTCCACCCTCTCCACTCCGCCCATGATTCACCACTGGCGAACTCACGGCGGCGCGGAAGTCGACCTGCTGCTCGAGCGGGACGGACGTTTTTACCCCATCGAAGTAAAGCTCACCACCAAGCCGAACAAGAGCGCCTCCTCCGGTCTTTCCGCCTTCCGCAACACCTACCCCGATCTGGAGATCGCCCCCGGGCTGGTCATCTGCCCCACGGGGAAGCCTTATTGGCTCAGTCGCCAGGATCTGGCCCTGCCCTGGAATACCCTTTGATCATCCCACCGTACAAGCGAAAGCCCTCTGTCATCCGAAGATGTCAGAGGGCTCTCTGAATTTTTATCCCGGCAGTGACCTACTCTCCCACCCAGTTGCCCAGGCAGTACCATCGGCGCTGGAGGGCTTGACGGCCGTGTTCGAAATGGGAACGGGTATGGCCCTTTCCAACCCTGGATATCATTGGCTACCCGCCACTCCTCCGGATTGAATGCGAGGCAGGGAAACCAGTATGGATCGCGTGTTGTTTCCCTCGTCGGCTTCGACGAGGCTATTGTGCGGATCGGCCATGACAGTGATGCTTGTCTCACCCCCGAACCTCGGTGAACCGTGCAACACCCAGGTGAGATCCTGGTACGCACCGGGGGCCAGGGTTGCGGTCGTGGATAGCGGAACGATCAAGGTGTTGCCTACGGCCGGTCTGACGAGCAACCGTAGATCAATACCCGTCAATTTCAATGCGCCGGTATTCAGCACACGAATGGTGATCAATCGGTCCCACCCGGCAAGGGAAGAAACCCGCATTGAATCGATGGCCACATCCGGCTGCATGTATCCGGCAACCAGCGCCGTGTTGTTCGTCCGGTCCCGATCCTCCTGCTCCAGCGCCGGATCGACCACGAGATAGAGGGTGTTGGTGCCGCCGTATATCGGTACGGCCCAGTTCCAGCTCACCTCTGCCTGGTCCCCGCCCACCAGTGGCCCGTCAATGGCCACCCTGCCAACCGGCTGGTTTGAACCCGGGTCGTCATCATAGATGAACACATCGATATCCACCGCCGGGAGATCCCCCAGGTTCCGCACCACGGCAGAAATCGTCACTTCCTGCCCGGCCAGCGGATTTCCCGGTTCAATGGAGACGTCCTCGGCAAACATCGCCAGGTCACCACTGATCTGGTGACGCAGCAGGTAGAGATCCGACTGGTCCAGAGCCGGCACATTGTCCACTTCGACCTGCTCGCCGGCCACGTCCACCCAGCGAGTCTCATAGACCGTCTGCACCTTGTTGTAGAGCACCAGCAAATCACCCCCGGCAACGAGCACCGGCGCCATGGCGTGTTCCATCGACTCATCAAAGGTGAGTTGTTGCGCCTTGGTCCAGACCTGCAGCGCCGGGTCGTAGATCGCCGACCAGAGGTCCGACCGCTCTTCGCTGGCATCCATCCAGACCAGGGAAATGCGGCCGCCGGCATCATGCGCCAGCCGGAAGTCGGCCAGTCCGGAAGAGGGCCCGCTGTCGCTATCCACTACCACTGAATGAGTCAACGGATCGAGGCTCGCCGCCGTCACCAAATCACCGCCCCGATACCAAGCGATCAGCAGATTACCCAGGGCATCATAGGCCACCTGAGGGTTGGCATCCTCCACTTCTTCACCAGGGCCATCATCTGTCAGTTGGACCACCGGCCCCCAGGAACCGCCGCCAAACGCAACAAAAAACAGCTCCCGGTCCTCCGGCGTGTCATTGGAACCGTCCGTATCACCGCTGAAAAGGATTACCGCCTCACTGCCGTTATAGGCCATGGCGCTCTTCACCACCGAGGGCACCCCCAGCGCCACATCGGCCGGAGCAGACCAATCGAGACCATCGAATAGCGAGTAGTGAAGATCATTGGGCGAACCGGCGCTGCCCAGTTCGTCACCATCGGCATTGCTGACCCAGGTGAGCATGGCCGTTCCCGAAACCGATGCCGCCAGCCGCGGGCTGCGGTCGAGCAGACCATTGCTGGTGATCACCGATGCCGTCTCCCAGCTCTGGGAGAGGCTGTCGAACCGCGAAACAGCGATCTCACTTCTGGCCTTTATCTCCTCGTACTTGCACTGATGAAGGCAATCGAGGCACTCTTCCGACTGGGGATCGGCGCATTCAACAGCGCAGTCATCGAGGCAGGGATCACCCGGATCACCCGGCTCCAACACCACATCATTCACATTTTCCCAGACCATCAGCAGGTCACCACCCGGCAACGCCGCCAACTGCGGATGGAAGTCGGCCGTACCGTCATCGGCCACCGGCAATGGCTCGGACCAGAGATCCCCAACCGAATCATAGAAGGACCAGACCGCTTCGGTGCGGTTGCTCGGCGTACGCAGCGGATCGTCATAGACCCAGACCGCCAGCAGGTCATCACCCATGGCCGCCAGATCGGGCGTCGATTGGCCAAAAACATTGACCTGCAGCGGGATCTCCTCATTGACCACCTCACGGCTCCCGCCGCCATAGCGGTTAGCGGTGAACAGGGCATACCCGTTTTCACGATCCAGGTAGTCACGGGGATAGAGCCGCAGGGCCGGCTCTCCCCGCGCATCACCCCAGTTGCAGCCGCCCTCGTCCTCGATGAAGTCATAGGTGCAGGTAAAGGCTGGAATGTCATAGGTGAAGAAAAGCGCCACCAGGCGCACCCCGCCGGTGGCGTAGACCTTCAAATCGTCCACCGAGGGCTCTACCAGGTAGGGATAGAGCAGTTTCAACCGGGCCCCGCCGCCCACATAGCCTTCAACCGCCACGAAGTCGGCCACCCCCACACCGAGATTCGCCTCCAAACCCGGGAAGGGATCGAATTCGGCAGTCCCATAGAACCAAGGCACACCAGGTCCTGCCCACCCAATAACCTCGAGGTTCTGGGCCACCCCCACCTCCACCTTGCCCCGCCAGTACGCCGGGACACAGAGGGGACAAACCCCCAGCGGGAAATAGACCGGCACCGGCGGCACATCGATCGAGGCATTGGCCCCGAAATGAACGTTCCCGCCAGGCAGCCAATCAGCACCATCATATTGCCAGGAGAGACTACCTCCCACATAGGGCTCGATACTCGCCCCGGCGATCTTTGGCTTAATCTCACTGTCAACACCGGGCAAGTGCAGATCCACAGTGGTTCGCGCCCTGCCATCCCCGGTCACCTCGGCCGAAGCATCCATGGCGGTAAGGAACTTCAATGCCTTCCCGCCCACCAGGGGGATTTCCTCGGGGATGACATCATCTTCCACTCCGCCGCCAACCTCGATGGGAACACCAGCCCGTAAAGTGGGCACCTTATAACGCAGTAATCCAGTCCCTGGATCAGCGATCAGGTTTGCATTGGACATCCCCGGCGGAACTGACGCCACCTGGAAGTTGACCGTGTAGGGATCCGACTCGGTCCCATCACCACCAATGGCTTGAACGATTAGCTGGCCACCCACCCCGAACTGTGTGCCCATACTGAAAGAGCGGGTGACCGTGGTCTGCCCTGATGTACAGATGTCATGGTATGCCCCTTGGGGTGCCGTCCAAAAGACCTCACCGACGCCGTGTGATCCCCAGTCGATGAGGGCGGTGAATGTCTCGGTGAGCGGCACGCCGTGGAGGTAATATGCCTGCCGGCTCGGGTCGCAATGTTTCCCGCGTACCTCCACCACGCCGAACCCGCTGTCCGGCACCAACCTGATCTCGGTTGAGGTCACCGAACCGCCGCCGACGGTCACCGTCCTGGTCGTGTCGTGATACCCGGTTGCCGCAACTAATACGTCCAGTTCACCTGCCGGCAGTTCGGCAATGGCGAACCAGCCGTTCTCATTGGTCTGAGCCGGAGATTCACCGGGGATGGAAACTGTGGCCGAAACAATGGGATCATTGGTTTGGAGGTCGGTCACAGTCCCGATCAGGCCACCAGGATCGGCAAAAGAAATGGAGAACCCGTTGGAATCGGTGCAGGATGTGAGGACATAGTAACCGAGGTCGATTTCAAAATCCGATGAATCAAAACAGTCAACATTTGGAACCGCCTCATAGACAACTTCAAATAAACTTGACTCCTCGCAATCTGCCAGGGCAAACATAGAATCGCCCAAACAAAAGACCAGTGTAATTGCAAAAATTAATGACAATTTAATCTGCATGAGCGTAATCGTTCAGTCTAGGACCAATCGAAATCCAACATAGCTGTAGTAGGTACTATTGGGGTTTCTGTGGCCGCGTTTCGCACATCGTAAAATTGAAGTGTTATGTTCCCATGATCCATCTCGAAATACTCTTTCTGTATAAGTTATAACGTCTGTCCCCCGGGGATTATCGTATGGGCTAGTCTCATAGTAGCTTGAAAAATACCTGTCGTTACACCATTCGCAGACATTGCCCGCCATATCAAATAAACCGAATCCATTTGCCATATTGATGCCAGCCGGAACTTGATTTCCATCGTAATAACCTACCGGCGAAGTTTTTACAGTTTCCCCCTCAAAGGGATCACCTGAATTTAAGTAATTAGCCATAGATGTATTAATTGAGTTCCCCCAGGGGTAGCGAGAATAATGCACTCCACCGCGGGCGGCATATTCCCACTC
>Ga0180429_10004816_pt1 | contig 10753 bp, 6 predicted proteins | sample SS_ome_FD_132428 | JGI IMG/M metagenome (GOLD analysis project Ga0180429, IMG submission 132428) | Hypersaline lake sediment archaeal communities from the Salton Sea, California, USA - SS_1_S_1 metaG | ecosystem: Environmental > Aquatic > Non-marine Saline and Alkaline > Hypersaline > Sediment ... | reverse complement strand
TTTTTTCCCCTTGAACGTCGTAGGCCCGTTGGATGAGGGTCTCCGGATCGTCGAAGAGGGTCAATTGGGGCATTTTCAAGCTCCGGAGGAGGCGGCGCTCGGAGCGGGCCAGGCTCTCGAGACTTCCGTCCTCCAGGATGTGCTCCACGGAGACGGGGTCCTTGCGCAGTGCCCGGCACACCAGGATCATGCGATGGCAGACGATGGGGTCCTTCTCGGCGCACAGGAGAGCGATGCGGTGGGACTCCATGCCCTTGCGCAGCCTCCGGAGCCCTTGGGCGAAAAGCTCCGTCCGGGCGAGGCGGTCGTAGCGGACCTTGCCGTCCACGTAGCAGGCGGGGTCGTCGCTGCGGGGCCCCAGCTCCCTGCCCAAAAACACGTAGGCCATGCCGCGCCCCTTCAGGGCCCGTTGCAGGGGCTCGCGATTGTACTGGGGGTTGAACCGGCTGTAGGGGCTCGACCGCACGTCTCCCACGGCGGTGACCCCGCAGGCCTCGAGCAGCTCCGCGAATCGCTCCACGGGATGGGTGGAGTGACCGATGGTGTACAAAACCTTCATGAAGGCCCCTGGAGAACGTTCTCGATGGGTTGAAGGTCGGAGGCGGAGGAAACGACGACGATCCCCGCCGCCAGCTTGTAGCAGTATCCTTCGAAGGGCTCGCCGAGGCTCACCGTAACGTAAATCTCGTCCCCTTCCAAGGGATATCGCCCCGGGGCCCGGCGCAGGAAGCGCTCTTCCGCGAGAGGGTCCGTCACGGGAATGCGATAGAGCTCGCCGTCGAGGGTCAGCTCCGCTCGCACCCTTTTCAGCCCTTTGGCGTCGGGAGCCACCAGAATGTCGAGGGCTTGGGGGCGGACGAAAAGCAGGGAGGACGAGACGCTCTCCCGAACGAGGTCCAGGGGGATGCGGTCGTTGATTCCCGTGAAGCTGTGATGCCCGTCGATCCAGAGGCGGTCCACCGGGTCGAGAAGGCGGGAAGCCTCGGAAGCGGGCAGACGGGCCTTCCATCGCCAGGGGAGGGCTCCCGCGAGGTGGTTTTCCCGTTGATATCCTTCCCCGCAGCCCTTTTCCAGGGGCACGGCGATCACGTCCAGCAACGCGGCCGTCCGTCCGTTGTCCATGCGGACCCGGTCCGGGGAAAGCTCTCCCGTTTCCCGGTCGCTCACGGGTCGAATCCATCTTCCCGGGATGCCGTCCGTCCATTCCTTTCCCGCCACGCACCGTCCGGAATGCTTGCGGGAGTTGGCCAGGCACACGATGGCTTTCTCGCGGGGCGACGACTTTCCGCCCGGTCCCGTCTCCTTTCCGGGGCCTCGGAGGCTCAGGTAATGGAGCCGCAGAACGTGCAGATCGTCGTAGGAAGCTTCGCCCCCGAGGGCGTCGAGCACCGGCCGAAGCATCTCGTGGCCCAGGCTTCGAAAGGCTTCCAGGGCTTTCTCCACGCGCTCCTCGGGAAGGGTCAAAAGGGGAAGAAAGCCGTTTTCCCTCAAGGCCCCCCCTTCCCGGGCGTAGTTGTAAAGGTGCTTCAGGATGGTCTGGATTCGCACGTCGTAGGCTTCGGCCAGGGCCTTCACGGACCGGCCCTCGTTGAAGGCCTGGCCGACCTCCCGGTGCCGGCTTCCGGAAACGACGGCCCGGGGCCGAGGCGGCGGGGAGGGAGGCCCGTCGGGGGCGTCCAGGCCGTGCTCCGAAAGGAATTCCCGCACGGCTTCCAGAAAGACCTCGCCGTAGCGCTCCAGCTTCGCCTCCCCCACCCCGTGAATCTCGAGGAGAGCTTCCCGGGACCGGGGAAGGCGGGCGGCTATTTGGGCCAGGGTCTTGTCCGAAAAGACCACGTAGGGGGGAACGTCGGCGGCGTCGGCGAGCTCCTTGCGCTTGCGGCGCAGGGCTTCGAACAGCCGGGGACGGGGCTGCGCGCTCTCCTCTCCTCCGGCCGTCGATGGGGGCGGGGACGGTTCCTCCTCCTTTTCCAGCACGGCATGCACCCGCTTTTTCCCCCTGAGCACTTCCCAGGCTTCGGGAGTGAGGCCCAGGCTGCCGAATTGAAGGTCCTGCGTCAAGAGGCCCTTGTGAAGGAATTGGCGGACCAGATCGCGCCATTGCTCCCGGGAATGCTCCCTGCCGATGCCGTGGGTGGACAACCGGTCGTGGCCCGCTTTCAGGACCTTTTGGCTCCGGGACCCCCGAAGCACGTCGATGACGTGCAGGGCCCCGAAGCGCTCCCTCGTGCGCGCGACGCAGGAAAGGAGCTTCTGGGCCGCCACGGTGGCGTCCTCTTCCTCGACGGGGCCCGCCAGGCAGTTGTCGCACATGCCGCAGGCTTCGCGGGGGAGCGATTCGCCGAAGTAGCCCAAAAGGGGCTTGCGCCGACAGCCCCGCCATTGGGCGAAATCCACCATGGCGTTCAGATGGGCGTAGGCCGCCTTCCGCTCCTCCTCTTCCTTTCCGTCGATGAAATGCTTGATCTTGGGGATGTCTCCCCGGGAAAAGAGCAGCAGGCAGTGGGACTTCAGACCGTCTCGTCCCGCCCGGCCGATCTCCTGGTAGTAGCTTTCCAGGTCCTTGGGCAGATCGTAGTGGACGACGAACCGGACGTTGGATTTGTCGATGCCCATGCCGAAAGCGACGGTGGCCACGACGATGCGCGTGTCGTCTCTCAGAAACCCCTCCTGACGACGCCTCCGCTGCTCGTCGGAAAGCCCCGCGTGGTAGGGAAGGGCGGAATGGCCGCGGGACCCAAGGGCCTCGCACAGGACCTCCGTTTGCTTTCGAGTCGCGCAGTAAACGATGCCCGCCTCCTCGGGGAAGCGCTCCAGAAAGCGCGAGAGCTGATTCAGGGGATCGGTTTTGGGCTCCACCTGGAGGAAGAGGTTTTCCCGGTCGAACCCGGCGACGTGCTCGTTTTCGCGGGGAATGCCCAGGCATTCGGCAATGTCCCGGCGCACCCGGGGAGTGGCCGTGGCCGTCAAGGCCAGACACGGGGCCCGGGGGTAGCGGGCCCGCACTTCGGCCAGCCGGCGGTATTCCGGGCGAAAATCGTGCCCCCATCGGGAAATGCAGTGGGCCTCGTCGATGGCCAGACAGGAAACGGAAGCGGCGTCCAGAAGGTCCAGAACGGCCGGCTTCAGGAGGGTTTCCGGGGCCAGGTAGAGCAGCTTGGCTTCGCCCCGGCGGACGGCTTCGGCATGGCGGCGGTAAACGTCCAGGGGAAGGGCGCTGTTGAGACAGGCGGCGGGGACGTCCCACTGGGCCAGTTGGCGCATTTGGTCCTGCATGAGGGCAACGAGGGGCGAAACGACGAGGGTGACGCCCGGAAAAAGAAGGGCGGGGACCTGGTAGCACAGGGACTTGCCGCCTCCCGTGGGCATGACCGCCAAGACGTCCCGGCCCCGAAGCACGTCTTCGACGACCCGCGACTGCAAGGAGATGAAATCCTTGTAGCCGAAGACGGATCCGAGAAGCTTTCGCGCTTGATGGATCATGGGCGAGCCCTGTTCTTCCGATTGCCGTTGCACGAAACCCGACGATGGAAACCCTACTCGCAGGAGGATTGCCATGTCAAACGAGAAATTGCAAAGGAAGAAGCTTTGGGATACCTTTCCCCGTGTCGCGCTTGTCCCGAAGCATTCGACCCGCTGAAAAAAGGAAAGGGCCAATGGGTACCGATCTATGGACTTTCGTTCTCGTCGCCGGCGTCCTCACCCTCACTCCGGGGGCGGACACCATGCTGGTTCTGCGCAACGTCCTGGGGGGAGGTCGCAGCCGGGGCATCGTCACCACTTTTGGAATATGCTCGGGCCTGTTCGTCCACGCCCTTTTGTCGGCCATGGGCGTCTCCGTGCTGCTCCTGCACTCGGCCACCCTGTTCCATGCCGTGAAAGCCGCCGGGGCGATTTATCTCATGTGGCTGGGCTGGCAATCCCTGCGAAAGGTCTTTGGGGGAAGAGAAGCCGGCCTCGACGACCGGGACGGGCGAGAAGCCCCGACAAAGCCCTCCAAGTGCTTCCTGGAAGGGTTTCTCAGCAACGTCCTCAACCCCAAGGTCGTCGTTTTCTACTTGGCCTTCCTGCCTCAATTCATCCATCCAGGAGACCCCGTGGTGGTCAAGTCCGTGTCGTTGACCGCCATCCACTACGGCATGAGCATCCTCTGGCTGACCTTTCTTTCCGTTTTTCTGGATCGCGTGCGGCGCTACATCGTCGGCCCTTCCTTTCGCCGTTGGACGGAAGGCGCGTGCGGCCTGATCCTCGTGGGCCTGGGCCTGCGCCTGATGACGGAGGGCCGCTGACCCTCCGCGAGAAGCGCCGAAAACCGGGAGCCCCTCAAGGCTGCAGCATGTGGAATCCGGTTTCCCGGTCGAGCTTTCGGACTCCCGTCGTATCCGTCAGCTCGAAAAGAACGATCTCCATGATGTGCCACACGCGCACTCCCCTGCGCACGCACCCGGTGATGGTGGAGGATTCCCGGCCGCAAGCCATGTGCATGTGAAGCACGGGGTGACCTTCTTCATCGGGGAAAAGAGTTCCCGTTCCCGCCACTTCCCTCACGTCCCGCAGGACGAGCTCCATGGGGACTACCGGACTGGCACGGAATTCCTCCGGTCCCACCACGAGCCGGCTGCCTTCGTCGGCTCCTCCCAAAACGACGAGGGCCCCCGCCCGGATATCGTGATCGCGCGCGAAGGATTCGATGGCTTCATGCACCACGTCGCCGTCTTCCAGGCGGATGACGAAAATGCGTCCCTGCTTGGCTTGACAATACTTCATGGGCTCGTCCTCCCGTCGGGGCTTCGGTTGAAGATGTGGAGCCGCGGCGGTTTTCAGGCTTTCAAACGGAGGGGGGAATGCTCGACCCCTGCGGCTCGCTTTCGATTTTACCCGGAAAGGGGGGAGCGTGCCAAGGGAATCGGCAGGGGGGAGAGGGGCGGCGGGGACCGATTTTCCGTGCGGGGCGACTTTTGGGAACGAGAGAGATGACAGGGGAGCGGATTCTCCTTACAATATTAGTCAAGGCTAATAAAATGTTCTTTGCATGTCCCCCGAGTACTCGATTCATTCAAGCCTACACCGCGAATATCGGAGGCGTCCCCGGGGATTTTCCGGCGGCGGCCGGGAAAAGCGGGAGCCCGCTACTCCGATGGAGATCATAAGGAGGCCATCATGAACCGCATTCATTCCACAACCCCGAGCAACTTCTCCTCCAAAGGAGTTGTCGTCCTGGCTGCCCTGGCCCTGCTTTTCAGTCTGTCCGCGGCCTCGGCAATGACGTCCACACCCTTCACGGCGGAAGATCCCGTCTCTCTTGCGGAACCTACGAGAGCTTCCCTGAAATCCGACAATGGAGCCGATTCCCTCGAAGCCCGGGCTTTGGAGAAATTCGGCGAGCTTCCCCTGTATTTCGAAGCCAACAAGGGACAGACTCACGAGTCCGTTCGATTCCTCACGCGCGGACCGGGTTACGTTCTTTTCCTCACGCCAAGAGAAGCCGTCTTTTCCTTGAGGGGTTCCCCGCAGAGTCCCGGTGGCAACCGTATCCTGCGCATGGAATTCGTCGAGGCGTCGCAAAATGCGCTGGTAGAGGGCGAAAACCCTCTTCAAGGCAAAGTGAACTATCTGAGAGGCAGCCATCCTGAAAAATGGCACACGGACGTTCCCCTTTACGAAAAGGTTCGCTACCGGCAAGTGTATCCGGGAATCGATGTGGTGTTCTACGACCGCCATGGCCAGTTGGAATACGACTTCGTGGTGGCCCCCGGAAGGGATCCCTCTTCCATCGAACTGGCTTTCCAGGGGGCGAGCCGCATGGAGATCTCCCGTGGCGGCGATTTGCTTCTGCACACGCCCGCCGGCATCGTGCGTCAGCACAAGCCTTTCGTTTACCAGGAAAGCCAAGCTGGAAAACAAGAAGTGAAAAGCGGCTACCTGCTGCGCGGCGCCAACCGCATCGCGTTTCAGTTGGGCTCCTACGATCGAGCCAGGCCCCTGATCATCGATCCGGTCATTGAATATTCCACGTATGTGGGAGGGAGTGGCCGGGAGCGTGGCTACGACATCGACGTGGACAGTCAGGGATATGCGTACGTGACCGGTGAAACCACCTCCCCGGATTTCCCCGAGGCCAATCCCAACGGTTTCGGGGGCAGCGAAGACGCCTTCGTATTCAAACTGAATCAAGACGGCTCGAGTCTCGAGTACGCCACCTATTTCGGAGGCAGCGCCATCGACAAAGGGCGGGGCATCGCCGTGTATTCCGATGGCAGCGTTTTCGTGGTTGGCGAAACCTCTTCTTCGGACATTCCCACGGTGCCCGATGCCGGGGAATCGGATCCCCATATGTCCTCCACCGAGGGGTTCATCCTGCGGTTGAGCAGCCCCGGAAACGCTCTCGTCTTTTCTCATTATTTCGGCGGAAACGGAGAGGATTTGTTCTACGACGTGGAGCTGGATCCCCAAGGCTACGCCTACGCCGTGGGCACGAGCGCCAGCGACAATCTTCCTTCCCCTACCAGCACGGATCCCGTTTACCAAAATTCCCGAATCGGCTCCAACGACGTGGTGGTTGCCCGATACAATTCCACGGGAGACCTGGATCGCTACACCTACCTGGGCGGCCCCGGGGACGATCAGGGCAAGGGCATCGCTTTGGACGACGGAAGCGGGCCCCAAGTTTACATCGCGGGGCAGACCCTTTCGGATCCTTTTCCGTCCAATTCAGGCGGGATTTCCGTTCCCCAGTCCACTTCTCCCATCGGAGGCACCGACGCCTTCGCGGCTCGTTTCGACAGTCTTCTCTCCAGCCTCACCTACAATACGCGCATCGGCGGGGACAAGGCCGACACGGGCGAATCCATCGACGTGGACGCTTTCGGCAACGCCTACCTGACGGGGGACACAGCCTCTGCCAACGTAGCCACGGATGGAACCAACATCACGGGCACGGCTGCGGATGCCTTCGTCGCCAAGATCAACCCGGCGGGTGGCCAAGTCTTTTTCACCTATTTGGGCGGCTCCCTGGTGGACGGCGGCAACGACATCGCGGTGAACCGCTCAAACGGCAAGTTTTTCGTCACCGGGCTCACGGCGTCCAACGACTTTCCCGCCATGGATCCTCTGCCGGGTCACGGGTCTTTGCAGGGAGCTTCGGATGCCTTCATCGCTCGCTACACCAGTGCCGGCGTGAAGGAGTACGCCGGCTTTCTGGGGGGAATCGGCAGCGAGGAAGGCTACGGAGTAGCCGTGGACCTGGAGGGCGCGGCCTATGTGACGGGGGATACGAGCTCTCCTCTGGATTTCCCGGTTTCCGACAACGCTTACCAGGATCAGAAGGTTCCCGGTTCGAACACGGATGCCTTCGTCGCCAAAATCGTGGACGAGCCGGGGCAAAAATCCCTGGAGCTTTTTCCGCCGAATTCCACCATCGAAGAGGGAGAGGAGATCACCATCACCATTGAAGGCGGAGAATCTCCTTACGAGGTCGCTTCGGACAACGAGTCCGTCGTCATCGTCGTGGGATGGGACAACGACAACGGCACGGTGACGGCTCAAGGCGTGGGAGAAGGGGAAGCCAAAGTCACGGCGACGGACAGCATGGGCAGCGAAGGCTCCGCCATGGTGACCGTTATGGGTGATGATGGACCCCCGGAGCCCGGTGATCTGATCATTGGATTCACCTCCTTGACTCTTGAAGTTAGGGAGCGAAGGGAGGTTTCGGTTCAGGGAGGAATGCCCCCGTATTCGGCGTCTTCGGACAACGAGAGCGTTGCCGGAGTGGAGGTGGGCGAGGATTCCATGACCGTGGAGGGCATGGGCCCCGGCTCCACCCGGATCGTTGTGAAAGACAGCGACGACGAGGAGGCCATGCTGCAAGTGACGGTGACGGGGGGCGACGGGGACACGAGTCCTCCCGTGGAGATTTCTCCGGAATCCGTTGTCCTGGATGTTGGAGGGACCGTTAGGGTGAGTGTCTCGGGCGGCATGCCTCCCTACACGGCCCAGCCGGCCGACGAGAGCATCGCGGGGGCTTCCGTGGACAACGACAACGGTACGAGCATCATGGTCGAAGGCAGGTCTCCGGGTCGGACCACGGTCCTGGTGGAGGATTCCGACAACGGCACGGCGACTCTCGACGTGACGGTCGGCGACTCTTCGGAGCCCGATTTCCCCATTGTCGGCGGATGCGAGGAAGGTCCGGAAGTGGCGGAGCCGGTGTCCACCACCGAAGGATTCATGGAGCTGCGTCTCTGCATGGAGCCGCCCGAGACCCTTTCGGGAAGCTCTTTCATCGGCGTCGAGGCTCCGCAGATCTTCCCGGGCCTGACCTTCTTCCGGCCTTCCGACGAGAAAGCCGAGGAAACGGGATCGTACATCGAGCTGGTCAAGATGCCTGAAGGGTATCTCCCCGGCACCGAGGACTACTACTTCGAGAAGGGGGAGCTGAGCAGTTCGGCGGGGAGCCAATCCCTGGATTTGGGAACCAGCGGCTTGAGGGGATTGATCATCTTCGTCACCAGCTACTATCTCCCCGAAGGGCAGCCTTTGACGGAAGAAAACTTGAAGACCATCCAATCCATCAACATGACCTTCGAATAAACCTCGCATGAGCGGAAAGCCCTTCCACTGTCGCGCTTCGCGCATGGAGGGGCTTTCCGTCGTTCTGGACACGCGCTTCGCCCACTACGGATCCACGCGACCAGGATGGCGAATTCCCGGGAGCGAGGGCTTCCAGCCTTCGGTTGCGGGCAGTCCCTAGAACCTCAGGGTGTCCGGATCGTCTCCGTCGCCCTGAACGGGGATGAACCTGCCGTGAACCCGGGGAATGTCGGCGGAGGAGAGAAACTTGCGGTTGAAGGCGATGTAGCGCCCGCTGGTATCGATCTTTTCCGTCATCTCGCTCTTGACTCCGTCCATGGACAGGTAGTGACCGATGACGGCCCGCGTCAAAGGCAGGAACATTCTTTCGGAATCCCGCTGGCCCAGCAGGGAGGGCTTCCCAAGGTACAGGCCTGAAATGACGAAGAAGTGGTGGGCGATGAATTTGGTGACGATCTGGACTTTCAACCGATCCATTTCCTGGCGCATTCTCTCCACGTCGGATCCCATTTCCTTGAATGCGTCGGAAACCAGGAGGATGTCTTCTTTGAGAACGGCGCGGAAATCCGAAACCATGTTGGGCTTGATCCCTTCGCCTTTGCTCTTGAGCAGATGCATGAACAGCTTCAAGCTCTGGCTGGCGAAGGCCTTGACTTCGTGGAGCTCCAGAAAATCCTTGGCGGGAAAGTCTTTGGACCGGTGATAATCGATGCCGCTGCTCATCGCGGCGTTCAGCAGGTCCGTGGTTCTTCTGGTTTTTGCGGAGCGCACACTCCCTTGATAAATGAAGGGCGGAGCGAAAACGAACACCGTCCACTCGGTGGGAGGGGCGGCCGGTGGAGGCTTCTTCATCATGAGTCGCGCAACCCCGCTTTCAACCTTCCACGATCCGCAAATGCAGGTAAACGTCTCCGCGATGCGCCGGGCGATGGGGAAAGGGAAGCCCCATCTCCTTGAGACGCAACCGGGTCCCCGTGTGGACTCCGGGGGGAATGCGCACGGAAACGCGCCCGCGCTTCTTCAAATGGGGAAGCTCGATCTCCACGACGACTCCCCGGGCGGCACTGGACGAATTGATGTCGAGGTTGTAGCTCACGTCGCCTCCGTTGGAGCGCTCTCCCGGGCGGGAGCCGTTCTCCCGGGGCTTGACCGCGCCCAGCGCTTTTTCCAGGATGAACTTGCCGATCTTCTTGCCCGTTTCCGTCAACAGAGCCAGCCCCGTTTGCAGGATTCCCTTGGATTTGCTCCCGGCGGGAGTGGGGGGCTTTTCGAAAGGGCCGCCCCCGAAGCTTCCCGTGCCCCGCATTCCCCCGGGGCCCCGGCGGTCGCCGTAGCGGAACGCCCGCGCGCCCCCCGACTGTCCCCCGAAAAAGACCCCCTGGAAGAAAACCGATTTGCCTCCGAAAAACAGATTGTTGATGAAGCTGTCGTCGAAACGGAAGCCCATGCGCTGAAACTCGCGCTGCATGTCCCGGAAAACGTCCTGGGTTTGGCGCTTCTTGAAAAAATCGCGCAAAATCTCTTCCTGGGAATAGGAAAACCCTCCCGCTTGCTTTCGGGCCCCTGCTCGGTAGCCGAACCCTCCAATATGATACTGATCGTATTGGGTCCTTTTGACGGGGTCTCCCAGCACTCCGTAGGCTTCGCTGATCTTCTTGAAGCGCTCTTCGGCTCCCCTGTCCCCCGGATTCCGATCCGGATGGGTTTCGAGGGCCAGGCGCCGATACGCCTTTTTGATCTCCTCGGCGGAGGCTTGGGAGGAAACGCCTAAAATTCCGTAGTAATCTTCCTGGGGCATTCGCGTGCTCTCTCCGTTGAACCGTCTTCCATTGAAAGCTCGACTCGTTGGTCTTTTGATCGGAAGCTCAGAACAGTTATAAGCATCTTGAAGGGCCCTTGCAAGGAAAACAAGCGAAGCCCCTCAGCAGGAGCCTTGAAAAGGACAGCGCTTGGCGCAGCTCTCCGCAGGCCGGGAGAGGAAGCGAGGGTTTTCCAGCAAGTGGCGCACCAGGAAGGCGACGAGGAGGGGCGTCTTGCGCCGGATGATGTCCTGGCGTCGGGATTCCGGGACTTTGGAAGAAAAAAGCCACAATTCCTCTCCGTCCTTTCTCAATTCCACCCAGGCCCCGTTGGCGGGCAGCTCCTTCGCTCCTTTCCAGTAAAG
>Ga0180429_10004815_pt1 | contig 10755 bp, 3 predicted proteins | sample SS_ome_FD_132428 | JGI IMG/M metagenome (GOLD analysis project Ga0180429, IMG submission 132428) | Hypersaline lake sediment archaeal communities from the Salton Sea, California, USA - SS_1_S_1 metaG | ecosystem: Environmental > Aquatic > Non-marine Saline and Alkaline > Hypersaline > Sediment ... | reverse complement strand
CTCTCCGTCTGTCCGGACCGCGAACCTCGTGCTGGACCGTAAAAATTCATTCGGTATGCGATCCGGCTCTAATCCCGTTTGGTGCTAGCATTTATGTCAGGGGATCGGGACAGCAAGTAGTCAAACGTATCTCGGGCCTCGTACATAACGGCAACGCTAATAGGTGTCTCTCCGAAAGTGTGAATAGAGAAGTCTCCAGGCACGCGAAGTGTTGGGCTGTTTGTTCGGATCAAAGACGGATGGCGATTCAACAACTCTTTGACTTCCGAAAGCTCGTTGCACATTATCGCATCGTAGAGGTTGGCTCTCGCAATCCGAAAGTCGCAGAAATACTTGAGGCATGCACAAGTAACTGCCACCATCGTTACCACCACGAACAGGTGCGACAAATGGAACTGATACCACTGGCGTTTGGACTCCGCGTCTGCCGTGGTTTCCCCCATAGCCTACTCCGTAACAGTGTTTCTCTCAGATGATCGTGTCGCGCGAGTCGTGCGGGTGCAACGGTTTCGGTGTGGCAAGAATCCGAACGAGCCGGCGGGATTCTCTGTTGGGGCCGCGTTCCGATGTAGTAAGAAGCCGAACGATCCGCCGAACGAGCCGGCGGGATTTGTGTATAGAAGCGAGGTTTCCAGACCTGTCCCACTCTTTGGTTGCGGCCATGCCGCGCTGGACTATAGATCCTCCCAGTCGCCTTCCAGCACCAGGAAGTCGACCGCCGCGCCGACGCTCTTGCGGTCGGGGCCGCTGTTGGAAATCGCCTTGACGAACTCGTAGTCGGAGACCCAATGGCGGAAGCCCAACTCGTCGTTTCGCAGCCGGGTCCAGTGGCCGTCGGCCTCCAGGACGTCGATCAGCGCCGAGTCGTACAGATAGGCCGCGTCGTGACCGCCGGTCGAGCCGTCGCCGTGTACCTCGTCGAAGTACTTGGCGTGGTTGCTGAAGCCGGCGCCCGACAGCGTGGCTTCAACGGGCGTGGCAACGAACGTGTCGTCGCCGGCCGAGCCGACGAGTTCGGCCAGGTCGTTTCCACCGGCCAGTGCCGTGGCAATCAGCGTGTCAAAACTTCGGGCCCGGTTGTAGAACCCGGCGCCTTCCAGCAGCCCGTACTCGGGCGTGGCGTAGAAACTATCGTCGCCCGGCGAGTCGGCCAACTGTGCGGTGTCGTTGCCACCGGCGTCGGCGAACGCTTGCACAACCTCGAAGAACTTGCCGCGATTGAAGAACCCCGCTCCCGCCATGTTGCTCTCGATCGGCGAGGCAAAGAACGTATCGTCGCCGGCCGAGTCGTGAAACAGCGCGACGTCCTCGCCGCCGGCGGTGGCGAAGGCGTGGACCGCCTCGAAGAACTTGCCGCGGTTGTAGAACCCGTCGCCGAACATCACGCCTTCGATCGGCGAAGCGTAGAAGGTGTCGTTGACCGGCGAGTCGTACATCTTCGCCAGGTCGTAGCCGCCGGCGGTGGCAAAGGCGTGTACCTCGTCGAAGTGTCGGGCACGATTGCTGAAACCGGTCCCGGAGAGGCCACCGTAGATGGGCGTGGTAACGAACAGGTCGTCGCCGGCCGTGTCGTACAGCTTCGCCACGTCACGTCCGGCCCGGGTGGCGTAGGCCTCGACCACCTCGAAGCTGCGCGCCACGTTCTGATATCGGGAGCCGAACAGCGAAGCGTAGTCCCGCGTGGCAACGAAGAAATCGTCGCCGTTGGAATCGAACAGCCACGCCGTATCGCTGCCGCCGTTGGAAAGGGCCTCGACGTAGTCGAACTGCTTCGCCCGGTTGTTGAATCCCGCGCCGATCATGGCCCCCTCGACCGACGAGCCGACAAACTCGTCGTCGCCGGCCGAGTCGTACAGCCACGCCGTATCGTTTCCGCCGCCGGTGGCATGGGCCTCGACGGTCTCGAAGTGCTTCGCCCGAACGTAGAAGCCGGCACCGTAGAGAAAACCCTCGCTGGGCGAGGCAACGAACTGATCATCGCCGGCCGAGTCGTGGATCTCCGCTTTGTCGTCTCCACCACCGGTTGCGAAGACGTGTACTTGATCGAAGGAGAGGGCCCGATTCTCGAAACCCACGCCCGACATCGCGGCCTCCGCCGGCGAAGCCGCCAGGAGGTCGTCGCCGGCGGAATCGTACATCCGCGCCAGGTCGGCCCCGCCGGCGTCGGCACGGGCTTCGATCAACTCGCAATTTCGGGCCTCGTTGCGGAATCCGTCGCCGTAGAGCAAGCCGTAACCCGGCGTGAGCACCGCCAGGTCGTTGCCCGGCGAGTCGTCCATCGTGGCCGTGTCGTTCCCCGCGCCGGCGAAGAGTTCCACCTGCTCGACCTGCGCGGCGTCGACACGATAGTCGGGCCCGAGAAGTTCGACCGCCCCCGGCGAAAACGCGGCCGTCTCGTTTTGCGCCGATCCATAGAGGACGAGGCTGTCCTCGCCGGCATCGCCGATGACGGTTATGGTCCGAGTTCGCGAGGCATCGACGTTGTAGAACGCGCCGTTGACGTTCACCCGGTGCGGCGAGCCGGGACTGACGATAATCGTATCGTCGCCGCTGGTGCCGAAGACGATCAACTCGACGCCGCGGTCGACCAGCAGGTTGGCCACGCGGAACGCCACGTTGGGGTTCGCCCCGGCGACGATCAGGTCGATCATGTCGCCGGCGTTGACGATCGCATCTACCCGCTCGTTATCGTTGCTCGAGTTGGAGGCGGCCAGCACGGCGCCGTCCGGATCCAGCAGCGTCAGGTCGATGTTGCCCTCCGCGTGGGCGAAGAGGGCCTCGATCGACAGCCGGCCGCTGCGTACCGGCCGCAAGGAGAAGCGGTCGCCGTCCGCGACGTTCTGGGGCGGCACGTCGAGGAAATCGGTGTTTCGCCAATCCACGTCGCCGAAGGCCGAAAGCCCGAACAGGCTGACGTTGAACGTGGTCGTGCCCGCCAGCGGCGGTGTCCCGTCGTCGGTTGCCCGAACCGTGATCGGATAGATGTCCGGCGTCCGGTCCGGCAGCGGTGTCCAGGAAATCGCGCCGGACGACGGATCGATGGTCATGTCGTCCGGGGCGTCGTCGCCGAGACCGAAAGTGATCGCGTTGCCGGGCAGGTCCGCGTCGGCGGCGACGGCCGTCCACGTGAACGTCTTGCCGACGGCGGCCGAGCGGTCTTCAATCGGATCGAGAACCGGCGCCTGATTGACTTCGGCGACGATGATCGAGAACGTGACTTCATCGCCCAGCGGTGGCGAGCCGTCGTCGACGACGCGGACGCTGACGTCGTAGGTACCGGGCCCCTGTGTTTCAGTCGGCGTGAAGCTCAGCAGCCCGCTGTGCGGATCGATCGCCACGCCGTCCGGAGCACCGACGCCGAGACTATAGCTGAGCGTGTCGGCCGGATCGTCCCCGTCGATGGCCGCGAGCGAGAGCGAAAACAATTCGCCTTCGCCGATCGTCTGATCGGCAACGGCGCCGAACGCCGGCGCGAGGTTGGTTTCACCGACGGCAATCGTGAAGGATATCGTATCGCTCAGTGCCGGCGTGCCGTCGTCGCTCACGCGGACGACTACCTGATGCACCGTGGCACCTTGCGTTTCCGACGGAGTAAACGTAAGCAGTCCGGTGCCGGGATCGATCGTCGCCCCGGGCGGGGCCTCATCGAGACTGAATCTCAGCACGTTGGCCGGCTCGTCGAGGTCGGTGCCGGTGGCCGTCACGGAGAGCGTCTCGCCTTCCGTGGCCGTCTGATTGTTGATCGGATCGAGCACCGGCGCCCGATTGATCTCGCTTACCGCAACGGTGAAACTCTCGGTGCCGGCGGCCGAGGGCAGGCCGTCGTCGGTTGCCCGCACCGTGACTTGGTACGTACCGGGTCCTTGCCCTTCGGTTGGCGTGAAGGTGAATTCGCCGGTCTGCCGATCGATCACCGCTCCCGGCGGGGCTTCGTCGAGAGTGAACGTGATCGTTTCGGCCGGCACGTCCACGTCGCCGGCCACGGCCGAGAGCGAAAGCGTGTCGCCTTCGGCCACCGTCTGATCGGCGATCGGTTCGATCACCGGCGGCCGGTTTTCGTCGTCGACGCGAATCGTCAGCGAGGTCACGTCGCTCATCGGCGGCGAGCCGTCGTCGGTCACGCGAATCGTGATGACGTAGGTCGCCGGTCCCTGCGCTTCGGTCGGCTGCCAACTGAACAACCCGCTGTAGGGGTCGATCGCCGCCCCGGCCGGCGGATCGCCTTCCAACCGGTATGTAAGCGTATCGGCCGGCACGTCGGAATCGCTCGCCGCGACCAAGAGCGAGAAGAACTCACCCTCGACGATCGTCCGATCGGCAATGTCATCCAGCACGGGAGCGTGGTTAGATTCGATCACCGTGATCCAGAACCTGGCCGTGTCGCTCGCTCCCAGCGGGGCGTTGTCGGTTACGCGCACGGCGATCTCGTAGACGCCGGGCGACTGCAATTCGCTCGGTGTCCAGGAGAAAACACCGGTGGCCGGATCGATCGCCGCCCCGGCCGGCGCGCCCGGCTCAAGGCTGAAGGCCAACAGGTTCGGCGGCGTATCGGGATCGGTGGCGGTTGCCCTCAGCGAGAAGAGGTCGCCCTCGGCGGTGGTCTGATCGCCGATCCCGGCCAAGACCGGGGGCAGGTTCACTTCCTCGACGGTGATCGAGAAACCAACCGTGCTGCTCATCGCCGGTGTGCCGTCGTCGGTGACGCGCACGGTCACGCTGTAGGCCCCGGGCCCCTGCTCCTCGGTCGGGGTCCAGGTGAACGTGCCGGTAACGGGATGGACGGCGGCCCCCTGCGGCGCTCCCGGCTCGAGGCTGAACGTGAGCACGTCGGCCGGCGTATCCGGATCGGTGGCGGCGATGGTCAGCCGCAACTCGTTTTGCTCGCCAATCGTTTGATCGGCGACGGGCTGCAACACGGGGGCGTTGTTCCGCTCGGCGACGTCGATCACGAACGTCATCATGTTGCTCAAAGCGGGTGAACCGTCGTCGGTCACTCGCACGGTGATGCTGTACGTGCCGGGTGCCTGACCTTCGGACGGCGTCCAGGTGAACACACCGCTTGGCGGATCGATCGCCGCCCCGGCCGGAGCACCCGGCTCCAGTCGAAAACTCAGCGAATTGGCGGGAACGTCCGGATCGGTGACCCTTGTGGCCAGCGAGAACAACTCGCCCTCGGCGGCCGTCTGCCGCGCTGCTTGTTCGAGCACCGGCGGTCGGTTCACCTCGTTGACGGTGATCGGGAAGGTGACGGTGTCTACCATCGCCGGCGTGCCGGCGTCGGTCACCAGCACGGTCACGCTGTAGGCGCCGGGTCCGTTCTCTTCGGTGGTGGTCCACGCGAACTGGCCGGTCGCCGGATCGATAACGGCCCCGCTCGGCGCGCCGGGCGCCAGGCTGAAGGTCAACGTATCGTGCGGAGTGTCGGGATCGCCGGCAACGGCCAGCAACCTGAGCGTTTCGCCTTCGGCAATCGTTTGGCGATCGATCGGTTCCAACCGCGGCGGGTTGTTCCGTTCGCTCACCTCGATCGGGAAGCTGGTAATGTCGCTCATCGGCGGTGAGCCGTCGTCGGTCACGCGAACCGTCAGATTGTAGGTGGCCGGCCCCTGGTCCTCGGCCGGTGTCCAGGTGAAGCGTCCGAAGGCCGGATCGACGGCGGCCCCGGCCGGGGCACCCGGTTCGAGACTGTAGCTGAGCGCATTGGACGGCTGATCCGGATCGACTGCCGAGACGAAGAATGAAAGCGCCTGCTCCTCCCGTACGGTCTTCGGCGAAACCTCCCCCAGCGCCGGCGGTCGGTTGACCTCTTCGACCGCAATCATGAAAGATTCGACGGCGCTTTCGGTCGGCGTGCCGTCGTCGGTCACGCGGATCGTTACGCGATATGAACCCGGGCCGTAGGCCTCCGAGGGCGTCCAGCGGAACTCACCCGTCTGCGAATCGATCGTCGCCGCGGACGGCGATCCCGGATCCAGACTGAAGGTGAGCGTATTGGCCGGCACGTCGCTGTCGGTGGCCACCGCCGTGAGAGAAAACTCGGCGTCCTCGGGGGCGGTCTGATCGTCGATCGGATCGAGGACCGGGGGGTGGTTGACCATCGATACCGAGACCGAGAAAGTCGTGGTGTCGGCTCGCGCGGGAACGCCGTCGTCGGTGACCCGAACCGTCACCTCGTAGACGGCGTCGCCTTGCCCCGGCTGCGGTTCCCAACTCAGCACGCCCGTGGCCGGGTCGATCACCATCCCCGCCGGCGCACCCGGCTCCAAAGCGAAAGTGAACGCATTGGCCGGCACGTCGGCGTCGGCGGCGGTTACGGTCATCAGAAGCGTTTCGTTTTCTTTGAGTTCTCGGTCGGCGATCGCGTCGAGAACGGGGGCCTCGTTCACTTCGTTTACGGTGACCGCAAAAGTGATCGAATCGCTCAGCATCGGAGAGCCGTCGTCGATGGCGTGAACCGTAACGCTGAAGGCGCCGGGCCCCTGTGATTCGGTCGGCGTCCAGAGGAATTCGCCGGTCGCCGGGTCGATCGTCGCGCCGGCCGGAACGCCCGGATCGAGGGCAAAGGTGAGCGAGTTGGGCGGGCTGTCCGGGTCGATCGCCAACGCCGTAAGCGATAGCGAGTCCAACTCGTCGATCGTCTGGTCGTCGATCGACAGCAACTCCGGCGGCTGGTTCGCCTCGGTGACGATCACCGAAAAGGTGACCGTGTCGCTCAGCGCGGGAAAGCCGTCGTCGGTTACGCGGACCGTGATGCTGTACTGGCCGGGGCCTTGGCCTTCGTGCGGGGTCCAGGAAAACTCGCCGCCGGCCGGGTCGATCGTTGCGCCGGCCGGAGCACCTGGTATCAGGCCGAAGGTGAGCGTGTCGGGGGGATCGTCGACGTCGGCGGCCGTTACGTCCACCGTCAGCGTCTCACCCTCGGCAATCATCCAGTCGCTTATCCCGTCGAGCACCGGGGCCTGGTTCAATTCCTCGACGTTGATCGAGAAGGTCGTCGCGTCGCTCAGCGCGGGCGAACCGTCGTCGGTCGCGCGGATCGTAGCGCTGAACGTGTTGCCGCCCTGCTGCTCGGTCGGAGCATAAGTGAACTCGCCGCTGGCGGCGTCGATTACGGATCCCTCGGGCGCGCCCGGGTCGAGGCTGAAAATCAGCGCGTTCGCCGGAAGATCGTCGTCGTCGGCCGTCGCCGTGAGTGAAAGAACGCCGCCCTCGCCAATCCACTGTTCGCCGATCCGGCCGATCACGGGGGCCTGGTTCACTTCGTCGACGATTACCGAGAAGGTCGCGGTATCGCTCAGCGGCGGCGATCCGTTGTCGGTTACGCGGATCGTGAAATCGTACGTGCCGGGGCCCTGCGATTCGTCGGGCGTCCAGGTCAACTCGCCGGTCGCCGAATCGATCGCGGCGCCGGTCGGGGCCACCGGCTCCAAGCTAAAGCTGAGCACCGTGGCGGGACCGTCCGGATCGGTTGCCGTCGGGGTCATCGACAGCGTGTCGTTTTCGGCCACCCGGCGCGTGGCGATGGGACCCAACTCGGGCGGATGGTTGCTGGTGGCGGAACTGGAAAGCACGCACAACTGGGCCGCCAGCCGCGGTCCGTCCGCGAGGTCGCTCGTCCAGGAGAACATGGCCCGATCCGTCGTCACGGCCACCGAAGGGGCCGTCCGGTCGTGGCCCGATCCATCGTCGACGATCAGCATGTCGCCCAGAGTTGTGCCCAGCGAATCGTAGTGTTGCAGATTGATTCGGACCGGATCCTCGTGCCGCGGATCGTGGTTCTCCCAGGCGACGACGAAATCGCCGACGGGTCCCACGGCGACCCGGGCCGAGCGCCCCGGCCCCAGCGACGTTTCACCTCCCAGGGCGACACCCTCCGGATCGAACCGCTGGACGTAAACGTTCCAGGCCGCCGATTGCAGGTCGAAGCTCTGCCATGCGATCACGCAATCGCCGGCGGCGTTGACGCTCAGAGAAGAAAGCTGCTGATTGCCCTCGGTCGTGGTATTGACGAGAAACTCTCCGCCGTCGGGCGTACCATCGGACGCGTAGCGTTGTGCATAGATGCCGCCACCGCTGCCGTCCTGGTCTTGGCTGGTCCAGGCGACGACGAAATTGCCGGCCGCGTCCATCGCCACCGACGGATATCGCTGGTTGCCTTCGGTTGTGGTGTTTACCTGGAACTCGCCGCCGCTGGGCGTGCCGTCGGACGCGTAGCGTTGTGCATAGATGCCGCTGCCGCTGCCGTCCTGGTCTTGACTGGTCCAGGTGACGGCGAAATCGCCGTCGGCGTCGATGGCCACTGCCGAGAAGACCTGGTTGCCGGCGATCTCCGTGTTTACCCGAAATTCGTCGCCCCGCGGAGTACCGTCGGCGTCGTAACGCCGGGCGTATACGCCGTAGCCGCTGTTGTCGCCGAGCATGCTCGACCAGGTGACGACGAAATCGCCGCTGTCGTCCAGGGCTATGCCGGCGTATTTCTGCTCGTGCGGGGTGGTGGTGTTGACCTGAAACTGATCGCCCAGCGGAGCCGTGGCCAGGTCGAATCGTTGCGCGTAGATGCCGTGCCCTTCGGCGTCCGCTTCGTCGTCGCCCTCGGCGGCCCAGACCAGGGCCATGTTGCCGGCCGCATCGAAATCGACCGTCGGGGCCGGGCATTGCGAGTACGTACACTGGCTCTGCGACGCGACGCCGACGGAAAACTCCGTACCCAGCAGCGACAGCGCCAGCAATCGACGGTCTTCGAGCGTTTCGAGGCGCAGACGGCGAGTCTGCGGTATCAGGTGCACAGGATCCCCCCTCCTCGTGCCGTTATTCGTGCTGTTTGTAGCTGCGTTCGCCGGAACGCGGGCAACCCCACGCTCTGGCGAGCGTGGCTACGGGTGCGACCTTACGACGCGGACCGCCGCACGGGTGCCACGGTTGGCTTGTCCAACCGTGTCTTGGGCACCGCCGGACAAGCCAGCAGTGGCACCCGCGTCACACGGATTCAAAGGCAACGGTCTACTAGTAGCGATACTCCAGGCCGAAGTTCAGCCCTTGCGCCCAGAAGTCGGTCGTTTGCTCGGAGAATTCCGGCCGCGGTCCGCCGGCCGCGGTCGCGAAGGGGAACTGGCCGGGGTTCAAATCGAAGTCGATCTGTTCACCCACCCGCGATACCTTGCTCCAGTAAATGAACGAGTATCCCAACGTTGCCTTCAGCCGGCAGGTGATGTTGTAGCCGAGCGTGACCCCCAATTCCGGAATCACCGTGAAGTCGTTGCTGCTGACCGTGCCCATGTTCGACGGCAGCGCCAGGATGCCGCCCGTGCCCGGGGTGGACACTGCGTTGACCGTCCTTGTCGTCTGCCCGTCGATGAACACGCGGGTGTGCGTGTTACCCAGGGCCAATTTCATCAACACGTCCAGCGTGAAGCGGTTGTGCCGTGCCTGGCCGGAGAAGCCGAATTCCACCCCATTGAAGCGGTTGACGGTGTCGAAGCGATCGTACAGGTCGACGTTCGTACCGATGGCCATCCCGGTGCCGGCGCCGATAACGTCCAGGTCTTCTCGGATCAGCAAGTCGTCCTTGAGGTAGTCGGTGCGATAGCCGATGAGGAAGTCGAGAGTACGGTTGCACTGGGTGCCGATTTTTCGGCGGAGCAAGAACTCCATTGTGTGGTACTTCGTGCGTCCTTCCACGGTGATCGTGCCGTCGAGCACGTTTGGGAACGCGACAAGCTCGGCGTTCTGAGCTTGCAGGGCCGTGTCGTAGAAAGGCCGTGCCAAGACGGCATAGTCGTCCTGTGAAGCTTGGAAGGTGGACTCCTTGTCGCCCAAGGTGAGATAGGTGAATTCGATCCCGGTCTTGTTGTACGGCTGCAACCAGTATCCCAGCGTGATTCGTCCACCCGATCGGGCGTCGTTGTTGATCGTTTCGTGGCCGAAGAGAGTGTTCGTGGTTGCCCGACCGAGCACACCGGCGTCGTTCTGGCTGCTGGTGGTGACAAGCGGCGGCAGGGCCGTTCCCTGGGTCCACCAGAAGAGATAATCGGCCCGGGTCCAAATTCGCCCGCGCAACCGCGGCAAGGCCGGAAGGTACGGATAGCCGTAGTCGGAGACTGGATCGTTCCAGTAGCCGCCCGACGGCTCGCCGCCGTCCTCGTAGATGATCTGGTCCATCCAGGCCGCCTGCTGCACCTCGTCGTCTTTCTCCTGGGGCTTGACATCCGCCTTTGGCGTACGCGTTGCCACCGTCTTTACGGCCGCCGTTGCCTTCTTGGCCGGCGATGGCCTGGCCGCGCGTTTGGCAGTAGTCGCACTCGGCCCGGCCTTGGTCTTCTTTTCCGTACGCGGCGGTGGCGGCGTCTGCCAGGGTGGTGCCTTCGCCCACGCCGGCAGCGAGGTTGATAGCACGGCTATCACCGTCAACAACGCTACCCAAGACGGGCCGGCCAGGTTGGCGGCCACGAGTTTTCCAGTTACGAAACGTTTCATCCTTGCCACATGTGTCATTATCACACCTCAAGAATAATTGTTTGCCCCCGCCTGCGCGTAGCGCACACCGCATAATCGGTATATCGACTACAACCCGGACGACCCTTAAAGATTCTTTGACCGGATAAGTTTACCCATCTTTACTGCGGCCGCCGGCGTTCTAGATGTCCGTTTCGTAAGTTCCTGGCCAGTTAGGCCGCGGTTCGGGTGTAGGGACGCGGCGGGTACAGGAATCGTTCGTAGGTTTTGGGTCGGGGGCTGAAACACGCCCGGCCCCGTTGT
>Ga0180429_10004813_pt1 | contig 10760 bp, 8 predicted proteins | sample SS_ome_FD_132428 | JGI IMG/M metagenome (GOLD analysis project Ga0180429, IMG submission 132428) | Hypersaline lake sediment archaeal communities from the Salton Sea, California, USA - SS_1_S_1 metaG | ecosystem: Environmental > Aquatic > Non-marine Saline and Alkaline > Hypersaline > Sediment ... | reverse complement strand
TGCAGAAAGCCTTTGCGATCGCGCCGGGCTTCACCGTCGCGGCCGTCAGCAATCGGGCCCTCGAGAAGAGCAAGAGCGTTCCCGATCGCGGGTACTACTTCAACTTCGAACTGTGGGCCAAGTCGGCCGCCAAGAGCCAGACGCTCGTGACCCCGAACGTTCAGCACATCATGGCGCTGAACTACCAGTGCCAGAAGCTCCTGAAGGAAGGCATGGAGAACGTCTGGGCCCGCCACAAGGCGATGGCTGATTTCGTCCGCGGCTGGGCCAAGGAGAAGTTCGAGATCTTCTGCGCCGATGAGTACGCCTCCAACACGCTGACCACCGTCAAGAACACGCGGGGCATCGATGTGGCCGCCACCATCGCCGCGATCCAGGAGAAGCACAACACCGTCTTCGGCAACGGGTACGGCAAGCTGAAACAGGAGACGTTCCGCATCGCTCACATGGGCGACATCACCATGGACGACCTGAAGGAACTGCTCGGTTGGATCGACGAAGAGATCGGTTGAATCCGGCGCTCTCCTGAAAATGAATGAGTATTGAATGTCACGGGCCTGAGGCTTCCCGGCGGAGTCTCAGGCCCTGGCTTTGTCCGCCCTCGGCTCTGCGAATCGAACCGAGCCGAGCCGATCCCAAGTCCCCACAAGCAATCCTTGCCCCAGAGACGAAGCCGTCTATAATGGAGCAGGGTTAACCCGATGGACATCAGGTCCGTCGGACCGAATGAGGTTGTCACGCCTTGCGTGTGAGAGTAGATGAGAGAGTCGTGCGGCGGTTCTCCCATCGGGAACAGAGTATGGGTTTGTCCATCGTGATTCCGGCGTTCGAGGAAAGTGCGAAGATCGCGCGCGACATCGAAGCAGCCGCCGAGTTTCTCCACGCCAACGCCCTGGTCGGCGAGATCATCGTCGTCGACGACGGCAGTGAAGACCGGACTGCCGAAGCGGCGCGAAGCGTGGACGTTCCCCACGACGTTCCCTGTTACGTGATTCGCTACGAGCCGCACCGCGGCAAAGGCTACGGCGTGCGCACGGGCATCACAGCGTCGAAGGAACGGTACGTCATGTTTGCCGACTGCGGCCTATGCGTCCCCTACGGCGACGTCCTGCTGGGCCTGGAGATGCTGCAGAACAATGAATGTGACATCGCCCACGGCTCGCGCCGCATGATCGAGAGCGACATTCTTCAGGACCAGCCCTGGCACCGCCGTCTCTTCTCGAAGATGTTCAAGGCCACGGTGCGCACTCTGCTCGGGGTCCCGCGCCGACTGACCGACACGCAGTGCGGCTTCAAGATCTACAAGGGCGAAGTCGCCCGGCGCCTCTACGACGACTGCACGACAGATGGATTCCTGTTCGATATCGAGATCATCCTCCGCGCCGTCCGGGAGGGCCTGCGCATCGAGGAATTCCCGGTCGAATGGGCCTGTGACCCCGACAGCCGACTCTCGGTGACGCGCACCCCCTGGCCCGTGTTGGCCGAACTGCGAGCCCTCCACCGCGCCATGAAGAGCACGCCCGCCCGGTCGCCTCGGTCGGACAAGCCTCAGTAGACCAATTCGTCGTCGCGCCAGGCGCCGGCCGATAGAATGCGCTCGGCCCCATCGTCGGTCGGAACGATCAGCAATGCCCGGACGTCCCGGTGAGCCGCGCAATACTTCGTCACGTCCTCAGGCGTCATGATCATGAAGGCCGTCGACAGCGCATCGCCTGTCACGGCATCGGGCGTGAGAGACCAGGCAGCGATTTTGCCCTCGACCGGCCGGCCGATGCGCGGGTCGATGATGTGCCCGCCCTTCTCGATGCCCGAACCGCTGACGGCGCCGTCTCGCAGTTGCAGCCGCGCCAGGGTCCGACTGCGGTCGCTCGGATCGCTCAAAGTCACGGGCCAACCGGCCAATCCCTCCGGCGGCGCCATCGCCAGAACGGAGCTGAATCCTCCATGGATCAGGGCGCGGTCAACGTCCCACTCGCGCAGCAGGTCCGCCATTTGATCGACGCCGTATCCCTTGCCGACGCCGCCCAGATCGACCCGCACCGGACTGATGAACAGCTCGATCGTGAAACGCTTCTCGTCGAGCCGCAAGAGGTTCATGCCGGTATGCGCGCGGGCGAACTTCAACTCGTCGGCCGAAGGCACGCGCGGCTTCTTGTCTTCATCGCGCCAGCAGTCCAGCAGGTACCCTACCGTGACATCGAACGCCCCGCCGCTCTGCTTGTGGATCCGCTGACTGACCTTCAAACACTCGAAGGTATCGAGGCCCAACTGCAGCGGCTCGCCGGCGCCGAGATGATTGATCCGCGCCACATCGCTGGTCTCGGCGTAACGACTCAACTCCCCCTCGATGCGGTCCAGTTCGTCGAACGCAGCGTGGGCCGCCTGCTGCGCGTACAGCTTGTCGGTGTGCTGAACGATGATCTCAAACGTGGTCGCCATCGCCTGATGGGCGAAGCGATGCACGTCCGTGACCGAGGCCCAGTCACTGTTGACGAACGGCGTCTCCGGCTGGTTCGCTTTCTCGTTCACGTTGCTTCTCAATCAGTTCCGTTGGGTCGGGACGCTGGTACCACGCCTCCCACAGGTCCTTGCGCACGAAGCCGACCAGCTTCACCTCGGGTCTGAACCACGCATAGTAGGGATCGTCGAGCAGGTACATGAACATGCGCCGTTCGCTGGCCGGCGTCTCGACATAGAGCCGGCGGGCCAGGTCGTTCTCGAACTCGGGCGAGAGCAGGATGCCCGGACCGATGCGGGCCGGCACCTCCGACCGCCAGTCGACCTGAAGCGAGCGAAGGTACCAGGGCAAAGGCCAATAGTCCTTGCCCACGCAGGCCACCTGCAGCGGCATCGCCGCCGAGCCAAGCAGGCCGGTATCAGCGTACTCGTACACCCGCTCAACCACGCTGAAGATCTCTTCGGTCGGATGCGCGTACACATAGGGATTCCGGCTGTCGGCTTGGTAGACAAAACTGCCCCGATACGACTGAAAGGCCAGATGGCCGACGCCAGCCGCCAGCAATACGACCACAATACCCCGAAGCGCCGGCTTGGACACCGCCGTCACGAGCAGAACGGCGCCGACACCCGCCAGGACAATCATGCCGTGCAGGAAAGTTAGCAGGCACCAGGGCGTCTTGTAGGGAATCGCCGAGTAAAGGGCCGTCAGTATCACGGTGTACAACGCCATGAAGCGGACGAAGCCCAGGTCCACACCGCGGATCGCCTTGCCGCGCCAAGCCCCGATCATCCCCACCAGCGCCAACAGCACGATGGCGGCCTCCGACCAGATCGGGCCGCCGCCGTAGCGACTGTAGAGCAGCATCTGCAGGTAGTAGTGCCAGGCGTGGACGTGCGTCGTGTCGTGCCCGCCGCCCCGACCGAGATACGTCGCGTACGTCAGATATGAATCCAGAATGCCCCGCGGATGACTGAAGAACGACGAGCAGAAGAGCGCCGAGACGCCCACACCCGTCAACAGGCCAATCAACAGATGGGCCGGACAAAGCCCTTTGAAGACGGCGCTGACAGATCGACTCTCCTTCGGAGCGCCGACGAAACGAACCAGAGCCAAGGCCATGCCCATCGCACCGAGCGCGATGACGCACGTCTCTTTCGTCGCGTGCATGAGCCCCACGAAAGCGCCCGCCGCGATCACCCAGCCCAGACGTTTCGTCCGGGCATAGCGATAGCCACAGATCAGAACACCAAAGGTGAAGCAGACCAGCAGCGTCTCCTGGATGTAGTAGCGACTGTAGAAGAACACCGCCGGCGAGACGGCGGTCAGCAGCGCGATCGGCAGCGTCGCCCAGCCCAGACCTCGAACCAGCAGCACCGTCAGCACGATCGTCAGGATACTGAACGCGATCGGGACGAGGCGCACCGTCGCCTCGGTGATCTCAATGTAGCGATTGTGCCCACCCAGGGCGGCGGAAATGAGCGTGGCGTAGTTGAGCGTGGGCCCGTGGTACTCGTCGGGATCGTACTCGTAGTAATTCGCTTCCAGGAGGTCGCCGAACTTGTCGGCGTGAACGGCCTCGTCGGTGTGCATGGGCCGCAAACTCAGTCGCGGCACTCGGCTCATCAATGCGCCGAGTGCCACGACCAAGATCAGTAACCAACAATACCTGACTCCCTTTTGCGAGGGAGCCTTGTCAGTCGGAATCATTCAACCGGCTTGCCGTAGACGTCGATCTCGATGTAGTGGTTCAGATCGTTGCTCGTGTTGCCGTTGCTGTAGAGCCGCACGTACCGACCCTTGGGGCTGCCCTTGGACAGACAGTCGATCAGCTCGCCCTCGGACGTCTCGGTGTAGTGCTGGTCCTTGCCGATGCCCAGGCCGGCCGAGTTGTCGATGTCGTTGTTGAACACCGTCGTGACGTCCGTGATGAAGTCCTTGTCGTTGGAGATCTGGGCGACCATGTCGAAGTACACGCGGGGCTGCTTGTGGTAGTGCCAGACGATCACGGCGTAGATCTCACACTCCTGCTCGAGGTCCACGGTGACATGCTGAACGAACGGGCCCAACTCGACGTAGCTGCCGTCGGCCGCTTCCTTGTCGCCATCGGTGATCATCTCGATGTCGCCGATGATCGGCTCCTCGTCGCTGGCCGAGACCGGCTTGTTCAGCGACAGCAGCTTCGCTCCGACCGGGGCCAGGAACGGCGGGCGCTTCTTGCCGCGCGGCGGACGAAGGTTCGGCACGCGGGTGTCCTGCGGGGTCCCGACGAACATCGGCTTGGGCTCCTTGATCTCAAGGGGCGCCATCGCCGCGGCGGGAGCGACCGCTTCCTTGACCTCTTCGACCACGGCTTCCTTGGCCTCTTCAGCCGCCTCTTTCACCGCACCAGCGACAGCGCCGGCCACGTCGTCAGCCTTCTCGGCCTCGGCGGGCGTCTCGGGCTTCTCGGCAGGCGTCGGCGTCTCTCCCGTCCCACTGTCCGACTCCTTGCACGACGTGCCCAGGCACAGCGCGGCGACAAACAGAGCCACCATGACCATCTTCGCTATTGCACTCAGATTTTTCTTCGTCATTTCCTCGACCTCAACAAGTCCCAAATCCTAATGTTATCCACCTCACTGCCGGCCTGCGCCACTCACGCCGGCCCCGGCGATCGAAACGGACAGTCTATCTGCCCGGCTCTGTCTTGTCAAGTTGCGCCGCCGGCTATTTTGTTACAGGCTTCCAGCCCTTCAGCGCCTCGAAAACACAAAAAAAAGCAGGGGTCTGGATCGTCTCCAAACCCCTGCCGATATCGCATTATGCGAAAAGAGCTAGCGAACGCCCGTCAGCACTATTCACTCTCCTCAGTCGCCTGAGGATCGTTTTCCGGCGCCTTCGGCGCTTCTTCTTCAGCAGCAGCGGTGGGCATCTCCAGCACCGGGGGCTGCAAGCCGGCCTTGGCGAGCACCAAGTACACAACGGCGCCGACGATGAAGGCCACCAGCGGAGCGGCCGGGATATTCGCAAGGCCAACCAGCGGAGCGATACCCACGATGAAGCCCACGGCCCACGAAATCCACCCGGCCTGGTTCCAGCCCTTACGCGGGCCGGCCCATTTCTTGCCGGAGAGGAGGTAGTCCACCATCATGGCGCCACAGATCGGTCCGAACGAAGCACCGATGACGGTGAAGACCGCCCCGGCCTTGCCGGCCCAACCGGTCACCGCCAGGACAATGCTGACGCCCGCGCCAACTCCCACGGAGATGAAGGGATTGACCTTAGGCAGGGTCGTCTTGAAACTGTTGGCTGCGATGAACGAGGAGAAGCAGGCCGGCGGGAACGCCGCGACGGCAAGCAACAGCCCCATCCATTTTCCGGCCGATTCCGAACCCATCAGATTGCTCATGAAGGCCGGATCGGCGGGATTCAACGCATAGTTGCCCGTTTTGCCAAAAGCGCCGGCCGCGATAATGACGGCTGCTCCGGCCGCAACGATCGTCGCGCCGGCGATGCCGACCAGGCCGCCCATCTGGACGTCCTTCTCGTCTTTGCTGTTGGTGCCGAAGTCCACACCGGCGGCGCCGGCCGTAGCGAAGAAGCCCACGACAAACGTAATGCACAGCAGGATCACGCCCATGAAGCCCAAACCGGCGACCGGCTCGCCCTCGGCGGCTGCGTTGCCCGCAGCGACCAGCTTCTCAGCATCAAAATCGCCAAGCCCGCCCAGCGTCTTAGCGAGCATGATCAACAGGATGGCCACCGGAATCAGGGGCAGGAAAGTCGCAACCTTCGCCACGTACTGGATACCCTTGAGGCCCACGAAGGCCGCCAGAATGGCCCAGATCACCGCAATCGCCTGTTGGGCCCCACCACTGCCCCCGAACAACGGCGCCAAGGCCAGTGAAGCGAAATAGGCGTTAACACCCAACCAGCCGAACTGCAGGACGCCCATGAGGAAACCCGGCATAAGGAAACCGCCCTGGGCGCCGTAGGTCGAGGTGCCCACGATGTAGAGGGGCAAACCCGTCTTCAGGCCGAACAGACCCGGAACCAGGTAGAACAGGAAATGGCACAGCAGCGCCGCGATGACCAGCCCGAGAAGGGCCACACCGACACCCTGGGATAGCACGCCGCCAGGCTCGCCGGAGCTACCGCCAGTGGGCGCCTGGCTCCAGAAGACAAACCAGAGGAAGATGCCCGCATACGTCGGCGCGGTGTTCTTGTACCAAGGTGCCCGATTGGACATCGGGTTGGGCTTGGCCATGCTCAGATATTCCGGTAACGCTCCATTACTCATGATCGGCTCTCCTAAATCAAATACCCCGACTCAATCCCGTTCACCTTTATGGAATCGGCACACGAACAGCCTGCGCAGTAGGAAAAGTGATCGTGCCTGACTCTTCCTCCCCCACGCGTCCAGGCACTGCTGTGCTGCATGTGCTTTCTCCCCGTGATCGGCGAGGGCCGCGGGTCAGCCCTCGTCAAACACAAAAAAGCGCCACATCCGGCCGAGATACGACCTTCCAGGCGCAAAGAACTCAGAGCGGCGTGCGCCGCTCTGAGTGAAACGCAATGCCGGTGCTCCGGAACCGAACTACTGTACGATCCGGATGCGAACGGCCAAATACGTGTGAATCAGCACCATGACGCCAAACGCCAACGCGCTCCAGCGATGGCATGTCAGGGCCAACTCCTGTCCATGCGTGCCGAACAGCGGCAGCATGCTCAGGACGATCGAGAGAATCAACGGCAGCGCCAGGACGACGATCGCCCAGAACGCCACCTTCTGTGCCGTCTCCGTGCAGCGACAGGGCCCCTGCTCTGGTTGGGGCACGGCCAGCGACGTGCACTGGCGAATGAGCCGCTGGAGCAAGGGGCAGTCGCCATTGGCGAACCGATTGGCGCCGGCCCAAGTGATCCCCAGAACCGCCAGACAGATCGCGAAGATCGGAGCGAAGGTCGCATGAATCATCAGCAAGTAACCTGAGAGGTGCTCGCCCCGCACCAACACGGGATAGAAACCCGTCAGCGCCAGGACGACGAAACACACAATCGCCAGGAGATAACAGAGCTTCTTCAGGGCGCCCAGCAAGCTGGAGCGCTGCTCGATCAGCAGCAGAGTGAATACGTGAATCAAACCGCTCATCGCGCCGCCCTGGCGGCACTCCGAGCTGGCGGGATAAGCGAACCAATGCACGATTATGCCGAGCAGGGTCGCCAGGAATACGAGGATCGTTATCGTCGAGAACATCTATTCACCCAAGCAGAGTTTATTCGTCTTCAGCCAGTACTTTGGCCACCGCCCCGAGCGCCCGGAGCCCATAGAGCAACAGCACGATCCCCAGGATCCCCGCCGCACCCAGCGCCACGTACTTCATGAACGGGCGGAACACGAACGAGGCCGAGAAGGCCCACGCGTAGAACGGGCTGATCTCCTGGAACGTGACCATGTCCTTGACCACCGGCGTCTCGGACGCCACCGGGCTGTCCACCGTCACCGAAGCAAAGAAAAACGGCGAATCGCTGGCATGGCAATCCGTGCAGTAGCGAATGCCCAGCGACTGAGCCGCCGGTCGTACGGTATGGGCGATGGGCCACATATAGGGCTCGCCAGCCGCGTGGTCCGCCTCTTCGGCGACGCTGTTGGCGTCGATGAGACGGTAAACCGAACCGCCGGCTACATACACGGCGTTGCTGTCGACGATCCCGTTCAGTGTCGTCAGGGCCTGCGCCACCTGCGCGTCCGTGATGCCGGGCCAGTCGCCCGTCTCGGGCATTTCGAGGTCCTTGAAGACGTCTTCCAACGCCTTCTCGGCCACGTCGATCGCGATCGGGCTGATTTCGCCCTCGGTCTCGGTCGCCCAGTAGGCGGGCCAGATCATCTTATGCGGCAGGATCTTGCCGTCCTTTTCGGCAAACACCGGCGCGACGATGTGCGGCAAGGTCTCGGGGGCCTTGTTCACGCTGGGCGTGCCCAGGCGATGGGCCCGGGAGGTCTTGGCCCAGACGGTCTTCTCGCCCGGCCAGGGCCCGGAGTGACAGGCCGTACAACTCATGCGTTCGAAGTGCACTGTCGGCAAACCGACGTGCTTGGGAACCGGCGCTCCCAGCCGCCCCGCCTCGGGGACGTCCGGGCCTTCCGGAAGATGACAACTCTCACAGGTCGTGGTCGCCACCATCGGATTGTTGGAATCGGCGATCTCGCCCGGGTAGCCCCGCACGATGTCATGATCGATCCCGTTGCGATGGCAATCGACACAGGTCAGTCCAGCCTTGAGATGGACATCCTCTTCATGGGTCCACTTCTCGTCGTGGCCCTCTTCGCTCGTGTAGAAGACGTCGGAGTGGCAGTAGTAGCAGCGGGCGTTGGGCGATTCGCGGACGATGTCGAACAGGACATGACCGTCGGCATTGAAGGCGCCCTCGTCATAGACCACGTGGGGCTCCTTGTCGTCGCCCTCGGGCATGAACGGATCGAACGCCTCGCTCATCGCAGCCGCCGAGCCCTTGACCGCAGCGAACTCGCAGGAAGCGGCCGCGGCCCAGCGGTAGTTCTGCTTCGAGACCTGCACGGCGTAACCGTTGACGCCGCCCTGGTCCTGGCCGTGATGACCGTTGTGACAGGCCAGGCAGTTGATCTCCAGCGTGCCGGAGACGTACTGCCGACCGATCTCATCCATGTCTGTCGCCTTGGTCTCGCCGGGCCCGCCGCCGGGCATGTGCCGCCCGAAAATCTGGGTGAACCGGTAGTCCGTCATTCCCACGTCCGCCGGCTTCAGCGTGCCGGGCCAGTCGCGGTAGGACAGCGGCATTTGGATGCCGAGCCGCTGGCCGAAGTAGACCCAGGGTTCGCCGGGTCGACCGGCCGGGGCATTCGGTTCGATCGCGTTGAAGTGCCAGCCGTGCTTGATGATGTCGTAGCTGTGACATTCGCCGCAGGTCCATTTCGTCGAGAAAGGCAGGACCAGTTCGTCGTCGAGCGCCACTTGCTCGCCCTTCTCCCCATCCTCGTTCTCGGCGATCAGCGGGATCCGGTGAACCGGATGGGCCCGGCTGCCGTCGCCCTTATCGCCAAGTTTGCCGGCCGGGGCCTCCTCCGCTTCTTGCGCCGTAACCATCGCCAGCGACAACACCGGCAGCAAAACAAGAGCTAAGATCAGTTCTCTTCTCAAGGCTATCTCAATTCCTTTCTTGCAGGCGTCGCCGGGCGGTATCACGCCGCCCGGCGGCCGCAACGGAAATCTACACGTGGAACTCGCCCTTCTCGAACGTCAGGCGCTTCTGGGCTTCGACGGCCTCGTTGACCTTGAGGACCATCACCGCGGTCTCGTAGCCGACCTCGCCCGGGCAGTTGAGTTTTTCTTTGCCGCGCACGGCGTTGAAGAAGTTCGCCAGGTGCGGCTGGTGGTACGGCATGCCGTCCATCCCGACCGGGATCTCGTAGGCCGGCGGGGCCAGCGTTTCGCGAACATCCAGAACGGCTCCGGCCTCGGCCTTGGCCTCTTCCTTCTTCGGCTCGTTGACGAACCCAAGCTTGACCCACTTGTCCCACTCGGGGGCGCCCTTCTCGCGATAGACCGAGCCGCGGGCGGCCGATTCGGAGATCTGCAGCGTGCCCTGGTCGCCCATGAAGCTCTCGAAGTAACCCTGGCTGCTGTTGGTCGTCAGGACCTGATAGAACGCGCGAACGACGCCCTTCTTGGTCTCGAACTCGAAGATCGTCATGACGGTATCGTACCACTCATGCGTCTTGCTGTCGTAGTAGTCGGTGCCGCCGCTGGCAATGACCGAGCGCGGGGTGGTGCCGAGGAACCAGCTGTAGATGTCGATCTGGTGCGAGCCGAGGTCGACGATGGGGCCGCCGCCGAGCTTCTTGTACCAGCGCCAGTTGCGGAACTGCTCCATCGTCTCGAAGCCGTACTTGGCGAGCATGTCGGCCGGGATGGCGGCCTTGGCCGGGTAGCCCAGCGGCTCACGAGCGCCGCGGTTCCACTGGCCGTTGACCGTCGTGATCCGCCCCAGCATATCGGCCTGCTTGATGAGCTTGTCGTAGCAGTGCAGATAACGCGGGTTACTGCGTCGCTGGTGACCGATCTGCAGGAGCTTGCCCGTCTTCTTCTGCGTCTCGACCATCTGCCTGGCCTTGGCCAGGTCGTTGGACATTTCCTTCTCGCAGTAGACGTGCAGGCCGGCTTCCATACAAGCGATGGCGTGTTAGGCTTGCCAGAAGTCCGGCGTGGCGACCACGACCGCGTCGATGTTGTCCTTCTCCTTGTCCAACTTCTCCTTCTAGTCGACGTACGTGTTGTTCTCGTGG
>Ga0180429_10004811_pt1 | contig 10761 bp, 9 predicted proteins | sample SS_ome_FD_132428 | JGI IMG/M metagenome (GOLD analysis project Ga0180429, IMG submission 132428) | Hypersaline lake sediment archaeal communities from the Salton Sea, California, USA - SS_1_S_1 metaG | ecosystem: Environmental > Aquatic > Non-marine Saline and Alkaline > Hypersaline > Sediment ... | reverse complement strand
TGGCGGCGGGGCGGCTCTATTTGCAGTACGAGGGGATGAACCCGTCGGGCAGCTTCTAAGACAACGGCATGTCGGCCGCCTTTTCGCACGCCCGATTCGTCGGTGCCACCCGGGCCGCTTGCGCATCGACCGGCAACACCAGCGCCTCGCTGGCCCTCTATTGCTCGGTCACCCGATTGATGAAGGCGGTTATTTTCATCGGCTCCGGGAAGATCTCCTCCGGGAAACTATCCCAGGCACTCGACTACGGCGCGTTGACCGTGCAAATCAACGGCGACTTCGACGACGCCATGGCCCGAGTGAAAGAAGTCAGCCGGCAGCTCGGCATCTACCTGGTCAACAGCGTGAACCCCTTTCGTCTGGAGGGGCAGAAGACGATCATGTATCGGGTGCTGGAAGCGATCCGCTGGGAGGTGCCCGACTGGATCGTGGTCCCCGGCGGAAACCTCGGTAATTCGAGCGCCTTCGGCAAGGCGTTTCACGAACTGCACGAGTTGGGACTCATCGACCGCGTGCCGCGATTGGCGATCATCAACGCCGCCGGCGCCAATACGCTGTACGAACTGGTCGAGCGCCGAGGGCTTCGCTGGAACGGTGGTTCTCCCGAGTTGCAGACCGCCGACGACTACTACCAGGAAATGGACGCCGCCCGACGGCGTGCCGATACCATCGCCAGCGCGATCGAAATCAACCGGCCGGTCAACCTTACCAAGTGCATCCGCGCGTTGGAGTGGTGCGACGGCGTGGTCCGCCAGGTGAGCGATCAGCAGATCATGGACGCCAAAGCCCGAGTGGGTGGCGGCGGATTGGGTTGTGAGCCGGCCAGCGCCGCCAGTGTGGCCGGCACCAAGCTGCTGGTGGCCGAAGGCGTCATCGCCCCCGATGAACGCGTCGTCTGCATCCTGACGGGCCATCAACTCAAGGACCCCACGGCGACGGTTGCCTACCACACGACCGACCAGGACCGGTTCGACAAGGTGCTCGGCAGCCGCGGGGTTCGCCGGGCCGAGTTTGCCAATCGCGCCGTGGCGGTCTCGAACGAGCTTGATGAGATTATCAAGGCGATTCAGCTTTATGGCTGACTGCGGGTGATTTGAATTGGGAAATCGGAAGTCATAATTGGGAGATCTATCATGCCGATTCGCCTCGCTATTCACGGAGCTGCCGGACGGATGGGCCAACGCCTGATCGCGCTGGCTTCGGTAGATCGCGATCTTTCGGTGGTCGCCGCATTGGAATCGGCGGGTCACCCCAGGGTCGGCGAGGACGCCGGAGTGATTGCCGGCGTCGGAACGTTGGACGTGCCGCTCTCGTCAAGCCTCAGGGCGGAGGTCGACGCAGCAATCGATTTCTCGCTGCCCGAGGCCGTCGACACCGTTGTCGAGACCTGTCGACAAAAAAAGATCCCCCTGGTTATTGCCACCACCGGGCTGTCCGAAGAGCAAATCGACGGCCTAAAGGTCGCGGCCGAGGAGATCCCCTTGCTCTGGGCGCCGAACATGAGCCTGGCGGTGAACCTGGCGATGAAGCTGTCGCAGTTCGCCGCTGAGGCCTTGAAAGACAAGGACGCCGACGTGGAGATTCTCGAGCGGCATCATCGCTTCAAGGAGGATTCGCCCAGCGGCACGGCGTTGAAGTTTGGCGAGATCATCTCCAACGTGATGGGCCAGACCGAATCGTGCCACGGCCGCCAGCGACGCTCGGGAAAACGGCCGCACGGCGAGATCGGCTACCACGCCATCCGCGTCGGCGACAATCCCGGCGAACACACCATCGTTTTCGCCATGCTCGGTGAGATGATGGAGATCACCGTTCGAGCCACCAATCGTGACTGCTATGCGCTGGGCGCGTTGGCGGCGGCACGGTTCCTCGTCGGCAAGTCGCCGGGGCGATACGGAATGAACGACGTGCTGGGGTTGTAGCCCGGCCCTTTGGTGGCATCTGACGCCAAATAGGGGCTTCCCGAATCGGCCGATATACGCTAGCATTATGATATGGGTTCGCCTGCTCCCGAAACCGTCGCCCGTCAGCAACTGGCCATCGAGGCTGCTCGAGAGGCCGGGTGGATCACACTGGAGCACTTCCGCAGCCGAGACTTGAAGGTCGATCGCAAGGAGGACGATTCGCCGGTCACCATGGCCGATCGGCGTGCGGAGGAGCACTTGCGACACCGGATCGCCGCGGCGTTTCCCGATGACGCCATTCTGGGGGAGGAACTGCCCGAGTTGACCGGCACCAGTGGCTTTCGCTGGATCCTCGACCCGATCGACGGCACCAAGTCGTTCATCCACGGCGTGCCGCTGTTTTCCACCTTGGTGGCCGTGGAATCCGAAGGGAAGCCGATCCTGGGCGTAATTCGCGTCCCGGCGCTTGACGAGTGCATATATGCCGCCGCGGGTCAGGGGGCATGGTACGTCCAGGGAGATCGCCCCCCACAGGCGGCGAAGGTCTCTACGTCGCAACCGCTCGCGGAAGGGCTGTTTCTTACCAGCGAGGTGGCCACCTTTGACGAAATCGACCGCCGTGACGTCTACAACAAGCTCCAGGCAACCGCACGACTGAGCCAGTGTTGGGGAGACGCCTACGGCTATATGATGGTGGCCACGGGCCGGGCCGAAGTGATGATCGATCCCGTGGTGAGCGTCTGGGACCTGGCCGCTTTGCCGCCGATCATCGAAGAGGCAGGCGGCACCTTCACCGACTGGCAAGGCCGCCGCACGATTCACTCCGGCCAGAGCATCGCCACCAACGGCCTGCTGCACGACGAGGTAATGGCGATCGTGCAAAGGTGAAGGGCGAAGGTGGATAGTGGTTAGTGGATAGTGGTTAGTGGATGGTGTACGGTGGTTAATGTGGGACTTGCCGCTTAGCGAGGCAGCATTGCTGCCCGTTCTTGCTGCCTGTGCTCGCTCTTGTGTCAGGAACCAATTGGAACGCAATCGGCTTGGGTCCGTCGGCCGACGACCTTTGCACTGGGTGGCGAACATCTGCCGAACCCGTGAACTCTGTATGTCCACTATCCACTAACCACTATCCACTAACCACTATCCACTCTCCCTTCCCCCTTCTCCCCCTGCGCGATCGTGCGAAGCACCCGCCCTACCAGCCGGGAATGTACTGCCGGGCGATCGGCGGGACCCAGGGTATCACGTCGCCGCGCGTTACCACGGGGCGTCGATAGTAGTACGGCGGATAGACCCGAACCGCTGCCGGGGTGTTTTCCGCGATCGGCACCCACCCGGTCAGCACGTCGCGCGTGTGGAGCCATCCGGAGTTGAAGGGATGGCCGTCGACCGACGCCACCCGAAGCCAATCTCCACGCACTTCGTCGACCAGAACCGTGCTGCGATTGGTCACCGCCCCGACGATCTCTTTCCCGGCCTTGAGGTTGGCCACCGTCGGGCCGACCGTCACTTGCAGGGGCCTGACGTCCCCCACGGCCAGGTCGAAACGGCGTAGCATGAGATAGGCCTGTGCGCGAACTCGCTGATACTCTTGGGCACCGTCCGGGTCGATGGCAATCGCCTGGGTGCAAAGCCGAACGGCCGTAGATGCCCTGCGTCGGGCCAGCGCCCTGGAGGCCTCGTTTACCAGTTCCATCGCCGGTCGTTTTCGTGTGGCGTAGTTGATCGGATCGTCGGCGGCCGAAGTGGCTTTCGGCCCGATCGGCTGCACGGGCGGCGTTGGTACGCCCGGCAGGGCTGCCGGTGTTGGCGTGGCGATGGGCTCCGCGTTCTCGATTGCGACCGGTGGCCGTGGCGGTGTCGCAACGGCGGCAATGGGGACTGGATTGCCGCCTCCCTCCCGGTATTCGGGGGCCAATGTTGGCACAGCTTCGGCGGCCGGTTGTGCCGCGGCAACCGAAGTGGTGGAAATCAATGCCCCCGCAATGACTAGGCAGGCAATGCGCCATGCGCCATGTCGCCGTGCCCCACGGCAAGAAATGGTGGACGCAAATCGCGTTTGAAACATATCCATTGCATTGCTCCTATCTCAGTACAGTTAAGTGGTCCCGCCCTATTCTCGAAGGAAGTCGCGGGAAGTTGCGTGATTTCTCGGGATTTCCATAGTCGTCGCTCGCTCCGCGAACAAAACGCCGGTTCGCGGAGAGAAATTCGTCGGCCACCGGGTCGAGCGTGCTGAGAATCTCGGGATAGGCCAGCCGTCGAGGAAGGCCCGATTATGGTTCGAGGGCGAGAATGTTCACGCCTGACAAGCTGTGGTACACTGTCTGCCAACGGATTTCACGACAAGAGAGGAGAGAAATCGATGCGCAGAATCATTGCCGTGCTGATAGTCGTCGCCTGCATTGTACTGGCGGTCACAAATCCCGGCGAGGAGGTCCACAAGAAGGTCGTCTACAACAAACTGTCGGGCACGGTCGGAATGAAAGGGTTTCTGGGAGAAATCGCCGGGGACCTTATGGGCAACCTCGACATGGTTCCGCTGACCTATAACAACTATTTCCTCTTCTCGACGATGAGCTTCAGAGACGACGTCGTGTCGGTCGGCTTTCTGAAGCAAGTCCGGGCGACAAACTGGGAAACAGAAGACTAAGACCCCACGACACACGGCCAAGGCGGAATCGTGAGGAGGACGGTCGTGAAACGTACCCGCCGGCAGCGCCGCCATCGACGCAGCCGAACCGCGGAATATGCCGGATCACGACATTCTGGGAAGGAGCCGTGACGCCAAGCCGGACATCGGCTGTTTTGAAAAGGGGGTGAAGTGACTTGTTCCGCGAAGCGAATCCCGCCGGGTAAGCCGGTGGAATTCACTCCGCGGATGAGGCGTCGCTCGGCTCGATCTTGTGCTCGCCGTGGCAGTCGGTGCAAACCGGCGACGGTTCGATCGCCAGATCGCGCTCGACAAATCGGGCGATCACCTTCACGGCTGCAACGTCGTGCTCCTGGTGGCATTCGCCGCACATGGTGTTGACCTGGTCGCGGCGGTACATCACGTCGGGCTTGGTGGCCCCGACGTCTTCGTCGTTGGCGTGAGCGGCGCTGATCCCGTGGCACTTCACGCACGTCACCTTCTCGCGGAAGTGGACCTTGCTGATCTCCTCGCGGACGAACGTCATGTGGCAAACGTAACACGTGGCGTTGACGCTCATCGGATCGATCTTTACCGACACCGAGTTTCCCGACGCCGAGTCCGGCTGCTGGGCCCGTGGACCGGGACGCAACGCGGCGACCGGCAAGAGCCACGCGCCGAATGCACCTAGCAACACCATGCAAGCGAAGGGGCGGCAAGTAATTGAAAGTCGTTGTTCGCGGAGCGAACAACGACTATGCGATGGCAATTGATTGTCCGTCCCTAAACGCGTTCCCATTGATGCAGCCATCGGTACTCGGGTGTAAGGTTGGCGTAGTAGTTTTTGCGGCACTCGAGCATTGCCTGCTCGTCCTCGGGCGTTTTCGGCTTATCCTTGTCGTAGGCCCCCTGGACGTTCAGTTCGAGTTGCTCGGGCACGTTCACGCCGGGGATTATGGCCGAGAGTCGCTTCTCCTGGAGCATCTCCTTCACGAGCGACGCCGCCCGAGGGTCGACCTTGCCGCGAATCTGCTGGGGCTTCAGCCCGAAGGTCGTTCCGGCCCCGAACGGCTTGAGTCCGATTACGCCGACGTTCTTCTCGCGAGCGAGTTTCAAGAGGCTGTCGCCACCGAATTCCTCGGTAAGGAAGAGGTAAGGGAAGATAATCACTGAGAACTGGGGGTACTGGTTCAACACACGGTGGAAGACCTTGGGGTTATGGGCCGAGATACCCAGCCATCGGACCTTACCCTGGCGGTTGGCCTTCTCGAAGACCTCGACGACCAGGTCGAGCGTTTTTTCGCTGACCATCAGCATGGTGGCGATCTTCTTCTGGCCCTCTCCCCAGGTTGCGCCGACGGGCCGCCACATGTCGAGCACGTCGGTGCGGTAGGACTTCAGCCGCGCGTCGATCGTCTTCATCATGCCGTCGGCGGTGAGGTTTGCCTCGTATTCGGTGGTGATTTTCTGCGGCCAGGAGGCAAAGCCGATGAACCACTTGTCGCGTCCGGCGGAGGCGGCCTTGGCCATGGCGGCCCCGTAGAGGTCGCACTCGGCGGCGATGTTGTTGTCGACGTAGTTGATGCCCAGTTCGACGGCCTTTTCGAGCACCGGCACGCGGTCCTCGACGGTCCGGCCGCCGTGGCCTCCCAGGGAGATCTCGGAGATCATGAAGGCGGTCTTGCCCAAGGGGCGATAGGTCATCTTGGGGTTGTGGTTGAGGATCTTGGCCGCATTGGCGTTCTCGGCCGCGGCCAGAGAACTGATCGACGGTGCGGCGATGGCCGCCGTCGAGGCCTTGAGGAAGTCGCGTCGTGTATTGCCGTGGTCGGCCATCGTCAAATCTCCCACTAAAGGGGTGTGCAATTGAAATCCGTAGCAGAACGCCACAAAGTTTAATGGTAGCAGTGCATGTCTGGCGAGTCAACTTCACTCGTCGCCTCTATACCTCCCAATTTCACGACAATCAGCGAATCTGCCATTGACCCACCTGTCGTGGTCCCTATAATCGCCCCCGCTTGTCGGTTGGTGAGTGCGTTACACTGTACGTGCTAGACGCGGCCTGGGTAGCAAAGATGCTACAATCCGCCAACTTTGCGGAAAACGAATAATCAAGAGGACGCCGTTTTTCGATCTATTCTTACAGTGCCCGATTTTTCTCGGTAGACCCGGTCCTCACGGAGGAGGACGACCCCGTAGGGAGTTGACACGGAAGTTGATGCCCGCCGGGTCACCTATCTTGTCCATTTCCTAAAGGACAGCAGAAACCATGCGAATCCATTTGCTGCGTAGTGCGATTGTTACATTGATGATTGTGAGCCTATCCGGCTGCTACAGTGCCGGGAAGTGGCGGATGCCGCAGTTGGCGTTTTGGAAGAAGGCACCGGCTTTCACTCCGCCGACGACGCCACCGCCGGCGGCAACTCCGCAGATGCCCTCCCAGATTGCCAGCACCCCGGTGATGCCGGCTCCCGGCGCCGGTTACACGGGCGCCTTACACCAGGGCGCCGTCCCGCAGACGGCTACGACGACATCGTCGCCGAGCTATCCGGGCACGCCGGCCAGTTACTCGGCACCGACCGGCTACTCGGCACCGACCGGCTACTCGGCACCGACCGGCTACTCGGCACCGACCAGCTATCCGACCACGCAACTACCCTATGGGGCGTCCGGTTCGACTGCGACCAATAGTGCGGCCGGCAGCGGTTCTTACGTAGCGCCGCAGAAGGGCTACTACGATAGCATGTCGCCGGCAGCGTCGGGCGGTTCGTATCGTAACACCCCTTCGTACAGCAGTACGCCATCGTATGGAACGTCATCCGGCTATGTGGGCAGCACGCCCGCTCCGCATTACGGCTCGCAAGCCCCGGCGGCAGCCGCCAGTAATCCGATGCGGTCCGGGCAGCCCTACAGCAGCGGACCTGATCGTTATGGGACATCGGCCTCCGCCGCTTCCGGCTATCAGCAAAGCCCCGCGGCCGCACCACGCTACGGCAGCGATTCCTATCCCAGTACCACGCCGGCGTATGGAAGCGGATCGCCCTCGCGATATGAGAGCAATTCAACGCCCGGCTACGGCACGCCGTCTCGGTACGACAGCGGCGCCGCCTCGCGATACGAGAGCAGCACGCCATCGGCAGTTCAGGGCAGCACAACCGCACCGCGATACGGCAGCGGATCGGCATCCGGATACACCGGCGGTTCTTATGGCTCGACCGCGCCGGCCGGCCTTACCCCCAAGTCCAGCTATGGCGCGGGCCAGACCGGTTATCGGCCGGGTAACACCACCGACTACAAGCCGGGCGATACGGGCTACAACCCGCCGGGCGTAGAGCCCTATTCGTCGCCCGCGCCGCCTTATTCCACGCCCGGTGCAACCACCGCTCCGCCGGCGACCGATCCCAACAATCCTCCACCCTATCTGCCGGGAAGTGCCAAGCAGTACCAGCCCCAGACGCCACCGGAGACCGATCCATTTGCAGGGTCGGGCCGCCGCCCCGGCAACGGTTCTCCGGTGTCGCCGGCCAACTACTCGCAGCCGGTCGGCGGCGGATATCGGTAGTACGGATCCGCGTAGGTCTCGTTTCATGACGCCTCCACACGATGGTGTGGGGGCGCTTTTTTTGCGCGCGTTTGGTGTAGCATGCCAGCCAAAAAAAGCAAAAAAACCAAGGCTTTCGTTCCAAGGGAACGTCCCTTTCTGCTTGATTTTGTCGATGTAGCTCTTTGTCAGTGGGAAACGAAGGGGATATTTCTGAAAATCGGGGAACTCTTGATTGTGATTCAGCGTCAATTGCATTACAGTAGAGAAGTATACTAATCCCAGTTTAGAATAGCGCATTTCGTTGAGGTAGGGCGCGGAAGAGATCGGTTCTATCAGACCTTCGTCCTCTACTGCGTCGTGCCAGGCCGCGATGGCCGTTCTTTACAACGCTTCACAGTCCTCGTGGAACTGATCGGTTAGTTGGCAAGAGTCTTCTGACGCTGTTGGAGGCAACACAATGTACGCGACACGTATGTATTTCGCCGTTCTGGTTTTGATCTTCTTTGCCCGGCAGGTTGAAGGAACCACCATGAACCTGATGATCAACGGCAGCTTTGAAACCGAGGAGGACACCTTGGGCGGGGAGCCGGAGACTTACGGCAATTGGGAAGGCGACAAGACCGCCATCGTCGATGCCGAGAACGGCATCACGCCGGCCGACGGCTCTCACATGCTCCGCTTCGTTTACACGCTCCAGACGGGCCCTAACGGGGTCAGCGGGCAATCGAACTTGTGGCAGATCATCGACGTCGGCGCACACGCTCAAGAGATCGCGCAGGGGTACGCGACGGCGCGGGCTTCCGTGAAGTTCAACCGGGTTGTCGGCGACGCGGAGACGGATACGCGGTTCGACGTGCGGTTGGGGGCGTACGCGGGTCTGCCCAACTCTTTCCCGGCGCAAAACGAGAACGACGAGTTGGTCCAACAAGCGTCGATGGTTCTCACCGACGCCGATCTGGCGAGTTGGGAAACCGTCACCGTGGAGTTGCCGTTGCCGACCGATACCGACTTCATTGCGATTGCGTTGGCCGCCACTGAGAACGTACGCAACGACGGTAATGATCCGGAATTCGACGGCCACTATTGCGACGACGTGGTCGTTACGATTATTCCCGAACCATCTTCCCTTGTCCTGCTGAGCTTGGCCGTTGCGGGGCTATTGGTACATGCTTTTCGCAAAAGGTGTATATGAGGTGTATGTGGGGTCAAGGTGTGCATGTACTACTAACATGCGAGCGATCAGTGGTGCAAAACGCCCGCGACTTGGAGTCAATCGCCGGTGAGGCCGGTCTTCTCGATCCACGCACGCCTTTGGACGGCCGCATGGTTGTGGTATCATGGGCTGAATCTCCCGTGGAGGGAGTGGCCGTTTAACCCGAAGCCGTAGGCGAAGGCCGTTGGTTGTGCGGCTAAGTTGCACAATAACCGTCGCCTTCGGCTCAGGGTTAAACGATGAGGTTGTCTGTCGTTCGCACCTTGGCAGCCCGCGGATGGAGATGTAACGTTGCTGATCGGTCCGGTCTTTAATCGAGAGGTGGCCATCGCGCCGCGGCGGTGGAGGTTCTACGTCGGGCGAACGGCCTACGCCCTGGCGTTGTTGGTGCTGATGGGCACGGCCGGTATGGTGTTGGCCGGCACGCAGTTGATCCGCGACGTCGGCGACATGGCCCGATTCGGGACGATCCTGTTCCAGATCCTCGCCCCGCTGCAATTATCGCTGGCAGTCTTCTTTTCGGCGATGCTGGCCGCCAGCGCGGTTGCCCAAGAGAAGGACCGCCGCACGCTGATTCTGCTGCTGTTGACGCGGCTCTCCAACAGCGAATTGGTGCTGGGGAAACTGTTCGCCAGTGTACTGAACGTGCTGGTGATGCTGGCCGCCGCACTGCCGGTCTTCATGATGACGGCCCTGCTGGGCGGCGTATCGTTCGGCCAGATCGCCCGGGCGTTCGCCGTTACGCTGGCCAGCGTGGTGGTTTGCGGCTCGCTGGGTTCGATCCTGGCATTGTGGCGCGAAAAGACCTTCCAGGCGTTGGCCATGACCGCACTGGTGGTCGTGCTTTGGCTGGCGGTTTGGGAACTGGTGGCCTTCGGCACGCTCGCCGACGGTTGGCTGGGCCTTTCCTGCCGGAGTTGGGCCGCCGCGTTCAGCCCTTGGCGGGCGATTCTTGAAGCCACCGAGCCGTACATCCATGCCGATCCCGCCCTGGGGCGTCTGCACACGCCGGTCAATCTCTTTCTGGCCTTCGCCGTAGTGATCTCGATAGTGCTAAACGGCCTGGCAGTTGCGATGGTTCGCCGCTGGAACCCGTCGCGCGAGGCCCGGCCTCTGGAGCGTCCGGAAGACGGCCCCGGCGAGAGCATCTGGGGGGCCGAACACGACGTCGAGCAAGGCGTCGAGCGGGGCGTCGAGCGGGGCGTCGAGCAAGGCGGGAAGAGAGTCGTCGGTGTGTCGGAGAAGACCGCTTGCACGCGGCCGGTATGGGATAACCCGATCATCTGGCGCGAGATGCGCACCTGGGCCTACGGGCGGCGAGTTCTGGTGATTCGGCTGGCCTACTTGGTGCTGTTTGGTCTGGCCGCGGCGAGCCTGGTGTGGATGGTCCTGGGCGACCGCTTGGACGCCTATGCCGGCGGAGCGGCGGCACTGGTGCCGCTGTTCCTGCTGAGCCTCGTGCTGGTCA
>Ga0180429_10004810_pt1 | contig 10761 bp, 3 predicted proteins | sample SS_ome_FD_132428 | JGI IMG/M metagenome (GOLD analysis project Ga0180429, IMG submission 132428) | Hypersaline lake sediment archaeal communities from the Salton Sea, California, USA - SS_1_S_1 metaG | ecosystem: Environmental > Aquatic > Non-marine Saline and Alkaline > Hypersaline > Sediment ... | reverse complement strand
TTATGTCGAGCTTGGTTACCGCAACTCCAAGAAGATGTTTTCGACGGACGAATACGGCGCCTGGCGTTTCTGCGACGAAGAAGATCTCAGACGCGTCGTCGGCGACGTCGATCCGGGCGACACGAAGCTCGCGGTGATGATGGATGCGCATAAGTCGTTTCCACAGGATGTTATACCGGCCGATGAGTCGCTGGTGGACATGATCCGCGTGGCGACTTACGTAAAGGACATCGACAAGGCCATCCGCCTGGCTCAGACCGCCTCGGAGCAGGGGTACGAGATCTGCGTCAACATCATGGCGATCTCCCACGAGGGCGGAATGTTCCTCGACGAGGCCCTTGACCAGATCAACACCGAAACGAAAGCAAAGGCCGTGTACGTTGTCGACAGCTTCGGTTCGCTCTACAGCGAGCAGGTCCACTACTACGTCGACAAGTACAGAGAGCACATTGACGATGACAAGGAAGTCGGCATCCACTGCCACAACAATCAGCAGCTCGGATTCGCCAACACCATCGAAGGCATCATCAAAGGCTGCAACTACGTTGACGGAACGCTTTACGGAATGGGCCGAGCCGCGGGCAACTGCCCGCTGGAACTGCTGCTGGGATTCCTCAAGAATCCGAAATTCAACCTCAAGCCGCTGCTGAGGGTCATTGGCGAATCTATCATGCCGTTGACCCGCGAATGGCAGTGGGGATACCGAATTCCCTACATGATCACCGGCATACTGAACCAGCACCCCTCGGCGGCGATGGCCTGGCTCGACGACGGCAACGCGGAAGTCGACGACTACATCAGATTCTACGACAAGGTCACCGAAGACGATCGGCCGACGTAAGGCGCGGATCAAAATCCAATGTCCAACAAGGAATGTCCAATTTCCAAGTGACGGCAACGGCTAACGTCTCGAAACGCGAGGCGTTGGCCGTTGTTGTTCACAGACCATTGACGGCTGGCTTACACTATGAATGCACTGACCACTCGATTCCCGCCTTCACCCACCGGATACCTTCACGTCGGAGGCGCACGCACGGCGCTGTTCGGCTTTGTTATGGCGCGCAAGACCGGCGGGCAGTTCGTTCTTCGCATCGAAGACACCGACCGGGCGCGTCATGACGAGTCGGCGGTCGACAAGATCATTGAAGACCTGCACTGGCTCGGAATCCGCTGGGATCAGGGTCCCGACATTGGCGGACAAAACGGGCCGTACCGGCAGTCCGAGCGGTTGGATGTCTATCGCGGTTACGTTGAGAAACTTCTGGCCGAGGGCAAGGCTTATTACGCTTTCGACACCTCCGAGGAACTTGACGCCATGCGGACGGCCGCCCAGGAGGCCAAGCAGAACTTCACCTACCCGCGTCCCGATCCGCCGCCGAGCGCCGAAGACGCCGAGAAGGCGCGCGCCGAAGGCCGTCCGGTCGTCGTGCGGTTCCTCTGCCCCGACGGGGACGTGACGATCTGCGACGATGCGTTCGGCGAGGTGACGATGCCGGACGATCAGACCGACGACTTCATCATCCAAAAGGCCGACGAGTATCCGACGTATCACCTGGCCAACGTGATCGACGACGCCCTGATGGGCGTCAACTACATCATGCGCGGCCAGGAGTTCCTCGGCCAGTCGTGGCGCCACAAGCTGCTCCGCCAGGCGATGGGATTCGACGAGCCGGGCTACTGCCACCTGCCGCTGATAATGGACGTCCAGGGCAGGAAGCTCTCCAAGCGCGACGGTGACGTCGAAGTGTTCGCTTTTCGCAAGGCGGGATATCTGCCCGAGGCGATGGTCAACTACCTGGCGCTGCTGGGCTGGAATCCGGGCAACGACATCGAACGATTCTCGCTTGACGAGCTTATCGAACTGTTCGCTCCCGAGCGGGTGGGGAGGACCAACGCCAGGTTCGATCGCGACAAGTTGCTTGCGTTCAATACCGACGCGATCGCCGCGGCAGGCGAGGATCGCCTGCTGGACGCGTTCAAAGACTACCTTTCGATCAACGAAACGCCGATCCCGAGCGATGACGACGATCTGCTGCGGCTAATCCTTCGGGCCAACAAGGGCTTCCGCACGTTCGCCGACATAATCGCCAAGAGCGGAATCCTGTTCGACGATGAGTCGGCGATCGAGTACGATCCCAAGGCCGTGAAGAAATGGCTCAACAAAGCCGAAGGCGCCGGCTGGGCGATGCTCGCCGACCTGCGCGGGCGACTGGCGGCCTGCGAATGGACCGTCGAGGCGATCGAGCAGTTGATCGCCGACATATGCCAAGAGAGCCGGGTGGGAATGGGCAAAGTCGCCCAGCCGATCCGGGTGGCGGTCGCCGGCAGGGCCGTCAGCCCGTCGATAGGCGACACGCTCACGCTCCTCGGCAAGGAAAAGACCCTGCTGCGCATAGACAACTGCCTGGCGTCGAAGGCCTGAACGGCGCCGGCGCGCGACAATCGTGACGAAGCCCGAGCCGTTGCGCAGACGCGGCGTCTGGCCGCGTCAAATGAAGCGGTCGGAGCCTGATTCCGCGATAATCGCTGAAATCCTTCAGGACGCCCGCGTATGTTGCCGCAGATTCTGATTTGAGGCCCGACGGGCCGACGCGATAGTAGCCGGGGCCGGCAGGCCCCGGAACACGTTCTTGGTGCTGCAGAGCCTGAAAAGGGCGACAGAGACGATCACTGCCAAGGCGCCCGAGCAGTGGTTCTGTCGCCCTTTCCGGGCTCTGCGTTTTTCGCTATTGGATTTCGGGGGGCTCACGCCCAATGGCTACTATCGAGTCGGGCCTCCGGCCCTTAAGGCGAAGGCCAAGCTAAGGCGGCGGCGATCTATTTCTTGCCCGACTTCTGCTGCTTCTGGATCTTGGCCCACGTGTCTCGCAGTGACAGCGTTCGGTTGATGACCAGTTTGGTTTCGTCGGTGTCCTGGTCGATGCAGAAGTAGCCCTGGCGTTCGAATTGGAATCTCTCGCCCGTTGCGGCTCCAGCCAGCGACGGCTCGACCTTGCAGCCTTCCAGCACTTCCAGCGAATCGGGATTCACGCCGTCGAGCCAGTCCTCGTCCTCGCCGACGTCAGACGGGTTCTCCTTCGTGAACAGGTGATCGTAGAGGCGTATCTCAGCGTCGAGTGCGTGCTCGGCCGACACCCAGTGCAGCGTGGCTTTGACCTTGCGGCCGTCGGGAGCGTCGCCGCCGCGCGTTTCGGGGTCGTAGGTGCAGTGGAGCTCCACGATCCGGTCGTCGGCGTCCTTGAGTACGCTGTTGCACGTGATGAAGTACGCGTACCGCAGCCGGACCTCTCGCCCGGGCGACAGGCGGAAGAACTTCTTGGGCGGGTCCTCCATGAAGTCCTGCTGTTCGATGTAGATCACCCTGGAGAACGGGACTTTTCGCGTGCCGGCCGATTCGTCTTCGGGGTTGTTGACCGCTTCAAGTTCGTCGACCTGGTCTTCGGGATAGTTGTCGATCACGACCTTCAGCGGCCGCAACACGCCCATCACGCGCGGACTGGTCAGGTTCAGGTCCTTCCTCACGAAATGCTCCAGCAGCGCCGAATCGACGGTGCTGATGAACTTGTTGATTCCGATATGCCTCATAAACGCGCATATCGCTTCGGGCGTGAAGCCGCGCCGGCGCAGACCGCGGAGCGTCGGCAGGCGGGGGTCGTCCCAGCCGCTGACCAGCCCGCGCTGGACAAGCTGCTTGAGCTTTCGCTTGCTGGTGACGGTGCAGGTTAGATTGAACCTCGCGAATTCGATCTGCTGGGGATGGTGCACCCCGAGCTGGTCGAGGAACCAGTCGTAGAGCGGGCGGTGGTTCTCGAAGTCCAGGTCGCACAGCGAATGCGTGATTCCCTCCAGCGAGTCCTCGATCCCGTGGGCCCAGTCGTACATCGGGTAGATGCACCACTCGTCGCCGCGGTGGGGGTGCGCCGCGTGGAGGATGCGGTACATGACCGGATCGCGCATGTTGAAGTTAGGCGAGGCCATGTCGATCTTGGCGCGGAGCACGCGCGAGCCGTCGGGGAACTCGCCGGCCTTCATGCGCTGGAACAGGTCGAGGCTCTCTTCGGCGGGTCGGTCGCGGTATGGGCTGTCCCTTCCCGGTTCGCTCAGCGCGCCGCGGTATTCGCGAATCTCGTCTGCCGTCAGGTCGTCGACGTAGGCCTTGCCGTCCTTGATCAGTTGGACTGCGAATTCGTACATCTGCTCGAAGTAGTCCGACGCGAAGAACATCCCGCCGGTCCAGTCCCAGCCGAGCCACTTGATGTCTTCCTGGATCGCGTCTACGAACTCCTGCTCCTCGGCGACCGGATTCGTGTCGTCCATGCGCAGGTTGCACAGGCCGCCGAAGTCTTCGGCGATTCCGAAGTCGATGCATATCGCCTTGGCGTGGCCGATATGCAGATAGCCGTTGGGCTCGGGCGGGAAACGCGTGTGTACGCGCCGGTCGTTCTTGCCGGCGGCGACGTCTTCGGCGACTATCGCGCGGATGAAATCCAGGGGTTTTTCTTCGTTCGGCGTGGTCATCTTTGAGCGTCCTTTGGCTGCGATTAACGTCAGAATCGTCCGGTGCGTGCTAATCTGACAGGAAACGGCGCGATTGTCCAGCAGGTTCTGGGTATTGTCGTTGATTTTGACCGCTTTGGGGCATGGCGGCGGCTAGGGGAGGCGGCGAAAAAGTGAGTTGCTTAACTGTGGGACTGCGATAGAATCCTGTTATGGTTCGTGCGGCTTCATTTCGACGGTTGGCGACAGCGGCGCTTGTGCTGATCGGCGCCCTCCGGGGCCACGCCGAGGCGGGGCGCCCGGTATTCGATCCCCCGCAAATAACCCTGTGCGGCAAGGCGGCTGCGAGACCGACTTCAGCATCGTGCGGATTCTCGCTGATCGCAGACAAGACAGGGCCTCAGGCGGTTGTCATGCGCCGGGTCCTTCTGGCGAGCATCCGCAGGGATGAAGATGTCGCAGTCGCCGTGGCGGTCGGCGGGCTGACCTCGCCATTTTCCGTATCGGTCACCGCGAGTTTGTCATACGGTTCGGCGGCGGTCATCGGCGTGGGGCTTGACGGCGGGCGATCCGTAGAGAAAACGCTTAAGGCGGGCTCCGAGGCCCTGCTTGAACTGTCCGCCCACAAAGCTCGGCTGAGCACTGTCATTCATCTCAAGACGACGGGAGCTTCGCGTGAAGCCGCCGTGCGGTGGCGGAATCTGCGTGTGAAAACCGGCGGGAGGGAATACGGTGTTCCGATCTGTCCGGCCCCGGCGCCGAACAACGTATGCCCGCCGCCGCAGACGCCGGCGATGCGAGCGCCCGTAGTCGAAGCCCTGATCGAGTGGGACTGGCGAATGCAGGATGGGATCGAAACTCCCAGAGTCCCCGACACGTACGCCGCGGCGGTCGCCGGCACGCTGAAACGCGGCGAAGAACTCCTTCTTCACCTGCGGAAGAACAGCGTTTGCGTGAAACAGCATTCCGCCGGATGGAGTGAGCTTCGGGTTCGGTTCAAGCGGCTTTCGACCGAATCGTCGGCGACCGAAGCGGCGTGGGAGGACCTCTGGCGCCGCGTGCATCGAACGCGTCGACGAATCGTGCTGAGCAATCCGCTGGTGCGACTGAAGGGGCTTGTCTTCGTCAAGCGGGCTCCGTCGGTCTTCAGCCACCAGCTCACTCAGTACTACGGCGCCGGAGCACGTCCGGGAGGCGGTGTCTTCGTGCTGGAGTCGCCGGGCGAATCCATGCGATGCCGCGAACTGACCGGTCGATTGCCCGCCGGGGCCTATCAGCATCCGGAACTGTCGTTCGACGGCGGGCGAGTGCTCTTTTCGTACTGCCCGGTCAAGAGCGATCCGAAGAACCGCGCCCAGCATTTGGATCGCTTCTATCATCTTCACGAGATATCCGCCGACGGGTCGGGACTGAAACAGTTGACCAGGGGCCCGTACGACGATTTCTCCCCGCGTCTCCTGCCGGACGGGCGGATCGTTTTCGTTTCGACCCGGCGGGGCGGATTCCACCGTTGCGGCAGGGGCCCGTGCCCGGTCTATACGTTGGCCGTCGCGGAGCGTGACGGCTCGAATCCGCGAGTGATATCCTTTCACGAGACCCACGAGTGGGACCCTGCGGTGCTTCACGACGGGCGGATCATCTACACGCGATGGGACTACGTCGATCGCAGCGCCGTGTTCTACCAGCAGCTCTGGACCGTGCGGCCCGACGGCGCCAACGTGCGGATATTCTACGGAAACAACACGCTGAATCCCGTGGGAATATGGGAGGCCCGCTCAGTGCCCGGTTCGCGGCGCGTGATGGCGACCGCGGCGGCCCACCATGCGATGACCGCCGGTTCGATCATCCTGCTGGACGTTAACAAGGGCATAGACGGGATGAATCCGATCACTCGCCTGACGCCCGATGCGCTGTTCCCCGAATCCGAAGCCCTGGTCGCCAAGTCCCCCTCGGGCAAGGGCGGCTTTTGGTCAACCGGAGCCCTCGGGAATACGCCGGTCCCGCCGGAAGCCAAACGCTGGCCCGGTCATTGTTACCGCAGTCCGCATCCGCTGTCGGAGGATTTCTTCCTGGCGGCATACAGTTTCGATCCGCTCGTGGGCGAGCCGCAGAAGAACCCGGTCAACATGTTCGGCCTGTATCTCGTCGATCGATTCGGGAACAAGGAGTTGCTGTACCGCGACTTGAACATATCGAGTCTCTGGCCTGCGCCGCTCGGCCCGCGCGTGCGGCCGGAGAAGGTTCCGTCCGTTCTGGAAAGGGGTCCGAAAAAGGGCGGAGCGTTCCTCGTTCAAAACGTCTACCAGAGCTGGCCCCGTCTGCCGAAAGAGAGAATCACGCATCTCCGCATCGTTCAGGTCCTTCCGAAATCCACGCCCCACATGGACCAGCCGTCAGTGGGCGCCGCCCGCGCCGCTCCGGGCAAGCAGGTGCTCGGAACTGTTCCAGTCGAGCGCGACGGCTCGGCGTGTTTCCGCGCTCCGTCAGGTGTGCCGCTGGCGTTCCAGGCGCTGGACTCCCGGGGCCGGGCGGTGCAGATCATGCGAAGCCTGACGTACCTCCAGCCGGGTGAGACGGTATCCTGCGTCGGTTGCCACGAGCACCGCACCACGGCGCCCCCGACGGGGCGCCGTCCGCTGGCGTCTTTGCGGCCGGCTTCGGCGATCAGGCCCGGGCCGGACGGGTCGAACCCGCTGAGCTATCCCATCCTCGTTCAGCCGGTGCTCGACAAGCACTGCGTCCGATGCCACAACGCGAAGGAACCCGGCGGGAAGATCGTGCTGACCGGCGAGCCCCAGGGTCGATACACCGCCTCGTACAACGCGCTGGTTCGCCTCGCGTCGTATTCGTCGTGGCTGCGGGGCGGGAATATCGAAGGGCGAACTACAAAGCCCGATTTCTACGGCGCCAGGGGCAGCCCCCGCCTGATGAAGACATTCTCCAGGGATCATCACCGCGTCAAACTTAGTGCCGCAGAACTGAGCCGGGTCGTGACGTGGATCGACGCCAACGCGCTGTTCTACGGTACATTCGACCCCAAAGATCAGGTCCGCCAGCAACGCGGACAGCGCATCGCCGGACCGGCGCTTCAGTAGGCCCGGCCGGAACTTCGGCGCAGATTACTTCCCCGTCTTCTTTCCCGATGCCTTTGCCGCTTTGCGCAGGATCGTTATTGTCCGTGCGCTTGCCGGCTCCGGCCGAGGTGATTCGCGTGTGGGTCGCTGACAACGGCAGGTTGGTTTTCAAATCGAGCAGGTACGTGCGGGTGTCCTTAATGTCGACTCGGGGCAGGTCCTTCTTCGTCGGCGCCGGCTTGCCGGTCTCACTTGTGGTTGGCGGTGTCGAGAACCGCTAACATACCGACCGGCTCGGCGGGTTGTCAATGCACGCCGTTCGGATACAATCTATCGACAGGCCCGCTGGGTCCCGGAAAGTGAGCGAGTGATGCAGGAGACGGCTATGAGATTCAGGCGAACAGTTATTGCCGCATTGTGCGTGTTGACCGCCGGCGGAGCGTTTGCCGCCGACAAGCCGTTGTCTGGCGGTGATATTGTGACGGTCACCGGCGTCGGCGGCGGGTTGATCGTGCACGTCGGCTGCGGCGACGGGAAGCTGACGGCCTCACTGGGCGCGGGCCGGGGCGTGCTGGTCCATGGACTTGATGCCGATGCGAAGAACGTGCGCGCAGCGCGGGAGCATATCGCCTCGGCCGGGATTTACGGAAAAGTGTCGGTCGACGCGTTCGACGGTCGGAATCTGCCCTACATCGACAACTCGGTCAATCTGATCGTCAGCGACAGGCTCGGTGCGGTTTCCATGAAAGAGGTTACGCGAGTCCTGGCGCCGGGCGGCGTTTCGTACGTCAGGACCGGCGGGCAGTGGACGAAGAGCGTCAAGCCGCGGCCGACCGAGTTGGACGACTGGACCCACTACCTGCACGGGCCGGACAACAACGCCGTCTCCGGCGATACGATCGTCGCGCCGCCGAAGCGAATCCAGTGGCTCGCCTCGCCGCGCTGGGCCAGGAGCCACGAGGGCGCCCCGAGCATCCAGGGGGCGGTGTCGACCGGCGGGCGGCTGTTCTACGTGCACGACCAGGGTCCCATAGGCATGGTCGATAAGCGTTTTCCCTCGAAATGGTCCCTGATCGCACGCGACGCGTTCAACGGCGTGCAGTTGTGGAAGCGAGACATCGGGGCCTGGGCCGATTCGAACGTATACTGGCTCCATTGCACTCCGACGCCGAACCGTCGCGTCGTCGCATGCGGCCATCGCGTTTACGCGGCCCTTGGCGACGGGAAACCGATCACCGTGTTTGACGCCGCGACGGGACGCACGCTGGAGACGTACAAGGGCTCCGAATCGGTCGGAGAACTCGTGTTGCATGAAGGCGTCCTCTTGACGGCGAAACCGACCGCCCGCACGATCCGACGAAGAGGCAAGGCTGCGCCCGCTAAGCCGGCAAGCGGCGGCGGGGTCGCGGCGATTGATGTCGCCACTGGAAAACGCATCTGGTCCGCAGGCGGGCGGATCTCTCCGCTGAGCCTGTCGGCCCGCGGCGACAGCGTCTTCTTCATCGACGGCAAGGAGGTCGTATGTGCGGACCTCAAGAGCGGCTCAGAGCGATGGCGGGCGGCCTCGGACACCGGCAGCCTGGTGATCGAAGAAAAGGCGATCCTCGTCCTCCATGGAAAGGGAATCACCGCCCACCTGCCGAAAGACGGTTCGGTGATGTGGCGACATAAGCAGACCATCCGTGGTTTTGTCGGGCCGGCCGAACTGTTTGTGATCGACGGGCTGGTCTGGCCCTCGGGGACTGGGGTCGGGCTCGACCTGCTGACCGGCAAGGTCAAGCGGAGAATAAAGGTCGGCTTCTCGCCGGGCCACCATCACCGCTGCCACCAGCGAAAGGCCACGGTGAACTATCTCCTGAACTCGAAGCGCGGAGTGGAGTTTTTCGACATGAGCGGAGAGAACGCTCCTGTGCTCCACGACTGGGTGCGCGGGACATGTCGCCTGGGAACAGTTCCCGCCAACGGACTGCTCTACATGCCGCCGCACGCATGTTTCTGCTATCCCGGCGTAATGCTCAAAGGATTCAGCGCCCTGGCCCCAGAGAGCGAGTCCAAAGCTCCTGAAATGAAGACACCCCGCCTGAAGAAGGGTCCGGCGTTCGGAGAGGTTTCAAATTACAAACCTCGCCTGCCGGCGGGCAGGTCCCAAATACCGGACCTTGCCTGCCGGCAGGCGGGTTCCAAATCCCAAGACTGGCCGACGTATCGCCACGACCCGGCCCGCAGCGGGCGGGCCTCGTGCGCGGCTCCGGCGGCGCTCAAGCCGGGATGGAGCGTCAAGTTACCCGGCTCCGGACGGCTCACCCCTCCGGTGATCGCGGGCGGAATCGCATATGTCGCCGATGTCGATGCTCATAAGATCATCGCCTTGAAGACCTCCGACGGTTCTCGGCTGTGGAGTTTCTTCGCAGGCGGACGGATCGACTCTCCGCCGACTATCGCCGGGCCGCTGTGCGTTTTCGGATGCCGCGACGGATACGTCTACTGCCTCCGGGCGTCTGACGGGGCGTTGGTCTGGCGTTTTCTCGCCGCGGCGAACGACCGCAGGCTCGCGGCGTTCGGGCGGATCGAATCGGTCTGGCCGGTTCACGGGAGCCTGCTGGTTCGCGACGGCGCAGTCTACGCCGCCGCCGGGCGGTCGTCATTTGTCGACGGCGGAATAACTCTCTACGCACTCGATCTTGCCACCGGCCAGGTGCGCCGAAGGAGGCAACTGTACGATGAGCCGATGACGGTCAAGGCCGGCGGCGGTTCGGGTTCTATGGACATGCTCCAGGGCGCCCGGACCGACATAATGGTCTCCGGCCCCGAGAGCATCTACATGAGCCGCGTGCAGTTCGACGAAAAGCTGACCGTCAGCCCCAGCGATTCGCTCAACCGCCAGGGCAGGCGGAAGACAGGCCTGCATCTGTCGGCCACCTCGGGCTTCCTCGACGACACCTACTTTAACCGTTCGTTCTGGACGTACGCACGCGTCTGGCCCGGATACGCTCTGGCGACTGCGGCGTCCAAGAGCGGTCAGATCCTCGCGTTCGACGACACGACGACCTACAGCGTCAAGGTGTTCGATCGCCGCGGGCCGGGACACCATTTCCGCAGCGGATTCTTCTCACCGGGTTCGGGATACGCCATTTGCGCCGACGACAATGCGAACGAATCGGTCCAGTCGGCCAAGGTGAAAGGCGCCGAG
>Ga0180429_10004809_pt1 | contig 10761 bp, 8 predicted proteins | sample SS_ome_FD_132428 | JGI IMG/M metagenome (GOLD analysis project Ga0180429, IMG submission 132428) | Hypersaline lake sediment archaeal communities from the Salton Sea, California, USA - SS_1_S_1 metaG | ecosystem: Environmental > Aquatic > Non-marine Saline and Alkaline > Hypersaline > Sediment ... | reverse complement strand
TCTATGAGCGGCAGCCCGAGGTGGAGCCGCAGTTGAGGCAGCGGTGACAGTTGCAGGAGCGGAACATGATCGAGCCGCAGTCCGGGCACGGCGGGGCGTCGACCTCGCTGACGAAGTCGCCGGAAGCGGACGCGGGCGCCGGCGGCAACGACGACACGCTGTTGCTCATGGCGACCTGGGGATTTTCGCCGTCGCCGTAGAGGGCGTCGGGCTGGTCGTCGTCGGCGCCGAACTTGAGCTGCATCCAGCGGAAGATGTAGTCCATGATCGACTTGGCGATCGGGATCTCCGGGTTGCGGGTGATGCCCGACGGCTCGAAGCGCGTGTGGCTGAACTTGTCGACCAGCACCTTGAGCGGCACGCCGTACTGCAGGGCCAGGGAGATCGCGGTGGCGAACGAGTCCATCAGGCCGGATACCACCGAGCCCTCCTTGGCCATCCGGATGAAGATCTCGCCGACGTTGCCGTCGTCGTACATCCCCGCGGTGATGTAGCCCTCGTGGCCGGAGATGTCGAACTTGTGCGTGTACGAGCGGCGCTCGTCCGGCATCCGGCGGCGGGCCAGATCCGGTGACGCTGCGCGGCGCTGCTGCTCGCGCTCGGCCTTCTCCCGCGTGGACAGGGGCTGGGTTCGCTTGGAGCCGTCCCGGTAGATCGCGATCGCCTTGAGCCCCAGCTTCCAGGCCTCGACGTAGGCATCGTAGATGTCGTCGGACGTGGCCTCGTTGGGCATGTTGACGGTCTTGGAGATCGCGCCGGAGATGAACGGCTGGATCGCGGACATCATGCGGATGTGACCCATCGGCTCGATCGTGCGCTGCCCGCCCTCGGGCTTGAACGCGCAGTCGAACACCGCCAGGTGCTCGGGCAGCAGATCCGGCGCACCCTCGATGGTGCCCCGCTTCTCGACGAAGTCGACGATGCGCTCGACCTCGAGCGGCGAGTAGCCCAACCGCTCCAGGGCGCGGCCCACCGACTGGTTGACGATCTTGAGCACGCCGCCGCCGACCAGCCGCTTGTACTTGACCAGCGCGATATCCGGCTCCACGCCGGTGGTGTCGCAGTCCATCATGAAGGCGATCGTGCCGGTGGGCGCCAGCACCGAGACCTGCGCGTTGCGGTAGCCGTGCTTCTCGCCCACCGTCTTGGCCGTGTCCCAGGTGTCGCGCACGGCCTGGATCATGGCCGGGGAGGCCAGCTCTGGATCGATGTCGTCGATCGCCTCGCGATGCATGTCGACCACCTCGAGCATCGACTCGGCGTTGGGATCATAGTGGGGGAACGGACCCAGGTGCTCGGCCATCCGCGCCGAATGGGCGTAGGCCTGGCCGGTCATCAGCGCCGAGATGCCCGCGGCGTAGGCACGACCGGCGTCGCTGTCATAGGGCAGGCCGCGGCTCATCAGCAGCGCGCCGAGGTTGGCGTAGCCCAGCCCCAGCGAGCGGTAGTAGTGGCTGTTGACCGCGATCTTGTCGGTGGGGTAGCGGGCGTTGTCGACGATGATCTCCTGGGCGGTGATCATCACGTCGATCGCGTGACAGAACAGGTCCGTGTCGAACTCCCCCTCCTGGTTGACGAACCGCATCAAGTTGAGCGAGGCCAGGTTGCAGGCGGTGTTGTCGAGGAACATGTACTCGGAGCAGGGGTTGGAGGCGACGATCGGCCCCGACGCCTTGGAGGTGTGCCAGCGGTTGACCGTGTCGTGGAACTGCAGCCCCGGGTCGCCGCAGGTGTGCGTGGCCTCGGCGATCTGGCGCATCACGTCGCGGGCCTCGAGGGTCTCCATCGGCTCGCCGTCGAGCACGGCCTTGGTCTGGTAGGTGCGATCGTCGACGACCGCCTGCATGAACTCGTCGTTGACGCGGACCGAGTTGTTGGAGTTCTGGAAGAACACCGAGGAGTAGGCCGGTCCGTTGAGATCGCCGCTGTAGCCGGCCTCGATCAGCGCCCAGGCCTTCTTTTCCTCGTCGACCTTGCAGTTGACGAACTCCTCGATGTCCGGGTGGTCCACGTCGAGGATCACCATCTTGGCCGCGCGCCGGGTCTTGCCGCCGCTCTTGATCACGCCGGCGAACGCGTCGAAGCCGCGCATGAACGACACCGGGCCCGAGGCCTGCCCGCCGGAAGACAGCCGCTCCTTCGACGACCGGAGCGGCGAGAGGTTGGTGCCCGATCCCGAGCCGCCCTTGAACAGGGCGGCCTCGATCGCGGCCAGCTCCATGATCGACTCCATGGTGTCTTCCACGGAGTTGATGAAGCACGCCGATGCCTGCGGGTGCTCCTCGATGCCCACGTTGAACCAGACCGGGCTGTTGAAGGTGGCCATCTGGTGCAGCAAGATGTACGTCAGCTCCGCCTCGAACGTCTCGGCGTCCTGCTCGGTGGCGAAGTAGCCGTCCTTGCGACCCCAGGCGCAGATCGTGCAGACCACGCGGTCGATGATCTGTCGCACCGACTTCTCCCGCTCGCCCGAGCGAGACTGGCTGCGGAAGTACTTGGAGACCACCACGTTGGTCGCCAGCTGGCTCCAGAACGCCGGGATCTCCAGGTCGGGCAGGTCGAGGATCTTCTCGCCCTTGTCGTTGGTGATCGACGCCGAGCGAGTGTCCCAGCGGATCTCGTCGTAGGGGTGTGTTCCGACGCGGGTCAGCGTGCGCGCGAACTTGAGCCCGCGCGTGCTCGGTGCGGGCACCCTGTTGCTCTCTTTATATCCCTTGGATTTGCCGAAGGTCGTATCGTCGGTCGTGGCCATCAACGGTCTCCTGACCCGCATCACCCCCAACAAGTTCTGGAGGAATTGGCAGTTTTCGGACGAAATTTCCCCGCTACAGCGCGCCTCGGAACACGCTGTTAGACGCGTTTTTGTTCAGTATGTTTGACCTTACAGGTTCTGCCCGTTTTTCCCGATGATGTCAAGATCTTTGGCACAATATCTTGTGCACAGGCAGAAAAATCGAGTCAACATATAGTGGTTACCTGCACAAATCCACAGTGCAATCCACAGGTTGTTCACAGGTTGTCCCGTTCAGTGTTCTTCCGTTCAGTTTTCGCGTGGAGACGTTTTTTTGCCAACGGGTATCGACACATTGTAACAAGGTTCCTATGACATCGTCACGAACGCGCGGGATCGAAGTCGATTCACGACTACCTATTGTACGGCTCTTGCGAGTCAGTCGGTTCTATCGACCGGATCGTCCGGCCCTGTTCGACCTGTCGCTCGACGTTCACCCGGGAGAGGTTCTCTACGTCGCCGGCGCGTCGGGCGCGGGCAAGAGCACGCTGCTCAGGTTGCTGCACCTCACCGAGACCCCGGACACCGGAACGATCCTGTTCGGCGGTCACGATGTCACGTCGCTCAAGCGTTCCGCGGTCGCGTTCATGCGCAGATCGATGGGGATGATCTTCCAGGACTTCAGGCTGGTCGACGACCTTAGCGTGACCGCCAACGTGGGGCTGCCGCTCGAGATCGCGGGGCTCGGCGGACGGGAGATCACGCGGCGGAGCGAGGCGATGCTCGAGCGCGTCGGCTTGAGCGGACGCGGTGACGAGCTGGCCGGCGGGCTGTCCGGCGGCGAGCAGCAGCGGGTCGCGATCGCGCGGGCGCTGGTCGGTCGACCGAGCCTCGTGCTGGCCGACGAGCCGACGGGCAACCTGGACGCCTACAGCGCCGATCTGGTGCTCGACCTGCTCGAGTCGGTAGCCAGCGCCGGTTCGACCGTGGTGCTGGCCACCCACGACCGGCTGTTGATGTCGGCGCGTCCGCAACGCACCGTGGCGCTCGATCGGGGTCGCCTGGTCGGAGCCTCGCCCACGGAGTCGCGGCGCAGGCGCCGGCACCGCGAAGCGACGGCTGACGACCGACGAATCGAGAACACCGGCTGACGCGAACGGCGGTTGGGAAGGGACATGCATCGAGTCGTACACATACTCAGACGAACGCTCGACGGCATTCGTCGACGCCCCTGGCTCCACCTGTTGTCGGTGGTCACCCTGGCCGCCGCGTTCACCAGCTTCGCCGCCACCTACACCGCGGCGCTCAACCTCGACAACCTGGTCGCCCGTTGGGTCGGCACTGCGGAGCTGACGGTCTACCTGCGCCAGGACGCGACCGCCGATGACCTGATCCGCCTCGCCGAGGCAGTGTCGTCCACCGAGGGCGTCGCTCGCGTCGAGCCGGTCACCCCAACCCTGGCCCGGGAGGGCTTCGCCGAGGGTCTCGGCTCTCACGGCGAGCTCGCTCGCGGCTTGCCCGAGGCTGCGTTCCCGGCTTCCCTGGAGGTGCACCTGACCGAGCGGCTGTCCCGCGATCAGCGGGGACGGAACGACCTCGCGGCGCGGTTGGCCGAGGTGGAGATGGTCGGCGACGTGGAAGCCTATGACGGCTGGTTCGAACGGCTGTCCGCGATCAGCCTGGTCGGGCGTCTGTCCGCCTGGGGACTCGGCCTGGTGGCGCTCGTCGTGGCGATGCTGGTCGTGGCGGCGTCCGTGCGCGCGGGCGTGAGCTCCCGCCGCCGGGAGATCGAGGTGCTGCGCTTCGTCGGTGCGACCGATCGCTACGTGCGTCTACCGTTCATGCTCGAGGGTGCGCTCGAGGCGGCACTGGCGATGGGGATCGCGTTGATCGTGCTGCAGCTGGGGATCGGCTGGTTCGAGGGGTTTGCCGTGGACGTGTTACCGCTGCTGGGCGCCGAGAGCATCGCGCGCCCGGGCGGGATGACCTTGTTGGTGCTCCTGCTCGGCGGAGCCGCCGCCGGGATCTTCGGATCGCGCCTGTCGCTCCGGCGCCTGGAAGAGGTCTGAAGTGCGGGCCGAGATCAGCTTGGCCCTCGCCTGCGCAGCGCTCGCGGCGAACACGGTCGCCGCCGATGACCTGACCTACGTTTCGAAAGAGGAGCTGACCGATGAGCTCGCCGCCCGTGGCGGGGACATCGATCGCACCGTAGAGCGAATCCACGCCCTCGACGTCGAGGAGCTCGAGATCGCGGTCTCCCTCGAGGAAGCTCGTACCCAGCTGCGCCTGATCGATCAGCGGCTTTCCGAGCGGGTCGAGCTGCTCTACCGCCTGTCGCGGCACGGCTCGGCCCTGCGTTACCTGGTGTCCGCGGGCTCGGCCACCGAGCTGCTCAAGCGGCTCAGAACCCTGAGGCACCTCGTGATCGACGGGCTCGAGGATCGGCGACGGGTCGGGCTGCGCGTGGCGCAGCTCGAGGATCGCTCGCAGGCCGTGCGCGACGAGCAACGGCGGGCGGTCGAGATGTTGTCCGAGCTCGAGTCCGCGCGCGACGATCTGCTCGAAGAGCTGACCAGCCGAGCGGGGCTGGGATCGTCGTTCCCGGCTCGTTGATCCGACCGGATCGCGGTCATATTGACGACTCTTCTGGAGTTAGATAAGTCTAACAGAATGGCGGACACGCGATCAGGGGATGTGCTGATCCTGGGTAACCTCCAGGCCGGGAAGACCACTGTCTTTCGTCGGCTCTGCGGAGAGCGGGCCCGGGAGATCGTGATCCCCCGGACCTCCAGCCGGCTGGCCTGGGCCCGGGTGCGCCCGCGAGCGATCGGCCGGATCCGTCGCGTGCTCGGTAAGCTGACCGGCGCGCGACCGACCGAGCGCGCGAGCGCGAGCGGCGACGGGCTGGCCCTGCTGGACTGCCCGGGCACGGCGACCCTGTTCCCCCAGAGCGAGGACGAGCTGGTGGCCCGGGACACGCTGCTGGGCATGCGCCCGTCCGCGATCCTGGTGGTCGCCGACGCCAAGAACATGCGCCGGTCCCTGGCGCTGATCGCCCACGCGGCCGAGTTCCAGCTGCCGATGGTGGTGGCGCTCAACATGGTCGACGAGGCCAGCCGCTACGGGATCGCGGTCGACGCCGGCCTGCTCGCCAGCCAGCTGGGGGTCGACGTGATCCCCACCGTAGCGCACCAGGGGCAGGGGCTCGATCGGCTGGTGGAGAGCCTGGTGACGGCGCGGGTGCCCCGCCGCATCGCGCGGTTCGCCGAACGGATCGAGCGGCGGATCGAAGCGCTCGAGGAGCTGCTCGCCGAGCTGCCCTGTTGCTCGCGGGGCGTGGCCGAGATGATCCTCGTGGGCGACGCGGAGGCCGAGCAGTTGGTGCGCGAGACCCTGGACTCGGAGGCGCTCGAGCGGGCGCGCGTGCTGGTGTCTGACTTCGCGGTCGAGCAGCACGTGCCCCTCGACGTGATACTGACCGAGTCGATGCACGCGGGGGCGGCGCGGCTGGCGGACCAGGCGGTCACCCGCAAGAGCGTGCGCCGCTGGTACCTGGACGCCATCGGCCGCTACGCGCACCACCCGGTGATCGGGCTGGTGATCGCGGCGATCGTGGTCAGCGCGATGTACCTCTGGGTCGGCGAGCTCGGCGCCACACGCGTGGTGGACGGGCTCAACACCCACGTCTTCGAGGGCTGGCTGATCCCGCTCTGCGATCGGGCGGTCGCGCACATCCCCTGGCCGATCGTGCGCGAAGCGATCATGGATCCGGACTTCGGCCTGCTGCCCACCGGCGTGTTCCTGGCCTTCGGGTTGGTGATGCCGGTGCTGTTCTTCTTCTACTTCGGCTTCACGTTGCTGGTCGAGAGCGGGTACCTGCCGCGGTTGTCGATCCTGCTCGATCGGGTGCTGCGGGTGATCGGGCTAAACGGCCGCGGGATCCTGCCGCTGGCGATGGGGCTCAGCTGCGTGACGATGGCCCTGATCACCACCCGCATGCTCGAGACCCAGAAGGAGCGCAACATCGCCTCGTTCCTGCTGATCCTCGGGATGCCCTGTGCCCCGCTGCTGGCCGTGATGCTGGTGATCCTCGGCGACATGTCGGTCTCGGCCTCGGTCGTCGTCTTCGGCGTGATCGCCCTGCAAACCCTGATCGCCGGGCTGCTCGCGGCCAGGGTCCATCCCGGGCTCGTCTCCGACTTCATCATCGAGGTCCCGCCGATGCGCGTTCCGCGGATGCGCAGCGTGCTCACGCACACGGTGCGGCAGACCTACCACTTCATGAAGGAGGCGGTGCCGCTGTTCATACTCGCCTCGCTGGTGCTGTTCGCGATCGATCGGCTGGGCGGGCTCGCCGCGGCGGAGCGGGTGACCGAGCCGCTGGTCGGCGGGTTCCTCGGGTTGCCCGACGAGAGCGTGCAGGTGTTCATCAAGACGATGATCCGGCGCGAGAGCGGCGCGGCCGAGCTGAACCTGACGATGGGCGGATTCGACAACGTGCAGCTGGTGGTGACCCTGCTGGTCATGACGTTCTTGACGCCGTGCATCAACTCGTTTTTCGTGCTGATCAAGGAGCGGGGTCTGCGCAACGCGCTGGTGCTGGTGCTGCTGGCCTCGGTCAACGCGCTGCTGGTCGGCGCCGCGGTGAACGGGATCTGTCGCGGCCTGGGAGTGACATTCGGCTGAACCGGGAGGAGATCACGTGAAGACAGAGATCGAGGATCTGCTGGAGGCGGTGCTGATGGCCGAGGAGCTGGGCGACACCAGCGTGGAGCGGATCCGCGCCGCCCGCTCCGAGGACGCGCACGTCGAGGTCTCCCGCGAGGATATCGAGACGCTGGCCGCGGACGAGTTCGTGACGCTCGACGACGAGCTGGTGCGGCTGACGACCCGGGGACGCGAGATCGCCGAGCAGGTTGCCCGGCGGCACCGGCTGACCGAGATGCTGCTGTTCACCTGGCTGGGGATCGACCTCGACCTGGCCTCGGAGATCGGCTGCCGGGTCGAGCACGGCGTGCGCGAGGAGCTGCTCGACGGCGTCTGCACCCTGCTGGGCCATCCGGCCACCTGCCCCCACGGCCGGCCGATCCCGGCCGGGCCGTGTTGCCGGGAAGGGCGCACCTCCGTGGAGAGCCAGATCGTCCCGCTGACCGCGCTCAAGCCCGGCGAGCGCGGCCGCGTGGTCTACATCAAGCCCCGGGACCACCACCGGCTGCACCGGCTGTCGTCGATGGGGCTGAACCCGGGGGTGATGGTCGAGCTGCACCAGCGGCGGCCCGCGTTCTGCCTGCGCTTCGAGGAGACCGAGCTGGCCCTCGACCGCCAGGTCGCCGAGGACATCCAGGTTTCGCGGCTGCCGAAAGACGGAGAGTGAACCGGGCTACTCGATCTCCGGGTTGATCGCGACCATGCCCATTCCGCCGGTGTAGGCGTACGAGTCGGCGTAGTCCCAGCCGATCACGATCACCCCCACCCCGTGCTGGTCGTCCGTGCTCTCGACCGTGTGCACGCCGTCGTCCACACCCACGCGCGCGGCCTCGGCCTGCTCGCAGGTCTCGGGGATGCCGATGTAGCCGCTGCCGGTGTCGGTGTCCCCGTCCGTGTCCGCGTCAGAGTCTGTGTCCGTGTCCCCGTCCCCGTCGCTGTCGGTGTCCGTGTCGGAGTCGGAGTCGCTGTCGCTCGATCCGTCGTCGTCAGCGGCGGCCTGGTCGGCTCCTTCGCAGCCGATCGCGGACAGGGCGAGAGCGGCCGCCAGCAGCGCGGCGAGAAGTGGGCGAAGCTCGGTGTACATCGTCATCCTCCGTCAAGCTCCATGATTATACAGGTATTCGGCTAGGCCTGGCGCGTGACGATCACGGCCTCGGCCTGCTCGCGGGTCAGGGTGGCGGCGAAGCCCTGGAGCATCACCACGAATCCCTTGCGCCGCGCGGCCGGGCGCTCCATGCGGACGGTGGCCTCGGGCAGCACGCCGAGCTCGAGCAGGGCCTGGCGCTTCTTGCCCCGGGCGCGGATCGCCTTGACCAGGCCGTTCTCCCCGGGGCGCAGCTCGCTGAGCTTCACGCGGCGCGTCTTTTTCCCGGACGACTTGCGCTCGATCCCCCGCGCGGGCCGGGCGCCGCCGATCTCGGCCTCGAGGCGGTCGAGCAGCCGCGCGCCCAGGTCGGACTCGAGCACCTCCACCAGCCGCGCCAGCCGATCCATCGCGTCGGTGGACAGGGTGTGCTCCATCGCGCAGGCGTCCTTGTCCGCCGCCCGGGGATTCATCCGCAGGATGTCGCGGAAGAACGTCTCCAGGATCTGGTGCCGCGCCACCACCCGGCGCGCCCGTGCCTCGCCTTTGGAGGTCAGGTCGATGAACTCTCGCTGCTCGTAGCGAATCAGCCCCAGCGCGGCCAGGCGGCGCATCGCCGGGGAGACCGACCCGGGCTTGACGCCTCGGATCCGGGCGATGTCCTTGACCCGGGCCACCTTGTGCTCGCTCACCAGGTCGTAGATCGTCTCGAGGTAGTCCTCGAGGGAGCCGGTGAGCCGGTCTTCGCGCTTGGCTGCCACGGCGATCAGTTTCCTTTAGATGGGTCTACCAGTGCAAGAGGTGTTTGCCTCAGCCCAGCTTGCTCCGCAGCGCCTCGAGCTCCTTGCGCATGCTGGACGGCACCGAGGCGATGCCACGCAGCTGCTCCCGCGCTTCCCGCGTGCGCCCGAGGCCGGCGAGCGCCCCGACCAGCACGAGCCGAGCGGCCGCCGAGCCGGGATCGATATCGAGGGCCGACATGGCCAGCTCGAGCGCTTCGGGCAGTTGTTGGCGCATTTTGAGCGCCACCTCGGCCTTGCGCACCTGCAGGTCGACGAAGGTCATCAGCTGGTCGCGGCCGCAGACCTGGCGCCGGTACTGCTGTCGCTGGAGCTTGTCGCTGAGCACCTCGTAGGCCTCGTCGAGGCGCTTGCGGATCGCGGCCAGGGTCTTGAGGTGGGCCGGCTCGGCGCCCGGGTAGAGGGACGGATCGAACTCGGCCAGCCGCCGCTCGTAGCGGCCCTTGATCTCGCGCTCCGTCGAGACCGGGTGCGCGGTGAGCACGTTGAAGTGGTTGTCCTTCTCCATCAGCCGGCAGCGGGCGTCGAGCTCGCCGAGCTCGTAGGGGGTGATCCCCTCGGGGCTCACGTCGTGCAGCTCGAAGCCGCCGCCGCTGATCAGCTGGTAGAGCAGGGTCTTGGTCACCGAGCGCAGCAGGGTCGAGATGGCGAACGCCTGGTGCAGCTGGATCGGCTTCTCGGCCACGTGCTCGACGAACTTCGCCTCCTTGTCGGTCAGCCGCAGCCCGGCGACGACCTGCGCCATGGTCGGCGAGGCCACCAGGTACTTGGGCCGCTTGGCCTCGAGCTCGGCCGCCTGCTCCTCGTCGAGCCGGGCCTCGCGCCAGTTGGTGCGACGCACCCGGGGCAGCAGCAACCGCAGCTGCTCGAGCCCCTTGGGAAAGGGCATGCCCGCGGCCATCGCGTAGCTGCCGTCCTTCCAGCCGGCGGCCTCCTTGAGGATCGTCGATCCGCGCCAGGTCAGGTGGATCGCCAGCTGCTTGCGGTCGGCGATGCCCGCCTGCATCAGCGCGGCGATCGCGTGGGCCGCGCCCCCGCTGAGGGCGGTCTGGTAGGCGCGGAACACCTCCTCGGTGATCCGTCCCGCCTCGTGCAGCATCGCGCCGTGGTCGTGCCGCGGATCGGTCGAGACGATGCCCAGGGGCTGGCCCTTGGTGAAGTGGACCTCGATCTGCGCGCCCTTGCGCTCGAAGCGGATCGCCCCGGTGAACCCGGTGCTCGCGACGTTCTCCAGCACGGTGATCGCCGGCTTGGTGGCCAGGTTGCCCACGGTCGCTGCGCTCCAGGCCTGGTCCGGGGCTCCCGGGCTCAGGGTCGTCCGCGGCTGCTCGGGCGCCGCTCCGGCGATCGACGCCGGCGTGGCGGTCGCGCGGGGCGCGGCGGCCGGGGGAGCCAGCGAGTCGCCGGCGAAGCTGAGCATCGAGGCCGAGGCCAGGGCG
>Ga0180429_10004808_pt1 | contig 10764 bp, 11 predicted proteins | sample SS_ome_FD_132428 | JGI IMG/M metagenome (GOLD analysis project Ga0180429, IMG submission 132428) | Hypersaline lake sediment archaeal communities from the Salton Sea, California, USA - SS_1_S_1 metaG | ecosystem: Environmental > Aquatic > Non-marine Saline and Alkaline > Hypersaline > Sediment ... | reverse complement strand
TCGCCGGTCGTCTACACGGACCGCGAATGGGACCAGATTGTCGGCGAGTCCTACTACATCCAGCTCGGGCCCGACGACAAGTTCGGATGGACCGAGCCGGAGGGCCACGTCTACCAGATAGCGGCGGACAACCTGAAGCGGCTGCAGGAGGAGATATACCGCGTCTGTTACCTGCTCTCCCAGGGAGGCGCGATGTCGTCCGGCCGTTCGACCCAGTCGGGGTTGAGCAAGCAGCGGGATTTCGCGGTGACCCAGGAAGTGCTGCGCACCTTCGGCGACGCCGTGAAAGACACGATCAAGGCGATTCTCCGGGCGATTGTGGAGGCGCGGCAGGATGAGCTGGCGGTCGATGTATCGGGTTTGGACGAGTTCGACATCGGAGAGTTCGGCAGCGAGCTGGCCGATGCCGAGAAGCTGCTGGGTTTCGGGATCGCATCGCCGACGCTCAAGAAGCAGATCTTCAAGAAGCTTGCCTTCAAGTATCTCTGCGATGTCCGGCAGGAGGTGAAGGACCGGATTGCGGAGGAGATTGAGGCGGACACGTCAATAACAACACGTGAGGGATGACGCTATGGAAGAAGAACGACAGGAAGTTGCCGAGAGCCCACAGGGGTCCGAGACGGACGTTCGTGGTCTCATTCAGGAAACGATCAGCGAGTATCTGAACGTGGAGCGGGCCAAGGCGGAGCCAGCCCACCAGGCGGAGCTGACGGAGGAGCGGAAGAGGCGTGAGCAGCTCGAGCGGCGGGTCAACGAACTCGTGGCCGAGAACGAGCGGAGCCGGAGCAAGGCCGAGGAGACGGAGCGGAACGCCGCCATCCGGGACGAGTTGCGGCGTCTCGGCGTCAGCAAGGTCGACCTCGGATTCCGCGCGGTCAAAGACGACATCTATCGCACGGCGGAGGGTACGCTGGCGGCGCGATCCGAAGGAGGCGATGTGAGTCTCCGGGAGTACCTGGCGGAGTTCGCGCGCCAGAATCCGGAGTTGCTGCCGGCGCGAATTCCGGGCGGTTCCGGAGCCAGCGGGAGACCCGGCGGGAGCCTAGCCGGCGACGGCGGCATCAACCTGGACAGCATCAAACCCGGCATGGACCCGGAGCAACTGAACCGGATTCGCCAGGAGGTCGCGCAAGCGATATCGCACACGCTCCGCAAGGACTAACACGTATTGCGGGCCGCCACGCTTACAGCTCCGAAGGAAGAGAGCCTGACAGCGACACCGCGGGACCGCACCGTTGGCCGGGTGTATCCGGCCGCCGCGTCACGGGTGAATCCCGCGGCGTTTTTTTTGAACGAAAGAAGTAGGAGAAAACATGGGAGCTATTACGTCTGCGAATTTGGCGAATGCAATCGTCAAGTTGGTGGCGGCTGACGCACTGCCGGCCTTGACCGGCAACCTCATCATGGGGAATCTCGTCAACCGCGACTATGAACCGACGCTCGCTCAGGCGGGTGACACGGTAAACGTTGCCATTCCTCCGAGTCTGGTGGCCAACAACCTGGCCGAGGGGGGAAGCGTAACGACTCAGAGCCCGGATGTGGGGAACGCCCAGATCGTGCTGAACACGCACGCCGAGGCGACTTTCCAGATCCCGGATGTGACCAAAGTGCTGGCTGTTCCGGAACTTCTGAACCTCTACATGCAGCCGGCCGTGATCGCCCTGGCGGAGAAGATCGAATCCGATCTGCTGAGTCTGTACTCGGACTTTACGGCGAACGCGCCGGTTGGCGGCGCTGGCACGGCGCTGACCGAGGCGACGATCGACAGCGCGGAAACCACGCTTTTCAAGGCGAAGATTCCCGCTGGCATTCCGAAGCACCTCGTGGTTGACGGCGACACCTATTCGCAGTTGCGCCAGATCGAGCGCTTCAGCGAATACCAAACGGCGGGCGACGCCGGCCTTCGGGCCATGATCGACGGCGCCGTCGGCAAACTCAAGGACTTCTATGTTTTCCGCTCGCAGTTTGTGCAGAAGACGGGAAGCTCTCCGGCGACGACTCACAACATGGCTTTCGGCCGTGACGCTCTGGGTCTGGTGGTGCGCCGCCTGCCGCAGCCCCTGCCGGGCACGGGCGCGGTGGCCGAGTACGCCGAGTTCGGCAACTTCGGCATCCGGGTGGTGATGAGCTACCAGCCGAACACGCTGGCGCAGCAGTTCACGGTCGATGTCCTCTACGGCGTTGGCGTGCTGCGGAACGAGTTCGGCCTGCAGGTGATGAGCTAGCAGGAGGGGAGGGCCGGGCCCTGGAATCTTCCGGGGCCCGTTCACAAAACTGCGAAAGGAACAGGCATGGATCTGAAATCCTACTACCGAAAGATTCGGAGCGTCGCGAGCGAGTTGGGGGGCGGAGACGTCGTCATCGTTAGCCTGGAGACGCCGCAAGGGGGGAAGGCGGGAGTGATGACCGAAGTCCCGAGCCGCATCGCCGCGCGCGCGATTGTCGAAGGGCGGGCGCGTCCGGCCACCGCGGAGGAGAGCGAGCGGCGCCGGGTCGAGGCAATGCAGGCCTATGAAGAAGCTCACCGGAAGGCGGCGGCGGAACGCGTGAAGGTGATGGTGGTTCCGGAAGTGGAAGGGAAACGAACGAAAGCCAGCCCCCGGAGCAAGGCATAGCGGGCGGGGCGCTTCGGATGGGAAGGCGATATGTCACTTTTCGTTGATGGAAGCATTTCCGGCATCTCCGATCTCTTGGCTCATGACGCGGCGCTGCTGCGGGTGGCGAGTTCCGAGGGCGTCGACATAGCCGCGAAGCAGGAACTCGCAACGGCCGAATTGGGCATCGGCATCGAGGAGTTCCTCGCGCGGCGCACGGGCCGGCCGGAGGGGGGCCCCTATCCGTCCCGCGTCACCATTGAGCAGGTCGTGGCGACGGCTCCGCTGAAGCACTGGCGTGCGCTGCGAACCTTGGCGCTGATCTACGACGACGTCAGCGGCAATCATGTGGGCAGCCGTTACAGCTCGAAGCAGAACGACTACAGCCGCCGGGCGCGCTGGGCCGAACAGTCGCTCTACCGGACGGGCGTCGGGCTGGTCTACGCGCCGATTCGGAGGGCGGACAAGCCCGAAGTGCGGGTGATTCCGGGGCCGCTTCCGGCCGCCACATACTGCGTTCAGGTGGTTTGGCGGACGCAGTCTGGCGCCGGCGGCGCTCCGAGCGAGGTCCTGATCGTGACGCTGACGGAGAACGGAACGATCGGGGTGAGGGCGTCCGGAGCGCCGGATGGCGCGGCCGGCTTTGACGTCTATGCCGGCGGTTCAGCGGAGAGCGTCACTAAGCAGAACAGCGGGATGACGGCAGCGGGTGATGAGTGGGTGCTGCCCGCCGGGGGGCTGGTCGACGGCGAGGGGCCGGCGGCGGGCCAGTCCCCCGATTTCTACTTGCACAACGACCGCATCTTGCAGCGAGGGTAGGGAAGTGTCGCGGATCACACAACCAGTCATAAACACATTGCTCGGTCTTCTGCGCTCGAGCGGCGGGATGGCGGCGGCCACGGCGGAGATCGCGGTCAACGACGGGCTCCGGCTCGAACCGTTGGCCGGGGAGCAGATCGTCGCGGGGAGCGCAAAGCCGGGCATTGGCGCCCGCGGGGGGCTGACGCGGTATCCGTTCCTCCAGGTCTACTGCGACCGGCTGGTCAACCAGCAACGCGAGAAGTTCCGGAGTTTTTCCGGATCCGCCCGGATCGTGATTGAGTTGTGGACCTCCGAAGAGCGGGCGGAGGAGATGGAGCAGAGACTGTACGCCTACGTGGAGGCCGTCACCAGGGTGCTGGAGCGCAATCGCGGCGACTGGGGCCAGGGGGTTTCCTACGGCGGCGCCTACGAGGTACGCTTCGGCGAGATCAAGTCCGGCGGCAGGAACTACACGCAGTCGGCCAAGGTGCTCGCCGAGGTGCATGTGAGCCAGCCCTAGCGGGGGAGCGTCAGGGCGACTAGAGATGATTCCAAGGGTATCCGGCACGGGTACCGGAGTGTGTGCATATGTCTTGTTACGTATCGTCAAAAGAGAATCGCTATTACGCGGCAATCGAACAGAGCTTCGGATACGCGGCCACGGTTACGGAAGATAACCGGTTGCCCGCAATCAAGCTGGAAGCCAGCCAGAGAACGGATCGCCCGCAGCGGCGCGACAAGACCGGCACGCGGACGTTCCTGGGGCTGCCCGAGCAACTGCGCCGGGAGACGAGCTTCGAGATCACGAACTACATGACGAGCTGGGCTTCCGGGGCGGCCGCGCCAAGCTACGGCCCCCTTTTTCAGGCCGGGCTGGGAAGCGATCCGCTGGTGTTTGCGGGCGGGACCGTTGGTTCTCTCGTGGGCGTGCAACTCCGGTTTGCGGCGCCGCACGGGCTCGTGAGCGGGCAGGGAATCAGTTGCGGCGGCGAGATCCGGTTCGTGATGGCCGTGTTGGACGAGTACGAAGTGGTGCTCAACGCGCCTCTCACGGAGGAGCAGGCGGCGGGCTGGCCGGTGGACCGGACGGTGACCTACCAGCCCGCCAGTGAGCTGCCGAGCGTCAGCATTTACGACCATTGGAGCCCCTCGGCCGCCGTACAGCGGATTGTCGCCGGCTCGGTTGTGGATCAGGTGGGAATCACGATCAACGGGGATTTCCACGAGTTCCTTTTCGGCGGTCCGGCGGCGGACCTGATCGATAGCGCGAGCTTTGAGTCGGGCCAGGCCGGACTCACGCAGTTCCCGGCCGAACCAACTCCGGCGGGCGTTGATTACGCGCTGGTTCCGGGCCATCTAGGGCAGGTCTGGCTGGGCAACAATCCGGATCAGTTCCACACGCTCACGAAAGCGCGGATCTCGGTGAACAACGGCGTCTCCCTGCGGGCAAAGGAGTTTGGGTTCACGAACCCGCGATGCATCGTCGCCGGCGACCGTTCCGTGACGGCGGACTTCAGCCTGTTTGAGAAGCCGGATACGCCGACGGAGAGCTTGTACCAAGCGTCCCGGCAACGGTCTCCTATCAGCGCCATGTTCCAGCTTGGCCAGCAACCGGCGCAGCTCTGCGGCGTGTACCTGCCGAGTCTGACGCCGGAGGTCCCAGAGTTCCACGATGAGGAGGCACAACTGGAGTGGCGCTTCCAGAGCTGCCGCGCCCAGGGTCTGCTCGACGATGAAATCTACATTGCATTCGGTTGATGACATGGAATACGAAAGCACAGTAACGCAGGAGTCGAAGACGGCTGAGGGAGTCCGGTTCACGATCCGGCGGATGTCGTTCGGGCGCCGTCTCGAGCTGACGACGCGGATTCGTGAGATGGGGGCGCGGATTCAGTTCCTCGAGTCGGGAGGGGATCTCCAAGACAAGGTTGAATCGGCGCTGATGACGAATGAGATCGAGCGGCTGTACCTTCAGTGGGGGTTGAAAGAGATTCGAGGTCTTCGAATCGATAGTGTTGAAGCCACAGTAGATAGCTTGATATCAGACGGGCCGGAGGAGCTGTTTCGGGAAATCGTGGCGGCGATCAAGTCCGAGTGCGGGCTGTCCGAGGCTGAACGAAAAAACTGATTGTCGCCTTCCACTTCCAATTTGCGAACCAGGCCGCCTGGAAGTGCGACAGTTGCCGCGCAAGCGGCCTGGAGAAGAAGCGGAACTGCGGTTGGCTCGGATCGGAAGACGACGGGATGGGGCGGCCCGTTTGGGTCCGGAAGCGGGCGGCTACGACTGTTTGCCCGGTGAGTTACATCACGCCGCAAAGTCTGGCCTGGATTGAGCGGTTCTCGGTCTGGAAGCTAATGGGCGGAGCGAAGCTGGAGAGCCTGCCGGCAAGAACGGTGGAGGCCCTCTGCGTACTGGAGAACGAATTTCGGAAGGAGACTAGCGATGGCGGGCAGTGACGTGAACAGTTTGTTGACGCGTCTTCTGGGACTGTCGAAACCGGGGGCGCCGGCCCACCCGGCGTCAGAGGCGCTGGGGAGCCTGGCGTCCGGCGGGAGCCAACCGGGCGTCCCCGTTTCGGGTGAAGCGGGGAGTTCGCCGGGCGCCTTGCTGCGGGGTATTGCGGTGGCGGCCGCGGGCACGCCGGGCTCCTCCGATGTTGCGGAGGACCTTGCCCGCCAGCTCAATGAACTGACACGGACGGCCCAACTCCAAACGAAATCGCTCGAGCAGAACACCTCGGCGGTGATCGAGAACTCGGTTGTCACGGCTTCGGGGGGGCAAGGTTCCAAAGCGGGGAGTATTGCGAAGACGGTGCTGTCTTTTCTCGGCGGCGGGTTCGGTCTGGTGCAGCTTGTGGGTGGGCTTTTCGGCGGTACCGACGCGGAGACGGCTCCGGCAGCGGTCACCTACGCTCCGCCATCGCCGGTGCAGGCCGACTTGGGACTGTTGACGGCTTCCCCGGCGCTCCAGAGCGTTCGCTACGGGCAGGACGGGCTTCCCCGAACAACGGCGCCGGCCCCGGCGAGACCGGAAGTCACGATTCAGGTGCAGGCGATGGACAGCCGGTCGTTCCTGGATCACAGCGACGAGATCGCGCAGGCCGTGCGGACCGCGTTGCTGAATTCGCACACGCTCAACGACGTGGTGGCGGAGCTATAGACGAATATGAGCGATTTTCCAGTTCTGAAGTCGGGCGCGGTAGTGCAGTATCCGGCCGTCAAGAGGATCGGCTACTCGACGCGGGTGATGCGGTTCGTCGATGGGGCGGAGCAACGGTTCCGGCAGTGGGCGGCGCCGGAGAAGAGTTGGGTGATCCGCCTGGAGGACCTTGACGAGACGGAAGCGCAGTTGCTCGAGGCCTTTTTCGCGGAGCACCAGGGTTCGCTGGACGACTTCGCATTCACCGACCCCTGGAGCGGCGCCGAGCATTCCAGTTGCCGCATTGAGAACAGCGAGATGGAGTTCGAGCGCCTGGGCGAGAACCGGGTGCGAACCGGGATCGTGATCAAGGAGAACCGCTAGAGCCATGCCTTTCTTTCCCCAGTTTCCAACCGGCTCGACCGCCCAGTACCCGATGACGACAACGCGGCGGTCGCGAACCGTGGTCAACCAGATGCCGGACGGTTCCCGATGGAGCCTCGGAGACGCCGGCGCCGCCGGGATGATGTGGGAACTGCAGTTTGCCGGGTTGAGCGACCTTGAGTGGGCGGCGTTGCGGGACTTCTTCGAAACCTGTGAAGGCCGGTTGCACACGTTCACGTTCCTCGATCCAGCGGACAACCTGCTCTCTTCGAGCGAGGACCTGCAGGCGGCGGCGTGGAGCAACGATCCGCTGATTCAACTTTCCGCGGATGTCGCGGATCCGTTGGGTACAACGAGAGCGACGCGGGTGGCGAACACAGGCCAGGTGGGACAGAGAGTCCGGCAGAGCTTGAGCGCGCCGGGCAGCTACCACTACTGCTTCAGCTTCTATGGGCGGAGCGCCAGCCCGGAGCGGGTGACGATGCACCAGGCGGCGGATGGCGCCGTGGTATCCGAGCCGGCGCTGCTGACGAACGTCTGGAGGCGCTACTGCTGCTCTGGCACACCGGGTTCGCCTGCAGAGACTGTTGCGTTTGCCCTGGAGGTTGGCGCGGGCGCCGCTGTCGAGCTCTTTGGCTTGCAGGTCGAGGCGCAACCGGGCGCCGGGGCCTATAAGAGAACCGTGGGCGCGGGCGGGGTCCACGCCAGGGCGCGGTTTGCCGACGACACGATTCAATTGACTTCCACCTACGTGGACTCCCGTTCCGCGATTGTCCGCATAGAGACCGCAATGACGAACTAGGTGACGATGGCCACGATCAACGAACTAAAGGAACAAGAGGTTCTCGAAACGCCGCTGCTGCTGTTCGAGTGCGAAACCGGCGCCGGGCAAGTGGAGCGATGGAGCACGCACGGGATACAGTATGACGGCGACGACTACGAGCCGCGGGTGCTCCAGCACAATGCTCTGGAGACCAGATCGCTTTCCAACGACGGCATCGACGCGTTGTCGCGCATTGTGCTGACACTGGCGAACGCGGATTCGCATTTCTCGCAGATCGAGCGCAGCGCCGGTTGGAAAGGGGCGAAGCTGACGGTCCGGTTTCTCTTCTTCAACCTGGCGCTCGGCGAGGCGGCCAGCGAGAGCGTCGTCATTTTCAAAGGCGTAGCCAACCCCCCGGACGAGATCACGGAGGCAGCCTTCCGGTTGAGCTTCAGCAACCGGCTCGGTTTGCAGCGGATTCTACTGCCGCCGGTCCGCATACAGCGGCGGTGTCCCTGGACGTTTCCGGCGACTGAGGAACAGCGCGCCGAGGCTATGGCCGGAGGAGCGGCGGGGCGATTCTCTCCTTTCTACCGCTGCGGGTACTCGGCGGGCGCCGGCGGCGGCGTGGGGAACCTGGACAACGGCCAGCCGTTCTCCGGTTGCGGCTACACCAGAGAGCAGTGCGAGGAGCGTGGGATGTTCCGGGAGGACCAGTCCGGGAACCCAACCAGGCGGTTCGGCGGCGTGGAGTATCTACCCGCCAGCATCATGGTTCGCAGCTACGGGGAGAAGGGCCATCACCTGTCGAGCAGTGTGGAGAACCAGGCCCGCTACAACGACTTCGTGCCGCTGGTCTACGGAACGGCGTGGTACGAGCCGCCGGTTGTCTTCGCCAGGAACGACGGCAACCTGACGCACCTGGAAATCCTCCTGGGGATGGGGGAGATCGAGGGCGTGGTGAAGGTGATCGTCAACAACATCGAGATCCCGGAGGGCGTCGCGGGCTCCGATATGACGGCATCGGGCTGGTACACGATGGCGAGCAACGGACGCCGCACCGGCGAATTCAACTATGACTTCCAAGACGATGCCGGCAACCCGCTGGGAGACCCGTCCGGCAGCATGGCGTTCTTGTCGGTAGTGGCGCCGAACGATGTGAACGACGGGCGGGCGCGGCCGCGCGTTCAGGTTCTGTTGGATGGGCTGAAGCTGGAGACGTTCGATTCGAATGGTGTTTCGCTGGGAATGGGATTTTCGAAGAACCCGGCGTGGGTGCTGCTCGATCTGCTCCTCCGCTGTGGCTGGAGGCTCGCGGAGCTAGACATAGCGAGCTTCCATGCGGCGGCGCAGCACTGTGACGAGCAGATCGCGGCGAGCGACCTGCACGGGAACGCCGTCATTATCCCGCGCTTTGCCTGCAACCTGGTGGTCCGGAAGCGCCGCAGCGCGGCGGACCTGATTCGTGGGGTGCGCGGCGGGTCGGGCATGTATCTCGCGTACGGGGCCGGCGGGTTGCTGGAACTGCATGCCGAGAGCAGCGTCGCGGCGCAACAGCCTGAGAAGCCCGGCGGCAGCAATAGCACGATCGAACTGGCGTCCGGCTGGCCGGCGTACGAGTTCGGCGACGGGTCCTCGGAGTTCTCCGGGATACTCCGGCGGGATGACGGGAGCCCGGCGGTCCGGTTCTGGTCGAAGCCCACGGCGGACACGCCAAACCGCTACTCGGTCGAGTTCCAGGACGAGTTCAACGAGTATCAGCAAGATAGCCTTTCCGTGGTTGATGTCGACGATGCTCTGACGGCCGGCCAGGAGATCTGCGCCAGCCTGACGGCGCTCGGAATTCCGAATTTCAGCCAGGCGGCGCGAGTGGTGCGGCGGCAACTGGACAAGGACTTGCGGGGCAACGTCTTCGTGGAGTTCGAGACCAGCGTCCGCGCGATTGGCTTGAAGCCGGGCGACATCATCACGCTGACCTATCTCAAAGAGGGATACGAGCGCCAACCGTTTCGCGTGACACGAATCGCGGCGGGTTCGAACCACCACAGCGCCCGCATCACGGCACAGATCCATGACGATGCCTGGTATGGGGACACGGCCGGCGGATCGGGAAGTTCCGTGTCCCGGCGGCAACGGCCGGGCGAGATTGGGTTGCCGCGCCCACTGACGGGGAGCACTACCGGCGAGTTCGGGACTCCCGTTTTCGAGGTTACGGAGAAGGCGTCGGATCTCGCCGACGGGGGCGTCACAGTGACGCTCTCGGTGGAGTTCATCGCGCCGGCGCTCCCTGGCTTGGCGGATGTGGGGATACCGCTGGTCAGCCTGACGGCGGACACCGACTCCACCGGAGGGACGCTGGGCGGCGGTCAGAACCTGTACTACGCGATATCGGCGGTCGACGGACAGGGCAACGAGGGGGGACTGTCCTTCGTGGTTCGCGCAACGATACCGGCCGGGACCGGGACGAATCGGGTGACTCTGAGCGGTATGAGCTTTCCCGGAGCCGCCGCCGGCTTCAACGTCTACCGGGGACCGAATCCGTCGCAGCTTCTGCGGATCGCTTCGGTGCAGCCGACGGCATCCGAGTTCGTCGACACGGGCTTGACGCCAACGCTCGGCGGGCCTCCCGACGCCAACTACGACCACGCGAGGTTCTACTGGCGGCTCGAACGCGTTCCGGAGCACGAAGCGACGGTGTTCTCGGCAACTACGATCGGGTCCTCCGTTCTCCAGATGATCGGCAACGAACACACGGGGGCGCTGGTCCGGATCACGGGCGGCGCGGGCGCCGGGCAGGAGCGGCTGGTAGCTGGCAATGACGCCAGTACACTGATTCTGGAGCACTCCTGGACGACGATGCCGGACTCCACGAGCCGGTTCGTCGTCGCCGAGGCTAGCTGGCGGTTGGGCGCCGCCAGCGCCTCGAGCCCGGTGGAGTTCGAGGTTCCGAACCGGGAGGGCGTGACGGTCCATATCTCGGGGCGGTCAGTGAATGCGCGCGGCGGGGAGTGCTCCTACGAGCTTTCGCCGCTGACGCGCTACACGATTGGCGGGGCGGCGGCGGCCGGAGGCGACCAGGACGT
>Ga0180429_10004807_pt1 | contig 10764 bp, 9 predicted proteins | sample SS_ome_FD_132428 | JGI IMG/M metagenome (GOLD analysis project Ga0180429, IMG submission 132428) | Hypersaline lake sediment archaeal communities from the Salton Sea, California, USA - SS_1_S_1 metaG | ecosystem: Environmental > Aquatic > Non-marine Saline and Alkaline > Hypersaline > Sediment ... | reverse complement strand
GGACGCACAATTCGTGAGCCGCAAGGCGCTAGCCGCGGGTTTCGCGCGATCCACCGGCGGCTAGCGCCTTGCCGCCCACAACTGCAGGGCAGAGCCTAGCATCTGTGTGTGTTCTGCATTGCCTATCCCTCAATCCTCGAAGCTCACAACGCCCTGGGGTCTTCCCGGCGTGTCCAGATAGAAGTAGGAAAGGATGCGCCACGAACACTCGTCCCTTTTTCTTCCTCTGAAAGCGATGGAGATATTCGTCTTGAACCAGATGGGGTCTTGGATGAAATAGCGATACATAGCCACGTGAAGCTCGGTATCATTCTTGGTGTGGCTCACATGGTGTCGCCCAAAATATGGGAATTCGAACCGTTCACGAATCGCCTCCATTGACCACCAAGCCGAACCAACAAAATCATCCAGAGAGCCATACTGAAGATTGGGCTTCGATGTGATCGCCTCTTGCTCTTGATCAACTTGAAAGCTCACTCTGCGTGTATACCAACTCCATTTTGGATCAACGTTTGGCACGACAGCACTGATATGCGCACCCAGAAAGCGCCCTTTTCCCTGGATTTGTCGCAGTACAGGGACAGGCTTACCATCCTCCTTCACTTCGTTGAATTGCGTATGCAGATACATGGCATTGTCAGGGAGCTTCTTTTCGATAATGCAGAACTCAAACCAGCCGCGATACGCGTGCTTGCCGCCGTTGTGCATTTCCACGCGAACGCTCTTCTTAAACGGCATCGGCAAGTACAAGCAGAAGGTGTCGAGATCACCGTCGCTGTTGGCGACTGCATTCTTCACGGCTTGCGGACCGAATGGCTGGTTGAACAAATCACAGACCGGCGCCTCCACCGCCGGCGTTTCGCATCCGTCCCAGAAGATTCTGATCGTCAACGAGCGCGTGCTCAATCCTTGCTTCTTCTTGACAATTTCCTGCCATGCGCGATCGGTGGTGAACCAGATACGTTCGATCACGCCCTCGCCTTGCTTGTCCAGTAGGGTCAAAGTTTGTCCCGGCATGAGATCGCTGGGGCGATTCCAAATAAACGTGCTCGTGGCCTCTGGGTCCAGACAGTAAATGGGCTCGCCCGCGAAAATGCAGGGCAACAGCACAAAGAAGCACACGACGATAAGGCACAAGATACGCAATTTCATTCCCAACTCCTCAATTGATAACGTCGCGCGTGAGGCCCATGTTGAAGATCACTACGCATTGTCTGACCATTCGGGTTACTCAGCGACTTCGCAAGCTGACAACCAGATCTCGTACTTCTTGCCATTCGTTTCAATCGGGCCGAGACGATACTGTATCTTGGGGTCCCGGGCGACTACGAGAAAAGTAGTTTTCCACTGCCTGAATCCAATCCACCGCACATCCTTCTCGATGTCTTTGTCTTCTGGGGCCACGCCGTCGTCGACTATGAGCACGGATCCCTTGAGCGTCACAACGCCATTCTCCAACGTGGGAGTGACGTTCAGAATAACGCCCTCTTCCACGATTTCATCATTGGGGCAGTGCCGGTCAGTCACGGCTTTGACTGATGCCTGCTGTCCGGTCCGTGCCGTCACTTTGGGTGCGGTAAGCAGGTCCGTGTCGTCCCCGCTCGCTGCAATGAACCGTGCTTCGATCACTATTAAGGCCCCGGCCGCCTCTGCTGCGTCACCCGGTGCCGCCAGTTTGAGCTCGGTCTCAAGGCGTAACGCCCTGACTCGAAGCAAATCCTCGTGTGATTTAACGCCAGCTTGTACGTGTTGCTCAACTGTGTCTTCGTATTGCTTCCAGACACTCAGCAAGTCCTTCAACGCCGCCGTTCGATCATCCTGATTGGCTGCCGCCTCCACTCGCGCTTCACCAAGTTCGATCATGGCATCGCTGACGACGCCACGGCTCACGTTTCCTTGCGAGTAGAGCTCTTGGACACGAATCAGTGACGCCTCCAGCGTCGCAATTCGCTCTGCGTGGATTGCCCCGACCGCCGCCGAATCGTCTACGGGGAACATTCTGACAAGGTCCTTGCCAGATTTCACAAATATTGGCTTGTCCTTGGCGTCAACCAGTATTAGCTGGTCCCACGTTTTCGCTGGATCTCCTTTGCGCTTGGCAGGATAGTCGACTTTCGGTTTCGCTTTTGCAAAAGAACGAACAAATGTCAGCACCGTCCCTCGTTGGGAAGCTTCCCCGTTTGCACCGGGGCAATAGTAGAGCGTCTCGGGCATTGTGTTGAACGTGATCTGAACTTTGCCCGATTCGGTAAGAGTGACCTCTCTAATCTCCAATTGCTGGCCCGAATAGGTTGAGTCGCCGGCCGCCGCCACCGTAGGTGAACTGGCAAGGAACCCGCCGCAGCTGACAGCGGCGATCAACATCCAATGCGTTCGTGCGAGCACGTTATTCCTCCATTCGGTAAGAGGTTGAAAGTCAAAACCAACGGCAGAGCCGAAGGATCTCCCTCACTCGAGGTTTTGCAGAATCTGCGTTCGAGTTCTGTACTTGTCGCAATGCTGGCGGAATTCTTCCCGGTTGAGGATGTCTTTCACGTAGACCTCGGCCATTATCGGATACGCAATCGGCTTTCTGGCGGTCTCGAATATCAGGATCGGGCCCTCGTCCTCGGAGACAGGCTTCTGGTTCGCGTCGAATACGGTGACGGCAGGGCGCCTGGCAAATTCAATCTCGACGGGCCGAGAAGACCAGCCCAGGAAGGCCCATACTTTTGTCTTTCGGCGTTCGATGTCGTAGAAGACCGGGACCATCATCCGCGCGTCGCGGCCCAAGTCAGGGTCGGTAGCCACCTTCGTCGAGAAGTTCTCGAATGCGGCGGCGTCCTGGCCGAGTTGTTCCACGCGATGCTGCGTGTATTCAAGAGAAGGCGGCAGCCCGAGTTCCCGACAGACGGTCACGTGAGCGCCGCGAAACAGCGACTCCATGGCCGCCAGTTCGTCGTGTAAGCTCTCCTGAACCGGCCCATCCGGTGTCAACCGGTGCATCTTGTGCAGGGCTTCCGTGCCGAAGGACCGTTCCAGCACCCAGCGAACGAAGTGGTACGACCAACTGCGTCGGGCATAGAAAGTCGCCAGTGGTTCACCGGTCAATTTCGGAGCGATGAAGACGATCGGTCGCTCCGGTAGCGGTTCGTCGCCGTCTTCCGGGATTTCCAACTGCTTGATGTGCGTTTCCCGAGTGAGTGCCAGGATGCCTTTGAAGAGTTGGACGAGCTGCTGCTTGTAGCTCTCGTCCAACACGAGTTTGCGGGCCTCGCGCGTCTTCTCAGGCGTTACCAGCGACCCTAAAGACCAGGTCTGATAGTCGTACCAGCCCGATTCCTTTTTCGGTTGCAGGTCCAACTCGCCGGATCGAATCCGCCGGATCATCTCGTTCATCAAGTCGAAGTCTTCGGGGATGGATCGATCTCCGTAGAGCTTGCTGACGAGGTCGGTCTCATGCGACTTGGACGGCGGGAAGAAGTGAACATCCTTCTCCGGGGCGTCCGGCTTGCCGTCGTTCGCCGCCGCAATCCAAGGCCGCAGGTCCGCGCCGGCCGGCGGGTTGGTGAGTCGGCTGACGAGTTCCAGATAGCTTTCGTAAGCGGCCTGCAATTCCGGATCGGCGGCCAAAGTCCGGATCACTGCTTCGGTGCCAGCCTTGCCCTTCAACTCGGTTTGTAACATGCGATCCTGTTGAAAAACGGCCGCCAGTTGATCGCTCCAGGTATAGAAGCCGATCGGCTTTGAACGACGTTCGTTTTTCTGAAAACGGTCGATCGTGGCCTGTACGTCCGGTTCGAGTGCCGCAGGAATCTGTGGCTTCAGTTGGCCCAGGCGAGCGGCGGCGAACACGACGTGTGGCGCGTTTGGCGACAGCCCCTCCGGCTGCGAGTTAAGTGCCACGGTTAGCCGCCGCAACAGCGCCGCCTTGCCTTCGAAAGAACCGGCGCCCTGTTGGGCCGCCAAATCTACCGCGGCATACAGACCGTCGTCGAACTGCTTGGCCTTTTGGGCAAGCATCGAGGCGGAGACGAACCCTCGCGTCCGCAGCGCGGCGAGCGTTGGTGAAATAGGGGCTTCTGCACGCCCGCCTTCGTCGTCGAATTCCGTGTGTTCCGGAACCGACAGCCGTAAGACTTGCGGCCCCAGGTCCAGCCGAAGGCGAAACCCTTCGGCCTCGATTTCACGTACCGGTACCGGCGTGGCAAGGGCCGTGTCCGTTGCTGGAGGTGTGGCAGGGGCCTTGTCCGTTGCTGGAGGTTCCGCACACCCGGTCGCAGTACACACGACTAACAGGATGGTGACTAAGGTGTTCGTGTTCATGACGTTGCCTCCAAGGTCGTAAAGACTGCTATTCAGAGGAGTGAATGAGCCGCCCAACGGCACTTTTCCGCCTGATCTGTACCGACTGTAGTGCGTTCGTATCGCCGCCACTGAAATAGAAAAAGACGTCATGCTTCTTCAGCGAGAGCCGAAAGCTGTGTTCCGGCAGGGTTTTCAACCTATGGCCCAACGCCTTCACCAGTTCGTTCTCTGTCGCTCATTGTCGTCGTCAATTACCGAAGCTGGGATCCGATCACTGATAGCCCAATGCTGCGACACCGCCCTCGCGCGCATCGTATGGGACGAAATTGCGGTTCGTGTAATACGGAAACATCCAGAGGTCATCCTTCCAGGCGAGCACTTCCGACGGCTTCACACCGCGCGCGTAGAGGTTTGTCAGGTAGTAGCGCTTGCCCAGATGCAGTTTCTCGAACATTTTTGTGACGGTCGGGATCAGGTGCGCGTAGCCGCGCAAGTAGGGATCTGTCTTAGGTGTCGACCACAGCTTGCCGGCGTTCGCGATGCACTCGCGGCTGTCATAGTCGCGCCAGCGCAGCCGGAAGTCCCGATGGACGAACCCATACGGCGATAGCCGGTCATTGACCCACTTGTCGTAGAAGACGTAGAGGTTGATGTCAAAATGCTCGTCTTGCAGGCCGGTCAGCCGCATGGGGAAGAACATGCCGTCCCGGCCGCCGGTTTTGAACGAGAATCGCAGCGGGTGCAGATCCACGGCCCGGTTTTTGGATAGGGCCGCGTCGTTGACCCGCATGCACGCGAAGACATATCCCTTCTCGCGGTACCACTCGATCACCTCGTCGCCGCCGGGCACGGGTTGGTACTGGTTATCCGTAAGCCACTGGTTGAGCGAGCCCGCCCGATTCTCTTTGACGATGGACACGTCGAAGCTACCGACGACCTCGCGCGAAATGACTTCGACGTCCTTGGCGGCCGTCGGCGCCGCCTCGGCTGCGGTATTCAAGCTCTTTTCCCCTTCGTGCTTGGCGCCCCCGGCCACCAGTCGCGCCTGCACGTACTTGTGTAGTTCTTCAAAGAGCTTGGCGTCTTCCTTGCCCGTCTCGGGCGCCGAAGGCAGGGGCACGACCCAGCCGAATTGGTCGACGTCTCCCTGGACGCTGATCTTGAGAATCAGGTCCTGCCTCGCCTCGCCGGCCTTGTCGCCCTTATGGAAGACGATAATCGCTTCCTGTGAGCGCTCGTTGAGCGAACCCTCGTAATCAATCGGACGGAAAACCAGCCCGTCGGCGGCTACGTGCTGGGCGGCCAGGCAGGCGAGCAGGACGGGGCCAGCGACGCTCAGGATCTTGTTTCTCATTTGACGATCTCCTTTCGGTTTGGCTTACCAACACTCGACTCCTAGTTCGTGCTTCCGTACCTTTCGATCGGAACGGACCAGAACCCAGCTCTCCCTCATTCGAGGTTCTGCAGGATCTGCTTTCGAGTTTTGTACCTGTCGCAATGCCGGCGGAATTGGTGATCGGCCGGCAGATACCGCGCGAACCCACACGGCTCAAGCAATCCGACTTTCACCACGGGCTGCTATTTCTCTGTCACGGTTTTCCCATATCCGTTGCAGCCTTCATGAACCGGAGGGTGATTAACAACTCCGTGAGATTCCGGCCCAAGACCACAGCTGGAACACTTCTCATACACCAAGCCACACGCAGTACATCTGAATCGAAGGGAGCTCTTCGGCAGAGCCTTTTCTACCAGTGGCCCTTCGGCCAATGCGAGGACGACGCGAAATCCCGTCCCGTGCGAACGAGCGTCCATTGGCGTGTCTCCGCGATAGGAGGCAAGAAGACGTTCCTCTCGCCGCCCACTCCAATTGCCGCCACGCGTTACGCGAAATTTTGCCGCGTTCGATGTGGGAGGTAGGTCTTTTCGAGGTGGATCCGCGCACCATTCCGCCACGTTGCCAGCCAGATCGAAGAGGCCCGCGTCCGAGGCAGGGTAGGATCCAACCGGCGCCGTGAAGGCGAATCCATCGGAGTAGCCCGGAATGACCTCCGAATTGGAACTGAGCTTTTTCACCTCTTCACTCGCCAGGTTCGCCACCTCTTTGCCAGGAGGCCATTGGTGCCCCCAAACAAAACCCGGAATTTTTCCGCGCTTCGCCGAGGGATCCGCCGTTGGATCCTCCCGGTCGCCGATGCCCGCCGCACACGACCATTCGTGATCCGTCGGCAACCTGTAGATATCGTTCTTTTCGATCTGTCCCGCGGCGCGTTCGGTATCCGTCAACCACTTGCAGAAGGCTTGTGCGTCTTCCCAATTCACCAAAGTCACTGGGTGAGCGTCCGTCTGCTTGAAAACCCCCGGTTTCTCCCAGGTGTAACCGGTTGTACTTTCGTAACGGTAGGCCTTAGCGGCTTTCACGAAGGCTCGAAAATCTCCGACGCGGGTTTCCCAAATTGAAAATAAGACCGTCTTGCCCTCTGTCGGTCCGCCGATAATGGGGACCGGAACAAATCTCATTCCAATCGAATTGGTTCGAGAGTCGCCTGAAGCAGAATCCTGGCCTCCCACGGACTTCTCGAGAAAGGCAATATCGTCGCCGGAGAGCTTGTCTCGAGAAAACTGGAATGTTCTCCCATCCTGCCTAACGACCGTGACCATGCCCGTAGATTTGTCGTACGATTTCAGTTCGCCCTGAAAAGTTCTGCTGCCATCGGAACTTGTCCAAGTCCGTGACTCTGCTCCGGACTCGGAAAGTGAGACGGCAAATGCCACGGAAAAGACGACCAGCCTCAATATCGCTGATCGTGTTGCTGAAAACAAAGTGTAACTCATGACTATCTCCGTTTGTCGTGGTTCGATCTTGCGTTCTAAGTACTCGTGCGCAGAGTCACGCTCCCAGGTCTGCTGTCTCAGCCGACGTCAAACCCGTCGTCCTCCGCGTCCTTCGCGTTCGCTGGGGGTGGAACGGCCCGCGAGGGAGTGCTGGGCGGAAAATCGGGAGCGAAGTGATCGCGGGCCCTTTGACGGCTTGACGAACCACCGAGCCAGCCTGCCGCGGCGCCCCCGATGATCGCGCCGGCCGCGAGCACGTAGAACAGCGAGCCGCCAAGAACCAAGACACCGACGATCAGAAATACGAGCCCAATGCCGAACACAATGTAGCTCTGCCAACGCGTGCCCGGTTCGAGTACGGCGTTGGCGGGGTTCTCCGGTTCGTAGTAGACGTCTACCTCGGCGCCCTCGGGGTAACGCCCTGTGACTTTGTACGCCGCGGACGAATTGGAACTCGACGTATTGCCGCCGAAGAACACGCTGTTGCAGGTGAGTTCCCGGCCTTCGACTTGGTAGCGATAGACCACGTCGAAACTGTACATCGTCTTGCCGTCCGAACGTTTCGTCGCTACCGCAGACCGCGTAATCACACCAGGCACGCTGGGCCAATCACGGCTCGCTTTGGCGTCGTCGAGGATCGGCTTACCAAAAGTGAATGCGACGAAATATCCGATCACTGCAAACAACAATCCACAAATCAAGCCGCCTATCGGCCCGCTTTGTTGTCTTCTAAACATAGGAAAACTCCGGGGCTGCGGCGGTCATCGGAAGGGTTAGTCAATCGCCGAACAAGTTGCCTAGCCCGCCGAGCACGGAACCTTCTCCCTTGTCGCTGCCACCAACCGAGGGCGCGTGCTGGATGACGCGGTCGGCCAGGCGCGAGAAAGGCAAGCTTTGCAGCAACACGGTCCCGTGCCCGCTGAGCGTTGCCAGGAACAGCCCCTCCCCGCCGAAGAACATCGACTTGAGGTTGCCCGCCCGTGCGATGTCGTAGGTAATCCCGGGCGTGAATGCCACGATGCAGCCGGTGTCGACTCGCAGGGTCTCGCCCTGCAGTCTCTTCTTGATGATCGTGCCGCCTGCTTGAATGAACGCCTTGCCGTCGCCGGCGAGACGCTGGAGGATGAACCCTTCGCCGCCGAAGAATCCGGCTCCGAGGCGTCGCTGGAATTCGATAGAGAGCTTCGTCCCCAGGGCCGCGCACAGGAACGCATCCTTTTGGCAAATCAGCCCACCACCAATTTTGGCCATGTCGAGCGCGACGATCTTGCCCGGGTAAGGGGCGGCGAAGGCCACACGGCGTTTGCCGTTGCCGTGGTTGGTGAAGTGCGTCATAAAAATTGACTCGCCGGTGAGCTTTCGTCCGACGGCGCTGGCGAGTTTGTTGAACATCCCCTGCTGAGGTTCTGAACCGTCGCCCATGCGGGCCTCAAAGTCGATGCCCTCTTCCATGTAGCTCATGGCACCGGCTTCGGCGACGACGGTTTCGCCGGGATCGAGTTCCACTTCGACAATCTGCATGTCGTCGCCGAGAATCTGATAGTCGACTTCATGGCATTTCACAGCGTGTCTCCGTTCAGTTACCGTATTCCTCTCGATGATGTGCCCATGCCCGTTACGAATGCGCGGTGGGCTCGGACAAGTACAACGACGTTACCTGCCCCTGTCCAATTCCTCACCGCTTAGTTTCCTTACGACCTCTTCGGGAAGCCCGGCTAGTTTTGTCGTCACCACCGCTACGTATCGGTGCCGGCTCGTCAAGTAGACGTTCACTTCCAGATAGGCCCTGTCTCGCGAAACGCCAAGAGGCGAAATGGAACTGCCGGAAGAGATGATGTCCATGCTGCGCGTAAGCGCAGCGAACTGCTTTCCGGAGACCTGACGGATACCAACTAGATCACTCCGTAGCTCATCGAGCTCCCGGTCGAGAGCGGCTTCGAAATTCTTGCTTTCGATTTCGAGAGCTGCCAATTTCTTTTTGGCCGCCTGTTCGTCACACAAACCCAACGATAAGTCCACGAACACCTCAATCGCGTGGGTCTTCTGCTTGGGCTGCTTCGCGTTCAGTTTATCGCCCTGCTTCTCCTCTGCCAAAGAACAATCGGGCGAGGCGACGCCGCCCATAACCGCGGTCACCGCCGCAAAAACCATGACCAATCGCGAAATCGTAGATGGGACTCCGGAAAGCAAAGTTCCTCTCACAGTTCGTCTCCTCGTGTGGATTTTCTCTCAGTCGGCGAAACGAAAGGCGCGGTTTGCAAGGTCATGGCGGGCTTTCACCACCCATTCCGCTTCCGTGTTTTTCAAAACGGCCAGTTGAGTGGTCTTGTCGGCCGTCTGCACCAGAGCGAAGAGGCCGGGGCCCCGTTTGACCAGGTCGGTGCAATTCCCGCCGAGATCTACGTTCGAGGGTTTGATCTTTGAATCGTGCGGAATGATGATCAAACCCCGTTTCCCGGCTCCGAGGAGGAGGCGATTCCCGTCAAATTCGAGGCCATGAAAGGAGGATCGATCTCCCGGAACGAGCTGACGCGCTTCGGAGGCCGCCCCTCTTCCTTCCCGGGGGTAGAATTCGCCGAAAGCGCGAACCTCCCTGATTCCTTCTTCCGTGACGGTAAAGAATTCCACGGATTCGCCGGAGCCTCCCCTGTGGCCGAATCTCTTCAGAATGGCCAGTTTCCCGTCGGCTCCGGCTGCCTCGAAATATTGCGAGTTGACACCGAACGCAAGGTTCGCGGTATACAGGAACTCCGGGCCTTCTTCGCTCACGCGAAAGACAAATGCGTATTTGGGTGACATCACATTGTCCACGGCGACAAGTAGGTCCCCGCAGAGGGCAAAGGCGTCGGTGTTCTTTTTGGGGTCCCACCTTTTTTCGGTTTGATAGATCACCTCCGGTCTTGCGTCCTTCTTCGAAACGTCCCATGCCAGGACTTTGCCCTTCTCACCGATGAAGAGGGTGGAATGCAGTTCCCTCAGGGCCGCCGGGGCGAGATCTTCAAGGTGGATGACGACGGGCTCTTGCCGGTCGCCGAACGGTTCGAAACGGGCCAGGCGGCTGCCCTTGCCGCGGCGTGTAAGAACATAGCAAAAACGATTTCCGGCGGTGGCCACGAAAGGGACGACCGGACTCGGGTCGCTCAAGGCGGGGATCATGCGGGGCGTCCGGCTCAAATCGAATTCATATCGCGGATGCACCATGAGAATCTTCCCGACGGTGACACCGAATGCGACGACCGCTCTAGGCGCTCCGGTACCTTCTTTCTGAGCCGGGCCCAGAAGAACCAACCGTGTCTCGGCGCAGACGGTTCCCGGGGCAATCACGAGGGCCACAAGTATCGCCATTAGGCCTAACTTCTTCATCACCATCTCCTGTGCGAATTCTCTCTCAGTCGGCGAAACGAAAAGCCCTTTGGCTTCTCCATCAGGTTCAAGGAAGAGACATGGGGCGGTTACCGTGAAATCAATGGTTGGAAGCGGCACAGCGGCACCCACTCACCATGCAGGGGGGTGTGAGGCGGCTGTTTTGTCCCGATTCCTTTTAGTACACGTACACTCCCGACGATTTCTTTCATCCGCGGCGGATTTTGTGGGAAATCGACGGAAAAGGAGAACGGCGGGTAAAGAAAGTAGGTAAATTCCTGC
>Ga0180429_10004804_pt1 | contig 10770 bp, 7 predicted proteins | sample SS_ome_FD_132428 | JGI IMG/M metagenome (GOLD analysis project Ga0180429, IMG submission 132428) | Hypersaline lake sediment archaeal communities from the Salton Sea, California, USA - SS_1_S_1 metaG | ecosystem: Environmental > Aquatic > Non-marine Saline and Alkaline > Hypersaline > Sediment ... | reverse complement strand
GATGAAAAAATCCGTGAAATGGATGAACGTATCCGTAAACTGGAAGAATTACTGGTTAAGGACTGAAATTGCTGATGAAAGATAAAAATGGTGACTTTATCACGGCCATCATAAGCTTCAGGAAGATGGTCCTGCTTGCAATGTAACCTTCAGGGACAGTTGTGTTATTTTACCCTGAGCCTGAACTCCAGTTGCTGGTCAGCTGTTTCATTGAAGATGAGATAGCGGTTGGTAACCATGGTCCCGTCATCTGAAACTTCAACATTGCCAGAGCGTACCCGCCTGACCTCCCTGTCCTCGAAATGGATTTCGTTGACATAGGCAACATTTGAAAACAGGGTGGAAAGGTCCATGCCTTCGACACCCATGTCGCTGCCTGCAAATTCATTTTTCACCAGGTCGAGAAAATTGTGCGATGCGGTTCGCTCAAAATTTCGCCTGTTAAACTTATAATATTCCGGCACATCGCCAGTCTCTGATTCATTTTCATATACCACATCCATTCCCCTGTTGAGCGCAGCAACATCGGAGAATTCAAACCCCGTGGTAATGACATACCCATCGTTTTCAGAAATGAATCTCATTTTCGAAACACCGTCCACTTTTTCAAGTTTTTCACGCGTTTTATCGTATTCTGCTTCCATGTTCTGGAAAGGACTTCCATTCGCAGCATTTTCCTGCTGACCAAATCCCTGTATCATCTGCTTCACCTGGCTCAGATCAATGCTGAGGCTGAAAGTTCCGGAACCGTCCCTTTGGAACGTAACAACTTCACGAATCTCGAAGCATGACTGCAGGCTGAGTGTGGCAGCGAAGATGAGCAGTATCCATATTCTCAATCTGTACATCATTCATTCATTTTGGCAGCAAGATACAAAAGAAAAAACTATTTTTACATGAAAGCTAAACGATCACCAAACCATGCAGCAATGAAATCTCTTTCCCGGACCTGGCCTGCTGTTTCATTTCCAGTCAACATGCATTCCTGCAACAGTCCGGGAAATGACCAGCCTGTAAACAGTTTCATTGTTACCGGTGGCAACGATCATTTAAAACCATCCTGATATGCGACCCAGGCACTTTTTTATTGTAGTTACAGTATTGATCTTATCCGGTTCCTGCACAGATAAAGTGCAGATGGATACACATTTTACCTCTTTCAGGCAACTGAGCAAACATTTCGAAACGGTTCCGAATGCCTATAAAACCGTGCCGTTCTGGGTGTGGAACGGAGAGGTGACCATGTCGATGATCGATGAACAGCTGGAAGATTTTGCCGAAAAAGGATTCGGCGGTGTTTTTGTACACCCCAGGTATGGGCTGATTACCGAATACGCTTCAGAAGAATGGTACAGCCTGGTGGAATATGTCACGAAGCGGGCCCGCAGACTTGGACTGGACCTCTGGTTGTATGATGAAAACTCTTTCCCGAGTGGATTTGCAGGTGGACATGTGGCTGCTGAAATGCCTGGTTCCTATAACGAAGGGCATGCCCTCATGATGCAGCGGCAGAAGGTCCTGCAGCCCGACAGCACAAAAGAATACCTGTTGATCTTCGCTCTGCGGGAGGACTCCCTGGCCGATATTTCGGAATCCTGGCAAACCATGACAGGAGCAAAGGGTGAATTTCTCCTCTTCGAAAAAGTGTTTTTTCCGGTGCGCGACTGGTATGCAGGGTTTTCATACGTGGACCTGCTCAAACCAGGGGTTACCGAAAAGTTTATCGAGGTGACGATGACCGGCTATGAGGAAAAGACAGGTTCATTTTTTGGCAATGTGATTCCCGGGGTGTTTACCGATGAGCCCAACATTGCTCCGCAAGGCGGTGCTGGCCTGATCCGTTGGACCCCGGATCTTTTCGACCGGTTCGCGGAACGCTGGGGATACCGCCTGGAGCCGCAACTGAACGCCCTGGTTGAAACAACCCCCATGTCGGGCCAGGTGCGCCACAATTATTACCAGCTGCTGCTGGAACTGTTTATCGACCGCTGGTCCAAACCCTGGCATGCATATACGGAAGCCAATGATCTTGCATGGACAGGCCATTACTGGGAGCACGGCTGGCCCGGTCCGCACCATGGTCCTGACAATATGGCCATGTATGCCTGGCACCAGGTGCCCGGGATCGATATGCTGTTCAATGCTTGGCACGACAGGCCTGACCAGTTTGGAAATATCCGCGCGGTCAGGGAATTGAACAGTGTTGGGAACCAGCTGGGGAGGGTGCGGAAGCTCAGTGAGACTTACGGGGCCTCCGGGTGGGAGCTTACTTTCGAGGATATGAAACGTAACGGCGATTGGGAATTTGTCCTGGGAGTCAACCTCATGAACCAGCACCTTTCCTTCCAGACCCTCCTGGGCGACCGCAAACATGATTTTCCGCAGTCTTTTTCCTTCCATGCACCCTGGTGGGATGAATATCCTGTGTTAAATGCCTATTTTGGAAGACTGTCCCTGGCCCTCAGTTCAGGAGAACAGGTGAACAGGACTTTGATCCTGGAACCAACCACCTCCGCATGGATGATGTACCAGCCGGGAGCCGGAAACGCCCACCTGGATGCAATGAATGAAGAATTTAGCCAGCTACTTAAACTTCTTGAAAGTGAGCAAATTGAATATGATCTTGGCTCCGAAAATATCATCAGGGACCATGGTTCCATAGAAGATGAACAGTTTGTGATCGGCCGGAGGAAATACAATTTTGTTGTTATCCCGCGTTTTATGACCAACCTGAACAGTGAAACGGCCAAGTTGCTCGAACAATATCTTGCAGGCGGGGGGATCATTATTGCATTGTGTGAACCACCTGCCTTTATCGATGGCAAACCAAGCGATAAATGCGTTGACTGGTCGCTTGAATATGCCGACCAGTGGTATTCGCTCGGGGGATGCAACGACCCCAGGCTGATCAACTACCTGCACCGGGATGAATTTGTAATTGTGGAACAACATGGCGGGGATCTGCTGCATATGCGCAGGGAACTGGACGACGGACAATTGGTTTTCCTGGTAAATTCCAGCAAGGACGCAACATGTTCAGTCAGCATGCTCAGCCAGGGCAGCGATATCGCACACCTGGATCTGTTCACTGGGAAAGTGGAGCATTATCCCGGTGTGCGCTCCGGGAACATCCTCAGCTTCGATGCTGAACTGGACCCCTGTGGGTCACTGCTGCTTTTCATCAGTGAATCAGAAATTGATGGAAAAGAACGGCGCCAGCTGAAATGGTCCGGTGAAGCCCGGGATGTCGCACTGTCAGTAATCAAAACCACCGTCCCCGGTGAAAATGCGCTCAACCTCGATTATTGCAGGGTCATTCTCGATGAGGATACTTCTGCAGTAAAGTATTTTTACGATGTGCAGACGGATATCTTCCGGCACCATGGATTTGAAGTGAATCCCTGGGTCTCTGCCTCCCAGTTCAGAACGGAGATCATCGACAGGGATACCTTTCCTCCGGGATCTGGTTTTACGGTTCAATACCCTTTTTTCGTGGATAGTGATTTCAGGTCACACGACCTGCGGCTGGTCGTGGAACGACCCCATCTCTACGAAGTCAGGGTGAATGATGTTCAGCTCGAACCTGAACCCGGGGAATGGTGGCTCGACAAAGGATTTGGAGTCTACCTGATCAAAGAGGGAATCCACCCGGAAACCAATTTCATTGAACTGAAGGCCGATCCCATGTCGGTACATTGCGAACTGGAACCTGTCTGCCTGGTTGGTGAATTTGATGTGCTTCCCCTGAACAAGGGATGGCTGCTGGCAACATCGGGTAACCGTTCGGTCGGGTCCTGGAAGGATGCAGGGTTGCCATTTTACAGCAACAGGGTGGAATATGCAGCGACCTTCGAACTTGATAATCCAGCCATGGCCAGGGTTACCCTGCCCGACTGGCATGGCACGGTGGCGGCTGTCAGGGTGAATGGAAAACATGCCGGAACCATTTTTACACAACCCTGGCAATTGCGCATCGATAAATATGTTAAAAAGGGCAGCAATGAATTGACTGTTACGGTATATGGTTCACTCAAGAATCTGCTCGGGCCCCACCATAACGTTACAAACAAAGGTATCGTCACTCCATGGAGCTTCAAATATGCACCTGCTGAACAACCAGGGGGAACAGCATATGATTTGGTAGATTATGGACTGTTCGAACCTTTCAGGGTGGAGGCCATTGAAAAATAATGGTTTACCCGGACCGGCGCAACAGGTCCATGGCAGTCATGTACCCGCTGAACAGGGCGCCTGAGAAGCCGCCACCGAACTTTCCCCAGGCCGAAGCCACGTGCAGGTTTTCAATCGCCTCGAGTGATGTAAGCTTCGGTCTGTTCGGTACCTGGGCAAACCCGTAAACAGCACCGCCTGGATTGCGTGTATAGTGGTGGACGGTTTTTGCCGTTCCCACTTCCATGTGTGCAATATGTTCGCGGCATCCGGGGATCAATTGCTCCAGCCGTTCAGTCAGCTGCTCCCCGGCCAGTTGCTTTTTCGCCTTGTATGCTTCTCTTGTGAGGTCTTTCCAGTCGTCCAGGTAATCGATGCAACAAATGGCTCCTACACTTTTTCCCTCCGGTGCAAGTCGTGAGTCTACCTGGCTGTAATCCACAAAGGTAAAACCGCGCCGGGAGAAATCATCCCTGTTATTGGCACTGATGTCTTTCTGTGTTTTAACAGAGCCGTCGAAGACAAAGGTGGAATAGTGGGAGTGCCCCAGCGCTTTAAGGGATGTTGAAAAACCGTAATAAACTGTCAGCAATGACGCACCCAGCGGCTGCCCGGAGATCTCTTCCGAAAGCCTTTTTCCTGACGGGTCCTGTATCATGTCCGAAACCAGGGGCAGGGCTGCGTTTGCAATATATTCCTTTGCCCGTGCCTCTACCGGGGAATGATCCCCGGGTTGGGTGTTGATAAATCTTACGGAATTGATCTTTCCCGCTTCAGCATCGATGGAAGTGACCCGGTGGTTCAGCAATACTTTGCCGCCATGCGCACGGATGATACGCACCAGTTTGTCCGACAGTTGCTGGGATCCACCCTGTATAAAATTGGCCCGCCCCTGAAAATACGCACTTTCTGCCATGGAGAAGTAACGGAGCGAAAGACCGTACGGATCGTCATGAAAATACCCCAGGTTTCCAAGCAACACCAGTTTGATTTCCTCACTGGTAAAGGTGGCATCCAGGAATTCCCCCACGGAAATGTCGGGCTGGTCCCTCTCCATAACATTGATCCTGCGTGCATTCATCAACCGGTGAAAATAGGCATCTATGCCTGCTTCCTCATCCGGGAAATGCACTTTCAGCAATTTCCTGGCCTCCTCCTGGTCATGCGGCATCACCAGGTCGGTCCTGCCATTGAAGAACCTGTAGAATTCAGGCAGGGGAAGGTATTCAACCCCGTCGAACAATCCCAGGTCATTGAACATTTTTGTCTTGCTGTCCGATGGATGCAGTCCGTCCATTTCGTGCAGTCCCACTTCCATGGTAAATTCTTTCCTGCTGAATGTGGTGGCACATCCCCCGGGACGGTCGTGTTGCTCCAGCAGGAGGATATGTTTCCCTTCTTTCGCAAGTTTCGCGCCGGCACAGAGGCCTCCAAGCCCGCCGCCGATGATGATTACGTCGTAGTTCACTGTTCTGTATGTTTATTTGTTTTCCAGGTGCATTGCCTGTCATTTACGGTTCAGATGCTCTGCTGAACCCCGTTTGCATGCAGCTTGCATTTCAATTGTTGCTTTCTGGTAACGGGTACCTCTTGAACGGCTTTTCCCTGTCGAAGAGGTACCTGTAGGTTTTGTATTTTTTTGCCGGAATACTGCCCACGGAGAGGAAGATATTTTTCATCTTCGGGTTGAAATCTCCAACCCAGGAGAATTCGATCTCCGTGAAGTGCGACTTGCGCCTGAACATTTCCTGCAGTTTCATGATAATGGCGGCTTCGATGCCCCTGCCCTGGAATTCGGGAATCACTCCCATGAGTACCCCACGGGCCCGGGTCATGGTCTTTGTGTGCTTCAGGTAAAGAAACTTCAGCATGTTCCATGGGTGCATCCTGCCATCCAGGTGCCGCAGTATCTGGTTCAGGTCGGGATACATCAGGTAGATGGCGATGGGTTTTCCCTGTTTATAAGCGATCCAGATAAATTCCTCTTCAATGATCATCCGCGCTTTCTTAAGTGTATGGATGATATACTCCGGCTGCATGGGCTCGAAATTCTTCTTGAATGATGCCCAGGCCTGGTTGTATACTTCGGCAAAATCATTAACGTACCGATGGATCTCCTTCCAGCTGAAATGCTCAAACGAATACTCCTCTTTGTTCATCAGCCAGGTGGCGATGCGGGCAAATCGCTCGGGGAGGGGACGGGTAATGTCCAGGTGGAATCCCTCCTGGTTATAATAGGTCCGGAATCCATAATTTTCGAATAGTTCCTGGTAATATGGAGAATTGTAGGCGATCTCATATGCAGGATGGGTAAAGCCTTCCACCAGCAACCCCCAGTATTTGTCGGTCTCCCCGAAGTTGACGGGACCGTCCATGGCTTCCATATTCCTGGAAGCGAGCCATTCTTTCGCTGTGTCGAACAGCAGGTTTGCGGCACCCTGGTCGTTGATGCATTCAAAAAAACCGATACCGCCGGTGGGCTGGTCGTGCGTCCGGGCAGATTTGTCATCAATGAACGCAGCAATCCTGCCGGTCAAGTTTCCTTTCTCATTCCTGGTCACGAACCGGGTGGCAGTTCCGTGCCTGAAAAAGGTGTTCTTTTCCGGATCGAAAACTGCTTCTATTTCGCGGTCGAGCGGACATACCCATGTGGTATCGTTCCTGTAAAGGATTTTTGGTACCCGCAGGAAATCCCTCGCCTGTCGTTGGGTTCTGACCTCTTCAATCGGCATGGTTATTCTCTATTGAAGGTAAATGCTTTCAATGAGTTGACGGTACTTTTCATTGATCACTTTCCGCTTCAGCTTCAGGGTTGGCGACAGTTCCCCGCTTTCCGGCGACCAGTTGTCGGATACCAGCCGGAATCGCAGGATCCGCTCATGTTCACCTACTTTTTTATTATAGAGTCCGATTTCGTTCTGCATGTGCAGCTGCACTTCAGGCATACAAATCAGCTCCTCCCTGCTGGAAAAAACAACGTTCCTGCTGTCTGCCCACTTGCCCAGTGATTCAAATTCAGGGATTACCAGGGCACTGGCAAATTTCTTGTTCTCACCAACCACCATCATGTTGTCGATCAGTGCAGACTGCTTGAATTTTCCTTCGATCACCTGGGGGGCAATGAATTTTCCGTTGGAGAGCTTGAAAATCTCTTTTTTCCGGTCGGTGACCGCAAGGAATTTCCCTTCCCTGAGGTGGCCGATGTCCCCGGTATGAAACCATCCTTCCTCATCCATCACCTGGGCAGTGAGGACGTCATCCTTATAATAGCCCAGCATCACATTGTGGCCTCGGCACAGGATCTCCCCGTCTTCTGCTATTTTTATTTCCACTCCGTCGATCAGCGATCCGACGGAGCCCAGCATGAATTTTCCACTTTCCGTGTTGCTGATGGTAATGACCGGAGAAGTTTCTGTGAGGCCGTACATGTTGATGATCTTAACACCTGCTGCCCAGAAAAGCTTTTCAAGTTCGGGCTGCAGGCTTGCACCGCCGCATCCCACCAGCCGGACTTCACCACCGAGGGCGTCGCGCCATTTGCTGAAAATCACCTTGTCGGCAAATGCCAGTTTTTTGTTGTACCACCAACTGTTCCTGCCGTGCGCATCGTATCTGAATCCCAGTCGCACCGCCCAGAAGAAGATCTTTTTCTTGATTCCATCCAGTTGTCTGCCTTTGGACATGATGTTGTCATATACTTTTTCGAGCACACGGGGAACGGCATCAAAACCATTTGCTTTGATCTCTTTCATTGCAGTAACGAACGCACCCATATTTTCTGCATAGTAGATGCCTGTCCCACTGTATTGGGTCTGGTAATTGCCCATCCTGCCGCCCACATGACAAAGGGGGAGGATACTCAGGTAGCGTTCTTCCGGCTGAAGCCTGAAGATGCCTGCAGCGGCGATAAAATTCCTGACAAGGTTTTCATGCGAAAGCATCACGCCCTTCGGTTCACCCGTAGTCCCGGATGTGTAAAGCAGGGAGGTGAAGTCTTTTTCAGTGATGGACTGCTTGATCTCTTCAAGCTCCTGTAACTTTTTCTTCCTGTTCTTACTTCCGGCATCGGTGATGATCCGCCAGTTGGGAGCATCCTCCACATCATCAAAGGTATATACGTGATTTCCGGCAGGGGATCCCTTGCATGCCAGGCGCAGTTTTTGATAAAGTTTCTTGTCGGAAACCAGTACCATTTTCACCTCTGCATGGTTGACAATATATGCATATTCATCCTCGCTGAGGGATGCATATACGGGAACGTGAATGATGCCACACATGGACATGCCGTGATCAACGAAATTCCATTCCGGCCGGTTGTTGGTTACCGTAAGGATTTTATCACCCTTGCTGAATCCCATTTCGAGCAGACCACAGGCTACATCATAACATGCGTCGATATAGTCGCGGGTAGACCAGGTATGCCACTTTCCTGAACGCTTTACTGCCAGGGCCACATCTTTACTGAACAGTTCTTCATACCTGTCCAGTAAATCAAAAGTTCGGGTTACCGTCATCGTGTGTAAGGGTTTTATTGATGTCAGAAGTTTTTGTCCGATGCTAAAGATATGAATTTCCTGGATTCCGCGCTCATATGTCCTTTGAACTGTTTCTGCCTTCCATACTATCTGGGAACCCTCTGCCGGAGCGTCCTGGAGATGTGATCCGTACATCCTTCCTGGTCAGGAAATATGCAAGGGCTAACATGAAAAGTGTTGCAGGCACAGACATAGATACCACCGTGGCATTTTCTGACTGGAATCCCTGCCCCATGATATTGATCAGACCGTAGACTGTTGCACCCATTGAAATAAAAACCAAATCCTTCAACCCGCTGTAATTGATGAGGATAAAAAAGCAGGTTCCAGCTGTGAAAACGGCGGTAAAAATGAAAATGGCAGGGTCGAAATGACTGATATAATAAAAGAAGGCTCCTCCGATTGCCATGAGCAGGGCCCCCAGTGCAAGGAACAACAAGTTAAGTGATGATACCGTGCTTCTGATGATCTGGATTCCTGCAGCGATAAGCAACAGGGCAGTGGCGAATTCTGAGATCCAGTGAAATACATAGGCGACCGGTGTTGTACTGAAATCCTCAACTTCACCTGAGGCAATCAGGAAAACCCACATCAGCAGGTTAATCGTACCGGTGATCAGCATGAAATATCCGGTGATAAGTATTTTTTTGCTGCGCTTCATAATGATGATGCTTCGGGCCCGGAGTTTTGGTAAAGCATTGCTATTCAGCCACCACAAGATACTGATTTTTTTGAAAATGCCACTATCGGAAGCCACAGTAATGAACAGATGGTCTCCGTTCGTATTTTCTTTTTAAAAGTTTATATTTATATGTTTCATTGCGCATTATTACGTGAATCCGCATGAATACAGGAAACACATTTCGTGTTTGAACGTTTTCTTACAAATACTATTTGATTAATCATGAGATTGCCACACTCTTTGCAACAGGTATTGGACGACAAGGTCAGCGGATCTGTCTCCCTGCTGAAACGACTGATTTTTGCCCTGGAGAATGAATTGCTTGATCCGGAACTGGATCCCGCCACATTTATCAGTTATATTGAACAGGTACGGAATAAAATGGAAATGTTTACCGTGATCCGTCATTTTTGCGACGAGCTGATCCTGAGCCATAACATCTCTGTGAAGCATTACCCGGCCAACTACCTTGACTTCATGCACGAATACAGGGAATTCTGGGAGCGTGCCCCGCAGATGCTCATGAACAACCTGCTCAGAACAGTTAAGCTAAAAGACAAAACCGTGATGCTGCACAGCAACAGCGGGACGATCATCGAAGTGTTTCGTCTGCTGGCAAAAGATCATCCCGGAATTCATGTATTTCAGACACTGTCTGCTCCGGCCGAGGAGGGAAGGTTGCAGGCCGTTGAACTGGCTGAAATGGGCTACCGGGTAACATTGATCCCGGATGCATTGACAGCAGAGATGATACGTGATACGGATTATCTGATACTGGCGGCCGACCAGGTGCGGCGCGATACCATCCTGAATAAGACGGGTTCCCTCCAGATGGTGCTTGCAGCACAGCAATTCAATGTCCCCGTGATCGTACTTTCCGAATCACGAAAAATCAACCGAACTGTTTCTTCAGCACCCTTCCGCGACAGGTTGCGCGATAACAGGGAAATCCTGAAGGATACGATTCACCCGAACATTACTGCTAAAAACCTCTACTTCGAGGAAATCCCCAGGTACCTGGTAAATAATATTATCACCGAGAAAAAGATTCCTGATCCGGAGGGACAATAATCAGTCTTTGAGAACTGCAGGTTTTGAGAACAACAGGTTCAAAGATATTGGCTTGCCTTGTTCCAGAACTACATGATCCGGCCGTGCCGTCTCTGTTGACAGACCAATTATCATCGCCGTCAAACCTGCTGGCGAGATGCGTTTCGGGAATATTGCCGAACTGAAGAAGAAGATCAGAGCCGGTCGATCTTGGCTGCCAGGATGAAATCGTTCTCGGAGAGTCCGTCGATGGCATGGGTCCATAATTCGACTTCCGCATTCCCGTAACCGATGTGCATCACCGGGTGGTGCCCTTCCTCTTCAGCGATGCGG
>Ga0180429_10004803_pt1 | contig 10770 bp, 3 predicted proteins | sample SS_ome_FD_132428 | JGI IMG/M metagenome (GOLD analysis project Ga0180429, IMG submission 132428) | Hypersaline lake sediment archaeal communities from the Salton Sea, California, USA - SS_1_S_1 metaG | ecosystem: Environmental > Aquatic > Non-marine Saline and Alkaline > Hypersaline > Sediment ... | reverse complement strand
GAATTTGCGTGACCTTGAAGAACGTGCTGTTGTTCTTGTAGACGTCGCCGAGTTCCAGCGTGCTTATGTCATCGTCGGTGACGACGGAGAACTCCTTGTTGTCTCCAGGGGCCGCTTCGGCCATTTCGCCCTTAAGGACCTCGTCGGTGTCTTCGATGAGCGACTCGAAGTCAGGGTCGTCCTCCGCGGCGATCGTGACGGTAGCGACGAGTCCCCATGCCATTATGCCTGCCATAATCTTAATCCATCTGTCCATTCGACGTCTCCAGTTTAGTTTGCGAGTTCTTTCATTACATCGGGCAGCAGGCGTTTGGCCTCGTGGAGCACCTTGCGGTCACCGCCCGGGAATTCTCGTGTCGTTCTGACCAGCAGGTCGCGTGCCTCTTTCCACCGCTTCAGGGCGATGCAGCATTTTGCCGCGGACAGGCAGTGGCGCTCTCTCGGATACAGGGAGAGGCTCGCGGTGTAGTGTTTCAGTGCGGTCTCGTAGTCCGGTGTTTTGCGGGCCATGAAGTGTCCGGCGAGGTGTGCTTCGGCGCCGCCCTTGACGTCCTGGTAGGTGTCGCTCGATGCGATGGACAGCAGGCGTTTTACACCGTCGCCGGTGTTTCCCTGATTCAGGGCGGCCACTGCCTGACAGAGGTCCATGTGCGGGCGGTTCGGCGATCTCTTCCACTTCTTGTTGAACGCTTCGCACAGTCGGGTGACTTCGGGCCAGTTGCCTCCGGCTTGAGCGGCCCGGGCGGCGAAGACGTAGACCTCTTCCATCGCCCCGAAACTTCCGTGGTCGCGGATAAGCCTGGTCAGGGCCTTGCTGCTGCGTGTGTAGTCGGTGATGTTGAAGTAGCTTCGCCCGGCCATGTAGAGGGCCTTGTCGCGGACCTTGCTGTCGAACAGGCGAGGGTCTTCGCTGAACGGTGCGAGCACGCGAGCGCAGTGCCCCCAGTCCTTCCTGTTCCAGTAGTAAAGCGCCAGTGCGAACCTGACCTTGCTCAGGTCGAGTCCTTTTGGTGGGGCGATACGCACGCCGTCCCATTGCGCCCGGGACCTGGAGGTCTTGGGCCGGCGGATCCACTGGTCTCTGGGCAGGGGGATGATCTTGCCCTCGGCGTCCTTTTCGTTGGGTCCGTATTCGTCCAGAATTGTCGCGTATGCGTCAACGGCCACCGGGTCGCCCATCCTGGCCGCGTGATGTGCGAGCAGGTGCAGCGCCGACCCGCGGAAGCGGTCGTCGCGCGCGCTGTTGATATACGCTCCGAAGCAACTGATCATCGCGGGGATGTCCCCGAGGGCTATGTATTCCCTTCCCTGGGCGTAGCGGGCGATGCGGAACATCTCGTCGTTTTCATTCGACCGGCCTGTGCGCGAACTGGACGACGGAGAATACAGCGCCAGGTAGGCTCCGAAAATATTCGCCGCTCGCTCGTGCTGGCGCAGTTCGCTGTACAGTTCGCCGGACTTAAGGATGGCGGCCTTTACGTATCGTGCGGTGGTTTCATCGCGCACCCACGGGTGGTACTTGCTCGCAAAGTCACGGCTTGCGAAGTTGAACGCCGGATGCACCAGTTGCGTCCATAATCCTTGGGCCGCCTTCTCCCTGACTTCAGGCTCCCTGCCCGCCTTGCCCTTGAGCGTGTCGATCAGGACCCAGTAGCGGGCTTCGGCGGCGTGTTTGTGTGAGTTTGGGAAGTTCCGGACGATCCACCGGTAGGCCTCGAGCATGTTTTTGGTGTGTCCCTGGAGATACCAGGAGTGTGCGATGTGAATTGCCGCCTGGTAGACCTGTTCGACCTGCTCGTCGGTCTGGTCCGGTTTCCACGGCGCGTCCGCCACTTCTCCCTGCGTGTCCTGTTTGGGCCCGTATGCCTTGACGAATTTTTTGAACGTGGCGGCAGAGGCCGAGTAGTCCTTGCGCATGTGTTGCAATTCACCCACGTAGAACATCGCGTGCCTTGCGATTTCCGAGAACTGCCCCTTCTCGTTCATTATGCGCTGCGCGGTGGCGATGGCCTGTTTGACCGAGTCGGCGGTATCGACCCGCGTGAGCATGCTCTTTAGGTATTCCAGTGTCCGGGCGCGGGCCTCGGTGTTTTTGGCGTCAGTCTTGGCGCGGGCGCCTGAAAGTTTGAAGAGTTTCTGGTAGGTCGCGAAGGCTTTTGCCCGGTCGCCGGCGAGGTCCGCCACGTGCGCTATGCCTTCGAGGATGGGTATCTTGTATGGAGAGTCGTCACCTGCCGCCAGCGCCTTCTCGAAGAGGGCGATGGCCCTGGGTGCGTTTTCCTTATTCTTTTCGGCGGTGTAGCAGGAACCGGCCTGGAGATAAATGTACGAGGCCAAATGTGTTCTCGCCAGGACGTCCCCGGGGTACTTTTTCAAAAGCGCCTGGTATCTGCCCGCCAGGTCGTCGGCGACGACTTTTCGATTTTCCTTGAGTTCGCGGTCGAGGAGGAATACTTCGGCTTCGGCCGCGGCGAGCGTACCGGGGTTCTGTTCGATCTTTTTTTTGACGTATGCGATGTCCTCTTCGGTCGTTATCAGGTCCATCGGGTTCTTGTCGATTGCGTTCTGGCAGGCCAGGATTCGCGGAAGGATGTTAATTTTCGTACCGAGCTTTCGAAGGAACAGGTAATACTCCAGCGCCGCGGCCCATTTTTTCTTCCTGTAGTTGTATTCCGCCAGATGGAAGTAGCATTGTTCCAGGATTTGCCCCTGCCTCTGGCCTGTTATGATCCTGGCCAGGCCGGCGGTCTGCAGGTAGCGTTTCATTGCCTCGTCAGGCTTGTTGAGGTTGGTGTAGAATATTTGCGCCGACTCGAAGAGAGCTTCTGCCGCCAGTCCGGATTTGCGGTTCTCGATTCGCTCGGCGACGGTCTCCAGCGCGGTGACGGCCTTTTCGTATTGCTTGCGGTCGCGATGGCAGAGTCCGACGATATATCCAACCGCCAAGGCCTCTCGCGACCTGGGAAACAGCGTCTTGAGCTGCTCGCAGGCGCCGATAGCCTTGGAGAATTGGCGTTTCTTGCGGAACAGGTTGGCGACCTGGAACATCATCGCGCGGGCCTGTTTGTTCTGCGGGAAGCGTGAGGCGAGGTCCTCGACGGCGTCGACCGCCAGGTCCAGGTCTTCAACGCGCAACCACAACACGCACAGCTTGTACGCCGCCTGCTCGGCGTAGCGGGAGTTCTTGCGGCGTTTGAGGATGTTGAACTTTGCGGCTGCGTCTTCGTACTTCTTCAGAATCGCGTAGTAGCTGGCGCAGAGGTTGAGCACTTCGTCCTCGTGCAGGCCCGCTCCCTCGGAGAGCATTTTCTCAAAGATTGCGACGGCCTTGTCGTAAGTCTTGAGCGACGCGTAGTGCTTTGCGAGCATGTAGAAGGCATCCTGGCGATGCCTGTAGCGTTTGTTCCCTGAATCGATAATGGCCTGGAGGTGTTTCGCTACTTCGTCCACGAGGCCCAGGGCATCCAAACACTGTGCCAGCCCGTAGTTCGCGTCGAGGGCCTGGGAATGGTCTCCGTGGTCCTTGAGGAACCTGTTGTACAGTTCCGCCGCCCTGGAGATTTTCTCCTGCCGCTGAAGCGTCTGTGCCTGGCGCAGGATGTCTTCGGGCCCGTCTGCCCCGCGGACCGGATCGGGCGTCAGGGCTCCGGTCGCAGCCAGGTACAACGCAAGATGTATGAAGCGCCGGGTCACGATAGTACGTTCCTTTACGGTTTCTGCGGTATGGTGGTCGGTTGGATCTCGCTGCGTTTGGCCCGTGCGCGGGCGGCATAAGGTGAATCGGGGAAACGCTTGAGTATCTGGTCGAAGCGCATTTTGGCTTTTTTGGTATCGCCGAGGGACTGCCGGCATTGGCCCAGGGCGTACAGCGCGCGGACCTGCCCTTCGGTGGACTTCGTCGATATCAGCATGTACTGGAAGGCGTCAATCGCCTCTTTGATGCGGCCGGCGCGAACGTGGATCATGCCCGCGCAATACAGAGCTTCCGCCGCCAGCCAGTCGTCCGGTGAATTGCCCGCGGCCTGGAATCTTTCCAGCGCGAGGTCGGCGCGTTTTCTGTGATGGTCGAGCCGGCCTACAACGTAGTAAACCCACGTTGCCCTTGCCAGGATATCCGCGGGCAGCCGGTCTCGCTTCCTGTCGGTGAGTTCCGTGTACCATCGCATCAATTTTGCCGCATCGGCGGGCAGCTTGGGCGGGGCGGTATTGGGGTCGACGACCTGAACGAGATACCACACCATGAGCCTGTCGATGAAGCGCCGTAGCGGTTGGGGTTCGCTCTTGAGCAGTGAGCGGTACTGCCTCAGCGCTTCGGGGAAATCTCCGCTCTGGAGGCACGCGCGGGCGTATCCGTCGCGGATTTTGGTCCGCTCGACCGGGGCCTTCGCCGCGGAAAGAGATTTACGGAAGTAGTTCCCGGCTTGTTTGTAGTCGCACAGTTCGAAGTATATCCAGGCGATCTCGAAGTCGATTTTATAGGCTTCGAGATCGCCCGCGAGTTCCTTCCTGAGCTGCTCCATCGTCGCCAGGACGGTTCGATAGTCTTTCATTCCCTTGCAGATTTCGAGCTTGAGCTTAAAGGTGTCACGTCGTCGTGAAGAGTTGGGGAATCTGTTCAGGAGGAGGTCGCAGCCGTTGAGGGCCTGCTCGAGCATACCGTCATCATTGTATGCCGACGCCATTCGATAGTAGGCCTTCTGGGCGACCTTCGGATTGACGTTTTCAACTCGGAAGCCCATGTGCGACTCGCTGAGGATATCACACAACACGTCGATGACCCGGGCCTTGTCGACCGATCTGTCCTTGATTGGCGTATTAATGTCCTCCATCGCGAGGTCCAGGCGGATATCCACGTTCGATCTCAGGCGGACGAACTCCGGTAGATGCTCACCAAGCGTGGCGTCCTTGAACGTTACCGGCGCCGATTCCTCAAGGGCGAACAGCGTGTCGTACGAGCAGAGCGCCCGCAGTTGCTCCTTCGTCATCGGTTTCTTACCGTCCGGTATCTTGTACACCACCAGTTGTTCGGCTGCCGCCCGGTTGTACCAGTAGCACGCTTCTCGCAGGCGTTTCTCGTTTTCGAAGACCCATCCGACCCAGAAACACGCCTCGTGGTAGTGTTTGTTTTCCGGATCGTCGAAGAGTTTGAGATACTCTTTCAGGACGATCTTCATGCGCTCGAAGTCTGTTTGGCGGTAGAAATCCATCGCCAGGAGAAACAGCGACTGTTCACCGTACCTGCTGCGGGGGTCTATGCGGCGGATGTCGTTGTAGCAGTCCTTGGCCTGGGCGAATATTTCGGCGGCCTGGTTTCGAGGGACGATTCTGAACCGCATTTCGAGCGTCCCCAGCAGCGCCGCAAGCGTCTGCCCGCAGGATAGCGATTTGTGCGTTTCGGCGCCGGGCACCCGGTCGAATTCTGCGGCCAGGACAGTGTCCTTGTCGACGCCGTCGGCCCAGAGGATTTTCGTGCCCGTCAGCGACTCGATTCGCTTGACGATGTTGAACATCATCGCCGCGCCGCCACCGTGTGCGCCTATCCACGAACCGTAACTTTTTGCCAGCGGGGCGTGCCGCAGCCATTCGTAACGCTTGTCGTATATCTCGATAGCCGATTCGACCGCGGCGCTGGCGGGACTGGTTTCGGGGCTCCGGTCGGTCAGGCCGATATCCTTCGCCAGGCGATGGTTCCTGACATCCAGAATCTGCCGGAGGAACTCCTGCACCGTGCCGTTCAGGCCTTCGAATCTGAGCTTCTTGTGGGCCAGGTAGTACCCGACAGTATCATTTTTGAACGCCCTCCTTTTGTCCCATGCGAACCTGATACCCGAGGCTTTCGATACGATGTTCAGTGCCTGGCCGGCGGTGATTTCCTTTGCGCCTTTCGGCCAGATCACCGTGATTTGCTTCCTGAAGGGGCGGTAGGTCTTCAGGAGTCCGCCGACTTCAAACACCTCTCGCGGGCAGATATAGATCCCGTATTTCCGCTCGGTTGTGCTGTCGAGGGCCTTGGCGCCCGATCGGCTGAAGAGCCTTCCGGCGGCCAGGAGGGCCTCGAGCAGATCGTTCCTTGCCAGTACCGACGCGCCGCGGTCCGCGATGCCCTTGTATTCGGCGGCGGCTTCGAGCAGGCGTCCCTGGCGGGTGTACCAGTCGGCCAGGTCCATCGCCAACTGCTGGAATCGCGGATCGCCGCCGTATTCGTCGGCGAGTTCGGCGAATCTGGAGCGGGCCTTCTTGCGGAGGTCGTCCTTGTCGGACTTCAGCATCGCCGCCAGGAGTCCCAGTTCGATACCCTTGATCATGTCGAGGTTCTTGGCGTCGACGATTTTGCGGGCGGTCTGGAAGTCGTCAACGGCCTGGTCCATCTTCGCCGAGCGGAGGTAGGTGGGCATGCCCTTGCCGTGTAGCGCCTTGCCTGCGGAGGCACTGGCGAGGCGGCAGTTTCCCCGGAGATATAATGCTTCGGTTCGTATTGCCCGCCACGCATTCGGATCGAAATCCTTGCCCTTGTAGACTGACTCATCCAGGAGTTTGTCGCACGCGGCCGCACACGCCGCGTAATTCGGCGGTTTGACGAAGTTCTGAGTCTTTTTGTCGCGGATGGACTTGTGGTGCAGGCGGGCGATGCTCAGCAGCGCGCGGGCGGCGGGTGCCTGTCCGGCCTGCGAGCTTGCCAGCTTCATCCAGTGGCGTATCTTCTCGGTGTCGCTCCGCGCGACGGTCAGGTCGTAGCCCATCGACAGGAGTTCGTCCATCGACGTGCGCGCCAGTCGGGTCAACTGGCTGGTGGGGTGTTTTTCTCCCAGGGTGCTGAAGTCGGCGGCCGCTTGCTTGAACAGCTTGTCGGCGAGTTTTTTGTCTTTCTGCTCTTTGGCCTGGACCAGGTACAGCGTCGCCATGTGATAGAGGGCGTTGGCCTCGTATTTTGCGGAGGCCCGGGCGTTCGTGTATGCGGTGATTGCCCGGTCGTTCAGGCCCTTTTCGCGGTACAGGTCGCCGAGTTGGGATTGTGCCTGGCAGTATCCGCCTGACCCGTCGCCGACGCGCTGAAGATACTGCTCGATCTTGCGGGGATCGCCGCCGGACCGGGCGGACTCGGAAAGCCCGAGCACCAGGTACATGTCCGACTTCATCGCGCCTTTCGGAACGGTCTCGATGAAGTCGTTTTTTGTGAGATACGATGCGGCCTGGGTGAAGTCGCGGCGCTTGTAAGCAACCTGTGCCAGCAGGAGTCGTGCCCTCCGCATCAACACCGTGTTGTAGCGGACGTTTTCTAGCCACTTGACCGCCTCGTCGTAACGATTTGCCTTCGCGTGAAGCAGCCCTAACTGCATGGCCGCATTATCGTGCGCCTCTTCCAGTCCTCGCGGGATCGGGCGTTTTTCGCGGGCGTACTGTGACCTGACGCTGCGGAAACCGCTTACCAGGTTCGCGTACATGTTCATAGCTTTTTCCTGGCGGTTGATAGCGACGTAGTAATCAGTCATCAGTTTGTCAGCCGCGGTTCGCACAGCCGGTCCGTACGTGCGTGCGGCGGTTTTTGACGAGGCATTGGCCCGACCGACAATTTGCTTGTATACGCCTTCGACGGATGCCTCCGCCGGCTTTCCGCCCTGAGCCAGCATCTTCATTTTGAACAGCAGCAGCGTTCCGGTTCTCCGGCCCGAGGTATGTTTGGCGGTAAATGCATCGATTTGCTTGATTGCGCCGCTGCGATCGCCCATGCGGTATGCCGAGCATGCCAGGCGGTATCGCGCCACGATTTTGTCGTTACCCTCGGGGAGATGTTTGTCGGCCTTGTAGAACCAGGGGCGGGCCTTGTCGTAAAGTTTGAGCATGTAGTGGCATTCACCGAGCATGAGGTACTTCCTGGCGCCGCCGGCTTCGTCGAGCCCCTTGATTTCGCCCATCAGCACGTTGATGGCGTCTTTGTAGAGTTTCCGCTTCATCAGGTCGGCTGCGGCGGATTTGGCGACTGTTACGTCCTGCCCCGCTGCCGGGCGCGACGCTGAAATCAGAATCACAAAACTTGCCAGGCAGCATATTTTACGGATGTGCAATGCAGCAGCCTTTCATTTCCAACCGGTATCAGTGAGGTCAATGGTGTATCCTAACGTGCATGAAGAGTAAGGACAAGAAGGCAGACGCCATCGTGCGGTAAGGGTGTGAGTTTTTATTCTGGCATCGATAACTTGTTTTCAGACAAGCCCTATAGCGGTTTTCGAGAAAGTAGAAAGTAGAAAGTGGACCGCAGGAGAAATTCTGCCGCCACGGAACGCCATGTCCTCGGGAGGTGTGGGTTGTTTTGCTCTGCTTTCTACTCACTGCTTTCTCCTGCTCTGGGTGTGAGAGTATTTTCGCCAGAAAATATTCTCACACCCTGCGGTAAGGCGCCACTGTTTTATGTCGCACACGTCGTCGCCTGGCAGGTCATTTTCAGATTGTCAGCGTCATGCTGTTTGGATATGCTGCGCGTATCAAGTCAGATACTGCATGTATTGGAGACAACTTATGAACAGGGCATTTATTGTCACTGTCGTGTGCGGGCTGGCCGGTCAAGTCGCTTGGGCCCAGGAGAGCTTTACCTATACAGATCTGGTCAAGCGCCTGACCGATCTGGAGTCCCTGGCGGTGCTGCCCGCCCCCGGCGAGAAGTGCATGCAGTGGTCCAGCTACGACCGGCGCAGCAAGTACGACCCAAAGACCGGCAAGTACGTCGGATGGTCAGCCAACGGCGACGGTACGGGATTCATTCGCACCGAGGGCGGTCGGCAGGTCTTCGCCGAGATCGAAGGACCGGGCGTGATCTGGCGAATCTGGTCGGCGCGGACCGGTGGAGGGCATCTCAGGATCTTCCTGGACGGTGCGACAACGCCCGCCGTTGACCTGCCATTCGTCAAGTACTTCGACTGCACGACCAGGCCGTTTGTCTACAAGTCGCTGTGTTACATGGCCGCACGGGGACAAAACTGCTACGTTCCGATCCCCTTCAACAAGTCGTGCAAAATCGTTGCCGACAAGGGCTGGGGGAGATACTACCACTTCACCCATACCGTCTACCCCAAGGGCACGAAGCTGCCCACGTTCCGCCTGCCGCTGTCCGAACAGGAGACCGCCGCCCTGGCCCGGGCCGACACGTTCTTCCGGACGCGCATGGGAACGGACCCCGGCGCCGGACGCCGGGAAGAAAAGACGGTCGGCGGTAATCTGACCATCGAGCCCGGCAAGGCGGTTATGGCGCTCGATCTGAAGGGATTCGGGGCCATTACGGCGATCAGGATAAAAACCGACTTCGCCGACCGTGACGACGAGACCGCCGCCCTGCGCGAACTGGTTTTGCGGATTCACTGGGACGGTGAGAAATCCCCGAGCGTCTGGAGCCCCCTGGGCGACTTCTTCGGTACGGCCCCGGGGATCAACGAGTACAAGTCCTTCCCGATGGGCGTGACGAAAAAGGACGGTTTCTACAGCTTCTGGTACATGCCCTTCGCAACAGGAGCGAAGGTCGAGATTGTCAACGACGGCGCCAAGGCGCGGAAGCTTCACTTTCAGGCCGTCCACTCACCGCTGAGACGCAAAATCGACACGCTCGGGCGGTTTCACGCGAAGTGGCATCGCGATGCGCTGCTTCCCAGGGAACCGGAGCGGGCGATCGACTGGACCATGCTGACGACGACCGGGCGCGGGCGGTTTTGCGGCGTGATGCTGCACGTGTGGAACCCAAAGGGCGGTTGGTGGGGCGAGGGCGACGAAAAGTTCTTCGTCGACGGCGAGAAGTTCCCCAGCACGTTCGGAACGGGCAGCGAGGATTACTTCGGGTACGCGTGGTGCAACCCGGAACTGTTCCAGCGCGCGTTCCACAACCAGACGATCAGCATGGGCAATCGCGGGCACGTGTCGGTAAACCGGTGGCACGTTGGGGACAACGTTCCCTTCAACAAGTCGTTCGAGGCCGCAATCGAGAAGTACTACTCAAACAAGAGGCCCACGCTGTACGGCGCAATCGCCTACTGGTACCAAGCGCCCGGCGGGAAGGACCCATACACGTGCGTTCCGATCGAACAGCGATGGGGATATTGCGTCAAGCCGGTTGTCTGGAAGGTCAAAGGCGCCATCGAGGGCGAAAATCTCACCATCATCCGCAAGACGGGCCGGACTGAGAAGCAGGCGATGCACATATTTCCCAAGAGCAAGTGGAGCGGGGATTTCCATCTATGGTGGACGCGGGGCAAGGTGGGCGACAAGCTCGTGCTTGCCCTGCCGGTGGCGGCCAGGGGAAAGTATGAAATCCAGGCCGTGCTGACCAAAGCCAGGGACTATGGCGTCGTGCAGTTGTCGCTGGACGACAAGAAGCTCGGCGGGACGATCGACCTGTACAATCCCGACGTAATCGCCACAAAACCGCTCTCGCTGGGTACGCGCGAGTTGGCAAAGGGTGCGCACGAGTTGACAGTCGAAATTACGGGCGCTAACGCCAAGGCCGTTAAGGCCTACATGTTCGGCCTGGACTATGTGCTGCTGAAACCACTGGAGTGATACCGGCGGGTTTTGGATGCCAAATCAGTCAGTGCGTGTGAGTTGCTGTCGGCCCATGAACGAATCTTCCGCTTCAACCGGTTTTCCCCTGGTGCTCATGTCGGGCATTGGCAAGTTGTTCGGCGCGGTCCGGGCGCTGGAGGGCGTCGCATTTTTGTATCCGGGGCGATACTCGCCATCGGGGGGCAGATGCGTTTGAGCTTGACGGGGCGGGATTTAATATAGTCTTTT
>Ga0180429_10004802_pt1 | contig 10771 bp, 11 predicted proteins | sample SS_ome_FD_132428 | JGI IMG/M metagenome (GOLD analysis project Ga0180429, IMG submission 132428) | Hypersaline lake sediment archaeal communities from the Salton Sea, California, USA - SS_1_S_1 metaG | ecosystem: Environmental > Aquatic > Non-marine Saline and Alkaline > Hypersaline > Sediment ... | reverse complement strand
TAGACGATCTCCCGGCAGTTGTTGCAGCGGGTCCACAGCCCCTCGGGGATCGTCTTCCGTGCGCCGGCCGCGGCGCCCTTCTTCGCCCTGCTTTTCCTGAACCAGGCCATCGGCATTCACTCCCTGACGGTCGATCCGCAAAAAGGAGGTTATGTTATCCATGGATCAGGGATCAGTCAAGTGGTGGTCAGCCGTCTTTTGACCCTGCCCGGGCCGCTGGGCTATCATCTCATTCCCCTGGAGGAAACGTGATGCTGGAAGAGCGACGGCCCCTGACGAGGCCGCTGGACAGCCGACTGGAAGCGGAGTGGGCGCGCTACGCCGCCGGCCTGGGCGTGGAATTGCCCCCGGGCCTCGAGCCCACCCCCGCGGTCTGGCCCGCCGAAGGGGCGGTGATGCTCCTCGACCAGCGGCGGCTGCCCGGCACGCTGGAAGCGCTGGTCTGCCGCACCCCGGGGGAGGTGGCCTGGGCCATCCGGCGGCTGGCCGTGCGCGGGGCGCCGGCCATCGGCCTCGCCGGTGCGCGGGCCCTGGCCCTTGGCGCGGCGATGATCGTCACCGAATCCACCAGCGGACCCGAGGCCAGGGCACGGCTGGCCGGGCTGCGCCGCATGATCCTCGCGACCCGTCCCACGGCGGTGAACCTCAAACACGCGGTGCAGCGCCTCTGGTCGCTGCAGCCCTCGGGCGGGGGGATCGAGGCCTTTGCCGGGCTGCCGAACATCCTCGAGGCCGAGGCCGACCGGCTGCATGCGGAAACCCTGGCCCAGGACCTGGCCATGGCCGGGCACGGTCTGAAGCTGCTGGGCCAGGGCGAACGGGTGCTCACCATCTGCCACACCGGCGGCGCGGCCACCGGGGGCCTGGGCACGGCCCTGGGCGTGATCAAGGCGGCCCACGCCGCCGGCCGCGGGGTCCGGGTGCTCTGCTGCGAAACGAGGCCGCTGCTCCAGGGCGCCCGGCTCACCGCCTGGGAGCTGGGCCGGGAGGGCGTGCCCTTCCACCTCATCACCGACTCCATGGCCGCGCACTTCATCGGCCGGGGCGAGGTGGGCCGGGTGCTGGTGGGCGCCGACCGGGTGGCGATGAACGGCGACACGGCGAACAAGATCGGCACCCGGGGCATCGCCCTGCTCGCCCGGCAGGCAGGCATCCCGGTACACGTGGTCGCCCCCACCGCCACCTTCGACCCGCAGCTCGCCGACGGCAGCCGCATCCCCATCGAGGAGCGGGACGGGGACGAGGTGCGGCAGCTGGCCGGCGTGGCCACCTGCCCCGCAGGGACGCCGGTGCGCAACCCGGCCTTCGACATCACCCCCGGGCGCGCGATCACCTCCTTCGTCACCGAACGGGGGACGGTGACACCGCCCCTGGACCGTCTCTTCGCCCGAACCGGAGCACGACCATGATCACCCTCGGCATCGACACCTCATGCGACGACACCTCGGCCGCCGTGCTGCACGGCGAGCGGGAGATCCTCTCCAACATCGTCTCCTCCCAGGAAGAGGTCCACAGCCGCTACGGCGGCGTGGTGCCCGAGCTGGCCTCGCGCAGCCACCTGGAGCAGATCATCCCGGTGATCCGCAAGGCCCTGGATCAGGCCTTCGTGCAGCTGGCGGACATCGACCTGGTGGCGGTGACCTGCGGGCCGGGCCTGGTGGGCAGCCTGCTGGTGGGGCTCTCCACGGCCAAGGGGATCTGCTTCACCACCGGCAAGCCCCTGGCCGGGGTGAATCACATCCGCGGTCACATGGAATCGATCTTCCTCTCCCACCCCAAGCCGGCACTGCCCGCCATCTCGCTGGTGGTCTCCGGCGGCCACACCGAGCTCCACCTGGTGAGCAAGGGCAAGACGATGAGCACCCTGGGGCGGGCCCGGGACGACGCCGCCGGCGAAGCCTTCGACAAGGTGGCCAAGAAGCTGGGGCTCGGCTACCCCGGCGGCCCGGTGGTGGAAAAGGCGGCAAGGGGCGGCCGCGAAGACGCCTGGCCCTTCCGACCGGCCTCGATGAGCGACGGCAGCCTCGACTTCAGCTTCAGCGGGCTCAAATCGGCGGTGGTGCGGGCGGTGGCCGAGCGCCCCGAACTGCTCGACCCGGCGGAGGAGGAGGCGCGGCGCGACCTGATGGCCAGTTTCCAGTGGGCCGCCGTCCGCTCGTTGCTGCGCAACACGCTCGAGGCCGCGGAGGCGCACAAGGCCCGGGCCGTGTTCGTCTCCGGCGGCGTCTCGGCCAACGGCCTGCTCCGCGACCGCTTCACCGAGGCCTGCGGCGAGAAGGGGCTCGAGGTCTACTTCCCCGACCGCGGCCTGACCTCGGACAACGGCGCGATGATCGCCGCCGCCGGGGTCAAGCAGTTCACGCGCTACGGCCCCCACGATCTGTCACTGGATGCGGTGAGCCGGCTCAAGCTCACAAAAGATGGCTGGGAACGACCATCCTGAGCGCCCCTCCGCAGCCATTCTCAAGCGGTTTCCTGCCTTCGATTGTGGTTCGAGAGCAAGGCGCCGGCCGACGAAAAGGCTGAGCATACTCTGGTGGTATGTGAGGTTTTTGAGGAGGCCGGCAACGCCGCTATCGGGCCTCAGGCGAAGGCAGGGAGCCGCTTCTACCGCTTCTCGGCGGCCAGCTCCTGCACGGCGGGGATGGCCGCTTGAACATCGGCCTCGGTGCTCATCGGGCCGAGGCTCAGCCGGACCGTGCCGTCGGGGGCGGTGCCGATGGTCTCGTGAACCAGCGGCGCGCACTGCAGGCCGGTGCGGCAGGCCACTTCGTAGTCCACGTCGAGACGGGCGCCGATCTCGGCCGGGTCGTTGAAGCCTTCGATGTTGAAGGAGAAGACCGGCGTGCGGTTTTCCATGGAATCGGCGCAGTAGAGGGCGATCCCCTCGGTGTCGCGCAGGCACTCCCAGAGCGGGCGGGCCAGCTCCATCTCGTGCGCGCGGACCTTCTCCACCCCGCCCATGCGCTCGATGTAGCGCACCCCTTCCAGCAGCCCGGCGATACCCGACATGTTGGGGGTGCCGTACTCCATGCGGAAGGGATACATGTCGAGGTGCCGGCGCACGGCCGAGGCCACCCCGGTGCCGCCGGCGCGGGAATGGGGGATCTCCACGTCTTTGCCCACGCAGAGCCCGCCGGTGCCGGTGGGGCCGAGCAGCGACTTGTGGCCGGTAAAGGCGACGATGTCGATATTCATCGCTTTCATGTCGATGGGGAACATCCCCGCGGTCTGGGCCGCGTCGACGCAGAAGGTGACACCGGCCTCGCGGCAGATGGTGCCCACGTCGGCCACCGGCTGCACCGTGCCGATGACGTTCGACCCGTGGTTCATCACCACCAGCTTCGTGTCGGGCCGAATGGCCTTGCGGATATCGTCGGGATCGACGTAGCCCCGGCCGTCGAAGGAGACGAACGTCGCTTCGGCGCCGAAGTCGTCCTCGCAGTGGGCGATGGGCCGCAAGACCGAGTTGTGCTCGAGCCGGGTTGAGACCACGTGACCGCCCTGGCGCATCATGCCGAAGATCACCAGGTTCAACGCGTCGGTGGCGTTGTAGCCGAAAACCAGCCGGTTCGGATCGTCGCCGTTGAACAGCTCGGAGAGCTTCTTCCGGGCGGTGAAGAGCACCGTTTCGGCCTCCAGGGCGAGGTCGAAAGTGGAGCGACCGGGGTTGACGCAGGCCCGCCTCGTGAAATCCATCATGTATTCAAGCACTTCCGGCGGCTTGGGGAACGTGGTCGCCGCGTTGTCGAGGTAGTGCAGGTTCTGACCGGCGTCAATCTGTGTGTCATCGATGTTCATGGCGGCAAACGATACTGCATTCCCCAGACAGTGTCAACGCCGTAACTTATTTTCTTTGCTACAGTAACCGACCATATTTGCCGAATATTGATGGTGTGCGGAGTGGTTTATTCACCACCGCCACCATATTCGAGGAGGACATTCGATGAGAAGCTATGCCGGAGACGAGGGGAAGGCCAGCCTCGGAAATATCCTGTTCATCCTGCTGGTCCTGGCGATGGTCTACTTCGGCTACAAGTTCATTCCGGTCAGGATCAACGCCTTTTCCTTCTACGACGCGATGAGCGAGGAGGCGAGTTTCGCCGCTCACCGCAACGACAAGCAGATCAAGGCCAACCTGCTCACGGTGGCCAGGGAGAAGAAGCTGCCGGTCACCGCCGAGGACCTGAAGATCAAGCGGGAACCGGGGCGGATGATCGTCGAGGCCGACTACACCGTCGTCGTGGACACGATCTTCTTCACCTATGACTGGCGGTTCGAGGAACGGGTCGAACGAGACATCTATTGAGGCGGCGAGAGGGCATCGGCTAGAATACGCGCGGTGAGATGAATCGATGGTACCGGTGTCCGGTCCCCATCACAGTCAAGCAGGATCGGCGGTCATGAGGCTTTCCCAGATCATCCGCAATGGGTTCGTCTGCTTCGAGCTGGCCACGCGGGACGAACCGCCCGAGGAAGAGGACTACGACCGCGCCAAACACGTGCGTTCGGTGAAGCGCCGTACGGTGGCCGAGCTTTGCGACCTCTTCGAAAGCGGCGGGCAGGTGCTCAACCGGAGCAAGCTGTTCAAGGACCTCTGGAACCGCGAAAAGCGGGCCACCACCGCCATCGGCTCGGGCATCGCCATCCCCCACGTCCGTACCATGCAGGCCCGAGACGTGGTGCTCGGATTCGCCCGCTCGGACAGCGGCCTCTCCTTCGACGCGCCGGACGACGAGCCGGTGCACCTCTTCTTCTCGATCATCGGGCCGCGCCATGAAGAGGCCGCCTACCTCAGGATCTATCGCGACATCGCCCAGCTCTTCCGCTATGACGGCGCCCGCTCCATGCTCATGGAAGCCACCGAGGAGTGGCAGGTGCTGCGGGTGCTCGACGGCCACATCGACTGACCCTCAATTGCCCTTTTGCTCCAGTGGAAGAATGGATTAATATGGTGTCCCTGTGTTCGGATACCAACCAACGGCCGGGCCCTGACAGTTGCCCGGCCGGTTACCAAAGGAGAGCGTCCCGTGTCGAATCTCAAGGACCAGATCACTCCCGGCGTGGTCACCGGCAAGGATGTGCAGCAGATCTTATCCGTGGCCAAGGAAAAGCAGTTCGCGCTGCCGGCGGTCAACGTGGTCGGCACCAACTCGGTCAATGCCGTGCTGGAAACGGCGGCGAAGGTCGACTCGCCGGTGATGATCCAGTTCTCCCACTCCGGCGCCGCCTTTTTCGCCGGCAAGGGCCTGCCCGGCGAGGGTCACACCGGGTCGATCGCCGGGGCCATTTCCGGCGCCATCCACATCCACCAGGTCTCCTCGTACTACGGCGTCCCGGTGATCGTGCACACCGACCACTCGGCCCGCAAGCTGCTGCCCTGGATCGACGCGCTGCTCGACGCCGGCGAGGACTTCCACAAGGCCCACGGCATCCCCCTCTACAGCTCGCACATGATCGACCTTTCCGACGAGCCGATCGAGGACAACATCGAGACCTGCAAGCCCTATCTCGAGCGGATGGCCAAGCTGGGCATGACCCTGGAGATCGAGCTCGGCGTCACCGGCGGTGAAGAAGACGGGGTGGACAACACCGACGTGGACAGTTCGCGCCTCTACACCCAGCCCGAGGAAGTGGCCTACGCGTACGAAGAGCTGATGAAGATCAGCGACCAGTTCACCGTGGCCGCGGCCTTCGGCAACGTGCACGGGGTGTACAAGCCGGGCAACGTGGAGCTGCGCCCGATCATCCTCGACAACACCCAGAAGCACATCAAGGAGAAGTTCAATACCGAGAGCGACAAGCCGGTGAACTTCGTCTTCCACGGCGGCTCGGGCTCGAGCACCGAGGAGATCCGCGAGGCCATCTCCTACGGCGTGATCAAGATGAACCTGGACACCGACATGCAGTGGGCCTTCTGGGACGGGGTGCACAGCTTCTACAAGGAGAAGAAGGACTACCTCCAGGGCCAGATCGGCAACCCCGAGGGCGACGACAAGCCGAACAAGAAGATCTACGACCCGCGGGCCTGGCTGCGCAAGGGCGAAGACGCCTTTGTCGCTCGGCTGACCAGGGCCTTCGAGGACCTGAACTGCATCGGCGGCCTGACGAAGTAAGCGCGAATCCCGGCCGGGGGCGGCACCAGGTGGTGCGGGCCCCCGGCCTTTTCTCACTCCGGCACCCATGATCGACCTGCTCCGCAGCCGGCGCAGCATCCGCCGCTACACCGACCGGCCCATCGAGCCGGAAAAACAGGCCCTGCTGGAGGAGGCCCTGCTCCTCGCCCCAACCTCGCACCACAAACGCCCCTGGGAATTCGTCTTCGTCGAAGACCGCGAGACTCTCGGACGGCTGGCCGAAACCAAGCCCCACGGTTCGAGCTTTCTTGCCGGCGCAGCCCTGGCCGTGGCCGTCTGCGGCGACACCTCACGTTCCGACATGTGGGTCGAGGACTGCTCCATCGCCGCCACCTTCCTCCAGCTCACCGCCCACGCCCTGGGCCTCGGCAGCTGCTGGGTCCAGGTCCGCGGCCGAAACCACGACGACCAGACCACCGCCGGTGAATATGTCCGCCGGCTGCTGGGGCTGGCGCTCCCCCTGGACGTGGAGACGGTGATCGGCCTCGGCTACCCCGCGGAAACCCCTCCCCCCCGGGACGCGGAAGAACTGCTTCGAGAGCGTATCCATCGCCATTCCGGATAGTTGGCGCACTCGAGACCGGACCACCGATCACGGCGCATTTGACCGCGCCCGTTGGAACCGGTAGGATTCAGCCAGATATTCCGCGGTTTTCCCTGATAAACAGGGGTAATCTCCGGTATGTTAACTACCGATTAAATAACATAGCCGATTAAACTGATCAGCAATCTGTGTTGTCTCTATCACAAGGACAGGCAACTCACAACGACAACAACGCCTGGTCAAGCGAGACAGACAAGGGTAAAAATCCGTACCGCAGGAGAATCGAGGGGGTTCTGGCAGAGTACTGCGGAAAGGAGGTCCAGGACTGATTCATGTCTTCGAGAACCCGGCTGAAGGGTTCCGGCAGGAAATGACGCTTACCGGAGCCGGGGAACCGGTTCCACTGCTCACGTAGACAATGTTCTTGAGGAGGTTACACACCAGATGAAGAAGTCGATCATTTTCGTTGCCCTGCTGTTTTGCTTCGCAGCGGTCACGGCCTCGGCCCAGACCGGCACCATCGCCGGCACGGTCACCGACCTGGACACCGGCCTTCCCCTGGAAGGCGTGATGATCAAGGCCATGCCGGTCGAGGAAACCGACGGCCACGGTCACGGTGGCGGTCACGGCGGCGGTCACGGTGGTTGCCACGACATGGCCGTCACCGGCGAGGACGGCACCTACCTGATCGAAGAACTGGATGCCGGGTTCTATACCCTGATGGCCTTCGGCCAGGGCTACTACATGGCCGAAGCCGAAGTCGAAGTGGTGGACGGCGAAACCGCCACCGCCGACTTCGCTCTCGAAGCGCTGATGTTCGGTTCGCTCTCCGGCACGGTGATCGACGCCGACACCGAGATGCCCGTGGCCAACGCCTTCATCCGAGTCCGGGTGGCCGAACCGGCCAAGACCAAGATGGGCATGCTGGGTATGGGCAATCGCCACTGGGGCGGCGGCTGCGGCCAGTACTACCACGCCATGACCGGCGATGACGGCACCTACGTCATCGATGAAGTGATCGTGGATTACTATGAGGTCAACGCCTCGGCCTGGGGCTACAACCCCGCCGAGCCGGTGGGCCTTTTCGTGCTGGAAGGTGAAACGGCCGTTGCCGACTTCGCCCTCGAGGTGATGACCTACGGCGCGCTGGAAGGGTACGTCACCGACGCCGACACCGGCGATCCCATCGAGGGGGCCCTGGTCTTCCTGCGCCGCGATGACGGCACGATGACCACCGCCCACCATGGCGGCCATGGCGGCCCCGGCGGCGGCCACCACGGCGGCGGCCACGGCGGTTGCACCGTGACCGACGAGAACGGGTATTACATGGTGGAAAGCATCCCCACCGGTGACTACCTTGGTTTCGCCGGCTACTGGGGTTACGAGTTCGTCGAGGGTTCGGTGACCATCGTCGAGGACGAGACGGCTCAGCTCGACTTCGCCCTGCCCCCGTACACCGAATAAGCCTGAACCACAGGTTCAGTCCGATTGGCCGCATGCCCCCGGGCATGCGGCCTTTCTTTTTTTCATCGCGAGCCCCCAACCAGTGAAAGTCGCTGGACGTATGTGGAAGGTGTACTGTGTAATAAAAGTCTTTCCCACCACCCCTGCCGAGTCTGATTCGGTCGACGCCTCCCTGAGCCGGTGAACCCACCGGAAGGAGGCAACGATGTCGGATAATACCACTACCCCCACGAACAGGCCTGCGAACAGCCACTCACCCCCGACTGCTGTAAAGGCCGGACGCAGACCACCCAGGCGGTCACGCAAGAAGAAACGCGGCCGCACATACACCCCCGAGGAGCGTCGGCAGGCGGTGGAAGCCTACTACCACTCCGGGCTCCCCCAGGCCGAGTTCGCCCGGGTCTGGGGCGTCTCTTACTCGTCACTGCACACCTGGATCAAGCGTTACGAGGAAGGCGGACCAATGGCCCTCGAGCGGGGCATCCACGCCGGTAAAGGCAAGCGCCGGATCGGCAGGGACGTCGAGCAGGCCATCGTGGAGACCCGGAAGCGGTTCCCCGCCGCCGGTCTCCTGCGGATCAAGAACTGGCTCTACCGCTTCCGAGGCGTCAAGGTCTCCACCGGTTCGATCCGCAGGACCCTGGTGGAGACCAATCAGCCGCCGCGGCAGGCAGAGCAGCGGAAGAAGAAACGCCGCCGGCCGGACGTCCGCCGCTTCGAGCGGGCCCGGCCCGGGGCCCTGTGGCAGAGTGATATCACCAGCTGCGTGCTGCCCCGGTCCGGGCTCAGATGCTACCTGACGGTGTTCCTCGACGACCACAGCCGCTTTATCGTCAGCTGGGCCCTGGCGCTGCACCAGCGGCAGGGGCTGGTGATCGAAGCGCTGCTCACCGGGATCGAGCGCTTCGGCAAGCCGGAAGAGGTCTTGACCGACCAGGGCCGGCAGTATTACTCATGGAGGGGCAAGGGCGGCGTCCAGAAGCTGCTGATCAAGCAAGGCATCCACCACGTGGTGGCCCGCAGCCACCACCCGCAGACCCTGGGCAAGTGCGAACGGCTCTGGAAGACCCTCGGTGAGGAGTTCTGGTCGCGCACAAGCCCCCGGAGCCTCGGCGAGGCCCGGGAGCGGCTCGGTCACTTCCTGACCCACTTCAACCACTACCGCCCGCACCAGGGTATCGGCGGCCTGGTCCCGGCTGACCGCCGGGCTTCTCAAGCAGCCGCGGAGCGTGAAGGTGCCGGAGGAGGCGTTGGAGGACGCGCTGCCGGCCCGTGTGCGGAAGAAGCTTCAGAAGCAGGAGGAGGAGCTGGAGAGCCTGAGACGGCTGGTGGGTCTGCTGCGGGAGATGCCGGCGCAGCGGCAGGCCAGGACCTTGAAGGAGGGCTCCGGCGCTGGACAGAAGAAGCGGACAGCAAAGCAGGGTACCCCCAGAGCTGCGACGAAGCATCGGCCGGGTGCTCCATGCTCGACGCGCCCCAAGGGAAGAGCGGTTGATGGTGGCGCGGGCACTGGGGGTGACGGAGCGGACGATACGCAACTGGATCACGGCATCACAGGAGGAACCAAGGCGGATGGGCCGGCCGCCGAAGGAACCGGTGGTGAGGTGGCGTGAACACCTCAAGGTGGCCCGTGAGTGGAAGAAGCAAGGCAAGGGGGGGCCGGCTGGCGGCCCATAGCTGAACAACTGGAGGGCTGTGTGGGTACGAGGCAGGTGCAGGAGTCGCTTCAGCGCCTCAAGGCGAACAAAAGGAGGCGTGAGAGGCGTCGGCGAGAGCAGATGAGGAGGCGGACGACAGTAGTCTGCTCGCACGCCGTCTGGTGCCAGGACGCCACGCACCTCGGGCGGCTGACCAACAGGAAAGCCGTGGAGGCCGAGGTGGTCAAGGATCGGGGCAGTCTGCAGACCCTGGGGCTCTCGGTGGGGCCGTCAGCGACTGCTGATGACGTTGTGCTGCTGCTGAAGACACTGAAGGGGAAAAAGGGCGGCCTGCCGCTGGTGCTGCAGACGGATAACGGTTCGGCATACTGTTCGAAACAAGTGGGGCGCCTGCTGGCCCGTGAGAAGGTCGTGCATCTCAGGAGTAAGGTGAGGCAACCCACCGACAACGGGGCTGCCGAACGGGGCATCGGCGAGCTGAAGGCCGAGGCCGGCCTCGGCTGTGGCAAGCGCATCGAACACAGCCACCAGGCGGGTCTGCTGCTCGTTTCTGCAGCGCAGAAGCTCAACAGCAACAGGCTCCGCGGAAGCAAGGGCTACCGGACGGCGAACCAAATGGCGAAAACCCTTCCCTCATGGTATAACCGGGTTACCAGAGACCGGTTCTATTGAGAGGCCGGTGAAGCCATCAGAAGAGCCGAAGAAAACAACAGAAAACGTCGTGCCCGAACGGCTGCAAACGGGGCCGTCCTCATGCTGCTCGAAAGGCACGGAATCATCGAACGATCGCGAGGCGATCAACCGAATCATGGCACGTAATGGGAAAGAATTATGTACTCAGTACAGTAGTGAAGAGGGCGGATTTATCAACCTCGGCACACTCGACATCGATCTCGTCGAACCGGCACTGGTCACCGTGGTGATCCGGCTCGGTGCTGCTTTCCCGAGCAGTGGCTGGCTGCTGGCCG
>Ga0180429_10004796_pt1 | contig 10779 bp, 11 predicted proteins | sample SS_ome_FD_132428 | JGI IMG/M metagenome (GOLD analysis project Ga0180429, IMG submission 132428) | Hypersaline lake sediment archaeal communities from the Salton Sea, California, USA - SS_1_S_1 metaG | ecosystem: Environmental > Aquatic > Non-marine Saline and Alkaline > Hypersaline > Sediment ... | reverse complement strand
GGGCGAGATCGTGGTCGTGGTCGACGACGAGGACCGCGAGAACGAGGGCGACCTCATCATGGCGGCCGAGTTCGCCACCCCCGAGACCATCGCCTTCTTCGTGCGCCACACCTCCGGGGTCATCTGCGTGCCGCTCACCGGGGAGCGGCTCGACGACCTCGACATCCCGCTCATGGTGCGTGAGAACACCGAGGCCCAGCGCACGGCCTTCACCTACTCCGTCGACTACCGGCACGGGACCACCACCGGCATCTCCGCCGCCGACCGGGCTGCAACCATCCGCGCCCTCATCGATCCGGACACCCGCCCCGCCGACCTCGCCCGCCCCGGGCACATCTTCCCGCTCCGCTACGCCGAGGGGGGCGTGCTCAAGCGGGCCGGGCACACCGAGGCCGCCGTCGACCTGTCGCGCATGGCCGGGCTCACCCCGGCGGGCGTGCTGTGCGAGATCGTGCGACCCGACGGCGAGATGGCCCGCGTTCCCGACCTCCTCGAGTTCTGCGCCGAGCACGGACTGCTCCTCATCAGCATCGCCGAACTCATCCGCTACCGGCGCCAGACCGAGAAGTTGGTGCGGCGGATCGCCGAGGCCCGCATCCCCACGGCGTGGGGCGACTTCACCTGCTACGTCTACGAGTCCGTCCTCGACGGCGAGCAGCACGTGGCCCTGGTGCGCGGCGCGGTGCAGGGCACCGACGACGTGCTCGTGCGGGTCCACTCCGAGTGCCTCACCGGTGACGTGCTCGGTTCCCTGCGCTGTGACTGCGGGGTGCAGCTCGACGCCGCCCTCGCCCGCATCGCCGAGGAGGACCTCGGGGTGCTCGTGTACCTGCGCGGACACGAGGGACGTGGCATCGGCATCGGGCACAAGATCCGGGCGTACTCGCTGCAGGACGCCGGGCGCGACACCGTGGACGCCAACCTCGAGCTCGGGCTGCCCGTCGACAGCCGCGAGTACGGGATCGGGTCCCAGATCCTCGTCGACCTCGGGATCACCACCATGCGGCTGATGACCAACAACCCGGCCAAGTACGGGGGCCTCGAGGGCTACGGCCTGCGCATCGTGGACCGGGTGCCGCTGCAGGTCACCCCCAATCCGGAGAACCTCGCCTACCTGCGCACCAAGCGCGAGCGGCTCGGCCACCTCATCGAGGGGCTGGACTGAGATGGCGGGAGACCACCGCGCCGCCGACGCAGCCCTGCCCCTGCCTGATGGCTCGGGCCTGCGGGTGGTGATCGTGAGCGCCCGGTTCAACGACCTCGTCACCTCCCAGCTCCTCGACGGCGCCACAGGGGCGCTCGGGCGCATGGGTGTCACCGACGTGGCGGTGGAGTGGGTGCCCGGGGCCTACGAACTGCCGCTGGCCGCCCGGGTGCTCGCCGAGCGGGACGACGTCGACGCCGTGGTGGCGCTCGGTTGTGTCATCCGGGGGGACACGCCGCACTTCGACTACGTGGCTGGCGGCGCCGCCCAGGGTCTGCTCGACGCCTCCCTGGCGACGGGGACCCCGGTGATCTTCGGCGTCCTCACCACCGAGAACCTGCACCAGGCGTTGCTGCGCGCCGACCCGGCACGAATGGACAAGGGCGGTGAGGCAGCGCAGGCGGCGGTGGAGATGGCGCGTCTCGTGGCCCGGGTGTCGAGCGGCGGGCCGATCGGGAACGACGCCACCTGAGCGTGGGGTGGCGTCCGCACCCCGACGCCAACCGGTTCGGACGGCTCGGGGGCAGCGGGTAGGTTGGCGAGCGTGCTGCGACTCGTTCTCCCCAAGGGCTCGCTCGAAGCGGCGACCCTCGACCTCTTCGATGCCGCCGACCTGCGGGTCCGGAGGAGCTCGTCGGTGGCCTACCGGGCGTCCATCGCCGACCCCCGGGTGGCCGAGGTGCGGATCCTGCGTCCCCAGGAGATCCCGACGTACGTGGCCGAGGGGCTCTTCGACATCGGAATCACCGGTCGGGACTGGGTGGAGGAGACCTCCTCGGAGGTGGTGTCACTCGGAGAACTGCACTACTCCAAGGTCAGCACCGACCCGGTGCGCATCGTCCTCGCCGTGCCCGACGACAGTCCGGTGCAGCGGGTGGAGGACCTCCCCAACGGCGTGCGCGTCTCCTCGGAGTACCCCGAGCTGACACGTCGGTTCTTCGCCGATCGGGGCATCGAGGCTGATGTCCGCCTGTCCTACGGCGCCACCGAGGCCAAGGTCCCCGACATCGTCGACGCCATCGTCGACATCACCGAGACGGGTCGGGCGCTGCGGGCGGCGGGACTCCGCATCGTCGACACGCTGCTCGTGTCGTGGACGGAACTCATCGCCAACCCGGCCAGTCACGCCGACCCCGACAAGCGTCACGCCATGGGGCAGCTGCTGACTCTGTTGCAGGGCGTCCTCGACGCCCGGGGCAAGGTGCTCGTCAAGCTCAACGTCCCCACCGACGGGCTCGAGACGGTCGTCGCCCTGCTGCCGTCGATGAAGGCGCCCACCGTGAACGAGCTGCACGGGCGTCGTGGGTACGCGGTGGAGACGGTCGTGCCCAAGGACACCATCAATACCCTCATCCCTGCACTCAGCGACGCCGGCGCCACCGACATCATCGAGCTGCCGATCGCCAAGATCGTCCCGTGAGCGGCCCTGCCGCTGTCCGCCTGCTCGCCGGCAGCGCACCCGACGCTGTGCTGCTGGCGACCGTGTCGAGCGTCGACGACGACACCGGACTCGGGACGGTCGACCTCGCTGGACTGGGTGAGGTGCCGTTCCACTGCACGGCCCTCGCCGATGGGACGAGGACGATCCCGGTGGGCACCGCCGTGGCGTGCCGTCTGGCCACCGCCCATCTCGGTGGGGTGGAGGCGGTCGGGCTGGTGGCGACCGGTTCGTCGGCCGGCGGCTCGACGACGGTCGACTCGTCGCCCTAGTCGGCAGTGGCGTCGCTGCCCGCTGCTCCCGGTGCGTCCGCTGGTGATCCGCCGGCGGCGTCGTTGACCTGCACCCAGGCGAGGCGGATCTGGTCGAGGGCGTCGCCGAGGGCACGTCCGTGCTCGCCGAGGCGGTCCCCGGCGGTGTCGAGGAGACCACCGAGAGCGTCGATGGCGGTGCGGGCATCGGCCAACTGGGGCGGCTCGGTGCCAAGCTTGATGGCGGCGAACTCGTAGAGGCCCATGGCGTGGTTGGCGATCACGTCGGCGGCGGGGGCGGCGGCCAGTCGCTGCTGGGCCTCAGCCATCTCCGCCACGAGCTCCACGAGTCGGGAGCGATCGGCGGGGGAGAGACTGTCGGGGTCGATCCCCATGGCCGCTGCGGCGTTGCGCACAGTGGCGTCGTCGACGCCGGAGTCGACGCCGGAGTCGGCGGACGGGCTGGACGGTGCGCCCTGGGGGGCTCGACCGCCCGGAGCCCCGCCGCGCTCGATGGGTACCTCACCGTCGGGGGTCCACAGGCTCATGGGGTCGCTCCTCACTCGTGACTCGTGGGTTTTGGTCCCACCCTGACCCCGTGTACTCTAGGCACTCACAACTGAGGGAAGTGCGGGCCGCTGGCCCCCACCGGGTCACGGGCGCCAGAGACGGCGTCAGTGCACCAGGTCGAACGACGGTCGCAGAGTCGTGCGGGCGGATGTCGGCTTCCCGATGTCCGCCCTTCGTACGTTCGGGGGGCGTGAGCCAACTGGCGCCGAGGAGGATGTGCACATTGACGAGGAGTGAGCGGCCATAGCACCGTCGACGACGAACGAGCCGAGGATCAACGAGCGCATCCGGGCGCGTGAGGTTCGCCTCATTGGCCCCGATGGGGATCAGTTGGGCATCAAGCCCCTCCCCGAAGCACTCGCCATGGCGAGGGACCTCGATCTCGACCTCGTGGAGGTGGCCGACAAGGCCTCCCCTCCGGTGGTCCGGATCATGGACTACGGCAAGTTCAAGTACGAGGCGGCCCAGAAGGCCAGGGAGTCCCGACGCAAGGCGAGCCACGTGTCGGTCAAGGAGATGAAGTACCGCCCCAAGATCGGCGGCGGCGACTTCGACACCAAGACCCGCAAGGTGGCCCAGTTCCTCGGCGAGGGGCACAAGGTCAAGGTCACCATCATGTTCCGGGGGCGTGAGGTCCAGCACCCCGAGCTGGGCAAGCGGATCCTCGACGAGGTCGCCGAGCAGGTGGCCGATGTGGGCAAGGTCGAGGCCTACCCCCGTGTCGACGGCCGCAACATGGTCATGGTGCTGGCGCCCGACCGCAGCGGTCGGCCCCGCAAGTCCCAGGCGCCGGCCGAGCAACCCGAGACCCCACCGACATCCGAGGCGTCCACCGCCGCAGCGCTCGCCGAGGGTGATGGCGCAGCTGCCGGCGCCGAGACCGCACCAGAGTCCACCGGCGCCACCACCGAGACCTGACCGGCGGTTGGGTCGCCGACACCGAACACGACGAGCAACCAGGAGGCAGAGAGCATGCCGAAGATGAAGACCCACCGGGGCGCAGCCAAGCGCTTCAAGGTCACCGGGAGCGGGAAGGTCACCCGCCGCAACACGAACCTCAACCACATCCTCGAGAAGAAGGGCGAGTCCCGCAAGCGGCGACTCAGCCGTCCGAGCGAGGTGGTGGGTGGCGACCTGCGCCGGACCCGGCGCCTGCTCGGCCGCTAGACCCGCATCCCGAACCCGGTCGGACCGGCCGCCCTCGAGGCGCCGGACCCGCCGGTACGCCCCCGTCCGCAACGACACGGTCCCCGTCGGTTCCGTGAGTACCCCAAGGAGTGAGCCATGGCACGAGTGAAGCGCTCGGTCCACGCCAAGAAGAAGCGTCGTACAACTCTCGAGCGAGCCAAGGGCTACTACGGCAACAAGAGCCGCAGCTACCGCGCCGCCAACGAGCAGGTGATGCACTCACTGCAGTACGCCTACCGCGACCGTCGCGCCCGCAAGGGCGAGTTCCGGCGGCTGTGGATCCAGCGCATCAACGCCGCCTGCCGACTCAACGACATCTCCTACAGCCGGTTCATCAACGGTCTGCACACCGCTGGGGTCGAGGTGGACCGCAAGGTGCTCGCCGACATGGCGGTGAGCGACCCCGAGGCCTTCACCGCACTCGTGGCGGTGGCCCGGGACGCGCTGGGCGCCTCCACCAACTGAGCAGGGACGCACCGGCGTGGCGCGGCCCCAGGGGCCCGAACCGCTCGGGGCTCGTCACGCCCGGATCGCCGACCTCCGTCGACTCGTCGAGCGGCGGGCCCACCGCCGGGCGACGGGCCGGTTCGTCGTCGACGGTCCGCTCCTGATCGCCGAGGCGCTCACCACCGGCCTCGTCGAGGAGGTCTTCGTCGACGCCGGGGCACCCGAGCGGTCCGAGCGCCTCAACGGGTTGGTCGCCGACGCCCACGGGCACCACGTCCGAGTCTCGACGGTGGCACCGGGGGTGCTCCAGCGGGTCGCCGATCCGGTGACCCCCCAGTGGGCGGTGGCTGTGGTGCGCCAGCCCTCGCCGGCCACGCCCGACGCCGCCCTCAACCACGGAGGTGGTGTGTTCGTGTGCGACCGGCTCGCCGATCCGGGCAACCTCGGCACGCTCCTACGGGTGGCTGAGGCTGCGGGGCTCGCGGGGGTGTGGTGCGTGGGGGACAGCACCGATCCCTTCGGACCCAAGGCCGTGCGGGCCTCAGCCGGATCGGTGCTGCGTGTCCCGGTGGCCGTGGTGGACGACGGCGCTGTCGCCGTGCGTGCCCTCGCCGCCTGCGGGCATGCGGTGGTGGGGCTGGGGGCCGGGGGGACGCCCTACGACACCGCCGTCCTGCGCCCACCCGTGGCCGTCGTCGTCGGGTCGGAGTCCCACGGCGTGTCGGACCCCATCGCCGCCGAGATCGACGAGTGGGTCGGCATCCCGATGCTCGGTGCGGTGGAGAGTCTCAACGCCGGCGTGGCCGGCGCCGTGGTGGCCATGGAGGTCGCCCGTCGCCGGCGAACCGGGTCCGGTCCCACCGGTGGCGCCCGCTAGCCTCGGCAACCGTGACCGGCGCCGATCCCACCTTGCTCACCGAGCTCGACGCCGTCGTGGCCGAGGCGGCGTCCGCCGTGCCGGCGGCGCGCAGCCTCGACGAGCTCCACGAGCTCGAAGTGGCGTTCACCGGCAAGCGCTCGCTGCTCGTGTCAGCCAAGCGGGACCTCGGCGGACTCGAACCCGGGGTTCGCCGGGAGGTCGGGCGACGGATCAACGAGATCCGCAGCACGATCGAGGACCTGCTCGCCGACCGGCGTGCCGCCCTCGCCGCTGCCGAGCGGTCCTCGGCCGTCGCCGCCGCCGCACTCGACCTCACCGAGCGCCAGCCGGCCCGCGGTGGCCACCTCCACCTCGTGACCCAGGCCCGTGACCACCTCGAGGACGTCTTCGTGGGCATGGGCTTCACGGTGGCGGAGGGGCCGGAGGTGGAGACGGACTTCTACAACTTCGAGGCGCTGAACCTCCCGCCGTCCCATCCGGCCCGGGGGATGTGGGACACGTTCTACGTCGAGCTGGGCGAGCCCGGCACGGTGCTCCTGCGCACGCACACCTCGCCGGTACAGATCCGGGTCATGGAGGCGACCGAGCCGCCCATCTACTCGGTGATGCCGGGGCGGGTGTACCGACGTGACACCGCCGACGCCACCCATACCCCCGTGTTCCACCAGATCGAAGGTCTCGTCGTCGACGAGGGGATCTCCTTCGCCGACCTCGCCGGCACGCTCGACGCCTTCACCCGCGCCTACTTCGGTCGGCAGGTGCGCTCGCGCCTTCGACCGTCCTACTTCCCCTTCACCGAGCCCTCTGCCGAGTACGACATCTCGTGCGTGTTCTGCGGTGGCGACGGCTGCCGGTCGTGCGGCGGCACCGGCTGGCTCGAACTCGGCGGATGCGGGATGGTGCATCCCAACGTGTTCGCCGCCGTGGACTACGACCCCGAGCGCTGGACAGGGTTCGCCTTCGGTTTCGGCATCGACCGCATGACCGCACAACGCAGTGGCATCGATGACCTGCGCGACCTGTTCACCAACGACATCCGCTTCCTGGAGCAGTTCTGAGATGGGCGGGGGTGGGTTGCGGTGAGGGTGCTGTGGTCGTGGCTCGAGGAGTTCACGCCGCTCCCCGGTGACCCGGTGACCGTGGGGGACACGCTCAGCGACCTCGGCCTCGCCGTCGAGTCGATGGAGGTGCGCGGTGCCGGCATTGCCGACGTCGTCGTCGCCCGGGTGGTGGCCCTGCGCCCGCATCCCGACGCCGACCGGATCCAGCTGGTGGACGTCGATGCCGGAAACGGCGAGCCCCTGCAGGTCTGCTGCGGCGCCTTCAACATGGCCGAGGGCGACCTCGTCCCCCTGGCCCCGGTGGGGGCCACGCTGCCGGGCGGGTTCGAGATCGGCCGTCGCAAGCTGCGGGGCGAGTGGTCGAACGGGATGCTGTGCTCGGCGTCGGAGCTGGACCTGCCCGGTGACGCCGAGGGAATCATGGTGCTCGGAGCCGACGCCCGACCCGGCCAGCCGCTGGCCGAGGCCCTCGCCGTCACCCCCGACGTCGTCTACGAACTCGAGGTGAACCCCAACCGTCCCGACGCCCTGTCGGTGGTGGGAGTGGCCCGGGATCTCGCCGCCCGTCACGCAGCGCCTCTCACCCTGACCGATCCCACAGTCCCCACTGCCGGGATTCCCGTCGGCGAGCGCGTCGCCGTCGAGATCGTGGATCCCGACCTCTGCGGACGGTTCGCCGCCATCGTGCTCGACGACGTGACGGTCGGCCCGTCGCCGGCGTGGATGGCCGATCGTCTGACGGCCGTGGGGATGCGACCCGTGAACAACGTCGTGGACATCTCCAACTACGTGATGTGGGAGCTGGGCGCCCCCAACCACGCCTACGACCTCGAGCGTCTCGCCGGGGACGGCGCAGCAGTGCTGCGGGCGCGCTGGGCACGCGACGGCGAGGAGGTGACCACCCTCGACGGGGAGCGTCGGGTTCTCGCCGTCGGTGACGGCGTGATCGCCGACGCCGCCGACCGACCCGTGGGCATCGCCGGGGTGATGGGCGGTGCCTCGACCGAGATCGGGGCGTCGACCCGCACCGTGGTCGTCGAGTTCGCCTGGTGGGACCCGATGACGATCGCCCGGAGTTCCCGTCGGCTGGGACTGCGTAGCGAGGCCTCGGCCCGTTTCGAGCGGGGGTGCGACCCCGAGATCATCCCGCTGGCCGCCCGTCGCTTCGCCGAGTTGGCGGTCGCCGTCGGGGCGACGGCTGCCCCCGGACTGGTGGATGTCGCCGGGGGTGCGCCGGTCCCCGCCGTGGTCCACGTCCGCACCGCCCGGGTGAACCGGCTGCTGGGCACCGATCTCGACACCGGGGCCATCGCTGCGGCGCTCGAGCCGATGGGGTTCGTGTGCACGCCCGCTGCGGGGGAATCCCTCGAGGTGGCGGTGCCGTCGTGGCGACCCGACACGCGCACGGAGACCGACGTGGTCGAGGAGGTGGCGCGCATGATCGGCTACGCCAACCTGCCGGTCCGTCGTCCGGCCCGGGCGACCACCGGCGGTCTCGACACCCGCCAGCAGTTGCGCCGATCGCTGCGTCAGATCCTGGTGGGTCTCGCCGCCAGCGAGGCCATGCCCACGCCGCTGCTGAGCGCTGACGACCTCAGCCGTGCCGGGCTGCCCGTCGACGCCGTGCGCATCACCAACCCGCTGGCCGCCGAGGAGTCGCTCCTGCGGACCTCGCTGCGCCCCGGCCTGCTCACCGCCGTGGCCCACAACGCCGCCCACCGCAACCCCGAGGTGCGGCTCTTCGAGGTCGGTCGGGTCTTCCACCCACCCACCGGCGGTGCCGTCCTGCCCGACGAGCCCGAGCACCTCGCCGTCGTGCTGAGCGGGGCGGAGGCCCCCGAGGCGGTTGCCGCCCTCGATGTGATCGCCGACCGCCTCGCCCTGCGAGTGGCCCTCGTGCCCACTCCGGCCCCCGGGATGCACCCGACACGCACCGCCGAGGTACGCCTCGCTGACGGGGTCGGGGGGGCTGAGGTCCCGGTGGGTCTCGTGGGGGAGATCGACCCGGCCGTCGTCGAGTCGTTCGGTCTCAGCGGTCCGGTGGCGTGGCTCGAACTCGACGTCGACGCCGTCGTGGCCGCCGGACTGCCCGAGCGCACCTACCGGCCGGTGAGCCGGTTCCCGTCCTCCGACGTCGACCTCGCCTTCGTGGTGCCCGACGACGTCCCCGCCGCCGACGTACGCCGGGTCATCACCGAGGCGGCGGGCGATCTCCTCGTCGGCCTCGACCTCTTCGACGTCTACCGGGGGGAGGGGGTGCCTCCGGGGAGTCGGTCGCTCGCCCACCGACTTCGCCTCCAGGCCGCCGATCGCACCCTGACCGACGCCGAGGTGGGGGAGGTGCGCCAGCGGGTGGTGGATGCCGTCGCCGGAGCGCTCCCCGCCACGCTGCGGTAGTTGCATCCTTATTCAGTAACCAGTAACTTCTTGCAATGGTCTCGGTGGGAGTCATCGGGGCGTCGGGGTTCACCGGCGCCGAGCTGCTCCGGATCTGCCACGCCCATCCGGACCTGCAGGTCACCGAGGCCACCGCCGATCGGCAGGCGGGACGGGGGGTCGCCGAGGTCCACCCCTCCCTGGCCGCCGCCTACCCCGACCTCGTCCTGTCCGCCACCGACGGGGCCGCCGTGGCTCGATGTGCGGCGCTCGACCTCGTCTTCTGCGCCTTGCCCCACGGGGCGTCCCAGGGGCTCATGGGCGATCTCGGGGCCGCCGGCGCCACGATCGTGGACCTCGCCGCCGACTTCCGGCTCGAGGATCCCGCCGACTACGACCAGTGGTACGGGGAACCCCACGCCACCCCCTCGCTGCTCGACGCCTTCACCTACGGTCTCCCCGAACTGGCGGGGGAGTCGCTGACCGGGGCCACCCGCATCGCCGCCCCCGGCTGCTACCCGACGGCGGCCGCCCTGGCGCTGGCGCCCCTGTGCGAGGCGGGCCTGGTGGCCACCGACGGCGTCATCGTCGACGCCGCGTCGGGCGTGTCGGGCGCGGGCCGACCACCGAAGGAGACGACCACCTTCGCTGCGGTCGACGGGAACTTCGTGGCCTACGGCGTCTTCGACCATCGCCACACCTCCGAGATCGAGCAGACCCTCTCCCGGGCGGCTGGCGTGGCACGGACCGACGTCGGCGTGCTGTTCACCCCCCACCTGGCGCCGATGACCCGGGGGATCCTCGCCACCTGCTACGCCCGGCCCTCGGGCGCCCTGCCGGCGACGGGGACGCTGACGGAGCTCTACCGGGCGCGCTACGCCCCCCACCCGTTCGTGGTCGTGGGCGACCAGCCCCCGGCCACCAAGGCGACGCTCGGATCCAACACGGCCCACGTGAGCGTGGGCGCCGATCCGCGCACCGGGTGGGTGGTGTCCATGTGCGCCATCGACAACCTGGTCAAGGGGGCGTCGGGGCAGGCGGTGCAGGCCGCCAACATCGCACTCGGGCTCGGTGAGACCACCGGGCTCCCGATGACGGGGGTGTCACCGTGAGCGTCACCGCAGCAGCGGGTTTCGTGGCGGCCGGGGTCGCCGCCGGGGTCAAGGCCTCGGGTGCGACCGATGTCGCCCTCGTGGTCACCGCCGACGGCGTGGCGGTCCCCGCCGCCGGAGTGTTCACCAGCAACCGGATGACGGCTGCACCGGTGGTGGTCACCCGGGCTCACCTCGAGGCCACCGGCGGACGCGCCGTGGGGGTCGTCCTCAACGCCGGCAACGCCAACGCCGCCACCGGGATGACCGGGG
>Ga0180429_10004794_pt1 | contig 10781 bp, 10 predicted proteins | sample SS_ome_FD_132428 | JGI IMG/M metagenome (GOLD analysis project Ga0180429, IMG submission 132428) | Hypersaline lake sediment archaeal communities from the Salton Sea, California, USA - SS_1_S_1 metaG | ecosystem: Environmental > Aquatic > Non-marine Saline and Alkaline > Hypersaline > Sediment ... | reverse complement strand
TCCAGCGGTCATCGGCAAATTTTTCGTCCACCAATTGCTGCAACTTCTGTACTTGGATTTCCAGATCGGCAACCCGTTGCTCCAGAGAGGCGCTCTCCGCCTGGGCTTGCTGAGAGGAAATGAGCAAAACGAACAAGCCAATCAGGATATCGCCCCGTGAACGCTTGGCCATTGAGATTCCTCCTGAGCTCATAAAACACCGGAGACACAGGGCCTCCGGTATGGGTAGATGCTAACGAGAATCCCAGTTTACTTGGAATGAGGATCCATCATCTGGTGTGGATCGGGAGTCGGTTCCATCGCCAGTTTCTGCATTTCGATCTTTTGCTGGATAGAGGCCTTGTAGTCCCGCGCCATTTGTGAACTTGGGTCGAGGGTAAGTGCCTGGTCGAGGACCGGGACCGCATACTCATAGGCGCCCTGATGGTCGTACAGGATAGCCAGCGCAATGAACAGTTTCGGATCTTCGGGAGAGAGGGAAATGGCGCTCTGCATGGTCTCGACCGCCTTGCGGTAATCGCGCATCTGCAGGTAGACACCCATAAGCTTGCGGTGCGCGTCCAGGGATTCGGGGTTCTTTGTAATTACATCGGTCAGGATGGACTCGGCTCGAGTTAACAGCTCCGCTCTGTCGGGTGCATGCACATCCATCGGGGTGGCTTGAGCATACAGCTCCAGCGCTTCGGTGATTCGGGCTGCTTCTGACTGGTCGTTGCCGGAGGCGATGGCCACAGATGCGCCGCTCAGCAGCAAGAAAAGAACAAGATGGGTCATCGTTTTCGAAATCAACTTCATGTTTTATTCCCTTGGTTTGGGGCCTTAAACGAAAGGTTCAAAATCAGGATGGTATTGATCGTGGAATAAAAAAGCCCCCCGGATCACCCGGACCCCGGGGGGCTGCTTACGCCTGATCAGCGTGGCTGGCGTTTACTTGTTGGTACCTACCTTGCCTTCCATCTGATCTTTAAAGCGGGATACTGCAGCTTTCCGCATCTTCTTCTGCGCATCAGTCAGCTTGTCGAGATACCACTTGTGGTCATCCGAGTTCAGCATCTCGTCCAGAGCCTTCTGCAGGTCTGCTGCGGCTTTCGCCTTGTCGCCACCTGCCTTTTTGCCCTTGGCGATCAGCTCTTCCAACTGCGGTACAAACTTGGAGTACCAGTGCTTGGCCAGATCGTAGGTACCATGCCAGTGGGTATAGTCCGGACCCATCATGGCGGCAGCGTGACGTGCACGGCGACCTTCATGGTGCCACAACTCAAACCAGGTCCAGTCGATCTTGTTGGAAAACTTGGACGGCTTCAGCAGCGGCTTGGCAACCTTCATCAGCTTCAGGCCAGGCTTGGCGTACTTCTCGTTGTACAGATGGACCAGCGCGTCGTACTGGATATAGAAGTTCTCGACCCAGTTTTCACTGTGACATGCGTGGCAGACGTCTTTCATGTTGTCACGACGCTCTTCCCACTTTCTCGATGCGCTCTTCAGGCCGTACTTCTGGTCGGAGACCTCCGGGCGGATTGAAACCGGCGGACGGTTGTTCCAGGAGATACGTGCACCAACATCGTGAGTGATCGGTTGCTTCCTGGTTGCACTCATGTGGCAGGTGGCACAGGTCGGTGCCGCGTTGTAGTCCTCACCCACGACCCACTTGGGGGAATCGAGATTCATCTCGTCCTTGTTGGCGTGGAAGGCGATACCGTGCTTGGACTCCTCGTAGATCTCCAGCTGCGGATGGTCCGGGCCCATGTGGCACTTGCCGCAGTTTTCGGGGTTACGCGCCTGCGCAATGGAGAACTTGTGGCGAGAGTGACAGGCCGAGCAGGCACCCTCGGAGCCATCCGGGTTGATACGGCCGATGCCGGTGTTGGGCCAGGTCGCCGGGTCGAGTTGACCGTCGCCGATGACCTTGACCTGGGATCCGTGGCACTGCCAGCAACCGCTGACTGCTGCCGGAGAAACACCATCTGGGAAGGCCGGGGTCTTCAGCGAGTTGTTACCCTCGACGACTTCTGCGAGGAGGTTGTCAAGCGAGCCGATGATGCGTCCACCCTTGGCGTGGTGAGACTCTTCCATCTCTTTCGCGGTCTTCTCGTGACAGTTCGCACAGTCTCTGGGCGAAACGATGATGGAGATATGCTTTTTGACCTTCTTGCCGTCGTGAATGTAGGCGTCCGCATCACCCGGGTCAGCGGCGTGACATTCGTAGCACCCTACGTTGGCCCCGTAGTGCGCGCTCGCGCCCCACTGTTGGATGATGCCGGGGTTGTTTTTCTTGTGGCACGTCACACACTCTTTTGTCTCTGGAGACATTTCCGGCGGGGGTGCTTTGACCGCTGCAAAGGCCAGGCCCTGCAGCACCAGGAGGACTGTGCCCAGTCCCAGTAATAGCCATTTTTTCATTGTCGACTCCTCCAATGGTTTGGTGCACTCACGCGTGTACGCGAGCGGAAACTGCTCATCACTCATGACGACCTGAAAGCCGGTGCAGCTGGCTGAACTTCTTGTTTTTCGCAGAGGCGCGAATCTTTTTTTCGGTGACCGGTGCTGAGGTACAGCAGGCGGGTGTCGGCCCGGCACTCGTTATGGGTTTAAGTAGAACCGATGGTGCTTTCGCAGGCCTGGAATAACCTTGATATTAATCATGTTTTTTGTCGACTCTGGTCGGAAGCCCTGGGCAGGGGGTGTTCCTGCGCAGGAATACCCCGTGGTTCAGCCTACTTGGCCGCCTGGAAATTGCTGTCGATCAGGGGCGGCGCATCCACCTGAGGTACATGGCACTGGTTACAGAAATGGCGACTGGCGACAACCTTGTCGTGCTTCTTGCCGTTTCGATCGATGTAGTGCGACTCACTGATCTCCACGGACTTGGCCTTGTCCTTGCCCGGTTGCTTGACGTGGCACTCAAGGCAACCGTTTTCCTGTAGGTTGATGGCGTATTTCTCCACCTCGTGCGGGACCAGCGGCGGCTGTTCCCTGAAAGTGCGCTCGACATTCTCCTTGTCCTTGATGAATCTCATCAGCTTCGGTGCCTGCGCCGTGGTGGGCAGCGATTCGGTGCGCAGCGAGCTGAGTTCTGCTGATACCTGGCTCGTGGTGGCGGCCAGCAGACACGCGGTGACAAACAGGATGATGTGGAACGGTTTCATGACGACACCTCTCTTGGGGAGTTAACGCCGGGTACGTCCAGGCGGGAGTTGAAACGGTGGGTAAAGGTGAAAACATCGCGGCCACATACGTCGATGCAGCGTCCGCAGTTGGTGCAATGCCCGGAAGTGATCACAGGGCTTGGATGATTTTCAGCGTCGCCTTTCAGGGCGGGCCGGATCACCTGGTGTTCGGGACATACGGTGAAGCAGTCCATGCAGTCGTCGCACTGTTCACGCCGCACGGCTGAAACGCGCACCAGTGCGGTCTCGCCGAGCAGGCCGTAGAAAGCGCCGACCGGGCAGAGTTTTCCGCACCAGGCGCGACGCGCGATCAGCAGATCGAGCAAAAACACCGCGAGTACGACGCCCCAGGCCATGCCCATACCGAAGATCAGGCCTCGATAGACCATGGATACCGGGTTGAGCAGTTCCCAGGCCACGCTGCCGCTGATGGCGGCTACCAACAGAATGGCGCCGAGCAGCCAGTACCTTGTACGTGAGGAGATATTGGCGCTGCCTTTGAGATGCAGCTTACGGCGCAGCCACTCCGCCGAGTCGGTGACCATGTTGATCGGGCAGACCCAGCTGCAGTACACGCGACCGCCGGCCAACAGGTAGAAGCCGAGCACGATTGCCACGCCGATGATGGCAGCGGTCTCCGGCCAGTGGCCAGTGGCCAGCACTTGTAGCATGACCAATGGGTCGCTCAACGGCAACACACCCAGGGTCAGGCTGGAGGCGAGGTTGCCCTTGACGATCCACCAGCCGAACCAGGGACCGGCCAGAAACAGTGCCAGGATGCCGAACTGGCTGATCCGCCGCAGGATCAGGAAGCGGTGGGCATGCCACCAGCCGAACCTGGCGGCGGCCTCGGCACCCGGCTTTTCGAGGCCCGCTTTCACAGCCCCCCCTTGCGGTTGAGCGTATCCAGCGGGTTGCTGGAGAAGGGTGAATCCGTCTGTTCCTGTGGGCTACTCGGGATCAGGCCCTCACCCCCATGTTCGTAACGCATACCCTCAGGCAGGTTGTACTGGTGCGGGGTATCGGGGCTGACCAGCGGCGCCCCGGCCTCGGCCTGCTGCTGCCAGCCGAGTCGATAATGCTTGCCGAGCATCCCCTTCGCCAGGGCGATGGGGAAGACCTTGATCGCGGCTTCCTCCAGAATACAGGCCTTTTCGCACTTGCCGCAGCCGGTGCAGGCATCTGAATGCACCACCGGGATGAAATAAGCGTGCTTGCCGCTGCGCTTGTTGTGCGTGTAATCGAGCGTGATCGCCTTGTTGCGGACCGGGCAGACATTGAAGCAGACCTCACAGCGCAGCCCCTGGAAGGCAATGCAGGCCTCCTGGTCAACCAATACCGCCAGGCCCATGCGCGCCTCGTTGATATCGGTGAGCGCATGATCGAGCGCGCCGGTGGGACAGGCCTTTACGCAGGGGATGTCATCACACATCTCGCAAGGGACGTCGCGCGCGTTGAAGTAAGGCGTACCCAGGGCCACATCGTCACCGAGTTCGGCGAGTTTCAGGGTGTGATAGGGACAGTCGCGCACACACAGGCCACAGCGAATGCAGGCACCCTGGAAGGCCTTCTCGTCAGCGGCGCCGGGCGGACGGATGGCATTGGCGGGCAGGGCACGCGCCTGACGCTGGTAGACGCCGAGGGTCATCGCCACCAAGCCGACACCGGCAGCCGTCCTCAGCGTGTTGCCAAGGAAGCGTCGGCGGGCCGGATTGCTTGGACCATTAGTGCTCATGACGTCATCGTCTTTGGCGGATGCGACCAGGCAGGCCGCACCCTTTGTCAGCCGGTCAGGCCGGCAGTATCTTCACGGCCGTTTTCTTGAAGTCGGTCTCTTTGGAGAGCGGGTCGGTCGCATCCAGTATCAGCTTGTTGACCAGCCGGCCTGCATCGAAGAACGGCACGAATACCATGCCCTCTGGCATCTTGTTACGGCCCTTGGTCTCGACACGGCAGATGACTTCGCCACGACGACTGACGATCTTGGCGGCCGCACCGCGCTTGAGTCCACGTTTCTTGGCGTCGCTGGGATTCATGTAGACCAGGGCGTCCGGTGCTGCGCGGTAGAGTTCAGGCACGCGGCGGGTCATCGAACCGGAGTGCCAGTGCTCCAGGATACGCCCGGTACTCATCCACAGGTCATATTCGGCATCCGGTGATTCGTGTGGTGGCTCGTAAGGCGCCGAGATGATGTTGGCGCGTCCATCGGGCTTGCCGTAAAACTGCACACTGCTGCCCTTGGCGACAAACGGGTCATAACCCTCGCGATAACGCCACAGGGTTTCCTTGCCATCGACGATCGGCCAGCGCAGGCCGCGCGTCTTGTGGTAGGCGTCGAATTCGGCCAGGTCGTGACCTTTCTTCGGGCCCTTGAGGCCGAAGATGCGGTATTCCTCGTACAGGCCTTTCTGCAGGTAGAAGCCGAAGTCTTCCATTTCTGCATTGGCGTAGGTGTTGCCGCGGTCATCGGTAACCTGCTGTTTCGGATACTTGTTGACCGCGCCGTTGGCGAACAGCACATCGAACAGCGTCTTGCCGCGGTGCTCCGGCTTTTTCGCGAGCAGCTCCTCCGGCCAAACATCCTCGGTCTTGAAGCGCTTGGAGAACTCAACGAACTGCCACAGGTCGGATTTGGCTTCACCCGGTGCAGCGATCTGCTGGCGCCAGAACTGGGTACGCCTCTCAGCGTTGCCATAAGCGCCTTCCTTTTCGGCCCACATGGCGGTCGGCAGAATCAGGTCGGCCGCCGTCGCCGAGACGGTCGGGTAGGGGTCAGAGACCACCACGAAGTTTTTCGGATTGCGCCAGCCCGGGTACATCTCGTCGTTGACGTTCGGCCCGGCCTGCATGTTGTTGTTGGTGGTCACCCAGTAGCAGTTGAGCTTGCCATCTTTGAGCATGCGGCTCTGCAACACCGCGTGGTAACCCTTCTTGCCGGGGAGGGTGCCCTCCGGCAGGTTCCAGACCTTCTCGGAAAAGTCACGGTGCGGCTTTTTGAATACCACCAGGTCGGCAGGCAGGCGGTGCGCAAAGGTGCCGACCTCGCGCGCGGTACCGCAGGCAGAGGGCTGACCTGTCAGCGAGAAAGGACCGTTGCCCGGCTCGGAGATCTTGCCGGTGAGCAGGTGCACGTTGTACATCAGCCCGTTCACCCACACGCCACGGGTGTGCTGGTTGAAGCCCATGGTCCAGTAGGAGACGACCTTCTTGTTCGGGTCGGCATACAGCTTGGCGAGGCGCTCCAGGCTTTCCACGGATACGCCGGACAGCTCGGAGACGTGCTCGGCGGTGTAGGGGGCGAGTTCCTTCTTGTATTGCTCGAAGTCGATCTTACTGAGCTTGCCCTTGTTGGCGTTTTTCGCAGCCTTCTGACGCGGATCTTCCGGGCGCAGGCCATAGCCAATGTCGGTCGGGGTCTTGGTGAAATTGACGTGCTTGTTGACGAAGTCCCAGTTCACCGCATCCTGCTGCACGATGTAGTTGGCGATGTAGTTGAGGATCGCCAGGTCGGTCTGCGGTTTGAAGATCACGCCATGGTCGGCCAGTTCGAAGCTGCGATGCTCGAAGGTGGAGAGCACGTGTACCTCGGTGCCCGGCTTGGTCAGACGGGTGTCTGTCAGGCGCGACCACAGGATGGGATGCATCTCCGCCATGTTGGAGCCCCACAATACGAAGGCGTCTGCGTGCTCGAGGTCGTCATAGCAGCCCATCGGCTCATCGGCGCCGAAGGCGCGGATGAAGGCGCCTACCGCGGAGGCCATGCAGTGACGCGCGTTCGGATCGATGTTGTTGGACCGGAAGCCGGCCTTGTAAAGCTTGGAGGCTGCATACCCTTCCCACACGGTCCATTGGCCTGAGCCAAACATGCCGACGCGCGAGGTTATCTGGTCGGCCGGCTTGCCCTTGTTTTCCTCCATGCTTTGCCTGATGGCGGCTTTCCATTTCTCTTTCATGATGTCGAAGGCCTCGTCCCAGGAGACCGGCTCGAAATCGCCTTCCTTGTCGAACTTGCCATTCTTCTTGCGCAGCAGCGGGGTGGTCAGGCGGTCCTGGCCGTACATGATCTTGGACAGAAAGTAGCCCTTGATGCAGTTGAGACCCTTGTTGACCGGTGCTTCAGGGTCACCCTGGGTGGCGACCACGCGGCCGTCTTTGGTGCCGACCAGGACAGAACAACCGGTGCCGCAGAAACGGCACGGGGCCTTGTCCCAGCGGATGTCCTTGTCCTCGCTGCCTACCGAAACGCCGGGGATGGTGATGCCGGCGGCCGCAGCGGTGGCGGCAACGGCATTGGTCTTGATGAAGTCGCGTCGGGTCTGTTTCATGATTGGATCTCCTCCGGCGGGGTTTCGTTTTCTAATTGGTGGTAGACGAGGGACGAAGAGGCGACGCCCTTGAGGGTGCTCAAGGCGGTAATGGTGTCGGCACAGCCCTTGTAGGCATCGCCCTCCACGGTCACCACCATGCGTCCGCCGTCATTGGCATGCAATTCAACGCCAGGCATTTCGCGCAGGCTTTTTTCGACCAGGGGTGAATGCTCCGGTCGGGTCATCAGCAATACCCCACACACGTGGTATTCGCTCATGCGGCCTCCTGTATCTGGATGATGTGAATGGGGCACACGGCGATACAGCTGCCACAGCCGTTACAAAGGTTCTGGTCGAGCGCTGGCAGGGAGATGCCGCCGACCTGCAGTTGAAAGCGGATGGCGCGTTCGTCGCACGCATCGCCGCAGGCACGGCAGGTGATCCCCCGGCTATCCAGGCAGGTATCGCCGATGGTGGCTTTCAGTTGCCAGGCTGGCTGGCCATTCTGCTGCAGGGCATCTTCCTGACAGGCAGTCACGCAATCCCCGCAGAAGTTGCAGCCGCGCCGTTGGAAATCGACCGTTGGGTAACCGCCGTCGCCTCGGACCAGGATGTTTTCTGCGCACGCCTCGATGCAGTCGTCGCAACGACGGCATAGGTCGATGAAAGATTCCACCATCCAGGGTAGGCGATTCCGCTGATGCTGCTGTCGGATATCACCCCGAAGGAAGGCTCTTTTGGCATGGTCGATGGAGGTCATCGCTTGCCGGGCTCTTGGGTGATTGAATGTCGGACGACCAAGGCTAGGTGTCGCGAGCTGGAAAAAACTTGATTGCGATCAAGAATGGCCTGGCGGTTATTGATGCTGGTCAAGCCGCCTGCATTATTGCCACAAACACTAGGGTTATTACGTAGGGGGCAACCCGGGTGGACTTGCCGGCTTGAGGCATTTTCTGTCCCCCGGTTGCCAAAGAGACCTGCCGGTTCGCGCTCAGGTTGCCCGGGCGCCTGTCTGAATCATGGTGTTGGATTTGCGACTACCGATCACTCGCCGTGGTTCGGTATTGGACGCGTGGCCGGATACGCTCGCGCGGCTTTGGGGCGCTTCACGCCTCGCAATCTTCCCGCCGGTGCACGGCGGGCCCGAGTGAAGCAGATCTTCAGGGACGTTGCTGGTTGATCAGCAACTGGATGGATTCACCGCCACTGCTGCTGGTTTCCACTTCGTCACTGTGCAAGTCGCCGGACTGCGGCGTTGCCAGGCCAGCCTTGGAAATACGAGCGCCCACCAGCACCCGCTCGAAGTTGGAGAGTTTCATCTGGGGCATCATTGCCATGCTGTCGGTCAGTGCCACCTGGATGGGCAGGTCCGCGACACGCATACGTGAGACAGCAAGCGGCATCGGAGGGCCGGCTGCCGCCTTGGCGTAGATAAAGACCGTGTCGTTGGGCGAAGTCAGGTCGAACAACTCGGCGTCCAGCGCCACTTCCACCTGAAGGCCATTGCCTTCGACCTCAGCGCCCGTTGCGACAGGTGCTTGCGGTGTTGGCATGACAGACATTTGCGGTGGCGCCATGATTTCCGGCAGGGGCTCAGGGATGTCGGCCTTCAGGCCGCTGCGCTGCTCAATTTCTGCGATCAGGCCCCGCAGCTCCTGTTGCATCGCCGGCTCGTCTTCCAGCAAGGGCATGGCGCGGCTCCAGTAGTCTATGGCCTTCTGGTCCTGCCCGCGTTGGACGGCGGCATTGCCTCCCAGCCAGAGTGCACTCACGGCTTCCGGCTCAATCTGCAATACCTTGTCCAGCAGTTGCACTGCCTTGTCCGGCACCTGTCCGCCATTGGCCATGGAGAGAGCGTCGGCCCAGGAGACCATGGCGGTGGGGTTGTCCGGCAGGAACTCGTTGAGGCGCTCAAATGCCTGCGCCGCTTCGGTGTAGCGCTCCATCCTCATGTAGGTGCGAGCGAGCAGAAACCAGCCTTCCGGATTGTTCGGCTCGGCTTCCAGGCGACGGGCCAGTTCGCCCACCAGTTCGCTGATTGGGGGCAATTGCTGCTCAGGTGGTTGAGCGACAGCGGGCTGCCCTGGACCCGAAATATGCAGGTACTGGGGCGAGCCGATGCGCTGGTAGCTGAAAAACACGATGATCGGGATGGCGACGGCCACGATGACCAGCGTCAGCCGGGCGGTGCCGCGGTTGTCAGTTTTTTCGATTTGCGAACTGGCGGTGCTCAGATCCTGCGCCAGGGCGATTTCCAAATCCTGCTTGGCCTGCGCGAACTCCTCGTCGGACATGTCGCCACGCTCTTTTTCCTTTTCGATCTCCGCGAGTCGTTCGCGCGCGATCCGGATATTGTCATCACGGGTGTCTTCCGCGACTTCTTTGCGACCACGTAACAGAGAAGGGGCAAGCAGCAGGATGGCGGCGATGACGATCGCCGCGCTGATCAGAAGAAAGGTATTCATGAGGATGTTTTATTGTTGTCCAGCAGCTTGGAGGCTTCTTTAAGCTGCTCCTGGCTGAGGGTGGCGGTTTCGTTATCGGCACGGCGTACGCGGATGGTGCGCAGCATCAGCCAGATCGCGATGAAGAAAAGAAGAAATGGCCCTACCCAAAGCAATGCCGTGGTGGCATTGAAGCGTGGCTTGTACAGCACGAAGTCGCCGTAGCGGTCTGCCATGAAGTCGGCCACCTCGCGCTTGTCCTTGCCGGATTTCACCAGTTCATAGGTCTTGCGGCGCATGTCCTGCGCGAGCTCTGCATTGGAGTCCGCAATGTTCTGATTCTGGCAGACGAGGCAGCGCAATTCGCCGATCAGGTCCTTGTAGATTTCTTCCTGTTCCGGGTCTTCAAACTTGTAAACCTCGATATTGGCGGCCATGGCACTGCTGCCCAGCATTAGGGCCAGCGCAAGGATAAAGCTTTTCATGACGCGGTTCCTGCAAAGTGCGGGATGAATTTTTCCTGCCAGACCTGCTCGTTCATGGCGCCTTTGTGCTTGACGCGAATAATGCCTTCGGCGTCGATCAGGAAGGTCTCCGGTGCCCCGTAGACGCCGTAGTCGATGACGGCGTTGCTGTCAGGGTCGAAAGGAATTCGCTCGAACGGGTTACCCAATCGAGTCAGCATGTTCTTGGCTTCCTGGGCCTCATCGCGCCAATTGATGCCGACGATGATTACCCCCCGGCGCTTGAGTTCCAGCAGAAAATCATGCTCGCGCCAACATTCCGGGCACCAGGTACCCCACACGTTGAGCAACCAGGTCTGGCCCTTGTAATTGCTCGGGCTGACCGTGTGTGCAGGTTCG
>Ga0180429_10004791_pt1 | contig 10783 bp, 5 predicted proteins | sample SS_ome_FD_132428 | JGI IMG/M metagenome (GOLD analysis project Ga0180429, IMG submission 132428) | Hypersaline lake sediment archaeal communities from the Salton Sea, California, USA - SS_1_S_1 metaG | ecosystem: Environmental > Aquatic > Non-marine Saline and Alkaline > Hypersaline > Sediment ... | reverse complement strand
TGGACCGCGCCGAACGGCTGGCGAAGAAAGCTGCTGTTGAAAATACACTATTCCCATCGGCTTGCGCCCAATAGCCAGTGAAATTGTTGCCCGTCGAGGGGCCGGTTGCGGCGGTCGCATCGGAGACGTGGACGACATCAACCTCTATGCCGATGCAGTTATTGGGTGCGTTGCCACTGGTCTGTGCGGCCACAAAGTTTGCGCCCCAAACCGACCAGGAGTCGTTGCCCGAACCCGTATTGCTCTGACCAATGGCAGAGACGCCAACCAGGTTCCGCTTGCTGGTTGTCGCGGATGCGGGCGCATCGGTCGAATAGGCGCGGAAGGCCCCACCGTTGGCCTCCCCTTCAAAGGTGTCATGCGCGATGGTCTCGACGGTGAGAGCCGGCGTCTTGTACGGGTTGCCCCAAGACGATTGACTTGCTGAATGCACTTTGTTGGTGTGCATTTCCACATAGGCCGCTGTTCGGGCGTAGAGCGCCGTGGTGTCCGGCGCCGTCAAAGTACCTCGCGTCACCTGGAGCGCGTTCTGCCAGGAATTGCCCTTGTTCGGGGCCGGATGCCCAAGCTGGCCAAGCGTCGGCTCGTAGTCACCCGAAAAGGTGAAACGGTTGCCCTTGCGGAGCGAGCCGGTAAAGGTCAGGCCCGTCAGGTCGGCCGTCGCGTCGGCCTCCAGCGCCATCGACGCCGGGAGCGTGATGCTGCCAGTGTAAGTGCCGGGACCGAAAAACACGGTGCGGCCGGTATCGACCGCCTGCTGCGCAGTGCCGTAGTCTTCGACAGACGCCCGGTCCCGCAACCGATCCTGCACTGACCGGGAAGTGGCGGAAGCCCCCTCCTGCAAGTGCGTAACCAAATCTGACGTAGTTACCCCAATAGATACCTCTTCGGACACCACAACCAAGACGTTATCGGTGCCGGAGGGCGGTGGAGTCGTGAAAACGATAGAACCGCCCGACACGGTATAGTTGCTGGGGTCTTGGTGGACGCCAAAAATATAAACGTCAATTGAAGAACCCGAGGTAGCCGCAGGGGATAGAGTGAACGTAGTCTGAACGTCGTCTCCCGATAAGTTTTGGGCCGTGCGGGAGATGGTGCCCGAGTCGAACACCCCCGCCTCCGGAGCGCCGGTCGCCGAGTTGAACCGGAGATACTTGCCTTTGAGACTACTCAGCGTGGGCAGAACGGGCGAAGGGAGGTTCGCATCCGACTCCAGATACTGGATCGCCCGGCCGATAGCGCCGACATTCTGCTGGCTAATAATGGTGCGCCGGTCAAGGCCGTCTTCTGTCGAGTTCGCCGGGAATGCGCCGCCCGGCGGGTAGTCGATCTCCTGCGTATTGGCGACCGCCCGGACGATGACGACGCTCACGCCGTTGCCGGGGGGTGTGACGAACGTCACATTGCCACCGCTGTTCATGCCCGCACCGCTGACTGTGTAGTGCGTCGTGAGGGTCTGGAGAACGCCGTTCAGGTAGACCTTAAGGTCGGTATCGACAAAAATCTTGTTGTTGTACGGGAACACGGTCGTGCTGCCGTTGCCGACGGCTTCCCACCGAGAGGTCGTAGAAGTGACGGTCATCGGGCAAACTCCGGCAGCATCTGGCCCGGCCGCCACCACGGCTTCCGGCCCTCGTCACGCATCCGGCGCTCCTGCCGCCGGAAGTACGCATGGGCGTCAGGGTCAACCAGTAAGCGTAACTGATCCAGGAGCATACGGTTTATTGCCACACCAATCAAGGGTAGGTTCTGGCCGGGGGTGAGAGACTGGAGAGCGCGAAGCGCGGGGGCCGCAGCGTTGGCGTCTTCGCCAACCGCCTGAGCACCGAGCGCGCTGATAGCAGAGCCGACGCCAATCACGGGCGTGGCCAAGGGGCCGAGCAAGCCAGAGCCGTGCAGGCGCCCCTGGAAGATATTCGCGACATAGTCGCCGGTCACACCGCCCATGCCGGACATGAGGAAGCCGGAGAACCAGAGGTCCGGGTCATCCCACTCGTAGGGTTCCTTACCGCTAACGATTTGACGGCCTTGGATAAGGGCGGCCCCCGCGACGGTGCCGACCGCGACCACGGTCGCAAGTTGCGCACCCGTCGTGAAGTTGCTCTGCCCCGAGTAGATACGCCTCAGCACCTGCGTCTGGAACGCCGCCATGGGGAACTGCCAGAACATCGTGAAGCTGCGCCACAGCAGCCCACGCAGCGTGCCTGGAGCATTATCGGGGCCGCCGCGGAGGAAAGCGCGGAGCGCGACGGACGGGGCCGGCGACGCCATGTACTTAATGTCGTTAATGACCGCCATGAGCGGGGCCGCGGCTTCATCGCCGAGGTCTTCCATGATCTTCGGGATATTGACCCCGAGGCCTTCGGGGAAGTCCATGGCGTATTTTGGGTCTTGCATTGTGCGTAACAGTGCATCGGTTACGCCGTAACCCTCCAGAGCTTGACGCAACATCGGCGGAGCGCTCGCAAGGCCGTCCTCGACGACATTACGCAAGCCAACCGCTGAAGCCACAGTGGCATCATTCCGCACGGCCTGAGTGATGGGGGTGGCAAAGTTGATGCGGAAGAACGCATCGTTGGCCCGGTGCGCCCACCGCGCACCCACAAATTCACCGTGGCCCCGTTGATTACCAATGAGCCCTTGCAGCATCGTCTCAGCGCCGCCGCCCGCCTTGAGCAAACGCTCCATGCGTTTAGATTTGGTCCGGTTGTAAAACGCGGCTAACTGGTTAAAAGTTCCGGGCAAGCCGCCCAGGGTAGATAACCCGTAAAAGTGCCGAGCTGATCCCGCAAGCACTATGTCATTGACAGAGGCTATACCAGAGAGGCCGAGGACGGCAGTTCGGACAAGAGTGGATATCAGTTCCTCACCCGCGGCCAGAATGTTTTTCTCCGGAACACCCGAGCGGCCGCTCACCAAATACCACTCTTTGTCTATCTGGTTTCGGGTCCGCAGTGAGGGCTGATCGCCGCCGGCAATGTCAAATGCCGCCTTCTTCATGTTGGCGATGGCCGCTTCGGGGTCCGGCCCCAGCGTATGGATAATGGCAAGATCGCGGGCCGACACGTTCATGTAGGTGGCTACCGTGTCCATCAGATTGCCGCCGTTGCCGAAGTCCTCTTGGTATTTCTTCCAGGCGTCGTAAGACTTCCAACGGAACAGGCGGCTCTGTTCGAACTTATCAGCGAAGGTCACGCGGCGGTCATCATTGAACGCCCGGAACACGTCCATACCATCGGTAACGATGCGGTTGTATGTCTTGCTGAGAACTTCGTCGAGGCGGGCCAATGTCTCGGCGTTCGATGTGAACGGCAACCCGGACTCAAACTCGATCACACGCGAGAAGTCTACGTCCTGCTTAATGCGAGCAATCCACTGTTCGCGGGTCACGCTCCGCACCAACGCGGGCTCGTGCCGTGCGGGAATGAACCCTTCAAGTTCGCCGATCTTAATGCCCTTGGCGTTCAGCCGCTCACGGACCTCATCGAACATAGCGCGGGTTGCCTGGGCAAGCGCCTTGGCCTCGGCGGAGACACTGGCCTTCGGATCGACGAGAGCGCGGCCCACATCATCGACGAGGGCGCGATCTTGCACCTGGTGGAACCAGGTCGGCGATAACTGCTGGATGGTGTCTGACATCCGCGAAATGAGCCGGGAGTGAAACAACTCCCGCATGTTCTCGAAGTTGCTGGCGAACAGCGCGCGGCCGGTCGGGTCGCGGGAGAGTACGTGCTCCAGGCGGAGCAACTGGTCCTTGGGCGTAGCGCCAGCAGCGACGAACTCCTGAATCCGGGCGGCTGCATTTACCTGCGCCAACCCCTGCGTGGCGCGTTTATGGCGCTTGGACTTGACCAACGTCACCATGCGGTCAGTGATCTTCTGGTGGTTCTCGTCCGGGTACGCGCGGCGGAAGCCGTCGTAGCTGCGCTCCAGATCGTCTAGCTCTTTCTCGTCGAGAACGCCGGTCAGCGCACCGCGGATGCAGGCAAAGTTCTCAGCCATTGTTCCGGCACCCCTCGATAGCGTCGAGCATCCGGGAGAGCTTGTCGAGGTCTACAACCGCGTCGCGGGCGAAGGCGTTCGCTGGGGCCACCTGCCCCTCGACATCCGCACGCTCTCTCAGCGACGCCTCAGCGGCGTCCGCCGCAGCGTCATCCGATTGGGCCTTGAGGGCCTGGACTTCATCCTCGCCGAGCCGGGCAGACAGCGCGTCCAACGGGGGAAGGTCGGCGTTTACGCCTTGCAAGTCTTCCATTGTCCGCGGCGGCGGAGTGCGCGGCGTATCGGGTGCCGGCGCAAGCCGGGGCATCCGGTTGAAGGCCTGACGAAGGTCGTCCAGCGACTGTCGGGTAATCTGCCCACGGGCGCCCGTGGATACTTCGCCAATGTCGATTGCGGCGCGGGCATCCTGGGGCGTCCGGCCGGTCTCTGCCAAGAGGTTGTCGAACTTCTCTTTCGTGCCCTTGGAGAATTTGAGGCCCGCCGTATCAGGCGCGGCTGGAGCCGTAGCCCGAGGGTCGGGAGCAGCCGCCTGCGCAGCACTCAAAGCTGCGGCTTCCTCTGGCGTAGCCGTCTCAGCAAAGGGGCGGGGCGTGTCGGGCGCAACCCGCGGCGCAAGCCTGATCTGATCCACATCCGCGGGGCGCAGCGAATCCAGCCGGAACGGCAACCCCGCCTCCAGCGAAGCGCCAAGGTCGGTGATGGCCCGCTCGACCTGCTCCAACTCAGCTTGATTGCGCACCTGAAACGGCAGGTAGTTGTTCCGCAACTGGATGGCGCGCTCGATGGCGACGACTTCCTCGTCGCGCAGGGCACGCCGGAACCGCGGATTGGTCTCGAACTCGCGGGTCACTACGTCAGCTACGACGCGGGCATCCCATCCCGCGCTATCTATGTCTAACCGAGTGCCTTCGGGTAAAGTCTCGAAGTTGCGGCGTGCCGCCTGGCCAAAGGTAGTCTTAGACGCCCGGAGAGCGTTTCGCCCCTCGACTACCCCACGAATGAGACCGCCTAGAGCGCCGCTCAAACCACCAACTACAGCGACGTTCAACGCCCCCTGCCAGAAGCTAGCTGGTAGTCCGAGTTCTTCCCGGTAAGTCTGAATGGACGCCTGCGCCGGAACTTCGAACCCCGCGCCAAACGCAGCCTCTCGCGCGGCCACCCGACCAACCGCCGCAAGCCCAACAGCCCCCACCCGTACGGGGGTGAACATAATTGTCATCAAGGCTTCGGGGGAAAGCGCTGCTGACGCAAGGTCAGCGCCGAGCCCCGCAACTGTACCCAACGTCCCAGCACGAGAACTCAGTTCCTGAGCCACCAGCTCCGCGTCGCGGCTTATATTCCGGGCGAGTTCTTCCGCCGCGGGCGGGAAGTCGTCCCGCCCGGCGTCTATATTTTCCTCAAGGTATTTGCGTCGGACGATGTCCGCCACTTCGGGACTATACAAATCAGGGACGTTGGCGGGCTGAAACGTCGGCGTGGAAACCATCTGAGACGCAAGCTCGTCCCGCGCGGCCTGCGCCGCTTCGGAGTAACTCTTACCCGTCCGCAGTTCATAGGCATCTGCGATGCGGTTCGCGGCCTCTCGGCCCGCGATGTTCCGGCCAGCGGAACCGCCGAATTGCCCAGCCGCAAACTGCGCGGAGAAGATCGCGCCGGGGTCTGCGTAGGGTACAGCAGGTGCCGCCTGGAGGGCGGACTGGCGGGCGTTCTGAAAGTCGCGGAAAGTAAGAGCCGTCATCGAGCCCTCTCCGCCTCACGCAAACGCCTCTGGGCCTCGAACCTCTCCTCCGACCCAACTGGGGGGGACTGTACCTCCTCACGCAGCAAGCGGATATTCTCTGGAAGCTCGCTGGGGGCCGCAACAGGCAGCGAAACAACTTTGTTCAGATTGATAGCAGCGCGGAAGTCAGCCGTCTTCGGACCCTCGGGGGTCTGCACCGTGTACCTAGCCGAAACCGGGCCACGCCCGGTGGGGCCATCAATGTGAGCAACATAGACGCCAGGAGCAATTTGGGTATGCAGAGTCGCGTCCGCAAAGTCTTCCAGAGACACCTGCTCGTCGCCTCGGCCCTCGTAAAACAAACCCTCAAACGTGGCATTCTCCGGCATAGGCTGCACCATCTCGGCCGTTATCGGCTCTACAACCCGCGAGAAATCTTCCAGCGTCTCCATTTGGGACAGACGATCCACCACGATTTCAGCGGTCGGGCGAGACGGAGTACTACGCAAATGCTCAGGGAGGAAGACCTGCCCAGAGTTAATGTTGACAACCCGCCCCTCCAGGATACGCTCGGCTTCCAACTTAGTGGCCTCGACCAGATCAGTTTCTGAAAGTGTGCCGGCGATGTTCTTCATAGACACCAGAGTCTGAGCGGCGCGGATGGTGTCGGTCAGCGCGCCCTCAAAGCCCTCAAACGCCGTACCAACATCCAGCTGGTCCTGCACTTCTGCGATCTTTGCCGTCGAATACCCCCTGAAGTCGCCCTTCGCGGCTTTTGCGTTGGCCTTAATCAGGTCTTCTGCGAGGTCCGGGCGACTGCCAGCAACGTCAATAGAAGTTCGCACGAGTGGAGTGACTTTAGCCCCCAACTGCCCGAGCACCGCGGAGCGGGCAGCCAAGCCTAGATTGCCCAAGAACTCTACAGCGGCTACGCCCTCGGCGTTTGTGCCCGTCGTCAAAGACCGCTCAACTTCGTCGTAGGCTTCGCGCGGGAGGGGCTGCACGTCTAACCCGTAAAGACTGACCGTGGCCGTGGACACGTCGCGAGCCTGCCGCTGGTAGTCCGGGTTGGTTAAATCCATAGGCTCCTTGGGGGCAATGGCGTTACCAGAGCCGACGGCAAGCACCGTGGCATCCTGTTCTCGCTGCTCTTGCGAGGACTCGACAATGTCGTCGATGACCTTCTTGCGCTCAATCATCTCCGGCGTAGCACCTTGCCGGAGCGCCGTATCCATTTGTCGCTGCAAAGACGCCTGTGCGTCTGGCGGCATATAGTAGAGCAATTCATTCTGCTGGCCGACGGTCACAAGGGCGTCAAGCCGGGCCTGGGCTGGTGCGCGCATAGAAGGCGGGAGGGAGTCGATCTGAGCCTGCGCGGCGTCAATCATGGCCGTACTGGGCGGAGCCACGCCGACGACGGTCTCTATACCCTTGAGAGCTTGCTGTACCTCACTGGCCTTCTGCGCAACGAACGCACGGGATTCGCGCTCCAGTTCGTTCTGGAGGCGAGCCTTATCGTTCGGGTCGAGCGCTTCGTTGGCCTCGTCAGTCGCTAACTCCTGCCGGGCCAAGCCCAACTGCCCCTTAGAAATCAGACCGCTGACGTAGCTTTTATAGGCTCCGCCCTGGTACTCGTCGCGCAGGCGAGCCAGCACGTCGGGGTTGGCCAGCCCCTCGGCAGCATCGAACGTCTCAGTCAGGAGATCGCGTGTCGCGTCCAACGCCTCGCGCGACGGGTTGCTCATCAAAGTGTTGAGGTGGACATCCGCATTGCTCTGGATGCCGCGCAGCGCCGCTGCAACCTTGGCGTTGTGCTGGTCGGTAATTGCGCTGACGCGCGTATTGGTCAGAAGGCCCGTAAAGCCTGTCTCGGCCCGAACGCGAGCGTCCTGCGAAGGCGTGTAGCCCTGGGCCTCGAACTCCTGGAGCACGGACGTGCCGATGCCCTGCACGGCCTCCGTGACGCGAGCGGAGTAATCAGAACTCTCCTGCTGCCCCTCAAACTGGAGAACAGTCTCCGCCGTGCGCGTGCGCACCGCCGAATCGAAGTCGGCCAGAAACCGACGGTCCTCCGCCATTTGCTGCTTCTCAGCGAGCGCGGAGAGGCCCCGCCCCACGTCCATTAAGCCCCGAGCAACCTCCTGCCCGATAGCCGGAACGCGAACGCCAGGATCACGAACCGAAGGCGCTTGAGCTACGTTGGCTGCGGTGGGGATACGAGCCACGATTACCTCCGGCCACTCAGTTTGCCCATGGCGTTGGGCTGACGCAGATCAGCGCGTCCGGCGCGCGTCGAGGCAGCGACGGGGGTAGAAGCCCCGCCAAACATACTCTGCCCGGTGTCACTGGTCAAAAAGGTACCTCCAGCGCTGAGTACGCTACCGGCAAGGTCCGAGGCCCCACTCGACCGGGTGAACCCGGCCTGCTGTTCCAACCGCGTCGCACGGATGTCGCCACCCTGGCGGATGCGCTCAGTCTCGAACACGATCTGGTCGATGGTATCGTCGTCCACAAGAAGGGGAGACCCGGAGAGAAGGTCCACACCCGTCGCGCCGCGTGTCGCGCGGGCCGTACCCAACAGGCGCCGTTGCCGCCGGCGGAACTCATCTGCGTCGATCTGGGCCTGGGCGCGCTCGAAGTCGGCCTGCTGCTCCATAGCCTTGGCCTGGGAGCGAGCCTGCATAAACGACGACACGCCGCTCGCGACGGTCGCGGCGGCGGAGATGCCTGCGCCGATGGCGGCGATAGTTGCGACTTCAAGGCCCATGGTGGTACCTCACGTACATCTGCGCCGCCGAGCCGTCCGCATTGTAGTATTGCAGCGGCGGCCCCTCGGGCACAAAACCCAGTAACGCCACCCACTTATGGCACAATTTGTCGTCAACATCTACCACCGTCTCAATCCGACGGATATTCTGCCGGTCAAGGTATTCCCGGAGGAACCGCACAAAGAAGATCGCGTTGGCGCGCCGGGACACCGAGGTCCAGGCCAGCGCCCGGTGGGGATAGATGGGGAGCAGCCCGCCGCAGCCGATAACGCCTTCGGCGTCTACCGCAGTGAACGCCGCGGAATGCTGCGCAAGCAGATGCCCGAACTGGTGTTGCTTTGCCCGACCATTCCGTTCTGAGGGCTCGAACTGCCACAGATGCTCCAGCTTGAACTCGATGAAATCAGGAGAAGTCATTCGTCATCATCTCCGGCGCGATGGCCAGACACGCGAAGGGGCCAGCCCCGATGCCCTCCATGAAAATGCGGGGGTCAGTCTCGTTCGTACTGGCGATAGCGGCCTCGTACTCACCCGTGAAAAGTGGCACCGCTGTGCTCATGGGATCACTGACAACGCGGAATTCTAAATTCTCCAGGGCCTCTTCCCGCCGGCCGTGCTTAAACGGCGTAGCGTCCATCAGTACGTAGCCCACCCGGTGGATCAGCTTGGGCTTGATAACCGCGGGCGCGCCGCCACCAGAAGAACCGTAGGGCAGCTTGAGCGACTTGAACTTCCACCGCGCCGGCAGGCCAGCCTGCACCTTGGTCGCTGCGTAATCGAGCGTGATCGACCCACTGGAAACGACGCATTGCGGGTGTTCAGCGCCGTCAACCCACACATCAAGCGTTTCGCCCTCTAAGTGGTCGAGGCCGGAGATTACCGTGGCCGCCGCACCGTCATAGGTCAAGCCGCTGTCCACGTAGAAAGCATCGCCTTGGTCAGCCAAAACCGCGGCTTCCCACGCTGCGTCCGTTGAATAGTCTTCCCGTTGGGGGCCGGTATACGTGCGCTCCAGCACCTCGACATACCGGCGAGTGACACCATTGATCGTGCGCTTGACGATCACCCACACTTCGTCCCGGTCGTTGCTTGGGAACACCTGGCCGACGGCGTCCTGGCCGGGGATAGAGGTCACACTCTCACAAACCGCGTGCCCGCTGCCGAACGACCCGCCGAACACCTGCCGGGACCAACCCTCCACCTGCTGGCCGGGTTCATAGACCAATGTTGCGATTTGTCCATCATTCCGCAGGCACCAAGCCAGAGCGTCCGGCTCCGACTGGTAGGCCATCTGTTTCAACCCGGAGGCGGTTATGTGATCCGCCAGGATGGTCGCATCCGTAGCGATATAACTATCGACCTGAAAATCGAATCGAAAATCCCGAAGTTTCCGGCCGGCCCGCTGCACGAACAGTACGCGGTTGTTGATCTTTAACGGATTGACGTTCGCCGCCCCCATCGCCGTGTTTTCGCGGACTTGCAAATCAGATGGGGTCAGAGCCGCGCCGGAAGACGACACGACAAACTCGCCGCCAACAGTGCCCAGGATCAGCCGGGATGTAGAAGCCATCCACCGGATACGATTCACTTGCTCGGAAGCAATTGTGTAACTAAGCGCGTTGTCGTCCACAACTGACCCATCAGGCTCTGAGGGTGTGAACCGCTGGAAGTCGGCCGTCACGGACCCGTCGAACCGCTGTGGAACATGACTGGCTCCCGCCAGGAACAACCGCTCCTCGAACAAGCCAACAACGGCGGGGTGCCCAGTCGTATTGCTGTAGACCCCCAACTGCCACGAAGTAGTGCCGGTCGCGGCCGAGGCGTTTGGCCCCTTAATCGTGGCGCTGACCACAGTCGTACTGGTCCGGGCGTAGATACGCAGCCAAGTCCAATTGCCCGCGGGGTCTTTCCACCGCACAGTGCGGCCAATGTCAGTCGTCTGCCAACCCCGGTCCCCGTTTATGCCGACTACAGAAGACGCGGTAATCGTCACATCGCCGGTTGTCCCGCTGAGGGTCAGGGTCGTAGCGGTGCCATTCTCTGTAAAGTAAGGACCATCTTGGTATTCGAACCGTTCCAGAGACCAATCAGTCGCGCCACGACGGGACAGTTTATAGGGCCAATAATCCTCGTGCGTCAGATAAAGAACGTCCGCAGACTGTGCGTAACGCAGTTCGAACAGGACGGCAGAAGATGCCGAAGTGTCGTAGGGGGTGGCGAGTTCAAAAGGCACGTCGTCCAGGAAAGCGACATTGTCGATCTCCATGCCCCGGGCCGTGCCGAACTGGAATCG
>Ga0180429_10004790_pt1 | contig 10784 bp, 8 predicted proteins | sample SS_ome_FD_132428 | JGI IMG/M metagenome (GOLD analysis project Ga0180429, IMG submission 132428) | Hypersaline lake sediment archaeal communities from the Salton Sea, California, USA - SS_1_S_1 metaG | ecosystem: Environmental > Aquatic > Non-marine Saline and Alkaline > Hypersaline > Sediment ... | reverse complement strand
GAAAGAGGGGCAGGAGACGGCGATCCTCGCGGGAGGCTGCTTCTGGGGCATGGAGGAGATCATCCGTGAGATTCCCGGCGTGATCTCGACGGAGGTCGGCTACATCGGCGGCTCGACCGACGCTCCCACCTACCGGCAGGTCTGCAGCGGCACCACCGGACACGCCGAGGCGGTGGAGATCGTCTTCGACCCCGCCGTGCTGCCCTATGACAGACTGCTCGACTTCTTTTTCAGGATGCACGACCCGACCACACCCAACCGGCAGCACAACGACATCGGCACGCAGTATCGCTCGGCAATCTTCACCACCAGCCCCGCGCAGCAACAAGCCGCCAAGCAGAAGATCGCCGAACTCGACAAGGCCCAGCGGTTTCGCCGGCCGATCGTGACGCAGGTTGTCGAGGCGGGGCCGTTCTACGCCGCCGAGGACTACCACCAGGACTACCTCGTGAAAAACCCCGGGGGCTACAACTGCCACGTCCTCCGCAGCTGGGACCAGATCGACCACTGAAAAGCGGTCCGCGGCAGGCGAAGCCCGGTTGCTGTAGGCCGGTTGCGCTGCAACCGGCTGGTGTAGGCCGGTTGCGCTGCAACCGGTTGCTATAGGCCGGTTGCGCTGCAACCGGCTGGTGTAGGCCGGTTGCGCTGCAACCGGCTGCCGGTGCGAGCCGCACCGGCCTACGTGAGCCGCACCGGCCTACTCTTGCCTACGCGAGCCGCACCGGCCTACGTGAGCCGCACCTACCTACGTGGCCAGGAAATTCGGTCGCATTCGCCAGCCGCCGGCATGAGGCCGCAGCACGCCGGCGAGCCGGCCTTCGGTATCGACCGCCGCCACCGCCTCCGCCTCGGAGTCGACTCCCGACACCGCCGTCGCCGGCAGCATGCCACACGTCGCCACCGCTTCGGCCGCCGCCGCGTCGACCACGACCCGCGGCAGGTGGGCCACCGCCGCCAACGGCGGCTCGATGGCCGCCGCGACCGTTTCGGGCGTCACCTCATCGAGCGGCAGGCTCGCCTCGCGCGAAAACGGCCCCACCGCCGTGCGGACCAAAGCCTCCATCACCGCCCGGGTGCCGCAGGCCACGGCCAGATCGCGGCCCAGCCCACGGATGTAGGTGCCGCTCGAGCAGGTCACGTCGAGCACCAGCCGCGGCCAGTCATACCGCACTAACTCCAGCCGGTGGATCGTGACCCGCTTCGGCTCGAGCGTCATCTCGCGGCCCCGACGGGCCAGTTCGTAGGCCCGCCTGCCAGCGACACGCACCGCCGAGAAATCGCAAGGCCGCTGGAGAATCTCACCGCGGAAGCCGCCCAGGGCCGCATCGATCTCAGCAAGTCCCGGCCGGCGGGGATCAGCCTCGAGTTCCACCGGCTGTTCGATGTCGTCCGACGGGCTCGATCGGCCAAGCAGGAAACTGCCGCGATACGACTTCGGCAGACCGTGGAGAAACTCGACCAGCTTCGTGGCCCGCCCCAGACAAACGACCACCACCCCCGAACTGATCGGGTCGAGCGTGCCGGCATGGCCGGCGGTGGCCGCCGCGGCCGCCCGTGACACGACATCGACCACGTGGCGGCTCGTGACGCCGGGCGGCTTGTCAATCGGGATCAATCCCACGGATCGGGAAGGCATAGTGTGTGGCCACCTCCGCAGGGCTCCGCCCGGCAAGCGCGAGGCGGTCCCGCAGGCGATCCGGGTCGTCGACCGCGGCCTCCACGAGCCGCCGAAATTTCAACGCCACGAGCCGCCCGGTCGCCTCGCGGTCGGCGGCGGCATGGCCCAGCGGATGCCGCACCAGCGCGCCACCGAGCCGTCCGAGCGAGGCGTGCTCGATGGTCACGCTCGTGGGGATGCCGTCGGGATACGCCGCATCATACTCCTCGCCGCCGTGCTCGATCTCGATCCGGTCGATCAGCCCGATCGTGCGCGGGTCGCCGATCGCCGCGTCGCAGTAGTCTGCCGGCAGGAGCATCAGCCCGGCCCAGTCAGGCGGCACGCCCGCCGCCGCGGCAGCTTCCGCCTTGAGCAGCGTGCGGGCCACGATGTAGGGCAGCGAGTGATCGGCCGACTGCCGCGTGGTCGGCCGTCGCTTGGCCGGGTCGGCGATGATCCCGAAGGCCGGCTGATAGATTCGCACCCGAATCCGCTCGATGCCCTCGACCGCCGCGGCAAGTGCGGGGTTGTCGGCGAGGCAGTCGACGATCGACTGGATCGCGGCGGCCGACTGGTGCTCGTAGAGGCCGAGCTTGAAGTGCATGCCGTGGATCGCGAAGGCATCGCCGCTGAGCCCAAGCTCGAGGTCGAAGGGACTCGTGCCGTCGGAGCAGGGTTCGTGGAGCCGGTAGATCGCCAGCGGATTGCGAAACACGTCGGCCGGCCCCACGAAGCCGTCGAGGGCACGGATGCCGGCCCGCACCGCCGCCTCCGCCGCAAACGCGGCACTGGCCCCCTTGCTGTCGGAGAGCTGCTCCCCCGCACGGATCGCGCGAAACGGCACATGGTGGGCCGCCACCAGCCCGATTGCCGACTCGATCACCGCCGCACTCCCCCCGAGGGCCGCCGTGAAGGCCGCCGCCGAAGCGATCGCCCCGTGATGGACATGGTCGATTCCATACCGTCTGAGCGCAAAGACCTCAGCGAGCCGGCCTCGGATCTCATCGACAAGCAGCATCACGCGAAGCGTGGCCGCCCCGTCGAGCCCCGCAAGCCGTGCCGCGGCGAGGGCCACGGGATAGAAGTCGTTGTGGCCGAACTCCCCGGCCACCCGGCCCCGCAGGGGGTCGTAGCCGAAGTTGGTCCCGTTGGCATCCCACTCGCGGACCGCCGAGGCGTTGGCGACCACCGCGGCGGCCACGTCGAGCGGCCGCGTTGACCCGAAGCAGATCCCCCCGGCCGAGCCGGCTGCCGGTCGGCTGGCCAGCGCCTCCCGCCTGAGCACGGTGGGGGCCCGGGCGGCTGCCGCGATCGCCGAGACCCCGCAGCCGATGCTGTCGATGTGAAACTGCTCGAGCCGCTCGAGCGTGGCCGGCGAGGGATCGGCCTGCCCGCGGAAAAAGTCGATCGCATACTCCGCCAGGCCGCGGGCCTGGTTGCCGCCCCGGCCGAGCAGCCGGGTGGTGCCCTCGGGGCGGTCGAGATCGCGGGCATCGGCGGCGGCGGCGGGCATGCGACGCATTTTTCTCCGCGGCATGCCACAATGCGAGAGGCCACGCTCTCATTCGCGTGGCAGCCGCAGCCCGACCACCCCGGCCCCGATACCCGCAGCCAGGCCCAGCGAGCGATGAAGCCGACACGGCTCGGACCCTACACGATCGAAGGTCGGCTCGGCCGGGGCGGCATGGGTGCGGTCTACGAGGCGGTCGACACCACCACCGGAGAGGCGGTGGCGATCAAGGTGCTCGCCGCCCACCTCTCCGACGAGGCCGGGATCCGTCGGCGGTTTCTCGCTGAGATCGACTCGCTGAAGAGCCTGAAAAATCCGGGGATCGTCCAGCTGCTCGCCTTCGGTGAACAGGACGGCCAGCCCTATTTTGCGATGGAACTGGTGCGGGGCTCGAGCCTCGAGCAGGTGATACGCGGCGGACGACGATTCGACTGGAAGGAGTGTGTCGATCTCGCGATCGCCGTCACCCGGGCCCTCAAGACGGCGCACGATCACGGCATCATCCACCGCGACATCAAGCCGGCCAATCTGCTGATTGCCGAGGATGGCACGGTCAAGCTCGCCGACTTCGGCATTGCCAAGCTCTTCGGCGGCACGGCCCACACCGCCGAGGGCAGCTTCGTGGGCACCGCTGAATACATGCCGCCCGAGCAGGCCCGCGGCTCCGTCGTCGACCACCGCGCCGACATCTACGCCCTCGGCATGGTGATGTATGCCATGCTCGCCGGCCGCCCGGCCTTTCGCGGCAAGAGCATGGCCGAGATCATCGAGAAGCATCGCAGCGTGCCGCCGCCGCGGATCGGGTCGATCGTGCCGGAGGTGCCGCCGAATCTCGAGGAACTCGTCGACCGCATGCTCGCCAAGGAACCGGGTGAGCGACCGGCCAACGCCCTGCAGCTCGGCCGCCTGCTTGCCGCGATCCGCGAAAGCGAGTCGGCCGCCGACGATGGCGGGGCACGCGGCAAGGCCTCCTCGGTGGCCGCAACGCTGCCCGGCAGTGATATGCCGACCTCCGCCGGTGAGCCGGGAGTCGATCCGGCCCGCACCTCAGCCACCGGCACCTCCCCCACCACGCCACCGCCGCGGGAGACCGAGGACACCCGTGGCGGTGCGTCCCGCGAACCACCGCAGGTCGATCTGCTCGCGGCCACGCGGGTCTTGCCGGCCGACGGCGACAGCGATGCCGAGAGCCCGACGAGCCCCGACGCCCCGCCATCGGCAGGCCAGTCGGCGAGTGAGGCGGCAACCGAGGCCTCGCTGCCGGCCGCCAGGCCGGCGACGCAGTCGGGCACCCGCAGGCCGGCCCAGGCGACCCACCCGCAGACCGGCGGCGGCGGCTCGGCCGTCCGCGCCGGCGCCCCGCGGGCCAACCGCTTCACGACGATGGAAGACCTCGAGCGTGCCGAGGCCCACCAGGCCCGGCGGGTCGCCTACCGCCGTCAGATCGCGAGCCTGCTTGCCGCCGCGGCGATGCTGGCCGCCCTGGCGGCGGGCGGCTGGTACCTCCTGCAGCCGGCCGACGCCGACACCCTCTTCGACCGCATCATGGCCGTGGCCGACCGCGACGGCGATCTGCGTGATGTCGACCGCCCGATCCGTGAGTTTCTCGAGCGGTTTCCCGACGATCCGCGGTCCGCAGCGGTGCACGGTCTCGCGGCGAGCCTCGAGGTCGATGCTCTCGAGCGCAAGGTCCGCCGTTCACCCCGCCGCCGCGGTGACTCGATCGACGCGATCGAACGCGACTACCGCGCGGCGATGGCCCTCGAGGCGACCAGCGCCGCGGCCTGCGAGGAGGCGTTGCGGGCCGTGATGGTGCTGCACGGCCTCGAGGGAGATCCCGACCCCGAGGCAGCCGAATGGCTCGCCGGCGAGGATGCCTCGCTCGATGAGCGACAGCGGGCGGGAGTCGTCCGCGAACGCTGGCGGCTGCTGCTCGCCCGCCAGCTCGGCCAGGTCGCCGAGGCCGCGACCAGGGAGCGGGCCGACGACGCCAGCCGTCTGGCCACCCTGCTTGCCGAGGCCCGCTCGCTGAAGGCGGCCGCAGCCGCGGGTGGTTCTGCCGGGGAGGCGGCCGCCAGCCGGCGGCGTGCCATCCTCGAATCGATCACACGGCTCTACGATAGAAGGCCGCACGCCGCGCAGGCCGTGGCCGAGGCACGGGCGATGCTCGCAGCAGATGCCGACGGCTCGGCAGCCGCCGACGCCCTCATGCAGACCGACGAACCCCCGGGAGTGACCGAGGCCCCGTGACCGCGCCCCACGACACCCGCCCGCATCCCTCCGAGTGCACCGCAAACCGCCGCAGCCGCAGCCACGAGGCCTTCGCCCGGGCCCGCCGGCTGATTCCCGGGGGCGTCAACTCCCCGGCAAGGGCGTTTGGCGCCGTCGGCGGCGAGCCGCTCTTCTTCGCAGCCGCCGAGGGTCAGACCCTGACCGACATCGACGGCAACCGCTACCTCGACTACATCGGCTCCTGGGGGCCGATGATCCTCGGCCACCGCCATCCCCGCGTGGTCGCCGCGATCGAGCGGGCCCTGACCACCGGCACCAGCTACGGCGCTCCCACCGAGGCCGAGAGCCGGCTTGCCGAGCTGATCGTGGAGGCGGTTCCCTCGATCGAGAAGGTCCGCATGGTCTCCAGCGGCACCGAGGCGGCGATGTCGGCGGTGCGGCTGGCGAGGGGCTTCACCGGCCGCGAGCGGATCGTGAAGTTTGCCGGCAACTATCACGGTCATGCCGACAGCCTGCTCGTCTCGGCGGGCTCCGCGGCGGCCACCCTCGGGGTGCCCGACTCACCCGGCGTGACCGCCGGCACCGCCAAGGACACGCTCGTCCTGGAATACAACGACCCGGCCGCGCTGGAGGAGGTCTTTGCCCGCGAGGGCGGGGCGATCGCCGCGGTGCTCATGGAGCCGGTGGTGGGCAACATGGGGCTCGTCCCGCCGCAGCCGGAGTTTCTCGCCGCGGCGAGGCGGCTCACGCTCGAGCATGGGGCGGTGCTCGTCTTCGACGAGGTGATGACCGGCTTCCGGCTGGCCCTCGGCGGTGCCCAGGAACTGCTCGGTGTCACGCCGGACATCACCACGCTGGGCAAGATCGTCGGCGGCGGGCTGCCGCTGGGGGCCTACGGCGGACGGGCGGAGATCATGGACCACGTGCTGCCCGCGGGCAAGGTTTTCCAGGCCGGCACCCTCTCGGGAAACCCGCTGGCTGTCGCTGCAGGCACCGCCACGCTCGAGCAGCTCCGTGACGAGCCGCCCTATGCCACGCTCGAGTCGCTCGGCAGCCGGCTGGAGGCGGGCCTCCGCGAGGCCGCACGGCAGCACGGGATTCCCGCCTGGGTCGCCCGCCGCGGGAGCATGCTCACGATCTTCTTCCAACGGGGAAGCGAGCCGGTGCCGGTGACCGGCTGGCAGACCGCTTCGGCGAGCGACACCGACCGCTACGCCACCTTCTTCTGGGGCATGATCGACCGCGGCTGCTACTTTCCCTGCAGCCAGTTCGAGGCGCTCTTCTTTTCCGCCGCCCACACCGAGGCGGACATCGAGGCCACGCTTGCGGCCGCCGACGAGGTGCTCGCCGGAATGGCCGGCTGACGCGCTGGTTGCCAGCCGCCGATCACACCAGGTGAAAATCGACCACCAGCGGCAGGTGGTCGCTCGCCTCGCGGGCCAGGCTCGTGCGGACGATCCTGGCATGACGGACCTCCACGCCGCCGCGAGTGAAGGCCTTGTCGAGGCTGCCCATCGCCATCCAGGCCGGAAAGGAACGGAAGCGGGAGGCGGGGGCCGTCACCTGTTCGAAGCCCGCGGGCGAGAGCAGCGACCTGGCAAGACTGTTTCGCCAGTCGTTGAAGTCGCCCACCAGCATGGTCGGCAGGGCCGCGGCCGAGCGAAAGAGCAGATGGCCGAGCAGACGCTCGACTTGCCACTGCCGCTCCGCCTGGGCGAGGCCCAGGTGGGTGTTCACCAGATGGAGCACGCCCTCAGGCGTGCTGGTGATCACCAGCTGGGCCCCGCGGGGCTTGCGGACACCCTGCCGCAGCGAGACGCGATGACGGCTCTGGAGTGGGAAGCGGGAAAGCACGAGGTTGCCGTAGCCGCCCCCGCCCACCGCGACGTTGGGCTGGAAGGCAAACTGGGCATGGAAATAGCGGGCCAGCAGCCGCGGCTGGTCGTCGAAGCGGCTGCGGCGAACACGGCGATCGACCTCCTGCAGACAGATCAGGTCGGGGTTCTCCGCCTCGATGCAGTCGATGACCCGCGAGAGGGAATACCGCCGATCGCGGCCGCCGATGCCCTTGTGGATGTTCCAGCTGAAAAGTCGCATGCTCAAAGAGCCGGGGTGCGGGCCGCCGCCGGGAGCCGTTCGCGGATGGTAACGTATCGCGGTCGGGAGAGGCTCACCGCCGAACGCTTCGGAATCGAAAAGACCGGCAACGCCACCATCATCCACCATCATCGACCATGATATGGATCAGCTGATCGCGACGCTCTGGCAGTGGTGGCTCGTGCTCTGGCCGCACCTGCTCGGCTGGAGTGTGCTGGCGGTGACCCTCGTCGCCTCCTCCCATGCGATCCTCACCAAGCGAGACACCCGCTCGGCGATCGGCTGGGTGGGTCTGATCTGGCTCTCGCCGATCTTCGGGGCGATCGCCTACTCGATCCTGGGAGTCAATCGGATTCGCTCACGGGCCAGCCAGCTCAAGGCCGGGGCTGTCCGGATCACCCGCGAACTGCATGGCGTGGCGGCAAGCGAGCCGCGGCTGACTGAAGCGATCGGCCCCCCGCACGGCCCACTGCGGAGCCTGGAGAAGCTCGTGGGCGAGGTGACTGGCCGGCCCCTGACTGACGGCAACCGAATCGTGGCCCTGGCCGGCGGCGACGAGGCCTATCCCGCGATGCTCGAGGCGATCGCCTCGGCAAGCCGCAGCATCGCGGTGGGCAGCTACATTTTCGACAACGACCCGACAGGCAGAATCTTCGCCGACGCACTTGGCGAGGCGGTGGCCCGGGGGATCGAGGTTCGCGTGCTCATCGACGGCATCGGCTCGAGCTACACCTTCCCGTCGATCGTGGGCCGCCTGCGGCGGCGGGGCGTGCCGGTGGCCCGGTTTTTGCCGACGGGCGTCCCCGTCTACTTCTCCTATGCCAACCTGAGAAACCATCGCAAGATCATGGTCGTCGACGGGAGGGTCGGATTTACCGGCGGACTCAACATCCGCAACGGCTGCTGGCTTTCGCGGAAGCCGCGGCACCCGGTCCACGACATGCACTTCCGGCTCGAGGGGCCGGTGGTGGCCCAGCTGCTGGAAATCTTTCTCGAAGACTGGGCCTTCGCCACCGGCGAGGCCCCGAGCGGACCGGCCTGGGACGCGGAGAGCACCCCGGCGGCCGATCCGCCGCAGGCGATGCTCGCCCGGGGCATCCGCTTCGGCCCCGACGACCCCGACATCGGACGGATCAAGCTCGTGCTCGTGGGGGCGCTTGCCGCGGCCCAGGAGAGCGTGCGGGTGATGACGCCCTACTTCCTGCCCGACGACGCGGTCTGCCAGGCCCTCGACGTGGCCGCGATGCGGGGCGTTCGCGTCGACATCGTGCTTCCGTCGCAGAACAATCTGGCGATGGTCGGCTGGGCCTCCACGGCCATGCTCTGGCAGGTGCTCGGCCGCGGCTGCCACGTCTGGCTGTCACCGCCGCCGTTCGACCACACCAAGCTGATGGTGGTCGATCGAAGCTGGGCCATGATCGGCAGCGGCAACTGGGACGAGCGGAGCATGCGGCTGAACTTCGAGTTCAACGTGGAGGTCTACCACCGCGGCTTCGCCGCCAGCCTCGACGACTTCGTCGCCGACCGCATCGCCGCCTCGCGGGAGACCACGCTTGCCGAGGTCGACGGCCGCAGCCTGCCGGTCAGGCTCCGCGATGGCGTGGCGCGGCTCTTCTCGCCCTACCTCTGAGGTGAGCGGCCAGCGGCGGCTTGAGCGGACCGGCCGTCGGGCGTAGATTCGGTGCTTTGACGGGAGTGTCCGCCGCATGCAATTCGACAGATCGGCCGCCGCTTCAGCCCTGATCGGAATCGGACGGGAGTTTCACCGCCGCGGCTGGTCGCTGGGCACCAGCAGCAACTACAGCGTGGTCGCTTCACGTGATCCGCTGGAACTGCTCGTAACCGCCAGCGGCAAGGACAAGTCGGCCCTCGGCGAGGAGGATTTCCTGCGGGTCGACGCCAACGGCGGCCTGCTCGCCGGTGAAGGCCCCGGCAAGGCGAGCGCCGAGACCATGCTGCACTGCATGATCGCGAGCGTGCTGCCCTGGGTGGGCGGCATCCTCCACACCCATTCGGTGTGGGGCACAGTCCTCTCGCGGGTCGACCTGCCCCGTGGCAGCCTCCGGATCGAGGGCTACGAGATGCTCAAGGGGCTCTCGGGCATCGAGACCCACGAGACGGCCGAGGAAGTGCCGATCTTCGCCAACAGCCAACGGATCGACGCTCTGGCCGATCAGATCCGGCTGCGGTTTCTTTCCCCGGAGTGGGGCGAGGGGTCGCGGCCGCCGTTCCACGGCTTTCTGCTTGCCGGCCACGGCCTCTACACCTGGGGACGCGACCTTGCCGAGGCACGCCGGCAGATCGAGATCTTCGAATTCCTCTTCGAGGTTGTCGCCCGCAGCCGCAGCTGGTCGGCCCAAAGCCTGCCGCTGCCCGGCGGGCAGCCGCGGCAGCAGTGGGCCGGCGGCGGGCCCGGCGGATATCATGACGTTCAGCAGCAGCAGTGATCTGGACATTCAGGCCAGTTTTCTGCGAGAAAAATCGCATTTCGGGAGGCGACAGCGATGGCAATTGTGACCGTACCGGCCGAGGCCCGCCGCATCACCGCGGCCGACGAGATCCGCGACTTCCTCGCCTCGCGGGGGCTCGAGTTCGAGCAGTGGCCCCTCGCAGACCGCGTCGATCCTGCCGCCGATGCCGAGCGGATTCTCGAGGCCTACGCCCCCGAGATCGACGAACTCAAGGCCCGCGGCGGCTTCGTGACCGCCGACGTGATCGACGTGCGTCCCGAGACTCCGGGGCTCGACGGGATGCTCGAGAAGTTCAACAAGGAACATACCCACACCGAGGACGAGGTCCGCTTCACGCTGCAGGGCCGAGGGGTCTTCCACATCAACCCGGTGGAGCATCCCGTGTTTGCCATCGAGGTGCATGCCGGCGACCTGATCAGCGTGCCCGCGGGCACGAGGCACTGGTTCGATCTCTGCGGTGACCGTCGGATCAGGGCGATCCGGCTCTTCCAAGAGACCAGTGGCTGGACCCCCCACTACGTCGCCGACGCGGTCCATGCCGGCTACGAGCCGCTCTGCCTGGGCCCGGCCTGGGTGGAGCCGCAGCGATGAGCCTCGGCCAAGGCGGCGTGGCTGGCGAGGGGGCAAACCGGCAGTGGTAGTCTTTGACGGTGAGGGAATCCTGCTCGATGTGGAGGGCACGACCTCCTCGATCGCCTTTGTCCACGAAACCCTCTTCGGCTTCGCCCGGGACCACATGCCCGAGTTTCTCGCCCGCCACGGCGAGGAGCCCCGCGTGGCCGAACTCGTCGCATGTATCGTCGCCGAGGCGGACCGG
>Ga0180429_10004788_pt1 | contig 10785 bp, 14 predicted proteins | sample SS_ome_FD_132428 | JGI IMG/M metagenome (GOLD analysis project Ga0180429, IMG submission 132428) | Hypersaline lake sediment archaeal communities from the Salton Sea, California, USA - SS_1_S_1 metaG | ecosystem: Environmental > Aquatic > Non-marine Saline and Alkaline > Hypersaline > Sediment ... | reverse complement strand
GGCGCCGCAAGCGGCAACGCCGAAGGCGAGCCCGGATGGTCTATCGCTCACAGACGTGCGCGGCCTCATCGACATTCTCACCAAGGTCGAGATCGCACTGCCGGATTGTTCTGAGGCGTCGGCTTTGCTTCGACGTTTGAGAGAGGTAGAGGTCAACGGTATCAAAGGGTCGAGGGCGCGGGACGTAGCAGGTGCAGGGCCGGAGGCTTCTTCTGACGCAGGGGCGTAAGGAGGTTTAGCATGAGGATGCCAGGCGTCTTCTTGGCCGATCAGGTGAAGACGTGCCCAGACGATGACGAGGTCGCGCCGGGGGTGTGGATGCTCGCTCGCCCTACGAGGTATGATCCGCCCTGGTTCCGGCGGATGGGGTGGCGCTTCAAGTGGACGTGGGCGGTCTTTCGAGGAAAGGCCGATGTTCTGCAATGGGCAAGAGACCTTCCCGACGACGAATTGGCAGAAGTGGTAGCGGCTATGCGGGGCACTGAGTAGCTTGTGTTGCACGAGTGCGACTCAGTAGTGTCTTGTGTTGCACGTTTGCCGATTCGTGCTACAGAATAGAAACGCCCCGGATGCGGGGGCACATCCAGGGCGTCGGCCTCCGGGATACTCTCCCAGAGCGCACATTGTCATTCTACGCAGGAGCGCCTCTCTCGTCAACCGTTTTGCGCCTTGACCTGGCGGTTCGCACGGCTATACTAACTGTGCATGAGTTGCTGTCGGTAACAAGGTCTGGTAAGGAGAATCTGTGATGGCCAATGAGGACATCTGCGTTCGTGCAGTTCCCGTTGAGAACGGCAAAGAGGTTGAGGGCTTGACGGAGGCTCTCCATCGTGCGGCTCAGGAGGGATATGTGGTGACCTCCATTACGCTGGGGACCAGGCGTAGGCTTCTCTTCCTAAAGCAGGCTTACGCACTACTCGTGCTTCAGCATGTGGGGCCGGGTAGCCCTCTGGGCCTCTTCCTCCGAGACAGCGTTCTGAAAGCAGTTCCTGACGAGGCGTTGGGCAAGGAGGTGAGCGCACGGATGCACGCTGCGGTCAAGGCTGCTGGAGGGGAGAAGGATGACTGAAGGGGCCGAAAAACGGCCTAAGTCGTTTCTCCGCGTGGCTGACGACGAAACGGTAGTTGAGGTGGGCGTCACACCGGAGGTGCTGCGGGAGCTCGCGGATGAGATGGAGCGATTCGGCGTAACAGGGTTTAAGGTAGACGCCATGACCGTGGAGAGAGGAACAGTAGTGTCGCTCAAGGACAAGAACATGGACGTGGAGGAGCGTCACTTGGTAGTCAGCCTTAGCGCTGTCCATGACGTAACGTTCGACAGGCGCGACTCAGCGCAGCATGGGTTTGTCGGGGCGGTTGCGAGGCGGTATAGAGAGGCGAAGAAGAGGTCTAAAAGGAGGTAAGATTGGAGGTAGTAGCAACATTGGCAGCGAAGGACACCAAGTCGAGGGCGCCTTGGACCATGACGCTGAAGGAGTTCAATGACCGTCCAAAGGGCATCATTCCCGATCACATGCACGCTGTTCCCGACCCGAAGCCCGACCGAGCTTTCGTAGCTCTGGAGAGGCGGGCGAGAAACGCTGCCGACGCCTTGACCAAGGCCAAGCTGGATTGGCTGATGCACCCAGCTCACTGGCCCGACGTTTCTTCGATGCGTAAGGATCAACAGCGATTGTGGCGCCAATGGCACGACGCGCAACGCGCAGTTGACGAAGCGTACGACGATCACGTGAGAGCGTTCAACCGGCAGTGGCACCGAAACGCCGTGGAGTACGCTCTTCAGCACGGTCACGAAGTGCCGTCCAAGGTTTTGGCCGAATATCCTGGACTTACTGTGACGAAAAGGCACCAGCGTAGGACGCCGTGGACAAGGGGTGCCCGTAAGCCGAAGGCAACATAAGGGGCAGAGGCAACTGGAGCGCTTTTATATCGGGAGCCACTGGTTGAGTCCAACTCTGTCCCTCCGTTTTTCAATAAGTTTATTGAAATGCGCCGCCGTGGCGTTGTAGTATCAGGTAGAGGCAACAATGGCTCACGCGGCTAAGAGGAAGAAAAGAACCGGGAATACGCCCAAGCAAATTGCCATTGCGGAGCGTCGTCTGCAAGTAGTTCAGCTTCTCTCCAGAGGTCTATCTCATGCAGAAATAGCAGCTACGCTTGGCGTGGCTCGGAGCACTATCGTCACCGACGTATCAGCAATCAAGGAAGTCTGGGGGCGCACTGTTGCCGATTCCGATCCCAACTCAGAGGCTGGCGGGGTGTTGTCGTCCTTTGATATGCTTGCTTCCGAGGCGTTGATTCACTTCGACATGGCGAGCAAGGACTCGGTCAAAGTCAGCTACTTGAACAGCGCTATCAAGGCTCTTGGATTGAAAGCTAGGTTCATGATCGACACCGGTTTGGTTCCGCGTGCTCCTACTACTATCAATGGCGAGCTGAAGTTGTCTACGGGTCAGGACGTGTCCAGGATGTCGCTGACGGAGCTGCGGGCGCTTGAGAGCGATTTGCGCGGAAAGTTGCGAGATGTTAAGGTCAAGGTGCTGCCTGACGGATCGGAGAAGGACAATGGGTCAAAGCGACTCACTCAGGAAGGGCATTGATTGGGTGCGCAAGGCGCTGCCTGCTAACGTCAGTACTTTTCTACCGCGCAGGGTACTGGGCACTACGGGAGTCTCGGTGACACTGCTTGGTCTGGGTGGCCAAGGATACCTTCAGTATGGTCAAAACGACGGGAAGGCAATAGCTCTCGTCAAAGCGGCTCTCCGTTACGGCATCAACTACGTTGACACTGCGCCGGCGTATGGGCCTTCACAACGGCGTATAGGTTGGGCGACCCGTGATCTTCCCGACGGCGAGTTCTTCTTGGCTACTAAGACTCACGACCGTAGCTACGACGGTTCACGGAGGCTGTTGGAAGAATCGATGCAGCACTTGGGGCGCAAGGTCGATCTCTGGCAGCTGCACAACCTCAAATGGCCCGACGCTGATTTCGCAAAGCTCGAAAGAGGGGTCGTCAAAGCTCTCCGAAAGGCCAAAGAGGAGGGGATGGTCAGGTTCATTGGCGTCACCTGCCACTCTGATCCGATCCTTCTGCGAGCCTTCCTGCGCTACTTCCCCGACTTCGACGCGAGCCTCTTCGCTCTCAATATGGCCGATGTTCATGGGCCTTCTTTCAAGAGCATAGTACTGCCGCTCACAAAAGATCAGGGCATCGGAGCTGTAGCGATGAAGGTGATGGGCCGGGGAGCGTTGGTAGACAAGTTGGTGCCATATGTTGAGGCCATAGCTCGGATGGCGTTGGCTTACCCCCTTTCATGCGGAGTGGATTGTGCAATCGTAGGCTTCGACGACACCGATCAGCTCAAAGAGTTGGTTGACAGCGCATCGGGATTTACCGATTTGACCCTGGAGGAGATGGAACGGTTGGAGGTAGTAAGCAGCTATGCCAGACAGGAGGGCAATTGGTTCAAAGTCTGCTTCGAGGGGACGAGCGTTTCAGAGAAGTTCAAGGACGTAGAGCCGATGCCGTAGGCCGCACTTGACCTTTGTCTATTGGCTGCTATACTAACAAGTAGATGGTGAAGGTAAGCACGATTCTGCGCGGCGTCAGGGCTGGTGAAGTGTGGCTTGTGGTGTCAGGTAGAAAGGCTCTGCCGTTTGCCACAGAGTTCGCGGCGAAGCTGTATTGTAAGAGGCAGAAAGACTCAGAGACGTGTAAGGTTGTTCGAAGCAGGCTCTCGGCGGAGTCAGAGGCGCTTCGCGCTGCTGCTGCTGAGATGGCTGTTCGCGGCGTTGCGCCGTTCGGCAAAGGCGCTTGCAGTACGAAAGCTATCAGGGCCAAGTTGCTCTCGAACGGCACTAAAGACTTGTGGGAGGAAGAAGATGAGTGATATCGAGGCTGTCGAGTGCACACGTGTGCACCGAAAAACCGCATTTCTCTGTGCAGCAGTTTTTCTGTTGCCTTGCTTAGTCGCCAATGCTACAGTTGATGGCATGAACGCGCCGGGTTTCACGCGGGACTGGGTAGCTGTTGCTCTGAGCAAAGGGCGACCGGGGAACCCGTATCGAGACAAGCAAGGTCGCTTCTGCTCGCGAGAGAACGCCTACATACACATTGGCTATGACGACGGGTCCATTCGGCGCGTGTCTGAGGGAGAGATCACCGACGAGCCGGTGTCTAGGGATGTACTCGAGGGCATTGCTGAGAGAGAATCAGGTGAGACTGCCGACATAGCCCGTCGCATGTTAGAAGAGGGGAAGCCATCTGAGGCAAGAGAAGAAGAAGCGTTTCCAAGCGACATAGCGGGCTTGCTGGATATCATGCGGCAAGCTCGTGATAAAGGGAACGTTGATCGCGGCGACAAGGCGGAGAGGCAGGCGTCGCTGCGTCGCACGGACAAAATAGGGAGCAAGTTCAGCATCTTCGGCAACGTGAGCGAAACGCTCAAACTGACACTGGGTATGGCGGACCGTAGGCTTGATATTGAAGAACCATTCCAGGCTTACAGAGCATTATTGTATGTCTTGGGTCCGCAGTTTTGTGGCCGCGCTGTCGATCAGTTTCGGGGCTACGAACGTAGGATCGGCATCAAGGTGGCGAAGGGGGAGCTGAAAGGTATGGATACCGTTAGCAGTACGATGAACGCTCTAGTGAACTCCGCGCTTGTCGATCTTCCTAGATCGTGGAAGATTTTGAGCGCTGCCGCTGCGTACGAAGACAGTGCTAACACGAATGGCGCAGACGGCGCTGCGTTTGAGGTAGCCGCTAACCTTTTCGACGGCTGCGCCGCCCCCAAGGACCTCGTGACTGCCGAGATGCTTGCTCGATCTGCTGTTGGTAATGCCCATTTCACAGACCCTGCGGAGCAGCCTGCGACTGTAGGGGCCGTTATAGCCGTTGCTGCCAGCTATACGTTGCCCAAAGCGGACATACGCTACAACGAGGAGCGCATCGCCGCAATGCCGTCAGCTTATGGGAAGGCGTACGAGGCTTTGGTAGACGTTTTCAAGAAGCTGTCCAGTCTCTCGGAGGGCAGCATCTGTCACGCTAGTGATGATGCTATTGGTGCTGCAAAAGACACTGCTCGCAAGACGCTACGTAAATACTTGAAGGGGTTGCCGAGTGACGAAGTAGCCACTCACGCGGATTACATCGTGGAGAAGGTTCGAACGGGTTATGCTGTACGAGACGTGGTGTCAAAGGCTGTTGTCTCGGCGCACGATGCGATGACGAGTAGGCCAGAGAAGTGGGAGCCGCCGGAAGGCCAGCGTGCTTACAAGACGACTTACATGCCCGACGCCGACAGTGTGCTGTCGGTGAGATCGTGGGAGAACAGGCTGAGCGAGGGTCTCTATCAGATAGCGTCGGTCAAGGGTATAGTCGGCCCCATTCAGAATGCCAACACTTGCTTTATGGCCAAAGACGAGGACGGCCATTTCATAGGCGTGTGTAAGGATAACTCAGGTCTTGGCAAAGCCAAGTACGAATCGGCGGCATACGCGGTGGACACGTTTTTCGGCTTCAATATTGTCCCTCCTACGTTTGACATAGGGGCTAACATGTCACTTCAGGGGAGTGTTCTTGATGCCCCCGCAAGTGATGCTGACGAGTCTGAGGAAGTGTGGGCGAAGGGGGTGGGCTTTGCTAAGGATTACGTCGTGCAGCCCAAGTGCGAGTGGACGCACCGCATGTTCGCCTTCGATTACATCATGGGCAATATTGATCGTCACATGCGTAACGTGATGACCACGCCCAACGGTCGTTTGTTCGCCATTGACAACGGCGGCATCGAGATGGGCCATTACAACCCTGGTAAAGCGTTTTACGATTACTCTGGAGGGATGGGTAGGGCGCTGAAGTTTCGCGGCAGCTTGGCGGGTAAGGAAGTCTCAGAGAAGACGCTTGACTTGCTGGACGGCGCGGACGAGGGTAAGTTCAAGCGTATGTTGTTCCGCGAAGGGTTTGGAGCGCGGCAAGCCGAGGCATGTGCGAAGAGGTTACGTGACTTGCGTACGCGCAGGCGTTTTCCTGTGAATGGTATATACGGTTGAGGAGCGCGACATGGCTAAGCGCGAAGTAGCGACCGTCGTCATTCTGGACTGTAGCGATCCTGATGAGGTAAAACCTCCTTATTACGGCAAGCCTGTCGCTAGGTACGACTTGAAAGACGGGAAGGTCGTAGCGCAGGCTCTGACCGAAGAAGGACGCAATCTCCTCGAAACTGTTCCTCCTTTTGTAACCAACCCCTTCGACAGGTCGTCGGATCGCGCATACACGCCGGAGGATGGAGAACTCTATCTGCGTATGCTGTTGCTGGCCTGGGCGGGGGGCTCGTATTCCAGAGCGTATGCGTTGGACGCTGAGGGGAGCGCCCTATCGGCTCGTCTTAATCCTGAGACCAAGGAATTGGAATTCACCTAAATTCTGTTGACTCGCGGCAATCTATACCGTACATTGAGCGGAGATGGCGTGCATCACTGTGCGGAGGACGACTGATGCGAGTAACCCAGTGGTTCCGTAATCTTTTGGTCAGCGGGCTGAGCAAGTCAGCGGATGAGATAGAGGATATCGAAAAGGCGGTGAGACGCGGAGGCAGGGGGCAAACCATCGACCGCTGCCCGAAGTGCGGCTACACCGAGCCTCACGAGTGGGGGCGCCCTGCCCGTCAGAAGCTGTGCCCCAATTGCGGCATCCCTTTGATGGGCGCGTCACTGCGAGGCATGGCCGGCCTTCCTGAAGCGCCAGCTCCTACCCCTGCTGTTGCCGCTGGCTTTGGGGGCGGCGCCGACGTTGACCGCTGTCCCAAGTGTGGTTATACACAACCGCACGTGTTGGGTGTTCCTGCCCGGACCAAGAAATGCCCCAAATGCAGCGTGCCGTTGGAAGGTGCTTTCCGGGCTGAATTACCTGAGTCGGATGGCGAGGAAGACAAGGCTCTTCCAGGTGTGGCTGGTCTAGGGCGTCGAGGTGCCGGGGGTCGTGATCTTTGCTACTGTGATGCGTGTGATCGAGCGTTCCCTCATGAAAGAGGTATCCCTTGTACGGAGCAGAAGTGCCCCAACTGTGGGGCGGCTATGAATCCTGTACCGGAGGAGTTACAGCAGAAGGATGTCTCGGATGCTGAGATAGCCAGGTTGCAAGAAGTGATCGCCGCTGCAGGGGAAGGTTCGGACAGCAGCACCGAGTCCGAAGATACAGAGAAGGGCGGCCCCACCAGTGGGCATTGGGGCCATCGGGGGCGGCCTGGTAAGCGAGGTGGCAGCCTTCCAAGTCTGGGCATCAGGCGGCGCCATGAGTTGAAAGAGGGCGAAGGTAAGGAGTACGCTGAGAGCCGGCGTGAGTATGGCGCTCCTGTCAGCGCAGCGGCTCAACGGGTTTTGGACGAAGGCGGCATGTCGATGGATCAGGCGTTCAAGCTCGTAACGCCCGGAGGCATGTATACCGTAAGCTACTTCAAAGCCAGCGACAAGGATAAGACGACAGCTTTGTTGTTCCACGCTCGTGACTACGAGTCGCAGGCTTACACGACCGAGAAGCTGAATGCAGTAATGGCAGCCGAGGGCGTGTCGGAGGCCGTGAGGGAGGGCGTTGTGCAGGCCAACGCTTTTGTCGCCAACGTCGAGAAGCGATCTGATGCGTTGGTAGCCGACGCCGAAGTGCTGCTTCGCAAGGGGAAAGGCAGGGAGGCGAGGGCCAAGTTGCACGAAGCTCTTGCGTGGCGCCGGGAGGCGGTTTTGTTCGCCGGTGCCCGTGAAGACGCGATCTATAAAGGAATGATGGGCACCGACTTGGCACCTGCGCCGGATGTCAAGGACTGGAAGCACTTCTTTTCCAAACAGTCGCACGTGGTTCGCTCGGCGGCACTGCGGTCTGTCAAGGACATACGGACCTACAATGCCATTTTGGAAGCGGGCGGTAAGGGATTTATCGACAACTACGTTCCCGCCGACGAGATCAGCGCAAGGGGTTATAGCTCAGAAGTGATGATGATGAACGCGCAATGCGGGCGTGCGCTAGGCGTCTCAAGAGCTTATTTGAAGAAAGCCGAGGGGGCTGAAAACGAATACACAAAGGCTCTGTGGCTTCGCTTGGCCAACCAAGCGCAAGTCATGTCTCTGCGCTATGGCCGAGTCAGAAACAACTTGATGGCCCGCGAGCGTGCTGCGGTGCCTGCCAAGGCTAAAGTAGCCGCCGTTCCGGATCGCAAGGCGAAGGGAGCTGTCAGGGAAGTCAAAGAGCGTGCGGCGCGGCCGACCGAGGTAAAGCTGAGGCAGAAGCTGCTTCCATTTGGAAGGCCGAAGACGCCTGTGGAAGAAGCGCCTCCAGAGGAGACGCCATCGGAAGAGGAACCCACGCCTGATTCACTTTCGGGCTATGAGGAAACTTCACCACCTGAAGAGGCACCTCCTGAAGCTGAAGCTGAAGAAATGCCCGTCGCCGAAAAACCAACGGCCAAGAAGCCGAAGGCAGAAAAACCTGCAGAGGAAGCGGCTGAAAAGCCACCGGCTAAGAAACCGAAGGCAGAGAAACCGACTATTGAAGAAGAGGAAGAGGAAATTCCAGAGGCTGAGAAGCTGACAGAGAAAGAGAAGAAGATAGTAAAAGACCCGACGATCAAGGCGCTCTTGCCTCGCAGTTCGCAACGGCGTGGTCTCGCAAGGCTTGGCCGGGTAGGTAAGCTCTCTCGCCGTCGGGTGGAGCGGTTCTTGAGCTCCAAAGAGGGCATTGAGGCGTGGCACGATATCCCGAAGACGGATAGGGATAGGATAGTTGACATAGTGGCCCAGCGCATGGGCTTGTAAGGAGGCTGACCGTGGGTAAGACACCTGCGAGAGCGCAGTCGGAAGCGGAGGTCCGTGAGGAGGCGATGGGCATCCTAGACGCATTTTTCCCCGAAGGTTTTCCTGGGCGTAAAGAGATGCAGACTGTTGTAGACGACGTGTTCAAGACGCAGAAACCGTCTGGCAAAAAGGCCGAGGCCAAGGATTGAGGACAGGCTGATGGACGAAGCTCTAAAGAAGTTGAACGCTGCGTGTGAGGCCCTGCGGCAACGAATCGATCAGAGCGATGAGGGCGTGGATGAGGCGTGGTCGTTGCTCAAAGCGTCTTCTTTGGGCTTGGACCTCATCTCCAAGCTCGACACGATTGTGCCGATGATCCAGAACGCTCCGGGTACTATTCCTGGCACTTTGCCGCCTACGGACATGAACGCTGGTCCGAGCTCTGAGGAGCCTCACGAGGCTGACGCTCCAGAAGAGAAGGCGTCCCCCGTCGTCGGGGCTTCCGACCTCTTGTCCTATATCTACGGCGCGATGCTCGATGAGGTCAAAGCGGTGTCGATCTATGACGCTTTGGCTCAGGTGAGCCTTGACGAGCCGACAAAGACGCTGCTGCTCCACATTCGCGACGAGGAGATGGACCACATCGAGGAGCTCAAACAGATAGTCGTGAGCCTTCAAAGGCTGAGCGGAGGCGGTGGAGAAAGAGCTCTGTCTCTGGGGCAGCCTCAGCAACAGGAGGAGTAGGTAGAATGTCCTCGGAAGCATTCTTTCAGAAAGCAGCGACACTGCTGCGCCCCGAAGTCTTTCAGAATTTCATTCAGTTTGTTGCTTCAGAAGGGCCTCGGCGCGGCTATCCCATTCAGAAAGAGACGGACCTCATTGCCATGCCTGATCATGAGGTACAGGGCTTGTTCACTGGTTGGCTGAACAGGCAACTGGGCGTCGTAGACCAGACGCACACGTTCGTCCCCCGTGCTTCGGTAGCCAGGCAGGACAGACCAAACACCGCTGGCGCTCTCCGACAGAGAGCCGTGACTATGGCCAAGGCAGAGATGCCGCCGGGTAGCCTCGGTAATGTTTACACTAACAGCTTGAGGGACCTCGCGGCGAAGGGACGCCGAGCGCAAGAAGAGGATCGTATGGTTGTGGAGAAGGCGCGAGGCAGCATGGGCATCCAAGAAGCATTGTCTAGCGACGCTGTTTCTGACGTTGACAAGGCCAAGTTGGTCACAGGTACGTTGCTCGGCACGTTGAGCAACGCTGCCAAGTGTGACGAGATGGGCAGAAGGCGCCAGGCCGACATAATCAGGGGCCACCACATCGGGTGAGTGTTTCAGCGCCGTGCTTTGCAGGAGTACTACGATGCAGACGAGAGACTCTGTGAAGGTCACGAAGGGGCTTTTTTCCAAGCTGGCGGGCGTCAGCAAGCCTCTGTCGAACAGGCAGAAGGTCGAGCAGATGGCGGACATGGTCGAAGAGGCTATCGAACAGGTGGGCCTCTTGGCCGGCAAAGCGGATTATCAAGGTGCTCATGACCGCTTGGAGACCGCTGAGGATGTCATGTTAGACGCCTTGGAAGTCGCTGAAGCTGTGTCGGGCAAGTCAATGCCCGAAACGCGGGCTTCGGTCCGTGAAGCTAAGCGGCAGTCTGACGCCATTCAGAAGCTCATCGACGACAACCAAGTGTCTGAGGCCAAAAAGCTGATCCTGCGCTACAAGGCGCGGATCGATGATGCTCTGGCGCCTCTTCGTCGGGTAGCTCTTTACCTGAAGGATTGAGGGTCTGACGATGTTAATGACGGAATCTCTCGTCTTGGAGTTCCCGGCTGTAGAGGAAACGGTTGCACAGTTGGACGCTACGTCCTACGCTATGGCGTTCTACTTCCAGAATCTTCACAGCAGCCCATTGGAGCTCACAGTCCAGTCGTCTTCGGATGGCGGAGCGACGTGGGCTGACGTATCTCCAACTCCAGTTAACATCGATCCAGGGGATGTGTTGGACAT
>Ga0180429_10004786_pt1 | contig 10786 bp, 9 predicted proteins | sample SS_ome_FD_132428 | JGI IMG/M metagenome (GOLD analysis project Ga0180429, IMG submission 132428) | Hypersaline lake sediment archaeal communities from the Salton Sea, California, USA - SS_1_S_1 metaG | ecosystem: Environmental > Aquatic > Non-marine Saline and Alkaline > Hypersaline > Sediment ... | reverse complement strand
TCCTTCGACGCTGGGTACGTCGAGGGCTTGAGCCCAGACGATCCGGTCGTACACCGTGTATCTGCCGTTATGGAGGACTTTGCTCAAACGTTGTTCGGCTTGACGGTCATCGGTTGCCCAATGCTTGCTGTAGTATCGAATGTTCACTTGAGTCGCACTGGTCAGGAACGAACTCCACGGTCCCAAGCCGCGCGGAGTGCCGGTTGCCTGGGCACTCTGATCGCGTGCCTCCTTCGGGATTCTGGATGCAGGTACATTCCGGACAACGACGGGGAGTTCGGCGGCCGTGCAACACGAGGCCAGGACAGCAAGGACGACCGCGGTGAAACGCGTTTTCATGATCTTTCTCCATGGGCAACGTCTGGGCCAAGGCCCGCGGTTTGCGATCTAGCTCGTCGGAACCAGTTCCCTCTTTGAACTCAGGATCTTCCCGATCCATGCGTCCACGGTATACGAATGAATGATCGGTTTCATGGGACGGGCGGAAGTGTGCGAACCCGGGTGGGACGACTGGACCTTCGCCAGCCACCTGGGCACCCAACGTTTTGGATCGTCTTGCTTGGGCAGGTAGGCAAGCTCCAGGTGGGCAAACGTCGCTGGGCGACTGCCGGCGTGCGGATACCTTGCAGCGAAATCTCTCAGCAGGATGCCCTGCACTTGCTTCTTGGTGAGCACAGGCGTGGCCTCGCCATGTTCCCGTACGACCTTCCAGAGGATGACGTCGATATCGACGGAGGGGCCCTTCGCTTCGAGTTCGGGAACCCCGGCCGGCGGATTTTCGAGCATCGCATGGACGCCGCCCTCCAAGTTTCGTACTCCCTGAACGTCGCCGAACCGGACCCCTTGGTAGGCTTGCAGCACGTCGACAAACCAGCCCACGCGGCGAGCCGCGCCCTCCGGGCCTTGCTCGGTTATGGGGCTCCCCGTGACCCACACTAGCGACGTGCGGTCGTACGCGAAATTCTCGGCGACGACGGCAAGGACGAAATCCGCCGCTTCCTTCAGGGACATCTGCCCGACGGGCTTCTTCAGCCCATCCGGCCACGATGGTGCGAACAGACTGTACTCCTCGCCCTGACGGCGTGTGAATCGGCAGGCCTTCTTGGGAATCTCGGCTCGCGTCACCTCGATCTCGGCAAGCGATCGGCGCGGAGTGGTGATCCTGTCTTCGGCGAGTCCCACGGAGCAGGCAAAAACAGTAGCGACAATGGCCAGGCCGCATGGAACGTGGGTCTTCACAATGTCAGCTTTGATGAACATGGTGGTTCGCTCCAGTTTCTTGAAAGTCCGTGTGACCAACGCCCCTCAACCGCCGACTACCCACCAGCTGTCCCCGATACGGATCATCAAAAAGGACATGCCACCCTCCCCGCCGACTTCGCGCGTGTGGACCTTCGCCATCAACAGGTCGCGGACCTTCCCGCCCTCCATGTTGTAGTCTCCTCGGAACACCGTAACACGGTCGACGACCAGTTGCCTCGCCCGTCGGTTGCGGCGGAGGTAATCCCCGAACCTGTCGCGTTGGTCCTTGTAGACCCACTCCAGGGCTTTGTCGATCTGGTTCTGATTCAATGCCGCGACGTAGGTCGTCGCCACGGGAAGCATCCCCTGCGGGGCCACTCCGGACTTGGCCTGCCATCGAATCGTCACCTCGTCTCCGAGACCTTGTGGCGACACGGCCTTACCGCGTACTCTGGATTTGTCTTGTTGGCTGACCGTTGTTCTGACGTTTTGTACAACAGTCTCGTGATGCAATATTGTTCCTCCTTTGTTGAACAAGATCTGCGCTGGGGCTGGTGAAAGAAAACCATCCTTTTCAACAAGATAAGCCTCGGCTGTTCTGCCTCCCTTCAGAAGGAGAAGCAGATCTGGTTTCGCGTTACGATCGACATCGATGAACATCACAGAGACTGTGGCGCCATGGGTGCTTGAGACGACAGTGTCTTCCCTTGTCTCACGAACGGAGTACACGGCCTGGCCGTCATGGATCACGTGCTGCATTCGCAGGGTGGCATCCTTCGATGGACCATGCCGGATGTCTCGCAAGATTTCCGTTTCGCCTCGTTTGACAACCTTCGTGAGTTCGTACGACCTGAACTCCGGCGGTCCTATGACGTTCGTCGAGACAGTGATTTGTGGTGGTTCAGCTTCTGCTCGTGTAGAGAGCAAGGGTACCCCTGAAAGGCATATGGCGATGAGGAGTGTGAGTTTCACTCTTCTCTCCTTTTCAGCGAACGCCTGCAATGACGCCGCGAAGCGCGGCTATTTCTTGTCGCTGTTGATTGCTTTGTTGGCTTCCTTCTTCTTCAATGCTGTCTTGACGCAAAACCTGAGCGACTCCAGGATTGTTTCTCTGGGTTCATGACCTGAGATCGTGAGAGTGATCTTCTTGATCCTCTGGCACTTCTTTCCCTTGAAGGTCAGGTCACGGTTGAGCACAAGCTCGTCAGGTGTGGGGTACGGGAATCTGTAAACCAGCACCTTGACTTCCATGTAGTCCGATTGACCCATGTCATCGAACAGGAACGTCGCGATCGACACATCGAGATAATGACCGGCTTCGCCTTTGACGGTAATGCCTTCCTTCAGGTCGGCGTCCTGCAAGAGCACAGCACGGATCTCTTTCTCTACCACGCCGGAGTACTCGTTGACGAGTACATTCTTCAGTACCACAGGCTCCGCGGCCGACAGTGACACGGGCAATGCGAGCAGTACTGCCAGCAGGATTGCAGATCTCATTCCTTCTCCTTTCGTGAAGCCACCGCTGAGCTGAGGCGCGGCACCCTCGCCATCGGCTCGAACGATTGGTTCGCTGATCCCCTGCCGCTACTGCAGGGCCTTGTCAGACAGGTCATTCGTAAGTCCTCTCCCCGCTGGCGCGTTGTCGAATTCGGATCTTGCCATCGATTCTCATGACATCCAGAAAACGTCCCGTTTTGAGATCGATCCGCTGTTTGTGTGCGACCCCAGCCTGGGAAACCTTGATTTCCAGCTCGCACGTCGTGCCGCTGACTCTTCCGCCACACGCTGTGCCCGCGCCGGTAACGGGATCCGATTCGACTTCACCCTGGAACACCTGCTTGCCGTCCAGCAGCACGACAACTTCGTCTTGACCGAACCCGCCGAGCAACTCGATTCCCACCGCGGTCTCGGCTTGCGGTGCGCTGGTGCCGCCATCCGGCTGTCCCGCCGCGGGTTTCCCCGAATCGTCGTCTACCACGGGCCACCATCCGGTGTGATATTTTCCTCGAACGTGCATCATTTCCCCGAAAGGTGTGGCAATTCGCTCTTCCGCAGCCGTTTTCATCAGATAGGCACCGTCGTACGACACGCTGCCACAGTGGACGCTTGAACGCCCCCGCGCCTCGACACAGTGGATTCTGTATTTCCACCGGCCAATCGAATACTCGACGACCTGATCCGGGCGCGGGGGATAGCGGAGCTTGACCTTGATGGGCGTCGTCTCGGCCGCGATGCGACTTGCCTCCTTCGGCTCGAGATACATCCGCTTGATAACCCCTTCAGACACGGGGGGGGACGGTTCGTCCGCGGTTGCCATGCAACCAGCTACAAAGAACGCTAGAAATGTTGCCGGAAAGGCTCTCATCGGTCCTCCCTTTCGTTTGCGGTATGTGTGTACGCCGCCTGGTTTTTTGAAATGTGCGGCGCAGGACGTGTGTATCTGTTTAGGATTCGAGCAAGATCCTCCGAACCGCTTTCGTGCTATTGTTTCTCCGGGAGTTCGTACTCGAACACGTAGGTGAGGATGTCCTGATACAAGCCCAGTCCCGCGAGTTGAATCCAGATCTTGTGTTTTGGGTTGTCTTTTCGTGTCAGCGTTATCGTGGCCTGTTCAGGAAATGCGTTCAAACGGACAATCGGAAGAGTTGGATCAATCAACTCCGATTGCTCCAGCGCTTGTCGTGCTTCGGCCACCGTGATCTTGCCGTCTTTGTGCTGACTGACCGCGATATCGTACAGATCCAGTGGACCAATGAGAGCGGTGACGGGTTTCCCTAACAACGAGCCACCGTCTTCCTTCTGGAGGGACGTTTCGATGCGACGAACGGCCCAATGGGCCTGCACGTGTTCGGGGGCCGGCGAATCGACGTTGTAGGCTCTCTGGAAATCCTCCCGAGGGGCATTGGCACGCTTCACGATCGCACGAAGATGCGGCAGGGAATGTTTGGCCTTGGCGCCGCACGCCCCCAGGAGTCGAATTGCGTCGATCCGTTTCGATCTGTCCGAGGCATCGAGACCATCGACCATGGCCTCGATATGGGGACCTGCTTCCGCACCGGCCTGCACCAACATGGCCCTCGCGTAGTATTCTCCCAGCCAGCCTTCCGAAAGGGCTCGTGAAAGAAGGGCTCGCGTCTGCGAGGAGCGGGGCTCCAAACGCATCAGGTGCGGAACGGCCAGTCGAACGAACACGCGCGGGTCGTGTTTGCTAATCTCCTTGTGAAACTCAGCCAGCGCCGACTCCATGACTTTCTGGTCCGACCCGCTGTGGATACGGTGGATCCGCGCCAAGGCCTCTCGCATTGCCGAGGTGATTGCCGACCGGGAAGAGACCGGTTTCTCGCGTGCGGTCTCGCTCTCAAGTCGCTTTCTTGCGATGGCCACCGCTCGGCTTTTCGTAATGCGCGGCGCGGGCCGGGCCCCGTCTTCTCTTTCTGAGCGAGTCGTTTCTCCTGTTCTCCCGTCGATAATCCAGTGTCCTGGCTCCGGAGAACTCGGTTTCGTTCCTTTGCGGGTGTTGCCGAAGTAGTATTTGCTGGCGGAAGTGAAGAGGTAGAACTCGGCCCAGGGAGCACGACTGCTTCGATCCATGATCGGCCGGACTGCTTTCGCAGGGCTGATCGTGAACCCCTTGGGCGTTTCGACTTTCTCGATTGGGATGCCGGAGGTCTCGCGCCAGATCAAGCGGAACGCTTGGTTGTCGCTGGCGTTTGAGTCGGTCGCCCCGTTTCTGACGACGCGCCGGCGGCCGAGGACGGAGCGCCACGGCGCCGGCACGCCCTCCGGGGCGGGAAGATGCTCAGCCGAGCGACAAGCATAGTACAGGGTCCCGTCCAAAACTTGAATGAATTGGGCACGGTCGGCCTTCACGTCATCCCAGAACCAGTCTTCGTCGACGTCGACCACCGGCTGGATCTCGCCGTGTCGGCCGATCATTTCCAAGACCTGCTTGTCGGTGAGTTGCACCTGCGACGACTTCTTTTCGTGCGGCACGCCCAGATAGAACTCCTTGCCGGGAGGCGCGTTCTCGGCAAAGACCGTGGTTGCCAAACCAAAAACGACCAGCAGACCGACAACGCGGCTCGTCATGGTTCTTACCTTTCGAATACCGGGTGATAGTTGGATTTTCTCAACAGGGTTTCGGCGTGGTTTCCGATTCGTTCAGGAACCCTTGTCCACTAGCTTCAGGCTGATGATGTAGTTCACGGACCGCCAATCACTTTCCCTGACGATGACGAAGCAATACGTATGCTTCTCCTCCGCGATTTGTTTCGGCATCGCGAGGCTCAAGGGTTGGTGCTTGGCGAGCGTCAAGAAGCCGTTGACGGCAAACCGGTACTCGGCCCCCGCATCGTGCACGTCCTTGGGATGCCGGAGTTCTCTGGGCGAGACCATGATTCCGTACGAGGTGATTTCGAGAGGGATCGTCTTGCGGCCGACGAACAGTTCTGTTGTGTCAGTGCCAAAGTTCGCCGAGAAGCCAAACGGGAGCTTGTCGAGGTCGGCGACAATCGCAAGCTTGCACACGACGGGAGGCACGCTCGAATCCCCGATCAGCAGGTCGCCCGTCGGCTTCGGGGCGGCATTCGTCTCTTGCCTGAGATTCCCCTCCGTGGGCGAGACGAAGAACCGTTTGCCCTCGACCGTCTCGATCACGAACTGGTTCTTCTTGTTGAATCCGACATAGCGCCCCCAGTGGTGAGGTGGCGGTCTGGAGAACTTCGAGAAGTCGCTTATCAGGTCTTCGAGTTTGACAACAGCGACCGTTCTGCCCCGCTTGACGAGCGTCAGCATGGCCTCGTCCTTACGATGGTCGTGGGCAAGCAAGTTTGCGCTCCAGTACGGAATAGCCAAGTACTCCCCGTCATCGGAAAGTCGGGTCCATCGGAACCAGCCCGTCATCCCCCAAAGCCTTTCACGCTTCCCTCCCGGCTGCACGCTGAATACTGACGTTCGATTCTCGTTGTACTTCAAGACGGCGACGTATTTCCTGTTCACCGACCACACCTCCAGATCGGATGGAGGCGGCAATGGTGCGGTGGCGCAGGCAGTGTGGCAGACGAGCCCCAGCGGAAGTGGAAGCAGTACGATTCTCATGTTGTCACCCTCCAGAAAAATGGTGGGATCTTGCCTAATGTGTGCGGCATTGCCTATTCCGATGTACCCGCCGCCGTTTTCGCCTTCTGGCGAGTCTCTTCGTACAGCAACTTGACTTCTTCAGGGCTGAGAGCCCGTTTCCAGATCGTCAGTTCGTCGACGAGGCCGGGAAAGTACGTATCGCGCCAGTGGTCGTACTTCGGCGACTGGGCGGCACGGCCAATGACAAGTCGGGCATCCGGCAGGTCGCGTATCCGCAGGTTGGGTGTTGCCGCGGGCTGTTGCCCGTCGGGTTGTCCGTTCACATAGAATCGGATCTGCTTGCCATCGTAGGTGCCCACGAGATGATACCAAACGCCCACCTTGGGGTGCGGCTTGACGTTCTTGCGGAAGGTGTCTGGCCGGATCACTAGATGACTGCCATCTTCCAGGAAGACCCAGAACCCGCCGGCCACCCACGACCCGAGCATGCCGCCGACATGGAGCGCCACACCACAGCCCTCGTTGCCTTCCGCTCGTGATAGCACACGGCCGTAGGTTGAATACCCGGTCATCTTGCACCACATCGACACGGTGACCTGCTCCCAGCCATCGAGGTTCAAGCTCGGCGACTGGATGTCGATTCTCGTCGAATCATCCTTGATGACGGCGGCCTTGCCGAGGATGCCATCCTGAAAGGTGACGTTTCCCACCACCCGGCCTGGCACTTCTCGCATGTGGTCCAAGACGTTCTTGTCGTCGAAGGACCAATGGTACGCCGGCCTGTCCTCGTTGCCACCCGCTATCGCTTTCCCGTTCGCACGGTGCTTGGTGTAGACGGCAGCGTGTCGTGTATCGATCGGTCGCGGCTTGAATCGCGTTCGGATGAGTTCCACGAACCGCTTCTCCACGTCTGCGTGTTCCGCCTTGCCGTAGAACGACCCGCCCTCGGTCTGCGGCGATCGGAGCGTGTCGCCGAATATCGTGAGTTGGCGCAAGCGGTCGTCGTCGGACTCAAGTTCGATCCGCCGCTGCTCGATATCGTTTGGGAACTTCTTATGCACCGACCCGGAGGCGGGAAGTCGCTTCAAGTGGTTGACCAACTCACCGATCAGTTCGGGATCGTGCGTCACAAACGACGTGGTGTCTTTCGAGCGGAAGTTCCCCTTCGGCGCGTGCCACACGGTCGCCGAGACCACGAGGCCAAGGTCGAAGTGGTTGTGAATGCTCGCGGCCGGAGCTTCTCTCAACTGTGCCAGCAGCATGTTCGTTGCCTCGACCGCCTTGTCGTCGAGTAACGCCCGCAGACCCTCGACGCGCTTCAGCGCCGCGTCGGGCGGCCGGATCTCCTTGATGAGTTTGAAGTTGTCCGGCCCTTCGGCCAGGAGCACAACGCCCGGAAACGCACACGGTTCCATGCGATGGCCATGGACATTGCGAGCGCGGTTCAAGAACCCGCCCGACTTCAGATACTCGATGATCTCCGTCGCTTGGTTATTGTCAATCCGGGCAGTCCAGTGAACTTCGTCACTGCTGTCGTGCCCGGCGCCACCGAACGGACTTCCACCTTTGGGCGCCGCTGCTGAGACGTGCAGCGCAAGATGGTAGTGTTTTTTTGCTTCTCTGCCACGGTACCAGATTGACAGACGGAAGTCGTCGATAGTCTCCTTGAACCGCTCGGCCCGACCGGTGCGGTCCCCTTCAGACTTCTCCACCGCACCCTGGTCCGACTCGCCCGCCAGGGCGACGTAGCCGATCAGCGTGGACACCAGTACCAATGCGGCAAGGCTTCCAGCCGAGGAGTTGCGCCATCGACAGGATTCGTGATCGGATAGACCGAGCACCCGCCGAACGCGTGCCAGCGCTATCCAGTTCCGCTGTCCGCTGGTCAACGCCACTGCGAACCCGGGCGCGGCACGGCGTTCCTCCAATGCGGTCAGAGTCTCGGCATAGTCAACTTTGCTTCCGCCAACCGCAACCGCCACGTCGTCGCAGCAGTACTCGCGCTCGATCCGGATTCGTCGTGAAATCCACCAGACGCCAGGGTGAAAGAACAGCAGTGTCTCCGCCACCGTTTGCAGCAGGTTGACCAGATAATCGTGCCGGCGGATATGGGCCAATTCGTGGGCAAGCATGGCGTCGAGTTGTGCAGGCGGGAGCCCGGTGATAATGCTCGCCGGAACGAGGACAACAGGGCGCAGCCAGCCGATGACGATCGGTACGTCCACCAAGCGGGATTGCAGAACACTAACGGACCGGTTCAGGCCTATCTGCCGTGACAGCCGTGCGACGCACGCAGTAAGTTCCTTGCTGGCGGACGTCGTTCCGAACCGTTTCAGCCGCTGAACGATGAGCCAGCCACCTAAGTGCCACACCGACAGCATGAACACGCCGAGAAGCCAGGCCATGACACACCACGGCATCCACGCCGAGAGTCGATGGGTAACTCGCCGCGGCAGCGATGTCGAAGCTCCGTCGGCTGGTGAGGGCTCTGATAAGACTGAGACGAAGTCCTCGCTTTCCCGTGGTTCATGCTGCGCGGTCGCGGCTACACCGTTTCCTGGCAAAGCCGCGCGGGAAGTCCGCCTGTCAGTTGCTTTGAAGATCGGCTCCTCGGTGCCCGCCGATCCTTCAGGTAGAGGGCCGCTTCGTGAAACGCCTGCGTCAGACCGCTCTGCCGACTGCCGTGGCGTTGTGCGTGGTGTCTGCAGCGAACGGCCCGCGAGTACCTCGCCGTCGGACACTTCCGGCGCAGAACGCATGCATAAGAAGCAGTATGTTCCGATCGGCAGCAGAGCAGCGGTCAGAAGTCCAACACAGGCTGTTACGTAGCGCAGGTTGGCCGAACAGTGGCGCATCAATCCCAGTATCAAGACGAGCGCAGCGACCACGGCGGCAATTTCCCACAGTGAGTGCAGCAAGGCCCATCCCAGAGACTGCATCCAGACCGATGATTGGTTTTCGAGGAGAGTTATCATGGATCTTTGTCCTTCACTTCCTTAATGGATCTCTGCATTTCGGCCAATTCGTCCGGCGAAACACGTTTGGCCGAGAGCATCCGCATCACCAGCTTCGCTGCGGAGCCGCCGAAGACCCTGCTCGACAGGTCGTCAAGCATCTTCAGTTCGACTTGCTCCCTGGTTTCCACGGCCCGGTATAGCTGCGGTCGCACCGACTCATCACGGGTAACCAAGCCCTTCTCTTTCATGACCTGCATCATTTTCAACGTCGTCGAGTAGCCCGTATCGCGCTGAAGTGCCAGGATGTCGTGGACCTGTCGCACTGTACGTGGCCCATGCTGCCAGAGCACCGCAAGAATCTCTAATTCAACGTCCGTCGGCCGCGGGGAAGGATGCCAGGGCATTGGCGTCTCCTGGTTGACAAATTATCTTCTGCTGGGAATTCGGACTACGATGGTCCGACTCCTTCGTCTAATGTGACGAAGTACTTCGTCATTAAGTTCCCTCGTTCCACAAAAAAACTCATTGAACTCTTGATTTACCCCACTGGGGGCCGCCGCATAATGGCTGTAAGCGTTTCTTATCGCAAGACTTACGGGTCAATGCTGCCGGCCTGGACGACCGGCAAGATCAGGGTGTGGGAAGGGCATCAGTATGGGCAAAGGCGATGAGCAAAGGCTTTTTCGGGAACAGAGTCCACCAAGACGATGATTGTGACCCTGCGTCTGCCAGGTTGTGGCTGCGGGCCGCTCCGAACAAGGTGTTTCTGGAAGTGTTGCCCCACAGAGTCAGGAGACTGCTCAAAGCCACATCGCCCTACCGCACAACGACCATCGCGACGGATGCCTCCACCGTCGTCAAAGTGACGGCAGGATGTGGCCGTTCGGGGGCCGTGGATCGAGGCAATTCTGCTTCAGCACAACTGCACCAAGTGACGCACACCCGAATAGGCTACGCGTTGTCCGGCAGATCGTTGTTTCGGAGGATTTGGGTGCCACGTTGAATTCCGCGCGGGGTTTTGCGCGCGGCGGCTCGATCCCTGGGAGGCGTCGAGCGAGAAAGGCGGAGTTTTGTACGCCAGTGACACAGTGCGTGCCAAGTAACCGCACTGGCTCATTTTCCCCTTGCGCCGCTGCCTTCCCGTCCTGCGTTTCATCATCCCCCTTCTTCGCCCCCGGCGGACCCGGCAGCGACTCGATCGCCGCCGTCTGGTCGTTTACGGTCACGTGCGTGTAGACTCCCAACGTCAGCCGAACGTCGGAATGCCGAGCCAGCGTCTGGGCCATCTTGGGTTTGATGCCAGCCCGTTCCAAATTGGTGATGAACAGGTGCCGGAAACTGTGGAAATCGGCATAGAGGCCGTCGTGGTTGCAGTAGCAGAGGAAGTCGATCTTCAACCGCCGCTTCCGCTCGGCATCGGTCTTCGCCTCTTTAAGCCACTTATCGCGGGCGGCCATCAGGTCCCGCTCGATCATCTTATGGGTCTTCCGTTCCTTGCCACCGGGCAC
>Ga0180429_10004785_pt1 | contig 10786 bp, 5 predicted proteins | sample SS_ome_FD_132428 | JGI IMG/M metagenome (GOLD analysis project Ga0180429, IMG submission 132428) | Hypersaline lake sediment archaeal communities from the Salton Sea, California, USA - SS_1_S_1 metaG | ecosystem: Environmental > Aquatic > Non-marine Saline and Alkaline > Hypersaline > Sediment ... | reverse complement strand
GACTCTGAGGGATAAATTTGACCGTGCTTCAAAGAGGATCATAGTAGCTACTTTCTCATCGCATATACACAGGATACAGCAGGTGCTGGATGTGTCGGCAAAAATGGACAAAAAGGTAGCTATTTGCGGAAAATCCATGCTCAAGACCATTAAGATCTCCAGCGAGCTGGGGTATTTGAAAGTCCCTGAGAATGTAGTCATCCCCATAAACAATATAGATGACCTTCCCATAAATAAGATAGTGATATTATCCACGGGGAGCCAGGGCGAACCTCTTTCCGCCCTTAAGCGGATGGCTTTGGGAGAGCACAGGCGTGTCAGCATAATGACCGGGGATATGGTCATCATATCCGCTTCACCCATACCGGGAAATGAAAAAGCTATATCCGGCACCATAAATATGCTGCTGAAGCAGGGTGCAGAGGTCTTTTATGAATCTATTGCCGGTGTCCATGTTTCCGGGCATGCTGCCCAGGAGGAGATAAAGATGATGATAAGCCTGGCAAAACCAAAATACTTCATACCCATACATGGAGAGAATAAACACAAGATACAGAATTCCCAGATAGCAAGATCGATGGGCATCCCAACTGACAATACCCTGAATATACAGAATGGCGACATAGTAAAGATGAATATGGATGTGTGCCGGCTATCCGGAAATATAAAACCCAAAAATGTCTATGTAGACGGGATCGGCATGGGAAATATCGAGGATATGGTATTAAGAGACAGGAAAGTCCTGTCAAATAACGGCATAATCTTTATTTCGCTGGGCATAGATATGGTAAAAAGGAAAGTTATAATAGATCCCGAATTTACCATGAAAGGCATAATCTTTATTGATAACCTGGAAACTATCCTGAATGAAGGGAAAAAAGTAATAAAAGATGCTCTCGAACAATGTTTTGAGAACAATATTCTGGGAAAGAACCGGATTGAGGACCATATAACTGACAGGCTGGAAAAATTTATTTTTAAAAAAGCCAGGATTAGGCCTATAATATCACTTAAAGTAATGATCAGTAATTGACCGGGGCTTACAATAGGCAGCATATGGCAAGGAAAAACAGCAAAACCAGGCCAAGATCAAAAAAATCTTCCAGGACCGGCACTGCCGCCGCCAGCCGGAAGAATAGAAAGACCGCACCTGGAAAAAAAACGGAAATATATGCCATACTCATAATAATGGCAGCCCTGCTTATGGGCATAAGTGTATTCCTGCCGGGTGACAGCGGTTATGTCAATCAGAAAATAAACGAGTTTCTTTCATATTTATTCGGTATAGGTAAATATATAATCCCTTTCCTGCTTCTGGCCTGGGGAATCAGCTTTTTTATAAGGAGCAAGAAAAGGCTTTCACTTAGGTTCGGGTCCGGGTTCCTCCTGCTTTTTTTATCACTGGCCGGAATAATATCAGGAAATATTAAATATTCGGCCATATTTGACAGCGTTATAATAAGTACGCGGGGCGGCATTACCGGAGCCGGGATCTTTTACGGGCTGTCCCGGCTGTTCGGGAGGGCAGGCTCCATTACAATACTGGCAGTCCTTATAATAATCTCGATGATCATCCTTACCAGGCTGTCTCTTATAGACCTGGGCAAAAAGATAGGCATCTTCTTTAAAAATATTGATTTCAGGATATTTTCCGAAGTATTTGGAAAAGACAGGGATACCGGCAGCGGGATACTGCCAGTAAAAAAGGCAGGGCCTGCAGAAAAGAGCAGGGAGGAAAAGAAGATGCCGGCCGGGACTGTAGTGTCCGGAAAGAGTATAGAATCTGCCAGGGAGCCGGAGCTTGTAGACGGCCTGGGCAGGTCAAGAGCCCAGGACCAGCCAGGCGGCGGGAATTTGCGGGAACAGCTGAAGATGCCAATAATGAAAGAAGAGGGTGAAGACGAGAATTACAGGACTCCTCCGGCCAACCTGCTGAAGAAATCAAAGAACGTCTCTTCCAGCCTGTATAAGAAGAGCATAAAGGAAAGGGTAGCCATCCTCAACCAGGTATTTAAGGATTTTAACCTGTCAGCCAGGATAGACCGGGTGGTAAGGGGTCCCTCTGTTACCATGTATGAGATAAGCCTGTCTCCCGGAGTAAAAGTAAAACGCCTGTTCAGCCTGGAGGATGATTTCTGCGTGGCTCTTGGTTCTGCAGACCTGAGGATACTGGCCCCCATTCCTGGTAAATCGGCAATAGGCCTGGAAGTGCCTAACCAGCTGAGGAGCATAGTCACCCTGGGTGACGTGTTTTCACTTGATGACAGGGAAATAGCGGATGAACTTCTGAATGTACCCCTGGGGAAGAATCTTTCAGGCGATACTGTCTATATGAATATACCGCAGATGCCCCATGTGCTTATTGCGGGGGCTACCAATTCGGGAAAGAGCTCATGCCTTAACAGTATAATAATATCCCTGCTTATGAAGGTAAAACCCAGCCAGGCCAAGTTTATAATGATCGATCCCAAGATGGTGGAGCTGAGCATATATAATGGCATACCGCACCTGCTTTCGCCGGTGGTTGTAAATCCCAAGAAGGCTGCCTCGGCGCTTCAGTGGGCAGTGGAAGAGATGGAAAAAAGGTTCCGGGTACTGGTGGAGAAAAACTACAAATCCCTCCTGGAGTATAATACGGATGCCAAAAAGGCCTCTAATGATGACCAGGATTTCAAACCTCTTCCGTACATAATACTTTTCCTGGATGAACTGGCGGATCTCATGATGGTAGCTGCTTCAGAAGTCGAAGACAGCATCTGCCGGATCGCCCAGATGGGAAGGGCTGTGGGGATGCACCTGGTGATCGCCACCCAGAGGCCTTCAGTCAATGTAATAACCGGCCTTATAAAAGCCAATGTGCCTTCCCGGATAGCTTTTATGGTAAGTTCAAATGTGGATTCCAGAGTTATACTTGACTGTTCCGGGGCCGACAAGCTTATAGGAAGGGGAGATATGCTCTACTTGCCATACTACCTGAACAAACCGGAAAGGATCCAGGGCTGCTTTGTGACTTCCCATGAAATAGAGATGGTGACCGGCTATATAAAAGGAGAGAAAGAACCGGAATACAATGTGGATATTTCCAAAAAGATCAGTCAGACCGGTAAAAAGAGCTTCGACAAAGATGAGTTTTTCTTCGATGCCCTGAAAATAGTAGCAGATTTCGGACATGCCTCAGCTTCCCTTCTTCAGAGAAGGCTGAAAGTGGGGTATTCACGTGCCGCCAGGATAATCGACCAGCTCGAAAACAGCGGCTATATTGGTGAGTTTGAGGGCAGCAAACCCCGTGAGATATTAATATCAAAAGATGAACTGGCAGATATTCTCAGCCAGCAGGAATAGCACAGATGAAATGTTCCATAATATCCATAGGTACCGAGTTAAGCCTGGGCCTTATCAGCGACAGTAATTCAGCATTTATTGCCGAAAAACTTTCCGAACTGGGAATGGAGTGCAATTATATGTTTACCGTTCCTGACAGCATGGAAGAAATAATAAATGCAGTCAAAAGCGGAATTGAATACAGCAGTATAGTCATAATATCGGGTGGCCTTGGCCCCACCGACGATGATGTCACCAGGGCTGCAGTTGCCCGGGCCATAGGGGAAAAACTGGTTCGGATCAGGGAACTGGATCCCTCAAGCCTGAAGTTTATCCGCAGCAAAAGGACCAGGGAGATCAATGAGCGTCTCCTGAGGCAGTCCTACATACCCCTGGGCGCTGTCCCTATTATTCCCAGGATCGGCAGTGCATCCGGTTTCAGGGCAGACCTGGGCCGCGGCAGGCATCTTTTCTGCATACCGGGTGTCCCGAAAGAGATGCGGAGCATGTTCGTGGAAGATATCATGCCATTTTTGGAGGGGTTCTATGTTCCTGAGGCAGGAAAGGCCAGTGGTACGAAAATAAGGAAAAGCACACTGCTTACAACTGATATAAGCGAGACCGAGATCGAGGAAAGGATAAAGGACCTGGTATGGGAAGCGAAAAACGATTCCATAGACATAGGCATTACCGCTACCCCGGGCCTGATAAAGATAATCCTGGTAGAGAGGTCTCCGGCTAGCGGAGATATCAGGGACAGGCTTAAGGAATATGAAGAAAAGATAAGCAGCCGGCTGGGTAGCTATGTGTATGGAAGGGGTAATTCGCTTATATCTGACAACCTGAAGGCTGCCGTAGAAAAAGCAGGGAGACCGGTTACTATTTCAGCTGCAGAATCAATAACCGGCGGGCTTATATCAAGCATAATAACTGATACGCCGGGAAGCTCAGGTTTTTTCAGAGGGTCGGTGGTATCTTATGCCGAATCCGCCAAAGTAAAGGTCCTGGGCATAGATCCAGAGATAATAAAGTCAAAGGGGGCTGTAAGCAGTGAGGTCTGCTCCTCCATGGCGGAAAATGTAATGGCACTTTTTAAAACTGATTATTCACTGGCGGTTACCGGTTATGCCGGCCCGGATTATGAGGGCGACAACCTGGGCCAGGTCTTCTGCTGCATAAAAGGCCCCCGGGGATACAGCCGGGTGTTTGAGAAAAAATTCCTGGGAAACAGGACTGAGATAAAGTTCAGGACCACCCAGTTTGTACTGAATGAGTTAAGGAATGCAATAAAAGGAAAGGAAAGATGATCTCATGGCCAGGAGGTTATTTATTGCGGCCGGGATCAGAAAAGACCTGAAGCAAGACATATATGACCATACTGCCAGAGCATTCTCAGATCATGACAATATCAGGATAATACCACCGGAAAACCTTCATATAACCCTGAAGTTTATAGGATATGCCGGAGACCGGACGGCAGGGGAAATAAAAAGGATAACAGGCGAAGCTGTTTGCGGCCATAAAAGCTTTGAATATACGGTTGAAAGACATCTGGATGCATTTCCCCATATAAAAAAAGCAAGTATTGTCTTTTTAGGTATTAAAAAAGGAAGCGGATCCCTGTCAGACATATTCGATTCACTTGAAAAGAGGCTGGTTTTATACGGCCTGGAAAAAGAAAAAAGAAAATTTCACCCGCATATAACTGCCGCCCGCATAAAAAAGCCCATTGATATAACTTCTGTGGCCGGGATGCCTTTTTCCTGCAGTGAAAAGACATACAGGATAGGACATGTGTCGGTCTATGAAAGTATACTGGATAGCAGGGGTGCCAGATATATTATTATTGAGAGATTTGTTTTAAAATAGATTCGACCGGTCTCGCAGCCGGCCTGCCGGCATGCTCTTCAATAGGCCAGGTTAATATGCTATAATATATGCAAATGTGCTGATATACAAATTATACCGCCTGGAGGTTTTTGATGGAAAGAGAAAAAATAATAGAGAACACGGTTTCCCAGATAGAGAGACAGTTTGGCACGGGAGCCATAATGAAGCTGGGTACCGGTGCAATTCAGAAAATAAAAACCATATCAACAAGCTCGCTGGAACTGGACAGCGCCCTGGGAGTAGGAGGTATCCCCCGGGGTAGAGTCACGGAGATATACGGTCCCGAGGCATCTGGCAAGACTACCCTGGCACTGCATGTGGTAGCCAATGCCCAGAAAGCTGGAGGTATTGCTGCATTTATAGATGCTGAGCATGCACTGGACCCGGCTTATGCCAGGAATATCGGTGTCAATGTGGAGGAACTACTCCTTTCGCAGCCCGATAACGGTGAGCAGGCGCTGGAGATAGCAGAGATACTGCTAAAGAGCGGAGCCCTGGATGTGATCGTGATAGACTCTGTTGCTGCCCTGGTGCCCAGGGCAGAACTTGAGGGGGAGATAGGGGATTCACATGTAGGTCTGCAGGCCAGGCTTATGTCCAAAGCCATGAGGAAGCTGACAGGGGTGGTAAACAGGACCAGGACCTCTGTGATCTTTATAAACCAGCTCAGGGAAAAGATAGGAGTGATGTTCGGCAATCCCGAGGTAACACCCGGGGGACGGGCTCTTAAGTTCTATGCCTCGGTAAGGCTGGACATCAGGAGAATAGATTCTATAAAAAAAGGCACCGATATTATAGGCAACAGGGTGAGGGTAAAAGTAGCAAAGAACAAGGTAGCTCCCCCCTTCAAAAAAGCGGAATTTGATATAATGTACGGCAAGGGCATCTCCCGGGAAGGCAGCATAATAGATGTGGGTGAAGAATACGGCATAATAGAGAAGAGCGGCTCCTGGTATTCATATAATGAAGAAAGGATAGGGCAGGGCAGGGAGAATGCAAAGATGTTTTTGATCCAGAATGAAAAGATAGCTGCAGAGATAGATCATGCCGTAAAAATAAAACTGGGTTTTGAGGAAGAAAAGCCGGAAGCAAAAACCGCCAAGAAATCCTCAAAATAAACAAAAGCAGCCAGGCTGATTTTATTTCAGGAAAGAAAAATCTATTTGACTTTTAAACCTGAGATGCTAGAATATATTGGCTGATTGAAGATTGTATCGATGACCGCTTTTCGCGACAAATCTTTAAAAGAATTATTTTAATTATTTTGTTGACATGCGGTTGCGGTTGTGGTAAATTTCATCAGGTTGTTTGGTGTTCATTGAGAACTAAATAGTGCAAGCATTGGATTTACGTTAATTTTATTGAGCTTAATTGAGAGTTTGATCCTGGCTCAGGACAAACGCTAACGGTGTGCTTAACACATGCAAGTCGAACGGGCGATGCGGAGGTGGCAACACTTCTGCAAAGCTAGTGGCGAACGGGTGAGTAACGCGTAGGCAATCTGCCTTGGAGATTGGGACAACCATTCGAAAGAATGGCTAATACCAAATACCTTATAATAATCGCATGATCATTATAATAAAGGGGGCTTTTAGCTCCCGCTTCAAGATGAGCCTGCGTCCTATTAGCTAGTTGGTGAGGTAACGGCTCACCAAGGCAGCGATGGGTAGCCGGCCTGAGAGGGTGATCGGCCACATTGGGACTGAGATACGGCCCAGACTCCTACGGGAGGCAGCAGTGGGGAATCTTGCGCAATGGGCGAAAGCCTGACGCAGCGACACCGTGTGAAGGATGAAGGCCTTCGGGTCGTAAACTTCTGTCAATTGGGGACGAAGGTGCTAGAGTTAATACCTGGTAGCATTGACGGTACCCAATAAGGAAGTCTCGGCTAACTCCGTGCCAGCAGCCGCGGTAAGACGGAGGAGGCAAGCGTTGTCCGGAATCATTGGGCGTAAAGAGCGCGTAGGCTGTCTTTCAAGTCATATGTGAAAACCTCAGGCTTAACTTGAGGATTGCATATGATACTGGAAGACTTGAGTGCAGTAGGGGAAAGTGGAATTCCTGGTGTAGCGGTGAAATGCGCAGATATCAGGAAGAACACCGGTAGCGAAGGCGGCTTTCTGGGCTGCTACTGACGCTGAGGCGCGAAAGCTAGGGGAGCAAACAGGATTAGATACCCTGGTAGTCCTAGCCGTAAACGATGGACACTAGGTGTGGGGAGTTATCGACGCTTTCCGTGCCGAAGTTAACGCATTAAGTGTCCCGCCTGGGGAGTACGGCCGCAAGGCTAAAACTCAAAGGAATTGACGGGGGCCCGCACAAGCGGCGGAGCATGTGGCTTAATTCGACGCAACGCGAAGAACCTTACCAAGGCTTGACATCATATTGACGGCTATAGAAATATAGCTTCTCTTCGGAGCAATATGACAGGTGGTGCATGGCTGTCGTCAGCTCGTGTCGTGAGATGTTGGGTTAAGTCCCGCAACGAGCGCAACCCTTGTCCCATGTTGCTAACAGGTTAAGCTGAGAACTCTTGGGAAACTGCCGGCGTAAAGCTGGAGGAAGGTGGGGACGACGTCAAGTCATCATGCCCTTTATGTCTTGGGCCGCACACGTGCTACAATGGACCGTACAAAGAGCAGCGATACCGCGAGGTGGAGCAAATCTCTTAAAGCGGTTCAAAGTCCAGATTGAAGGCTGAAATTCGCCTTCATGAAGTGGGAGTCGCTAGTAATCGTGGATCAGAACGCCACGGTGAATACGTTCCCGGGCCTTGTACACACCGCCCGTCACACCACGAAAGTTGGAAACACCCAAAGATGATGTACTAACCGGCAACGGGGGAAGTCATTTAAGGTGGAGTCAATAATTGGGGTGAAGTCGTAACAAGGTAGCCGTACCGGAAGGTGCGGCTGGATCACCTCCTTTCTAGGGAGTAAACCAAATTTTTTTAGGTTTTCCTGGAAAATTTGTCGATTGCACTATTTAGTACTGAGTGAACACTCACTCAACAAGTTGTTCTTTGAAAACTTCATAGCGTGATAGAAAAATAAGTGGGTAAGAGCGTATGGTGGATGCCTTGGCGACAAAGGGCGATGAAGGACGTGATTGGCTGCGATAAGCTTCGGGAAGCCGTCAAATAGGCTTTGATCCGGAGATCTCCGAATGGGGGAACCCCCTATTCTTTACCGAATAGGATTATTGTCTGAATATATAGGACAATAAGGCAAACCGGGCGAACTGAAACATCTAAGTAACCCGAGGAAAAGAAATCAAACCAGAGATTGCCCTAGTAGTGGCGAACGAACGGGTAACAGCCCAAACCTATTGGATGTTAAAGCTCTCAGGCGTTGTTCAGTAGGGGTTATAGGGATCATGATGTGCAGCTGAGGATGCACGTAAAAGTTACAAAATCACTTGATAATAGAATGGTCTGGAAGGATCAGCCAGAGAAGGTAAAAGCCCTGTATATGAAATCTTGTGATCTTTTACATGGTCTCCTGAGTACAGCGGAACACGTGAAATTCTGTTGGAATTTGCAAGGACCAACTTGCAAGGCTAAATACTTTTGTCGACCGATAGTGTACAAGTACCGTGAGGGAAAGGTGAAAAGTACCCCGGAAGGGGAGTGAAATAGAACCTGAAACCATATGCTTACAAGTAGTAGGAGGCGCTTTATGCGCTGACTGCGTGCTTTTTGTAGAACGAGCCTGCGAGTTACGGTATGCAGCAAGGTTAAGCTGTGTAAGTGGAGCCGAAGCGAAAGCGAGTCTGAAAGGGCGATTAGTTGTATGCCGTAGACCCGAAGCCGGGTGATCTATCCATGGCCAGGGTGAAGCGAGGGTAAAACCTTGTGGAGGCCCGAACCCACCAAGGCTGAAAACTTGGGGGATGAGCTGTGGATAGGGGTGAAAGGCCAATCAAACCCGGAGATAGCTGGTTCTCCTCGAAATAGCTTTAGGGCTAGCCTCAGGTGTTTTTTTCCGGTGGTAGAGCACTGAATGAACTAGGGACCTTACACGGTTACCAAATTCAATCAAACTCCGAATGCCGGGATTTTATAGCCTGGGAGTCAGACTGTGAAGGATAAGCTCCATAGTCAAAAGGGAAACAGCCCAGACCATCGGCTAAGGTCCCAAAATATATGCTAAGTGGAAAAGGATGTGAGAAGGCACAGACAACCAGGATGTTTGCTTAGAAGCAGCAATCATTTAAAGAGTGCGTAACAGCTCACTGGTCAAGTGTTTTTGCGCCGAAAATTTAACGGGGCTCAAGCATATTACCGAAGCCATGGATCCTGTTTACAGGATGGTAGAGGAGCGTTCTGTTTAGACTGAAGCTTGACTGTAAGGTCAGGTGGACTTTTCAGAAGTGAGAATGCAGGCATAAGTAACGAAAGACAGGCGAGAAACCTGTCCGCCGAATACCCAAGGTTTCCTGGGGAAGGTTAATCCGCCCAGGGTTAGTCGAGACCTAAGCCGAGGCCGAAAGGCGTAGGCGATGGATAACAGGTTAATATTCCTGTACAACTAAATTACATTATCACCAATGGGGTGACGCAGAAAGGTAGGTCATCGCGGTTTGGTTGACTGCGTGCAAGCGTGTAGGGTGCTGTCCAGGCAAATCCAGACAGCATTAAACCTGAGACGTGATGCCGATCCGATTCAGGCGTAGTGATTGATCCTATACTGCCAAGAAAAACCTCTAGGGAGTGATTTAGTTCTCGTACCAAAACCGACACAGGTAGGTAGGTAGAGAATACCAAGGCGATCGAGTTAACTCTTGTTAAGGAACTCGGCAAAATAGCCCCGTAACTTAGGGATAAGGGGTGCCCCAGTAACGTGAAGGGATTTACTTTCTTAGCGTGAAAGGGTTGCAATAGAAAGGCTCAAGCGACTGTTTACTAAAAACACAGGTCTCTGCTAAGTCGTAAGACGATGTATAGGGGCTGACGCCTGCCCGGTGCTGGAAGGTTACGAGGAGGGGTTAGGACTTTTAGTCCGAAGCTTCGAATCTAAGCCCCAGTAAACGGCGGCCGTAACTATAACGGTCCTAAGGTAGCGAAATTCCTTGTCGGGTAAGTTCCGACCTGCACGAATGGCGTAACGATTTGAGCGCTGTCTCAACAAGGGACTCGGTGAAATTATAATATTGGTAAAGATACCAATTACCCACAGAAGGACGGAAAGACCCCGTGAACCTTTACTGTAGCCTGATATTGGATTTTGGTCTATCATATGCAGGATAGGTAGGAGGCTGGGAAGCCAGGACGCTAGTTCTGGTGGAGCCAACGGTGAGATACTACCTTTGGTATACTAGGATTCTAACTATGCACCGTTATCCGGGCATAGGACAGTGGCAGGTGGGCAGTTTGACTGGGGCGGTCGCCTCCTAAAATGTAACGGAGGCGTCCAAAGGTTCCCTCAGAGTGTTTGGCAATCACTCGTAGAGTACAAGAGCATAAGGGAGCTTGACTGTAAGACCGACAGGTCGAGCAGGAACGAAAGTTGGGTCTAGTGATCCGGCGGCTCAGATTGGAATGGCCGTCGCTCAACGGATAAAAGGTACTCCGGGG
>Ga0180429_10004782_pt1 | contig 10790 bp, 3 predicted proteins | sample SS_ome_FD_132428 | JGI IMG/M metagenome (GOLD analysis project Ga0180429, IMG submission 132428) | Hypersaline lake sediment archaeal communities from the Salton Sea, California, USA - SS_1_S_1 metaG | ecosystem: Environmental > Aquatic > Non-marine Saline and Alkaline > Hypersaline > Sediment ... | reverse complement strand
TGGCGGAGTACAGCTCACATCTCCCTTCATCTTGGCGCCGATGGCCGGATACACCGAGGCTCCGTTCCGCGCCCTTTGTTGCGAACAGGGCTGCGGATTGGCGTTCACCGAGCTCACCAGTGCCGATGGGTTGGTCCTGGGATCCCCGCGAACGTGGAGCTACCTGACGCTCCACCAGGGCGAAGGGCCCACGGCAGCGCACATCTACGGCTCCGACCCCGACCTCATCGCCCGCGCCGCCGAGCGGATCGCCGCCTCAGAACGCTTCGCTCTCCTCGACATCAACTGCGGGTGTCCGATGCCCAAGGTGACGCGCAAAGGCGCCGGCGTCGCCCTGATGCGCGACCCACAACGCATTGCAGCGCTCGTTGCCGCGGCGCGCCGGGCCAGCGGCATGCCGGTAACGATCAAGACGCGGCTTGGTCTTTGCCCGGATACGATCAACATCAATGATGTGGCATGCGCGGCCGCCGATGCCGGTGCCGCAGCCGTTTTCGTGCATGCTCGGGTCGCCACCGCGCGACATAGCGGTCCCGCCGATTGGGCAGCGTTGGCAGGAGTCCGCCGCCGCGCCGGCATCCCGGTGATCGGGAACGGCGGGGTCACCAGCGCCGAGGAGGCGGTTCGCCACCTCGCGATGGGACTGGATGGCGTGATGATCGGTCGGGCCGCCATCGGGAATCCGTGGCTCTTCCAGGCTGCGCTACACGCCCTCCGGGGCGCCCCACCCCCAGACATCTCGCGAGCCGAGCGACGTGATGTGATTGCTCGGCATCTGCATGGTCTGGTGGAGGCAGCGATCGCCGACGAAATCCGTCGGCAACGGCGGCGGGGGAACGACGAGCGGGCCATCGCCTCGGCTTGTCGGAGATTCCGGCGTCACTTGGTGAGATACCTGATGCGTGCCGACTCGCTGTTTCCGCGGTCGGTGCGCCGCGAGATCCTCCATTTGGAGTCGGATACCGAGATCCTCGCAGCTGTCGACGACATCCTCCTGGCACAGGATCCAGATCCGGTCCGTTGTCAGACTCGCCGCACGCGGATACCATAGAGGTCACGGGACGTGGCGCAGCCTGGTAGCGTGCTTGCATGGGGCGCAAGAGGTCCCCGGTTCAAATCCGGGCGTCCCGACCAGTCACCAGATTCGACCCCTTCGGCGACTCTGTCGAAGGGGTTTCGATAGACAGGGATTAGCTTTTCGGCATCGATCACGCAGTTCAAGAGCAGTCGCTTCAGAATCAACCCTCTCTCTTGCGTGCGATGCTTGTTTGTAGGCATCAGGTATGCGGTTCAGCAGCTCAAAAGTTCGAACCTCTTGTTCGCCCATCCGATGCCTCATCGATCGGGAGCGCTCGAGTCCGGTGTTGAGTTAGTCCGTCAATCGGATCACGAAGGTGTCGAACGGAGTTCCCTCGGAGGCAGCGTAGATCGCGCCACCGCTCGATACCGAAGCCACCGGCACCGCTTCGACACGTAGCGCTTCGTCAGCCAGGGAAACCCGCACGTAGTGAAGCAACCCGTATCGGCGGGACACGGTACCCGGCGCCACGCGGTTCGGTTCCTCCATCAGTGGGGCCCCGCCACCGCCGCTGTTCACGTGATGGATGCCTCGACGGTAGACGTGTTCATAGCAAGTCGCATCCCCGCTCAGAACAAGCCGAACGCCGCCTTGCACGAACAGGTCCTCCCACACGGTGGCGACCTCGTGGTTTCGACCGTTCATGTAGCTCGCGCCATACAGGCCGTGATGCAGAACCACCACGGTCAGTCCGGCCGCAGGAGATGTCAGGATGCCGCGCAGCCACTCGGTCTGCGTTGCCATGGCGATCTCGTCGCCGGCCACCGTCGAGTCCAGTCCGATCATCCGCAGACCGCCAAAGTCGATCGACCACCACTGCTCGCGAGACGTACCGCCGCCATGCGGCAGCGTCATCAGCTCGTAGTACATCTCGGCGCCGTGCTCATGGTCGCCAACGACAAACACCATCGGCCGGGAGAACGCCAGATCACCGGTTGCCCAGTAATGGTTGGCGAAGTGCTCCAGTGTCGGCACAGCCACCAGATCGCCGGCATGAATGAGCAGATCGGCTTCAGCGTCTCCTGCTCGCACGGCGTCCGCCACCATCCGGTGAAGCTCCGGCCGTCCGCGGGACGAACCGTAGACGACAAACTGCATCGCACGCTGATCCGCTGACAGCGTGCGGAATGATCCTACCTCGCTCGAGGTGACAGCGTCTCCCTCGTAGACCACAACTTGATACCGGTAGGTGGTTCCGGGCAGCAGGTCACGGAGCCACACTTCCGCATGCCCCTCCTGCCGCTCGAACGTCAGGGTCTCCTCCCACTGGCCCGTCGTGTCGACCACCCGAGCGAGTCCGTAGTGCAGATCCACCGCCACCAACCGGGCGCTTTGCCACGAAACCGCGACGGATGTGCTCCCGGGGGCTCCGAGGTTCGGTCCCCAGAGGAGTGGCGATGCCGATGATTGCGCTCCCACAGCGTTCATCACACCGCAAGTGCTGATCCATACTACGAGAACCAGGAATGCAATGAACCTGCGTGGCTCGATTGACTTCATGCTGCCCCCCTCAATCCGTTCCGACCGGTATCCGCCGACGGAACTCCCCGTCTTCTCCCATCATACCACGGTTTCGATGGGCAATGACAGAAGAAACGGGGGCGGCGTACTCGCCGCCCCCGCTGTTCGTATTGGTGCACGGAATGCTACTGGACAACAAGCTCCTTCTGAGTAGCTATACGCAGCCCACGATCGTCTGCAACGATGAGTCGCACGATGTAGGTACCTGGTTCCGAATACGTGTGAGTCGTCGTCCGGCCATCTCCCATTTGGCCATCTCCGAAACTCCATGAATAGCCGGTGATTCGCTGATCCGCCCGGCTGTGGCTACCATCGAATGACACAGGAACGCCAACAGAAGCCGAACTGGGCGTCATCGTGAAGTCTGGTCGAATCGCTTGGGCCGATGTGAACATCGGAAGAATGTTCACGGTAGCTTCGGTCGACGATGTCGCACCCTTGTCGTCCGTTACAGTGAGCCGTGCCACGTAGACGCCCGGCGAATCGAACGTTCGATTGAAGGATGAACCACTCCCCACGTACGTACCGTTGATCTCCCACGAGTACGCCGCGATCGAGCCGTCTGAGTCACTCGATGAGCGACCACTGAACCTCACCGGGGTGACCAACGATGCGACCTCATGCGATGTCGTAATCGCAGCAATCGGTGGCTGGTTACCTCCGCTTCCGCCACCGGTCACTTCAAAGCTGAGCGAGTCGAACGCTCGATCGTCGGCGCCGAACGCCGCCTGCATCGAGGCCAACACGGTGTCGCGGAATCCCGCCGGATCCGTGCTCAGCTGTGGGAACTCCGGACCGAAGGTGGTCGGAAACAGCGAGATCGGTCCGGTGGCGGCGAACGCGTACAGCGTCTCCGTTCCCGCCGGGTCGGCCACGCGGAGCGTGTACGGCTGTCCCGAAGCCGGAATGGTGTGCGCACCAGCCGCCTTGAACGGATTCTGCTCGTACAGGTTCGGGTAGACCAACCGAACCTTGCCATCCGGCCACACATCACAGATGTACAGGTAGGCACTCCGGTTGAGCGACACCTGGATCACGATCTGATCTCCCACAGCGTAGCTCGGTTGTGCCACATTCAGCTGGACCGTCAATGGATCCACCGCTGCCGGGGAAACCGTGGCCGACGTCGTGGAGGTAGATTGCCCGCCAGGTCCGGTCACGGTCAGTTGCACCGTGTACGTTCCCGGGCTGGCGTACGTGTGACTGAGAATCGCGCCGGTCCCGGTCGTCCCATCCCCGAAGTTCCACGAGTAGCCGGTGATGCTTCCCGATGATCCGGTTCCGTTGAAACTGATCGGTTGACCCGCCGTGCTGGAATACGGACCACCCGCGTTGGCGGTCGGCGGAGCCGGCGTTGCCTGGCTCACCGTGTCGGTCGCGGTGTTGTTCCCTTCGTTCGATTCCTGGACCTGTCCAAGATCGTCCACCGTCGCCGTGAAGGTCTCGGGGCTGGTCGTCAGCGGGAGGGCGAGTGAAACGCTACGCGAACTCCCCGAACCCAGCGACGACACGTAGGTGAACGTACTGGATGCCGCCCCGGCCAACCGCACCCGGAAACCGCTTGCGCCGGCGTTTCCACCGTTTCGAACCACGATGGTGAACGTGACGTTCTGTCCCAGATTCGGCTCGTTCGGTGTGTGCGAGATGCTCTGCACGAACAGGTCCGCCTGTGGCGCCACTTGGATCACCACTTGCCGCGTCTCCACGTCGGTGGCCCCGTCGTTATCGGTCACCGTGAGCCTCACGGTATACGTCCCCTGGGCGCTGTAGGCATGATTGGTCGTCATGCCGCTGCCCGACGTCCCGTCGCCGAAGCTCCACTGATAGGTGACGATCGATCCATCCGGATCGGACGACGATGCACCGCTGAACGTCAACCAGTCCCCTGGTTCACCGCTGGACGGCGAGACGCTGATTCTCGCCACCGGAGGCTGGTTCGGGGCACTGGTGATCACCACTTGCCGAGTCTCCATGTCGGTGGCCCCATCGTTGTCGGTGACGGTCAATCGGACCGTGTACGTTCCTGCATACGAGTACGCATGGCTGGTGCTCTGGCCACTCGAACTGGTGCCATCTCCGAAGCTCCATTGGTACGAGGCGATCGATCCATCCGGATCGCTCGATCCCGATCCGGAGAACGAGATCGGTTGCCCCACCTGCGCGCTCGACGGCGAGACGGTCATCGCTGCATTCGGCGGCTGGTTCGGCGCACTGGTGATCGTCACCGTGCGCGTCTCCACATCGGTGGCACCGTCGTTGTCGGTGACGGTCAAGCGTACCGTGTACGTCCCTGCAAACGAGTACGCGTGGCTGGTGCTCTGGCCACTCGAACTGGCGCCGTCCCCGAAACTCCATTGGTAGGAGACGATCGATCCATCCGGATCGCTCGATCCCGATCCGGAGAACGAGATCGGTTGCCCCACCTGCGCGGTCGACGGCGAGATGACCATTGCCGCATTCGGCGGTTGGTTCGGCGCGCTGGTGATCGTCACCGTGCGCGTCTCCACGTCGGTAGCGCCGTCGTTGTCGGTGACGGTCAAGCGAACCGTGTACGTTCCTGTAGAGGAATACGCGTGGCTGGTGCTCACACCACTCGAACTGGCGCCGTCCCCGAAGCTCCATTGATAGGAGACGATCGATCCATCCGGATCACTCGATCCCGATCCGGATAACGAGATCGGTTGCCCCACCTGAGCACTCGACGGCGAAACGGTCATCGCTGCGCTCGGAGGTTGGTTGGGCGCGCTGCCGACGACCACGCTCGTCTGGGTGGTATCGGTGGCCCCGTCGTCATCCGTCACGGTCAAGCGGACCACGTACGTTCCGTCACTGGTGAATCGATGGTAGGCGGTTGCCCCACTCCCTGTGGTTCCGTCGCCGAAGTTCCACGAGTAGCTGGTAATCGTTCCGTCGGGATCGTTGGACCCGGATCCATCGAACTGGACCCACGTTCCGGGAACCGGCGCGGACGGTGAGTAGGACATGGCAGCCACCGGGGACTGGTTCGGACTGACTGGCGGCTGCAAACTGAGTCGCCCTTGACCAAACAGGTTCGCACTCCCCATCGCGACCGTGTGTCCGAGGAGTCGGCTGCGCAATGCCGGTTCACTTAGTGTCGGCTCCTGCGAAAGCAGCAACGCCGCGGCACCGCTCGCATGCGGCGCCGCCCCGGAGGTTCCGGGGAATGGGTTGTAAGGCGCAGAGTTGGTGTTCACATCGTCGGGCGCGACCAGGTCCGGCTTGGTTCGTCCGTCATTGGTCGGACCTTGCGAGCTGTAGGCCTGCAAAGGCCCCACGGTGTAGTTCGCCCAATCCACTGCACCCACGGTCACGGACTCCTCGAGGTTGCCTGGTGCGAGAATCGAACTCGATGCAACCGGCGAGCTGAGCGTCTGATAGAGGTTGTACAGCTCGAGACGGACCGAGCCGGCTCCGTTGAAGCGAATCCGGTAGGTCCCGGTCGACGGCAACGACGTGTTCACCGACTCGGTCGGCTCCTCGGTTCCCGTCTGATGCTTGGTGGACGAAGCCACCAGGTTGCCGGTCGGATCATACAGGTAGAGGTCGATATCACTCGATGCGGCCGGCCATTGGTTCCACGTAAGATAGACAATCGCCGGCGATCCGGCCGTCCCGTAGAACGTCAGATCGCTGTCGTGCCATCCATCCCCGTTCCCATCGACGAAGCTTCCCTCCCAGTGGCTCTGCGCCTCGTTTCCGGCCGCGTTGACCCACAGGATCCCGTTCGAAATGGCCCGTCCGGCCATCTCCGGAATGGTGCCTTCGCCGTCGTAGAAGTTGGTGTTGTACCACCCTAGAGAGTGGTTGATGATGTCGATGCCGTTGTTGATGCAGTAAGTCACCGCCAGATCCAGATCCACCTCGTCGCCGATCTTGATGAGATAGAGCTGCGCATCCGGCGCGATCTCGTGGACGATCTCCGCGACCGCCGTACCATGGGTGATCCCGCTGGTCAATCCGGTTCCGGTCAGATCATTCTGAACAACGGACGCAGGCAGGTCGCCACTCGCCTGGGCAGCGCTCAATCCCGCGAATCCCAGGTCGATGATCGCCACCTTGGTGCCGTTGCCGCGGATTCCTGCTGCGTGGTATGCGTCCGCGCCGATCGCTGCGATGCCTTGGCCAACGGTTCCCAATGGATGCGGCACGTACGGAGGCCGAATGAACGCGATGCCGGCAAGCTGACTCGCCAGCTCACCCAGTTGGGATAGGGAAACCTCGACCTTGATGAGGCTTGTCCCAGCATCCACTGCGCTTCCTCGCACGCCGAGCGCACCCAGAGCTGCCACATTGGAGGCCGTCGACCTCCCGGGCCGCGACTCGAGCACGACCGTCACGGTGTTGGTCTTCGTGTCGAATGGAACGCCGAACGTACTCGCCACCGTTTCGATCGCGGCGCGAGCGCTCGAAGGCAGCGCCTCCATAATCCTTGCGGCCATGGTTCCCACCGTGGCCTGGGCGGCGCCGAGCAGCGCCTCGAGCGCCCCGTCCATCAGCGGATTATGGTCCGTCCTCTCAATCTTCTGCGTCGTGTACGCCTTGCTGACGCCGAGCGGCGCGACCGACGGCACCGTGGTCGACGGACCGACCGCCATGCTCGAGGATCCTCCAGCAGCTTCCGCAAGAAACGCCAGTGCCGCATCCAGATCGTCCGGCCAGCGAACCACACCGAGGAACCAGTCCGGCGCAAAGGAGATCCCGACCCCGACGCTTGTGCCGCCGATGCGAACAACGTCCGCTCCGCGGGATCCCAGGTCTCTGGAATACGCATCCAGCGACTCCAGATAACGAGCCAAACTCGTTCCCCACTCGCGCGGGATCATCACGAATTCAAGCCTTCGACTCATTCCCAGCGATTCCAGGACCACCTGCTGGGCAATGCTGTTTCTTGCGAACCCTTGGAACTGAACCTCGACGCCGGTGGCTTGGGTGAATCGATCCGCTGTTTCAAGCCACTCGGCGCGCATCGTCTGATCGATACCCACCCTGAACACCGTCTGACCCGCCGACACCAGGCTCAGCAGCCCGAGCCCGGCGACCAGCGCACACGCGAGAACCCATCGTTTCATCGTCGCTTCGCCTCCCTAGGGAACTGCCGGCTTGTACGGAAGGCGGACGTATCCGACCGCGCTCAACCGGGCAAGCGGGACCATCAGATCAACGGGAAGGAGCAACTTGGCGAGCTGTTCCGTCTCCGTGACCAAGTACGCTTCGTACGCCTCAGGAATCACCTCTCCCGGAAGCTTCTCCACGACCACATCCACACGCAGGCCAATCAGAGCAAATCCCTTCTCGGCAGCATATGCACTCCACTCCTCGGCAATCGTCATGCCGTACAGCGTGGAATCGAGGGCGACACCTTCGGGCGTCGGCGGTCCTTTCAGGGCGTTTCGATCGTATGCGGTGTACTCGAGGCCGACATCCGCACCGACGATCCCAAGGTCCTGGAGCTTGCCCAGCACCTCGCCAAGAACCGCGGCGGCGCTCAGCGGTGCCGTTGTGCCGATGACGAGCTCAACGCCTTCGGCAGCCGGGCGGACCGTGTATGTGAAATCCTCTCCACGAATCGTCAGTTGATACCGATCCGCGTCGACCACAAGAACCTGAGCATCCAGATAGACTTCCGCCGGCGTCGCGTCGGTCGCCTCCCCCGCCCGCAAGGCGGTCACGCCATCGACACCATACACAATCGTTGACATGCCTACGGTCTGAACCTGCTCCACCAGCACGTCGGCCGCGATCCCCGATTCCCCCAACGGGATGACGTAGTACTCCGTCTCGAGGAACTGGAGGGACTGACCACCTGCTGCCACGACGATCATGGCCATCAGAATCATCGCAATAGAGATCCATCTCATCTTCATTCTTGTCGCCTCCTTCTGTACTCGATCAACCTACACGGAATGCGGCGAGAAGTTCCAACTCGGCCTGGACTCTCGTCCCATTCACCGAGCGCCGCGAGTCTAGGGCTCCAACGCTCGAATGGTGGTGGACCACAAGACGAAGCGAAGCGACGATGTGTAGGACATCGCCGTTCCGATGCTGTAGTTCGACGAAGGAACGAGGACCGGCATCTCCTGCGAAAGCCCGACAACGAACGGACTGGCCGGCGGATGGACCTTGCTTCCGCGAAGATAGATCCGCTCCGGCGTCGTCTCCGGCGTTCCGTCACCATCCACATCCAGTGTGAGAAGCAGCCATAGAGAAGATGACTCGGGAACCGCGAAGCTGTGCTCGACCGTACCCGTCTGCAAGCTTCCCTGGAAGACAAGTGCCTTGCCATCCGCAGACAGTGTGCCGGTCGATGAGACCTGCGCGAACCTCTCATCCGAGCGCACTTCGAGGCGGTACGATCTGGCGGAGCTCCATCCGGAGCCGGCACTCACCGTCAGCCTCCATTGGTTCACGCCATGGACGTAGATTCCCGCATCAGCGAACGACGCGGGATCGTAGCCGGCGGCCGGCGGACCCACGGTCTCCGTGACCGCACCACTGGCTTGCTGAGGCGGGCGCGACACCGGGGCCGCGCCGGAAGGGGCGGTCGAGGAACTCGGGCTGAATACGATCACCGCGGATTCGGCGGAGGCGGATGCCCCTTCCGTGTCGGTGACCGTCAGCCGTACGGTGTAGGTCCCCGCTTCCTGGAAGATGTGCGGAACGACGCTACCGGCACCGGTGGTTCCGTCGCCGAAGTCCCAACGGTACTCGGCAATGCCAAGATCATCGCGTGAACTCCGTGCATCGAACAGCACCAGGGATCCCGCCGTGGCCACCTGCGGCTGGACCGTGAACCGGACCGTGGGAGGCCGATTCGTGCCACTGCGCACGAACTGGAGTTCGACCAGCGTCATCCGGTTGGCGCTGACCACGACCTCTCGGGTGATCGGCTCGTACCCGGTAGACCAGGCCTGAACAACGTGCGTTCCCGCAGGGACATCTGGGATCTCGATCGGCGTATTGCCGACCGGAAGCTGATCGAACATGATCGACGCCACACCGGGCGAGGAGACGATGCGGACAATGCCCGTTCCCGGCTCACTCGAAGCCTGCGTCTCCACGTCAGCCGGTTCCTCCGGAGGCTGGGTCGGTGTGGACGGCGTCGTCACCTGTGCGGGCGCGGTCGAAACCCGGATCGACGTCGTAGCGACGTTCTGTCCTCCTCTGTTGTCGGTCACGGTCAGTCGAACGAGATACGTGCCTGCCGCCGCATAGACATGCGTCGTCTCCAGGCCGACCGCCGTGATTCCGTCGCCGAAATCCCAGGCATAGACGATGATCGTGCCATCCGCGTCCGTGGATCCGGCCGCGGAGAAACGGACCACCTCACCGTCGGTGGGAACCGTCGGCGTATGACCGATCCGCCCAACCGGAAGCTGATTCGCAGCTGGCGCCGTCGGCGCCTCGGTCGATGTCGGCGGCGGCGACACCGGTGGTTCGGCCGGCGCGGTCGCCGGTGGTGGCGCGATGACAAGCGTTCGAACCATCGTATCGGTCGCGCCGTCGGTATCCACCACGGTGAGTCGCACGTCGACCTGCCCGGCCTCGGCAAAGGTCACATCGAATGTTGCGCCGTGCCTCGTCTCGCCGGTCCCGAGATCCCAGATGTAGTCGACAATGCCGCCGTCGACATCCATGGATGGCGTCCCGTCGAACAACACAGGCTGTCCGGCCTGTGGTGCGGACGGAACCCATTCGAACGCTGCCGTCGGAGGCACGTTCGGGGGGGGAGGTGGCGGCAACAGAAGCTGACCGCCCGGGCATCCTGGCGCTCCTCGATCGATCACCGCGCCAAGCACCCGAGCACGGAGCTCCGGTCCGCTGGCCGCCGGCTCCTGCGACAGCAGAAGCGCGGCAGCGCCGGCAACGTGCGAGGCGGCACACGACGTGCCCGTCAACGGGTTGAAGCCGGTAACTCCACTGGAAGCGGGTTCCGGACCACAGAGATCCGGCTTGGTACCGCCAACCGAGCTCGTCCCTACACCGCTGCTCGGCAGGGCCGCGCCAACGGTCAGCGCGCCCGCCAACGCCGCCGGGGACGGGAGCGACTCGCCGAGAACCGGCGTGCTGAGCTCAGCGCCTACGACGTGAAGCCTCAGGGCCGATCCCACGGGGCTTCGGAACCTGAACCGGTACGTGCCGGATTCCTCGATGGCGACCCGGAATCTCTCGT
>Ga0180429_10004780_pt1 | contig 10794 bp, 10 predicted proteins | sample SS_ome_FD_132428 | JGI IMG/M metagenome (GOLD analysis project Ga0180429, IMG submission 132428) | Hypersaline lake sediment archaeal communities from the Salton Sea, California, USA - SS_1_S_1 metaG | ecosystem: Environmental > Aquatic > Non-marine Saline and Alkaline > Hypersaline > Sediment ... | reverse complement strand
TCTGTGGATGTTCAAGGCGTACACAGTTGATGACTCCTTCATCACCTTCCGCTATGTGCGCCAATGGGTGAATGGGAACGGGCTAGTCTACAACGTCGGGGATAGAGTTGAGGGATACTCCAACTTTCTCTGGGTCGTGCTGCTGGCGCCTCTAGAGGCAATCGGTCTCGACCTGTTCCTCTCGGCCAAGGTCCTGGGGGGAGTCCTCGGGCTCTCGACCATGCTGCTTGTGATTCGTCATAGTCGCCGGTACGCGGTTCCCGGACTGTCGGCACTTCTGTTGGGGGCAACTGGGGCATTCGCCGCATGGACTGTGAGTGGACTGGAGACCGCGCTGTTCTCCTTCCTGCTGACTCTTGCCTCTCTGGAATTTGGGAGAGAGGAAGAGCGTGGTCGTGGATGGCTGTCGGGCCTCTACTTCGCTCTGCTGACGCTGACTCGCCCGGAGGCGATTGTCCTAGTTGGAGTCGCAGTGCTCTATCGACTATGGGCCATCTTCCGTGCGAAGTCCCGGATTGCATCCCATGATTGGTTGCGCGCAGCCGCTCTGGGAATGGTTCTGCTTCCCTACTTGGCGTGGCGGATCACCTACTATGGATACCCCCTTCCAAACACGGTCTATGCCAAGTCGATGGGGCTGAGCGCCCGAGCCTTGATGGAGGGCGTGTACTACCTCTACGGTAGCTTCAGGATCATCGGTGGGATGGTGCTACCCATTGTGCCGCTCGTGGCTGTGGTTTCCCGCCTAGATCGGACAGCCTTCCTGGACTACTCTCTTCTATCCATCATCGCATATGCAGCGGTGACGGTGCTGGGTGGGGGGGATTGGATGCCTCTGCAGAGATTCCTTGTTCACATCTTGCCGCTGCTGATGGTCTGTGTTCATGTGGGCCTTACGAGCTTGTTGGACCATCTCACGGTCCGAAAGGACATACGTGCGTGGGGTATCGCCTTAGTGGCAGCTCTTCAGGTCGTCTATCTACTGGGGATTTCTGCTGAGATGCGATATGTTGATGGGATTGCCTCAGGCTCGCTTGTCCCCGAGGGCAGAGGCAAAGTGGCCTTCTTGCTAGACCACGTAGAGTCTGGGGACACCATCGCGGTGACTGACGCCGGCCTCGTGAGCTACGGACTTCCCCTAGATGTAAGGATCGTCGATATGGTGGGCCTGAACGATAGTCATATTGCACACCAACCGGTTCAGTTGCCCGGCGGGCTTTTTGGTCGCCACGATGCCTTTGGGAAGTGGGACGTCGCATATGTGTTGGCTCAGGAGCCTCGTTTCGTTCAGGTGAATCTGCTTTCGCCTCGTGGCTCAGAGGAACTGTTCACGAACTTCACTGGAACAACGTTGCTGGTGAACGACAGTCAGTTCCGGCAATCCTATTCCCCAGTCGACGGCGCGCCCGGCATCTATGAGCGCGTGACGACACACTAGTCCCTTCGTGCGCAGACAATGACAGCTGGCTGGGCTTGTCAGAGTCGACCGAAACTGTACACCAGCCAAGGTAGTGGAGACACGCTGTGAGAATCCTACACGTCTACAAGGACTACTATCCCGTCCTGGGGGGGATTGAGAACCACATCCGGGTGCTGGCGGAGGCGCACGCGGCGGGCGGGCACCAGGTGATCGTGCTGGTGTGCGATCCCGGGCCGCGGACGCAAGTGTCGGAGGTCAACGGCGTACGGGTGATCAAGGCCGGCCGGCTGGGAACGGCTGCGTCAATGCCGCTGAGCCCCAGCCAGTGGGTAAGCCTGATGCGGCTGCGCCCCGAGATCGTTCACGTGCACTCCCCCTATCCGCTGGGCGAGGTGGGGGCCTGGTTGCTCAAGCCGCGTGTGCCGTTGGCAGTCACCTATCACTCTGATGTGGTCAGACAGCAGGGCTGGCTCAAGGTCTATGGGCCGCTCCTGAAACGTGTGCTGCGACGGGCGGACCGCATACTGCCGACCAGCCCAAGGTATCTGGCGTCGTCGCCGTGGCTGTCTCCGGTGCGCGACCGGTGCACGGTCGTGCCGCTGGGGGTGGATCACCGGCGGTTCACGCCGCCAGCAACACCCTTTGCAGGGCCTCCGACGCTGCTCTTTGTCGGACGGCTGCGCTACTACAAGGGGCTCGATACGCTGCTGCGGGCGATGCCGATGTTGCCGGCGGACGTGCGGTTGCGAGTGGTGGGGACTGGGCCGATGCGGGGCGAGTGGGAAGCATTGGTGAGAGACCTGAGTCTTGAGTCCAGGGTCGATTTCGCGGGAGAGGTGTCGGATGCGGCACTACCGGCGCAATACCGGCATGCGACGCTCTTTGTGCTGCCGGCGAACGCGCGTTCGGAGGCGTACGGGATGGTGCTCACCGAGGCGATGGCGTCCGGATTGCCGTGCGTGACTACCGAGGTAGGGACGGGGACATCGTGGGTGGTCCAGGACGGGGTGACCGGGGCCGTGGTGCCGCCGTCGTCGCCTGATGCGCTGGCGGCGGCTATCTCCGGATTGGTAGGAGACCCGGTGAGACTGCGGGCGATGGGGACTGCGGCGCGCGCGCGCGTGGCGGCGGAACTGACGCAGGACCTCATGGTCGAGCGGGTGATGGCGATCTACGAAGCGCTGGTCTAGGGGAAGCAGAGCGCCGCTGCCGGGTTCACCGGCAGCGGCGCTGTGGTTGCTGCACCACGTCAGGCTGGAGCCTAGGAGGGGCTGCCCTCCCGCGGTCCCAGGTGGCGGCAGGCCGGTCAGCCGTCCTGGTCCGGGATGAGGTGGGGCTCCTCTTGGAACAGTTCGGGATGCCACATCATCCCGTCGTCCATACGCGCGGTCAGGCGGACACGGATCGTGAGCTCTCGACCGTCGCGCTCCACGGTGAGCTCGACACGGTCGCGCGGTTCGTAGCGCAGGATGAGCTCGTTGAGGGGCTCTGCTTCAGTGACGGCGTCGCCGTCGACCTCGGTGATGATGTCATCCACCTCGATGCCGGCTTGCTCCGCGGGGCTCTCCGGGACGACCTCGATGACGCGTGCCCCTTCGGGTTCCATCGAGAAGGTCACGCCCAGCCAGGGCCGCGGGTCGAACAACGGCATCTCGGGCACATCCGGCATGCGCGGCATGTCGGGCATCTCGGGCATGCGCCGGAACTCGGGCAGCGGCATCCCATAGGGCTCCTCAGGTCCATGACAGTCCATCTCTCGGTGCGTCCCACGCCGGCCCAGGGCAAATCCCAGGGCGCCGCTCCAGATCGCGGTGCCGCCACAGACCACCACCAGCACCAACAAAGCGAGCACTGTGATCGCGAGCCACTTCCACGGATTCCTGGTCTGTTCAATCGGTCGATCGTTCATCTCTTACCTCCAGATAGTGACGATGGGAGCGTCTCTCTACTCACCCGCGGACGCGTAGACGCTCTCGAACTCCTCCATATACGGCACGGCGACCTCGGGACTGTGGAGGATGACCACGTTCTCGTCGTTGCTCTCCGCGGCGCTGGCACTGAAGTTGTAGGAGCCGGTGATGACGGTGTCCTCATCCACGATGATGACCTTGTGATGGAGTAGGTAGGGATTGGCATCCATGCGGATGTCGACCCCGCCCTGGCGGAGCGTCTCGAAGTCCGCGCCGGGGTCTCCGACGGCCCTGGACTCAACCACGCCGGCGACACGCAGGCCGGCACGATGCTGCGAGAGCAGCGCCCGGGAGATGTCGTCAGCGGTGAGGACGAAGGCCATGAAGTGCACGCTCTCGTCCGCGCTCTCGATCAGGTCAACGATACGCTGTTGCACATTGCCTTCCGGCGCAAAGAAGGTCTCGACCTTGATGCCGTTGAGGTCGAGCAGGGGATAGGCGATGTCCTGCGGCGATGTCGCTCCGAATTCGCCATCCGTGAACATCTCCTCGAACTCATCGGTGAAGTTCCGCGCCATCTTGGCGGACTCGATGACGACGACGTTGTTGTTGTTCCGGATCGTGCCGTTTTGCGTCAGGTTCCACGAGCCGGTCCAGACGACCTCGCCGTCGATGACGGCGAACTTGTTGTGCATAAGGGCGTCGCGATCATCCAGAACCACGGGAATACCCGCAGCTCGCAGCGCGCGCGGCCCAGCCTCGCCGGCATAGTCGCTGTCGGTCACCAGGCGCACCTCGACGCCGCGGTCGGCCGCATTGGCGAGTGCTGATGCGATGCTGGTGAGCTCGAAGTCAAAGGCGGCCAGCGCCACCGAACTCTCCGCCGCGTCGATCAGGGCGACGAACTCTTGATGAATCTCGGTAGCCCCGGTGTCCTCGGTCTGTGCCCTGGGGTGTGTGAAGAGAACGCGCACCGATCCCGAGGCATCCGGCTCCGGCTTGCCCTCAAAGCCCCGGTCGAGGACGAGGACATCCCCTGCGGCCCAGACCACGACCATGATGAAGAGTGAGAGCAGGAACTCCTTCCAGCCCAGTCTGCGACGGCTGTTCCGCTTGGTCATGGTGTGTCCCGTCCGGCCTCAGCAGCGGCTTCCCCATCGTGGCGCAGGTACCGTCGTTCAAACGCATCGATGATCCTGACCTGCGGAGGTGTCGGTCGGATGAAGGGGCGCGTCGCGCGGATCGTGTCCCACGCCTGTGACGCCGTCGCGCCCTCGCGGATCAGGTAGGCCGCCGCCATGGTGGGCGCGCGCCCCACGCCCGCGGCACAGTGGATGTAGACGCCGCTCCCTGTCGTGATCTGCTCCGCGATGAAGTCCGCACCCGTCTCCAGTTCTTCCAAGGTAGGCGGGGTGTCGTCGGTTGTCTCGACCCATAGGTAGTCATCGAGCGCCACGCCGCGGGCCCTGTCGTCCGATTCTTCCCGCATATTGACGACGGCCGTGATACCCAGGTCCCGCATTGCCGCAAGGCCTCGGCTGTGGTGCTGTCCGCCGACGTAGAGGTTCGGCGCGACCCGACTGACCCTGGGGACCGAGTACCCCTTTGCCCGCCGCACGATCTTGTCGTAGAGCCACAGCACGACCGGCCCGGCCCCGCTCTCCGACAGGCGGCAGATGATGATGTAGATGAGCTGGGCCGGTGGAAAGGCCTTGAGGCGTTCGTGGGTTCTGAAAGTGGCGTCGTCCAATCGATCTCCTTGGTCCGTTCTTCCGGCGCGCCGCTACCCGAAAAGCGCTGCAGCGGCATCCGCCGTGTCGATGGCGTTGCCGGCGATCTCCTGTGTGACATCGCGGTAGTCTCTCGTGCGGATGACGATGGGCATCGGCACGGCGTGTCCCAGGATCAGCGCCTGCTGTTTGGTGTCCAGGCGGGCCAGAATCTCCCTGAGGGCTGCCGTGCCCGAGACCCCGGAGAGGACGGCGCGGATATCACTCTCCTCGTCCAACAGCGCCGTGATACGGGTGCCGACCTGGCTCATCACCTCCGGGTCGATGCCGCTGGGGCGCTGATCCACGACCAGGAGGGTGACGTTGTACTTGCGCATCTCGCGGGCGATGGTGCCGAAGATGGTGTGTCGGGCGATGGCGGGGTCGAGGAACTTGTGGGCCTCCTCGATGGTGATGATCAGAGGGCGTGGTTCCTTCCCGCTGCCCCCGAGGTAGGCTTCCTTGCGGGCGACGTAGGCCTTGTGGATGCGGCGGGTGATGTAGTTCGCCACCAGGACATAGGCCTCCAGGGCGTTGCCGTAGCGCCCGAACTCCAGGATGATGTGTTTACCGCTGTCCAGATACTTGATGATGCGGTCGATCGGGTTGTCGCGCACGGCGTCCTTGACGAGGAATCCGAAGCGTCTCAGTTGCTCCAGCTTGCGCTGGATCGCGCCGAGCGATCCGGCATGGATTCTGTCCTCCTCAAGGAGCTCCGTGAGCACCGAACTTCGCCCGCCGGGGGCATCTTCCTCCGAGGTCGCACCGGGCTCCGCATCGTCCTCCAGCAGGATGCTGATCCAGTCTTTTCCCAGTCGCCGTCGCAGCATGTAGAGCGCGTTGGTCTGGACATCGGTGAAGCCGAAGAGGGGGGCGAGCATCTCCAAGTCCTCGGGATCGAGCTGGTGGTAGCCGATTCTGACGGTGAAGTCGACCTTGCTTCCGCGGCGGCGTGAGGATTCGGGGTCCAGCGTGAAGACGCTGACGCGACCGTCGTAGAAGAGCTGGCGCAGCCCTTTGACATCCTGTCTGGCCTCATCCTGGCTCTTCCAGCCGTACTCGTTGTGCATATCGAAGATCAGGTTGACCGCGGCATCCTCCTGGATGATGCCGGCGAGGACCATGCGCGTGAGGAAGGTCTTGCCGGTGCCGCTCTTGCCGAAGATGCCGCTGGATCGCTCGGCAAAGCGCGCCAGATCGAGGGCGATGTGTGTCCCCTCCATCTCCAGCGGGTCGCCGATGTAGAACCTGCCGGCCTCGTCAGGGTCGCCAAAGACATCGGCCACCTCCTCGGGCGTTGCCTCGAAGACGTGGGTGAAGTGCGCGGGCACCGTCTTTGCCGGACGCACGCCCTCTGCGTTCTCCTCCATCACCAGCATCGGGGTGATGTGGAGCCGGCCGAAGGTCAGCGTGCCCCGGTAAACTCTGGCGATGAAGTTGTCGGGGTCCGCGGGCGGCGTCTGCTCCAGTTCCGGGTGGCGGCTCTCTAGGGCGACGTCGGTGATCATGCCGAAGAAACGGCGCCCCGTCTGGCCCCGGATGACAACATAGCGACCGACGGCCAGCCCCTCGATCAGGTGGTCGGGCGCGAGCTGTGCCTCCAGGCCCTTGCCCAGGCTGCCGCTGACGATGGTGCCCAGCCGTGCCGCGTCGCGCGGCTCAGGCCGGGGGAAGAGGGTGTCAAAGTCATCAGTCATCAGCGCATCCCAGTTCCCAGACCCAGATGGCGGTCTGGACATGTTGCTCGTCGGCCGACCAAACACGAATCGTGGCGGGCATAGCCTTGCAGAGACGCCATTGCGCGCGGACATCCAGTCCGTGAACGATGTCCTTGTCCTCGAGCTGTGATCTGTAGGGCGCCGTGCCGCCCGTGATGTGGATGCGGATAGTGCCCTCCCATTCACCTGTGCCATCGATCTCATGCCACTCGACCAGCTCCCACGCAGGGTCCTGGAAGGCCAGGGGTGGGCCCGGCTGGATTGCTTCCGGTGTAGGTGTGGCTGTGGGCGTCATCGTGGCGGTCTGCGTTGCCGTCGCAGTGGCCGTGGGCACCGCTTGCTCCCCTTCCGGGGTCGGTGTCTCCAGGGGCGGTGGGTCAGGTCTGTCCTTCCCGCCGTCCGGATCCCCCGTGTCCGGGTCCTCGACGGGTGTGGATGTCTCAGTCGGTGGCGTCGCCGGACCAAATGACGGGAAGCCTGGGAAGTGACAGGCCAGTACCAACATCAGCGAGCACAGCGCGATCACCCATCTCTTCATAGGCCACCTCCCTCAACGAGTTAGTTGGTCTGTGGCAGGGACTCCAGGACTGCCGCGTATTGCTCAAGGCTCCACGCGCCCTTGATGCGTATGCGGGGCCACGTGTAGGCATTGTCGAGCGAGAGTTCGTTGCCCCACGCCGTGGTGACCGCGCCCAGGTAGCCGGCCGACGCCACCACCGCCTCAGTGTCTTCGTCGTGACGTCCGGAGGGGTAGCAGAAGAAGGAGACCTGGCCCCCCGTATGCGCTTCCACGGCCTCCTTGGCCCCCAGCACCTGGTAGACCAGGAAGTCATAGTCACGATTGGTCAGGTCCAGATGGTCGCGTCCGTGTGCCTGGATTGACATCCCGGCCTCGGACATGGTCCTCATCTCATCCCACGTGAGGTAGTGCTCGGCCTCGAAGTGCGCGGGCGTCGCCAGGACGAAGAACTCGCCCACGAAGCCGTACTGCTGGAGCAGGGGGCTGACGACCGATCCGGCGTCCTTGTATCCGTCATCGAAGGTCAGCACGATCGGGTGTGGCGGCAGAGGCTTGCCCGTGGACAGCCTGGAATAGACATCGGCCAAGGTCACGGTCTGGTAGCCTTCGTCGGCCAGATAGCGCAACTGCGCTTCGAATGTCGCCGGTGCCACGGTCAGGTCCTGCCGGTACGCGTCCGGGTTCGGCGGCAGCTCCGAGACATAATGGTACATCAGAATCGGCACGTTGACCGCCGCCGGCGGCGGTGGATAGGTGGCCGTCGGCGTTGGTGTCGGTGTGGGCGTGGGGATAGCGGTCGGCGAGGGCGTCTGCGTCGCCGTCGGTGTGGGGACTGGGGTCGACGTCGCCGGAACAGGGCTTGGGGCCTCGGTCTGCGTCGCCGTTGGCGCGAGCGGTTCCGACGCCGTCAAGGGCTGGGCTCCGGTGGAAGCGACCACCGCTGTGCATCCGCTGATGATGCCCAGGGCCAGCATCAAGCCCAGCAGCCACCTCCCGCGGCTCACTGTGCTGGCTCCTCGGGGCAGTTGCCGGAGCGTGGAGCCCAGGCGTCGATGGCCCTGCGGGTCGCTGCAAAGGCGAGGGGCGGTATCTGCTCACGTGTGAAGAACCCGGCCTCCTCCGCATCGTCGGCGGCTTGGAGCGTCCCGCCGGTGATCTTGCCACGGAAGACGATGACGATGTCCGCGCCGCGGGGGTGTTCGCGACCGGAGACGATCTCCACGATGTCCCCAATTTCCGTCTCCAGACCGGTCTCCTCGCGACACTCTCGACATGCGGCCGCGTCGGGCGACTCGCCGTAATCGACAAACCCCGCCGGCAGGCTCCATAGCCCCCGTTGGGGATTCATCGCGCGCCGCACCAGCAGCACGCGATCCTGGCAATCGGTGACAAGCACGGCCGCAGCAACCTTGTGCTCTTGGAACACAACCCTATCGCAGGCGCTGCAGTAACGGCGGAGCCTGCCGAAGGCGAACCTGTCGTCAAGCAAGGCCCCGCACTGGGGACAGTAATTCAGTGCCGGACCTTGGCTTTCAGTGTGATGTAGCTTGGTCAATGCGTTCCCAATCCGATATCGGTTGGAGGTGGGGCCTCCAGGGTCAGCTTCGGTGGCGTCTGGAGAACCAGAAGGTGAGTGCGGCCAGGGCTATGGTGGTCAGCCCAAAGGTGACGGGGACCCAGGCTCTCACGGAGCGACGTGGTCGGGGGACGAGCTGCCAGAGCAGCTCGTTGGGCGGAGTCTCCGCTTCATCGGCTGACGCGAGCCCCGTGTCATCGCTGGGGGCAACTGGCAAGGACTCCTCCATCAAGGTTTCGTCCTCGACGACAGGGGCTGGGGCCTCGACTATCTTCTCCGTCGCCGCCTCCTCCACCTGCGCTTCGCCATCTCCCTCGATCTCAGCGACCTCGGGGACAGTGGGCTCCACTCCCCCTCCCATGCCTAGAGGCTCGGCGTTCTCTGCGTCCATCTCTAGTTCGGCAGAGGCTGCGCCCATCGGGGTTGCGCTATCCTCCACCTCTTCCGCCTCGGCGGCGAGCGTCATCTCCTCTGCCTCAGGTTCAATCTCCAGATCGGCATCGGCGATCCTCGTGGCCTCTGGGATCTCCTCAGCGGGAGCGACCATCGCCATCGGCGCTTCGTGCATCTCCAAGGCCTCACCAGCGGCTTCCTTCTGGATCAATGCATCCGCTGCCGGCGCCTCAACCGACCGCATCATCGCGCCAGGGGCGGCGCCCTGCTGCGTCATCACCATGCTGGATGTGATGGCAAAGGCTGCCGCGGCGGCCGCTGTTGCCGCACGCATCACGACCAAGGGCAACCGCAGGCGCCGGCGGACGGGCCGGGGTTCGGGCACCATCGCCGGCGTCAACAGATAGTTGCGCGGGGGTTCTCTAAGGGGTACCGAACGCGTCAGCGTCACCATCCGGCGCATCTCGGTGATGCGACGCTGGAGATCGGTATCTTGGGAGACAGCGGCTTCGAACGCTACCTGGGCCTCAGGCGCCAACGCGCCATCCAGGTACGCCGAGACATCCGCCGTACTCCAGGACTTCAGGGTCATGAACAACAGCCTCCCACAGTACAGGTTATCCTATAGACGGAAGCGCGCGGGCAAAAGTTCCCGCTCTTCCTGAAGCAGCGCCTGCATCTGCTTGCGGGCACGTGCCAGACGGGACTTGACTGTACCCAGCCTGACCCCCATCACGTTCGCCGTCTCCTCATAGGAGAGTCCCAGGCGATCGACTAGAATGATAGCGGTCTGATGGTGTTGCGGCAGCCGGGCGATGGATCTCTCCAGCAGGTCTCGCAACTCCTGCTGCTGCACCGACTCCTCCGGCTTCAGCCCGCCATCGACGAGGTGTGGGTTGGCCTCCTCCTCGAGCTCGCCGAAGTCATCCCACGAGACGCTCGGTCGCCGTTTGCGTCGACGCAGCTCATCGTAGCAGGCATTGGTGGCGATGCGCAGGAGCCACGAGCGGAAGGAACCCCCGCGGAAGCGCTTGATCGCGCGATACGCGGAGATGAAGGCCTCCTGCGTCGCGTCATCGGCGGCGGCGGGGTCGTGCATGATGTGATAGGCCAGGTTGTAGACCTGGCTTTGGTAGTGGAGGATAAGCTCGTTGAAGGCATCCATCTGGCCGCGCTGGGCGGCGTCGATGAGTGCGTTTTCATCCCACATCGTGGGGGTGCTTGTCATAGTTTTCTTGACGTTCTCTGAAACCTGACTATACTGGTTTCCGAGCCGAAGTGGCGGAATAGGCAGACGCAAGCGACTCAAACTCGCTCGGGCTTAGCCCATGTGGGTTCGACTCCACCTTCGGCATTATAGTCTAGGCGGTGTGGTTTTCCAGCCACACCGTTTTATTGTGTCCCCTCCTTCCCGGTTTCCCTCCGTGTCCCTGTTGCATTGCCTCCAGGTCTGTGTATAATATGCATATATCGATATATATAGATACT
>Ga0180429_10004778_pt1 | contig 10796 bp, 5 predicted proteins | sample SS_ome_FD_132428 | JGI IMG/M metagenome (GOLD analysis project Ga0180429, IMG submission 132428) | Hypersaline lake sediment archaeal communities from the Salton Sea, California, USA - SS_1_S_1 metaG | ecosystem: Environmental > Aquatic > Non-marine Saline and Alkaline > Hypersaline > Sediment ... | reverse complement strand
TCTGGGCGTCGGCGAAGCGTTCGATGAGTCCGTTGACGTCGCTGACCTGAGTACCCGAACCCCGGGCGATGCGGGCACGGCGGGATGCGTTGAGGATCTTGGGGTCCGCGCGCTCGCCGGGGGTCATCGATTGGATGATCGCCGAGACGCGGTCCAATTCGCGATCGTCGACCTGGTCGAGCTGGGCCTTCATGTCGCCCATGCCCGGCAGCATCCCCAGGATCTTGCCCAGCGATCCCATCTTCTTGATCGATTGCATCTGCTCGAGGAAGTCCTCGAGGGTGAAGTCCTCGCCACTGGAGACCTTGCGGGCCATCTTCTCGGCCTGCTCGGCATCGAAGGCCCGTTCGGCCTGCTCGATGAGCGTGAGCATGTCGCCCATGTCCAGGATGCGGTTGGCCATCCGATCCGGGTGGAAGGTCTCGAAGTCCCCCACCTGCTCACCGACGGAGGCGAACATGATCGGCCGCTCGGTGACCGACACGATGGACAGCGCCGCACCACCGCGGGCATCGCCGTCGAGTTTGGTGAGCACGACCCCGTCGAAGCCGACCTGCTCGGCGAATTGCTCGGCGGTTGCGACGGCGTCCTGGCCGATCATGGCGTCGACGACCAGCAGGGTGTCGTCGGGCTCGATCGCATCGCGCACCTGGCGCAGTTGATCCATCAACTCCGCGTCGATGGCCAAGCGACCCGCGGTGTCCACGATCACGACATCGTGCAACCGCGTTTCGGCGTACGGCCGCGCATCCCGGGCCACTTCGACCGGATCCCCCACTCCGTTACCCGGCTGCGGTGCGTAGATCGGCACGCCTGCGCGCTCGGCGACGACCGTCAACTGATCGACGGCGTTCGGCCGCTGCAGGTCCGCGGCCACCAGCAGCGGCGTGTGCCCCTCGGATTTCAGGTGGGCGGCCAGTTTGCCGGCGAGGGTGGTCTTGCCCGCACCCTGCAGTCCGGCCAACATGATGAACGTGGGGCCGGTCTTGGCCATGCGTAGTCCGCTGGTCTCGCCGCCGAGGATGTCGACGAGCTCGCCGTGGACGATCTTCACGACCTGCTGCGCGGGGTTCAGCGCGCCGGAGACCTCTTCCGAGAGTGCGCGTTCCTTCACGCGGGCGGTGAAGGAACGAACGACCGGCAGGGCGACATCGGCTTCCAACAAGGCGGTGCGGATCTCGCGCACCGTGGCATCGATATCTGCTTCGCTCAACCGCCCCTTGCCACGCAGGCCCTTGAAGGTGGCTGCCAAGCGGTCCGACAGTGACCCGAACAAACCGGCTCCTCGTGCAGACGAAAAGGACGTGAGTTCGGTCAGACTAACGGGCTACCGAGGCCTCGCGCACCGTGGCCTGCAGGCTCGCCCGCACCGTGGTGCGCACCGCCTCCGCGTGGTCGGCTCCCAGGCTCCCACCAGCGCGGTCGGTGACGAAGAAGGAGTCCACCACTTCCGATCCCAGCGTGTCCACCTTGGCACCGATGACGACGACGTCAGCGGCCACCAACGCCTTCGTGACCCGATAGAGCAGCGCCGGTTCATCGTGCGCCCGAACCTCCACCACGGTGTGGTGGGTCGCGGAGTCGTCGATGAACACCAGCGGCTCGGCGCCCTGCGCACTCGGCGTAACCAGCGCGCTCGGATCCTCAGCGACGCCAGCGCCGCTCGTCGATTGCGACCGCTTGTGCAGCCTGTCGCCTACGTCGAGATCACCGGCGAGGGCAGCTCGGATGTCCGACGCGATGGCACGGTCGTCGGGTGGTTCACCGAACAGCGGTTTGACGAACCACTCCTGGGCGGCTCGCCCATCACGAGTATCGATACGCGCCCCACGGATCTGCAGTCGGTGCAAGGACAGCACGCCGGCGACGAGGGAAAGCACACCGACCCGCTCGGGGGTCGAGACGACGATGGAGACCATGGCACTGCCCGGATCCGCGGCGAGCACCTGGACGCCGGTCTCCCCCTCAGCGGCGAGCGCCGAGTCCAGCGCAGCCGAGGACTGCGGAGCCACCGGTTGTCCGGTGGTCATCTGGGATGCGCAGCGGCGCACCAGATCGGCGATCAAGCCGCGCCGCCATTCGCTGCGCACCGCGGGACCGGTGGCCTCGGCGTCGGCCCAAGTCAGCGCATGCAGCAGCTCCAAGGTGGCGCGATCGGGGACTCGATCGAGGATGACACCGATCGTCCCGGGATCATCGAGATCGCGTCGTGTGGCGATATCCGGCAGCAGCAGATGCTCACGAACCAGCAAACCGATCGTCGCCGCGTCCGATTCGTCGAAGCCCATCACCGTTGCCATTTCCGACGCGATCGGTTCACCGACGATGCTGTGGTCTCCGGGGAAGCCCTTCCCGATGTCATGCAGGAAGGCGCCGACGAGTAACAGGTCGGGGCGTTCGACATGCCTGGCGCGCTTGGCCGCCTGGATCGTGGTTTCCAGCAGGTGGCGATCGACGGTGAACTCATGGATCGGATTGTGCTGCGGTTGGGAACGCACCGCCGCCCACGCCGGGATCCATTGCTGCACGACACCGGCTTGATCCATCGCTTCGAAGACCGGTAGCAACGCCGGCCCGGCGCCCAACAATGACACGAAGGATTGGCGCATGTCGGCGTCCCATACGGCGGCCGGATCGTGCGGAATTCCCGCCAACCTCTCGACCGTGCTGGGAGCCAGCAGCACCGACGCCTGCGCCGCAGCCGCGGCGGCCCGAAGCGCCAGCCCCCGATCGGTGTCGGGGTTCGCCCCGCGCGCCAAGGACACCTCGCCATCGACCAGAACCACACCCTCGGCCAGCGGTACCCGCTCAGGACCGGTGGACTTCTCTCCGCGTGCGCGCCTAGTGGTGAGCCGGCGCAGCACCCGCGGGCCGCTGGTGGCCTTGCGTCGAGTGGCGCGCATGGCGCGGTACCAAGCGACGTCGCTGGTGTACGCGACCTCGCGCGCGGCGAGGTAGACGGCCCGAAGCAGATCATCGGAGTCCGTGCAGCCGAGCTGCGGCGCGAGGATCCGCGCGATCTCGTCTTGATCTTGCATGCTCAACCGGTCGCGGCGCCCGCGCGCGTGCAACGCATCGCGCACATCCAGCAACGTCTTGACCGAATCGGTCCATGTGGTGCGCGGCACCTCGACCACCCAGGACGCGGCCAACGCGCGCAACACGACGGCATCGCGCAGCCCGCCGTAACTGTCCTTCACATCCGGCTCCAGCAACTGAGCCAGATCCCCGGCACGTTCGCGCCGGGCCGTCACCATCGCGTGCAGGTCGCCGAGTCGTGACGCGGCACTTGCCCGCCAGTCGCCTAGGACACCAGCTCGTAGCGACTCGGCGAGCGCGGCATTGCCGGCAACCGCTCGCGCATCGAGCAATCCCAGGACGACCTTGTAGTCCTCCTGGGCGAGCGTGCGCGCCTGCGCGACGGTGCGAACGCTGTGATCTAAAGCGATACCCGAATCCCAGATCGGATACCAGATGGCCGAACAGACCTTCTCCACATCGCTCGCGCGTGGATCGTGCAGCATCAAGATGTCGATATCGCTACTCGCGGACATCTCCCGGCGTCCATAGCCCCCGATCGCAACGAGGCAGAACCGATCGGGATCGTGTCCGTCGGTCGCGCGCGCGAACAACTGACGCAGCCACGCATCGATGGTGTCCGTAAGCAGCGCACGGCGCTCGGACCCCGTAAGGTCCGAGCGCCGTGCGATCTGCGATCTTTCGGCGGCGGCATCGATCACCGCCACCTGGCCGTGTTCGGTGTTCATCCGTGGATTACAGGGCTTCCGCTCCGTGTTCCCCGGTACGCACCCGGACTACGTCGTCGACCGGCGAGGACCAGACCTTGCCGTCTCCGATCTTGCCCGTCTGCGCGGCACCGACGATGGCATCGATCACGTCCCCGGCGCGATCGTCCTCCACCACGATCTCGATGCGCACCTTCGGCACCAATTCCACGGTGTACTCCGCTCCGCGGTAGACCTCCGTGTGTCCACGCTGCCGACCGAAGCCAGAGGCTTCCGAGACCGTCATGCCCTGGATATCCAGCGCTTCGAGAGCGGTCTTCACGTCGTCCAACTTGAACGGTTTGATGATTGCCGTTACGAGTTTCATTACTGATCCTCCTTCGCCCGGGCAGCGTGCCCGACGCCTGCGAATGCACCGCCACCGCCGGAATCACCCAGCTCGTAAGCGGTCTCCGCGTGCTCGGCGAGGTCGATGCCGCCGACCTCGTCCTCTTCATCCTCGCGAATACCGATGGTGGCCTTCAACACGTAGGCAATGATGCCCGCCAGGATGAAGGAGTACACCAGAACTCCGGCCGCCGCGATGATCTGCACGATGAGCAGGTTGATGCTGCCGCCGTAGAGCAGGCCGTTCTGGCCGCCCTCGGCCGCGATGTCCGAGGCGAGGAAGCCGAGCGCCAGGGTGCCGACGATGCCGCCGACGAGGTGGATACCCACGACGTCGAAGGAGTCGTCGTAACCCAGCTTGTACTTGATCGTGACAGCCCAAGCACACACGGCGCCGGAGATGATGCCGATCAAGATCGCCCCGAGCGGGGTCACGTTGGCGCATGCCGGAGTGATCGCGACCAAGCCGGCCACGATTCCGGATGCCGCACCCAGTGAGGTCGCCTTGCCGTCGCGGATCTTCTCCACGATCAGCCATGCGATACCCGCACCGCAGGTGGCGACCAGCGTGTTGGTTGCCGCGATGGCAGCGGTGTTGTCCGCGGCGTAGGCCGAGCCGGCGTTGAAGCCGAACCAGCCGAACCACAGCAGACCCGCACCGAGCATCACCATGGTCAGGTTGTGCGGACGCATCGGCGTCTTCGGCCAACCAAGGCGCTTGCCCAGGATGAGCGCAACCGCGAGTGCCGCGGCACCGGCGTTGATGTGAACGGCCGTACCGCCGGCGAAGTCGATGACCTCTGCGCCGCCGATGTTCAGCTGGCCGATCCAGCCACCGCCCCAGACCCAGTGGGCGACCGGGAAGTAGACCAGCGACGCCCAGATGGCGGCGAAGATGATCCATGCCCCGAACTTCATCCGATCGGCGAGCGCACCGGCGATGAGGCCCACGGTCAAGCACGCGAACATCGCCTGGAACACCACGTCGACCATGACGGGGAATGCGTCGCCTTCAGCCGGCGGCGCGAGTGCGGCCTCGAGGCCGAAGTAGTCGGTGAAGCTACCGACGAAGTAGCCGGCGGTGGAGCCGTAGGCCATTGAATAGCCGTAGAGCGCCCAGAGAATGCCGACGATGAACAACGCACCCATGACCATCATGAGCATGTTGAGTACTGATTTCGACCTGTTCATTCCTCCGTAGAAGAACGCCAAGCCGGGAATCATCAAGAAAACCAGCGCGGAAGAGGTAAGCAACCACGCGGTAACACCCGAATCCATAAAGGTACCTCCTGTTGTGTGGCCCTAGCCGGGGCAAACACTGGAGGTGCGGCGTTTCGGTCGATGGCGCAACAAGTTTCGCGTCGGTGACGAAATCGCCCTTCTTGTTTCGGGTGCGTTACAAAGTGCGAGCCGACGACTAGGCCAGCAGCGCGTCGACGAACTCGTCCACCTCGAACGGTGCGAGATCATCGGGACCCTCGCCGAGTCCGACCAACTTCACCGGGACGCCGAGTTCACGCTGAACGGAGACGACGATCCCTCCCTTGGCCGTGCCGTCCAGTTTCGTCAAGACGATCCCGGTTACGTCGACCACTTCCGCGAAGACCCGCGCCTGGACGAGGCCGTTTTGTCCGGTCGTCGCATCGATGACGAGTAGCACCTCGTCCACCTCGCTGCTCTTTTCGACCACCCGCTTGACCTTGCCGAGTTCGTCCATCAATCCGGTCTTGGTGTGTAGCCGGCCCGCAGTATCGACGAGCACGGCGTCGACACCTGCCCGCTGGGCGACGTCGACCGACTCGAAGGCCACCGACGCCGGGTCACCGCCCTCCGGCCCGCGGACCACCACCGCCCCCACGCGATCTCCCCACGTTTGCAACTGCTCGGCGGCAGCGGCGCGGAAGGTATCGGCGGCACCGAGCAGCACGGTGCGGTCATCGGCGATCAGCACGCGGGCCAACTTGCCCGTGGTCGTGGTCTTGCCGGTTCCGTTCACGCCGACGACCAACAGCACCGCGGGTCGACCGGCCGCCTTGGTGGTCAGCGAGCGATCCATGCTCGGATCCACCAGCGCGATCAGCTCGCTGCGTAGCGCCTCGCGGACGCCCTCGGCACCGCGCACCCCCTCGACCTGGATCCGGGTGCGGAGCCGTTCCATGAGTTCACCGGTGGCAGCCACCCCGAGATCGGCCGCCAGGAGCACTTCCTCGACCTCGTCCCAGGTCTCGGCGTCGATGTCCTCCCGGGACAGCAGCGCCAGCAGGCCCTTGCCCAGCGTGCTGTTGGAGCGCGCGAGACGCTCACGGAGACGATGCAGGCGACCCTTGGTGGGCTCGGGAACCTCGACTTCCCAGATGCCCGGTTCCTCGAGCACCGCCTCCTCGGTAGGCGATTGGGCGGGCTCGTCGAGCACGGTGGTGCCGACATCGGAGATGTCCCGGCGCGGAGTGTCCCGGGGGACGGTGTCGTCGTCGCCGACTCCGGGCGCGTAGTCGATACCCGGGCGTGGCTTGGTGCCGGTGGAAGCGCGCGAGGAGGATCCCCCTCGACCGCGAACCAAGGCCAGGCCGGCGCCGATGGCGACACCGAGGAGGACGACGGCCAGAACCAGGTACCAGGTCAAGGAGTCCATAGCCGCTTATCCTCTCAGGCGCTGACCGCCTCGCGGATGCGCTGGCCGATCACCTGGGTAACGCCGTCGCCACGCATCGAGACGCCGTAGAGGGCATCGGCGATCTCCATCGTGCGCTTTTGGTGCGTGATGACGATCAACTGCGAGGAATCGCGCAACTCCTCGATCATGTCGATGAGTCGGCCGAGGTTGACATCGTCTAGTGCGGCCTCGACCTCGTCGAGGACGTAGAACGGGCTCGGTCGTGCCTTGAACAGCGCTACGAGGAAGGCCACCGCGGTGAGGCTGCGCTCGCCACCGGAGAGCAAGGACAACCGCTTCACGCGCTTGCCCGGCGGGCGCGCTTCGACATCCACTCCGGTCGTCAGCATGTTCTCCGGATCGGTGAGCACCAACCGACCTTCACCGCCGGGGAACAAACGGGAGAAGACGCCTTCGAATTCGCGCTCCACATCGCGGTAGGCCTCGGTGAACACCTGCTCCACGCGCTCGTCGACTTCCTTGACGATGTCCAACAGGTCATCGCGGGTTCGCTTGAGATCGTCGAGTTGCTCGGACAAGAAGCGGTGACGCTCCTCCATCGCCGAGTATTCCTCCAGCGCGAGCGGGTTGACCTTGCCCAGCAGGGCCAGCCCACGCTCGGCTTCCTTCAGCCGCTTCTCCTGCTCGGCGCGCACATACGGATAGGGCTCGGGTTCGGGTTCGTCATCGGGAATCTCATCACCAGGGGCCCGAGGCGACGGCGGCACCGGTTGATCGGGGCCGTATTCGCCGATGAGCACCTCGGCCTCGATGCCGTACTCCTCCATCGCCTTGGTTTCCATCTGCTCGATGCGCATGCGCTGCTCGGCGCGCGCGAGTTCGTCGCGATGCACGCTGTCGCGCAGCCCATCGAGTTCGGCGCCCAAGGAGCGCAACTGCTCGCGTACCGCGGTGAGTTGTTCTGCTCGCTGTGTTGCCGCACGATCGAGTTCACTACGACGACGCTGCGCGTGGGCAACGGAGTGATCGATGCGGGCGCGCACCGTGCCGATCGCTCGCACGACCGCCTCGGCGACGATGAGGTCGCGCGCACGGCGCTCGCGTCGTTCTTGCGCGGCCTGACGCGCCGCGCGCTCGGCCTGGGCATCACGCTCGAGGCCTGCCGCGCGTTCGGCTACGGCTGCCACGCGCTCCTCCGCGGTGCGCATCGACAACCGAGCGTCGACCTCGGCGGCGCGGGCGCTTTGCGCGGCTTCGAGCAACTCGGCGCGCCGGTCCGGTCCCGGATCGGCCATCGGTTCGTCGTTCATGGCCCGAAGGCGCTCCCGCAATTCGGCGAGGTTGGCTTCGTCGCCGGTGAGTGCCTGCCGGGCGGCTTCCAAGGACTGCTCGAGACGTTCGGCTTCGGCGGTTGCGGCACGCGCCGATTGACCGAGCTGCCCGAGTTTCTCGGCCACCGCAGCCATCTGCGCGTCGGACTCGTGCAAGTTGGCCAGTGCCCGCTCCACGCTCGAGGCCGCCTGGGCTTGACGCTCCTTGGCCGCAGCGAGGTCGAAGCGCAGCCGTTCGCCCTCGGAGATAAGTCGGTCGAGTTCGCCGCGTGCTTGCTCGTATGCGGCCTGTAGTTCCACCAGGGAATCGCTGACGGCCGAGCCGCCGCGCACGATCCCGCGGGAGAAGACATCGCCGGCCTCGCTCACCCAGGTCAGTTCCGGTCGGACCCGCATTCCCTCGGCGGCTTGCTGGACGTCGGCAACGATGACCGCGCCGGCCAACAGGGCATCGACCGATGGACGGATGTCCGATGAACAGCGCACGAGGTCGCGCAGCCATCGTCCGGACGGCGGTGGGAGTCGATCCTCGGTGGATGCCATGGACTCATCCACGACCACCATCGCGGCACGACCGCCCGCAGATTCCTTCAACACCGCCACCGCATCGACGGCGGTGGACGTGCCGCGGACCACCACGGCGTCGGCCATGTCACCGAGTACCGCGGCAACCGCATGCTCGGCGCCACCGTCGATGTGCAGTTGCTCGGCCAAGGCACCGACCACGCCCGGGAGTCCGGAATCCAGCAATGCGGCCCCGGCATCGGCGCGCTTCATGCCCAGTTCGAGCGCCTGGCAGGTCGCCTCCGCGGCGGCACGTTCGCGTTCGATGCGCGCTTCGTTCGCGCGCAGGTCCTCGACTACGGCATCTGCTTCAGCCAATTGAGCCTGCGCTCGTTCATGCGCTTCGTCCAGGCCGACTTCGCCTTGATCCAAGCCCACGATGTCGACCTCGACGCTCGCGAACTCACTTTGCGCCGACTCCGCTCGCGTACGTGCTTCGGCGATCTGGCCTTCGAGCCGTGCGATCTCGGTGCTGCGGGCATCGCGGCGGGATTCGGCGGAAGCGACCTGGCCCTCCAAGGTGGCCAGCCCTTCACGACGGTCGGCCGCGGCGGCTTCCAGTGCCTGGATTCGTCGCTGTTCGGCTTCGGAGGCTTCCTCGGCTCGATGCCGCCCCGCCTCGGCCGTTGCCAGCGAGTCGCGCAGTGCCTCCACTTCGCGGCCGAGCTCGAACTCCGAGGCGCGCAGCGATCGGGCTTCGGCGTCGAGTTGCTCCGGGTCGCGCCCGGGAACCTGGGTGTCCTCGTCCTCGGGCTGCAGGTGGCGCACGGTGGCCCGAGCGAGTTGCTCCAAGCCGTGGAAGCGCTCGCGGCTGGCCGACAACGCGAACCAGGTTTCCTGGGCCTTGGCCAACTGCGGGGCCTGCTCCTGCTGAGCGGATTCGAGCTCTGCTTCGCGCGCGGTGGATTCCTCGATGGCGGCTTCGACCTGCTGCTGGCGGGTGCGCAGCGCGGTTTCGTCGGCAACCTCGGCCTCGAGCTCGGTACGCGCCTGCAGCAAATCGTCCGCCAACAGCCGAAGACGGGAATCGCGCACGTCGGTTTGGATGACCACAGCCCGCCGGGCGACCTCGGCCTGCTTGCCCAGCGGCTTGAGTTGGCGTCGTAGTTCGGAAGTGAGGTCCTGCAACCGGGTGAGGTTGGCTTCCATCGCATCGAGCTTGCGCAAGGCCTTCTCCTTGCGCTTGCGATGCTTGAGCACCCCCGCGGCCTCCTCGATGAAGCCCCGGCGGTCCTCGGGGGTGGCGTGCAAGATGGAGTCGAGTTGGCCCTGGCCGACGATGACGTGCATCTCGCGGCCGATGCCGGAGTCCGAGAGCAGTTCCTGGATGTCCAGCAACCGGCACTGCTCGCCATTGATGGCGTACTCCGACCCGCCATTGCGGAACAGCGTTCGCGAGATCGTCACTTCGGAGAACTCGATGGGCAAGGCGCCGTCGGTGTTGTCGATGGTCAACGCAACCTCGGCTCGACCCAAGGGGGCTCGCCCGGAGGTGCCCGAGAAGATGACGTCCTCCATCTTCCCGCCGCGCAGGCTCTTGGCGCCCTGTTCGCCCATCACCCAGGACAGGGCATCGACCACGTTGGACTTACCGGAGCCGTTCGGTCCGACCACGCAGGTCACGCCGGGTTCGAACTCCAGCGAGGTGGCCGAGGCGAAGGACTTGAAACCCTTCAAGGTGAGCGTCTTCAGGTGCACGGGCCGGACATCTCCATTCGGTGATACCCCCGGTTTCGAGGGGATCTGGTGCTTGGGGATCTGGTGCGGGGAAGGCGCAGGGCGATGCTACCCACGCGGCGTCGCGTTCTTGCCTCACCACGCCCTCACCACGCGCGTCCCCTTCACGCGTTTCCCCCGGATTCCAGGGAAAACGCGTGTGTATGCGAGACGTAGGTCGGTGGACTACTCGCGCAGGGTGATCGCTTCGGTGACCCGCAGCGCGGTCCGTTTCACGAGGCGGACCCCGGTGTCGACCTGATCTGCGAAGCGGAACTCCGGTGCGCTGATCGACACCGCGGCGATCGGGCGCCCGACCGGTCCGCGAACCGCGGCGGAGATGTTGACCACCCCTTCCTCGTATTCCCCGTAGGTGACCGCGGCACCGGTGTCACGCACCGACTGCAACCGGGCCACCCACTCGCTCGGCGTGCGCAC
>Ga0180429_10004777_pt1 | contig 10796 bp, 9 predicted proteins | sample SS_ome_FD_132428 | JGI IMG/M metagenome (GOLD analysis project Ga0180429, IMG submission 132428) | Hypersaline lake sediment archaeal communities from the Salton Sea, California, USA - SS_1_S_1 metaG | ecosystem: Environmental > Aquatic > Non-marine Saline and Alkaline > Hypersaline > Sediment ... | reverse complement strand
TCGAGGGCGGGCATCCGTGCGAGGGCCGCGGCAACCCCTGCGGTCAGCCTACGGGGGCGCCGACGTGCGGCCCGACGACGACCCGGGGGGCCGGGAACGCGCCCCCCGGGTCGTGGGCGTCCTACGGTCGGGCCGTCGCTCAGGGACGGTTGCCGGAACCCTGACCCTCGCCCGGCGGCACGTCCGCGGGCGGGCCCGAGGGCCCCTCGCCGGTCCCGTCGCCGCGCGGTGCGTCGTCGGGCGGACCCGCGGGCCCGTCGCCGGGCGGCGCGTCCGCGGGCGGGCCGCCGGGCTCGCCGTCACACGGTGCGCCCTCGTCGTCCCACGAACTGCGGTCGCGGTCGCGGTCGGTCTCGCCGCGTTCGGCGGCCTCCCGGCGCATCTCCATCGCCGCGGCCCGCAGGCGCTGCGCGTCGAGCATGCCGTCGATGGCGACGCCGGGGACGACGACCAGGTCCACGATCTCGGCGTCGAGTTCGTCGACGGTCGCCGTGGCCGTGGGCGGCTCGGCCTCCCAGTCGACCTCGACGCTGACCGCGGGTGCGTCCTCGGGGCCCTCCACGACGAGATCCACGTCGCAGAAGGCGTCCTCGATCAGGGCCACGTGGACCTTCCCCTCGGTGAGGCTGAGGACGCCGATCGGTTCGCCGTCCTCGCCACAGGTCAACGCGTAGTCGATCGGCGGTCCCGCGAACGCCACCGCGAGCAGCGCAAGCGCGAACGTGCCTGCCAGGATCTTCCGCATGTGATCGCCTCCCCGGCGAGGGTCTCGTCGATGGGGTGCGACGCGGACCGGGTCTCGCCGTCTGCCCGGACCGTCGACCGATCCGAGCCGGACGCCTCGGCGTCCAAGGGAAGCGTAGGGGGCGTACCTGACACGGGTCTGACGGGTCGAGGGGAGTGACGCAATCGCGCGGGCGCCGCGGGCGCGCGGTGGCAGAATCGCGGTGAGCCGCCGCCGCACGGCCTCGTGCGCGGCGGCGCGAGGTGGTGGCGATGCGTCGAGAGCGCGTGCTGATCGTCGAGGACGACGGGCGGCTGGCCGAGGTGCTGGCCCGCGAGATCGGGCGGGGCTACGACACGGTGGTGGTGGGTACGGGCCGCGAGGCGCTGGTTCGGGCAGAGACCGAGGCGTTCGCGCTCGTGCTTCTCGATCTCAACCTCCCCGACATGGACGGCATCGAAGTCGCGGAGCAGCTCGAGGGGAACGAGGCCGACGTCGTCATGCTGACGGCGCGCGGTGACCTCGCGAGCCGCGTGCGTGGGCTCTATGCCGGGGCCGCCGATTACCTCAGCAAGCCGTTCCAGATGGAGGAACTGCTCGCGCGCGTCTACGCCCGCATGCGCTCGCGCTCACGGGCCCGGGGCGGCTTCGTCCACCGGGGCGGCCTGACGCTCGCGACCGACGAGCGCTGGTGCGCCTTCGAGGGCACCCGGATCGACCTTTCCGCGCAGGAGTTCCACCTGCTCGAGCTCATGCTCGAGACCCAGGGCCGCGTCTTCTCGAAGGACACCCTGGTCGACCGCCTGTACGGCGCCGCCGACGTGGGACCGAACGCCGTCGAGGCGGTCGTGTCGCGGGTGCGCAAGAAACTGGACGCCGCGGGTGCGGGCACCGTGGTCGAGACGATCCGCGGCCTCGGGTACCTGATCCGGCCCGACGAAGCGTGAGCCTCAGAAGCCAGGTCGGTCTCGGGGTGGCGCTGCTGGCGCTGCTCGTGGTCGCCAGTTCGACCGGGCTCGCGTACGGCTGGTTCGCGCGCGACCAGGCCGCCGAGCTCCGCCGCCTCCTGCTCGAGGACGTCGCCCGCGTCGCCTCGCTGCTCGACGCGCCGGTCCTCGGTGCCGCCTTCGTCGACCCGGCGACGCCCGGTTTCGCCGTGCAGATCGTCGGCGCCGACGGGCGGGTGGTGCTCGCCTGGGGGCGCGACGAGCCCCTGCCGCTCGCGCGCGAACCGGCGCTGGTGCGCCTGGACGGGCGCCGCCAGCTCATCGCCAGCGCGCCCTGGCGTGGCAGTGGCACGATCCGCGTGGCGCACGATGTCGAGGCCGCGATGCGCACGCGCGCCGACCTCGCCCGCAGCCTGGCCTGGGGCGGTGCCCTCGCGTTCCTGTCGTCGTCCCTCGTCGCCCTCGTGGTCGCCCGACGTTCGCTGCGGCCGCTCGAGTTGGTGGCGGAGCGGGCCCGCGCGGTGGATCCGCAGGCGCCCGAGGCGATCGCGTACCCGGGCCGCAGCCAGGAGGTCCGCGCCCTCACGGACGCGCTCAACGCCACGCTGACGGCGATCCGCGAGCGGTCGCGACGCGAGCGCGACTTCCTGCTCGAGATCGCCCACGAGCTGGCCGCCCCGCTGACGCTGGTGAACTACCACCTGGCCGCCCTGCGTCGCGAACGCCCGGCGGACGCCGAACTGCGTTCCGCGGCCGACGCCGCCCAGGAACTTCTGCACACCTCCCAGGACCTGCTCGTGCTCGCGCGCGGGGAACTGGAGCGCCCGCTCGACCTCGCCCTCGTCGACCTGCGCGAGCTGCTCGCGCGCGTCGCCGGCGAGTACCCGGGCGTCCACTGCGAGGCGCCCGAGCCCGCGCAGGTGATCGGGGACGCCGACCGCCTCATGCAGATCGTCCGCAACCTGGTCCGCAACGGCGTTCAGGCCGCCGGCCGTCCGGAGGGCGTGCGGGTGACGTTGGAGGCGGGCCCGGAGGAGCACCGGCTGTCGGTCGAGGACGACGGCCCAGGGCTCGACGCCGAGGCGCTCGCGCGCATGTTCGAGCGCGGCTTCCGGCGCGGACGCGGCAGCGGGGTCGGCTTGACGATCAGCAAGGACCTGGTGGAGCAGCATGACGGCAGCATCACGGCCGCGTCCGGCGGCGGCGGGGGCGCGCGTTTCGAGGTGCGGCTGCCGAGCCTGGCGTCGCGCGTGGAGGTGGCGTCCGCCGGTCGTGAGCCGGAAGACGCCGCGGAGGAGGCGTGACGCTCGCGCAGACGCGAACCCCGGCGACGCGGCCTGCGCCGACCCGGCGTGCGCCCGACCCGTCCGTCAGGCCGACGTCAGCCTCATTGGGTAGGGTCGCTGCATCGGGACCGCCGTGCTCTTGCGGTCCCCAGGGAGTCGGTATGCGACGGCGTCGCGTTCGGACAGTTCTGCTGGCGTGGGCCACGGCCCTGTGCCTGGCGTGGTCCGCTGCGGCCGATGCCCCCGAGGCGGTCGCGGCCGCCCTCACGGCGGGCGATGCCGACGTCCTCGTCACGGACGCTCGCGGCGTCATCGTTGGGGTCGGTCGGGTCGTGGCGGGCGCGTCGTTCGAGCTGCATCTCCTGGAGGGCTTCGTCGGGCCCGCGCGCCTGACGCTGCTGCGCCCCGACGGCGCGACCGCGGCGCTCGATGTCCTGGTCGGCGAACGCGTCGTCATCGACGGACTCGACTTGCTCGAGCTGCTTGCCGATCGCGTCGAGGCGTTCACCGTCGAGGTAGGTGGCGTCGCGTACCACGAGGCCGAGCGGCGTGACGCCGACGCGGGCGACGGTCCTGGGCAGGGTCCCGGTGGCGCACCGGCGCCCGGTGAGGCGTCCGGCCCGCCCGACGAGGCGTCCGGCCCGCCCGACGAGCCAAGGGGCCAGGGTTCGCCCGGCGGTCCGGGTGACTCACCGCCCCGGGGTCCCGAGGGGCGCCCCTGAGCGCCCGCTCCACGACGCCACCGCCAACACCGCCGGCAGGAACACGAACGGCTCGAAGAGCGTCAGGTCCCAGATGTTGAGGAGCGCCAACGCCAGGAGCAGCGGCGCGAGGCGCGCCCAGCCGGCGCGGGAGAGCGTGCTCAGCAGCGCGCCCGCGAACGCCAGCGCGCCGACCAGTCCGACCACCCCATGGACCGCCAGGAGCTGTACGAGCAGGTTGTGCGCATAGGTCACGCCGTCGCCGGCGAGCGGCTCGCGCGTGCGCTCGCGGAAGGCCTCCGCGGAGGCGCCGAGCCCGATCCCGAACCAAGGCGACGCGCGGGCGAGGTCCAGCCCCGCCTGCCAGATCGCCACGCGGTCTTCTGGTAGGAAGGTGATCCGCCGCAGGTCGTAGCGGTTCACCATCGGTTGCGGGATCCAGGCGGGGCGCAGGTCGAGGAACGGCGTCGCCGTCTCGCCGCGCTCGTACTGGGCGCCGAAGACGTACACGTCGAGACTGCCGCCGCGTTCGAGCACCTGCAGGTGCAGTTGTGCCATGAGGTAGTCGTCGCCGTCGGCCGACGGCGTGACGCAGCGGCGCCACGCCTCGCCCACCTCACAGGTCACGGTGGCGAGATGCGAACTGAGCTCGATCCGCTGCGGGGTGTCGGCTCGCAGGTAGATCGAGGCGACGACCGGCACGCCCACCTCGGAGCGTCCGACGGTCTGATGGAGGACCGATCGCCACTCCGGCCCTGCCTGGGCCACCAGCCGCTGCCCCACCGTCCCCTCGAACGGGCCGGGGACGGCATCGGGGACGATCTGCACGCGTCGAGCGAGGCTGTGCCACGCGGGGTGCGTGAAGTCGCTCGGCGCCGCGAGCAGGTTGGGGCTCAGCTCCACGACGCCCCGCTGCCAGGCAAAGGCCGCCGCGGCGACGACGAGGAGCGCGACGAGCGGGGCCAACAGCCGCCTGCGCGGCAACCGCAGCGCCAGCACGACCAGCCAGGCGGTGCCTGCGGCGAGCAGCGCGCCGCCCGAGGTGCGCGAGCCGGTGTTGAGGACCGCGAGGGCCACGACCGGCCAGGCCCACCACACCCAGCGCCGCCCCGGCGCTGTGGCGGCCCAGGCCGCCATCGCCGTCACGAGGGCGGCGCCCAGCACGTTGGGGTTGCCGGTGATCAGCTCGATGCGCACGTCGTCGGTGGACTGCGTCGCGCCCGAGGCGAGGGTCGCGATGGTGAGGCCGGCGGTGTAGGTCGCGATCAGCGCCGAGCCCGCGATTCGGAGGGGGCGCCAGCGCGCCAGCGCCACCGCCACGACGATCGCGCCGAGGAGCCCCCCGGCGGCGGCCACGCCGGCCGGGTCGCCGACGGCGAGCGACGCCGACGACAGCAGGAGCCACGCCAGGGTCGCGCCGAGCGCGACGCGGTGGAGGGGGTGGGTCGGCGTCGGCTGGAGATCGAGTCGGGCATCGTGCGCGGTCGGTGGCATCTGGACCGAGCGTAGCGCGGCCGCCACGCCATCCCGCGCCCAGCCGCCGCGTCAGCCCGCGCTCACCCGCCCGCGGTCCTGCGCCAGCGCCCTGGCCTTCCAACCACCCAGCGCCAGGTCGGCGGCGAAGCCGACGGCCAGCATCAGCGTCAGGTCCGGCACGCCGTCGAACGCTTGCCGGAGCGAGATGCCGCGGCCCATCCAGGCTTGGAGCGCGGCGATGACGACGAGCGCGATGACGGGCACGGTGACGAAGTGCGGGACCACGCCGATCGTGGCGCGCATCCGCGACCAGCCCCGTGCGCGTGCGCGCCATCGAGGCAGCCGGGCCGCGTCGCGCGCGATGAACGCCAGTTGGAGGAGGAACGCGACCCCCAGCACGGCGCCCAGGGTGCGCATGGTGAAGGGTGGCGGCGCGGGTGCTGCCCCGACGAGCAGGTCGAGCAGGCCGGTGGAGAGATCCGCGTAGGCGAACAGCGCCATGGGCAGCGTCGACTGGTTGGCGAGCAGCACCAGGGCGAGGTCGTCGTCCGGCAGGAGCATGGCCTCGGTCTTGAAGGCCTCGTTCGTTCCGCCGTGCTGGACCAGCCGGTGGCCGCGGTGCTCGCCGACGAACCAGCCATGGGCGTAGAAGCCGCCGGGGCCGTTCGGGGCATGCAGTTCGATCATCCCGAAGCGCGAGAGCACCCGTTCATCGCCGTAGGTCCCGCCGCCGTTCATCGCGATGAGGTAGTGGGCCATGTCGTTCGCCGTCGACATGAGGTACCCGGCCGGCAGGCCGTGCTGGCGGAACGGTTGCTCGTGCGGCACCGGCACGCCGAACGCCTGCAGGTGCCCGCGCGCGAGCCCCGCGGCGCGGGCCGCCTCCGGGTCGGTGAAGGTGCGCTGCATGTCGAGCGGCTCGAACACGTGCTCGCGCAGGTAGTCGGCGTAGGACTGGCCCGAGACCACCTCGACGAGGTGCCCGAGCACCGCGTAGTTGGGGTTGAAGTAGTGGAACTCGCGGCCGGGCGGCGCGACGGGCTCCGCCCGCCGCAGGTCGCGGACGCCCTCCTCGAGGGTGGCGTCATCGCGGAGGCGCAGCGACTCGAGGTAGCGCAGGTCGGAGAGGCCGCTCGTGTGGCCCAGCAGGTGCCGGATGGTGATGCGGGCCGAGGCGTCCGGGTCGGCGACCTCGAACCAGGGGAGGTAGGTGCGGACCGGAGCGTCGCGGTCGATCCGGCCTTGCGCCACCAGCTGCATGATCGCCAGGCCCGTGAACGACTTCGACACCGAGCCGATGAACAGGGGCGTGTCGGCCGTCATCGGTTGGCCGCGGCCGTCCGTGCCGAAGCCGCGGGCGTGGATCACCTCATCGCCACGAACGAGCGCGAGGGCGATGCCGGGGATGCCGTGCCGCCGCATGCGGTCCTCGACGAACGCGTCGATGGCGGCCAGGTCGGGGCCGGCCGCGGGGTCCGGGGCGGCGCGGGCGACCGGCGCGACGACGGCCAGGACCATCAGGATCAGAAGCAGCGTGGGACGCCGCATGGGGTCCTCCTCCGGTCGCCAGCGCGCCTCTCGGCGGCTGGCGGCCGTCCCGACGGTAGACGGGACGGCAGGGTGCGACCAGGTGCTTCCGTCCGGCCCGGGCGCGCCGTTCGCGCCGCCGCGTCAGCCCGGTCCGCGCTTCACGGGGTCGCCCGCCGGGCGTTCGAGGGGCGTGTGCTGCATGTGGGTCGGTCTCGGTTCAGGCGTCGACGCGCACCCAGCGACGCTGCGCGTGGGCGAGCCGGGCCGCGTCGAGCATGCGCTGGTTGTGCCAGCCGTCCTCGAGGGTGGCGCCGGCGGCGGGCGCGCGCTCCTCCTCGATGGCGGCGCAGAGCTCGCGTAGCAGGCCGACGGTGGCGACGTTCCACACGCCGGGGCCGATCCCGGGCAGTTCGGCGTTCGGGTCGTGCAGGGTCACGTCCTCGAACGCGCCTCCGGGGCGGGCGACGTGCAGGGTCTCGTCGTCGTGGCGCAGCCACAGCGTGCCCTCGCGGCCGTGCACGATCGTGCCGTTCTCGTGCGCGACGGGGGCGACGGCGGAGAGCCGTACGTCGGCGTGGCGGCAGCGTGCGTGCTCGCCGATCAGATGCACGAAGTCGTCGGCGGTGGCGGTCCAGGCGGCGCCGGTATCGGGGTCGACGCGGTCGGGCGTCAGCGTCTCCAGCCGGGCGAAGACGCCCCCGGCGGGACCGAACCACCAGCGCAGCAGGTCGACCTGGTGCGACCCGTGCGCGCCCAGCAGCCCGCCGCCGCGCTCGGCGAGCGCCTTCCAGTCGCCGGTGCGCCGGCCATCGCGCGCCGCCCACCCGGGCGTGGCGTGGGTGACGTGCGCGTGCACCACCTCACCGATGGTGCCGGCGGCGACCCACTCGGCCACGCGGCGGCGGTTGGGGTCGAAGCGCAGCTCGTGGCCGATGAGCCCGGTGCGCCCGAGTTCGGCCGCGCGGTCGCGCATCGCCCTCGCCTCGGCCACGTCCATCGCGGTCGGCTTCTCGCACAGCACGTGGGCGCCGGCGTCGAGGGCCGCCAGCGTCATGGGGGCGTGCAGGTCGGTGGGCGTCGCGATGCACACGAGGTCGAACTCGTGTTCGCGCAGCAGCGCGCGCCAGTCGTCGGTCGCGTGGGGCACGCCGAACGCGTCCGCCGCTGCGCGGGCGCGCTCGAGCCGGGCGCTGGCGATCGCGACCACCTGCGCCCCGGGCACGTGGCGCAGGGCGGGCAGGTAGGCGGCGCGGGCGAAGCCGCTGCCGATGATGCCGACGCGGACGGTCACGGCCGCGCGCCGATCAGCCGGCCGCGGGCGTACGGCCCGTGGGTTCCCCGTCGGTCACGAAACGCGCAATCTCCGCGAGCGGCTTCTTGTCGATCCTGGGCACCGCCGCGCCCGCGGCCGGCACGCCGGTCACGACCAGCACGAACGCCTGCTCGTTCGCAGGACGGCCCAGCACCTCGCGCAGGAAGCCCATCGGGCTCGGCGTGTGGGTCAGCGTCGCGAGGCCCGCGTGGTGCAGGGCGGCCAGCAGGAAGCCGGTGGCGAGGCCGACGGACTCCTTGACGTAGTAGTGCTTCACGTGGCTGCCGTCGGCGCGCACGCCGTGGGCCTGGCCGAACACGGCGATGAGCCACGGGGCGGTCTCCAGGAAGGGCTTGTCGGCATCGGTGCCGAACGGCTGCAGCGCGTCGAGCCACTCGCGCGGCGCACGGCCGCCGTAGAACGCGCGCTCCTCGGCCTCGGCGGCCTCGCGGATGCGGCGCTTGACGCCGGGGTCCGCCACCGCGACGAAGGTCCACGGCTGCTGGTTGGCGCCGCACGGGGCGCGCCCGGCGGCGCGGATGGCGCTCTCGATCACCGGCTGGGGGACGGGCGTTTCGGCGAACTGGCGCACCGTGCGGCGCGTGCGCATCGTGGTCTCGAAGGCCTCGGCGCGGCGCACGCGCTCGGCGTCGTCGAGGTCGGGGAAGCCCCGGAGGGGGTCGAAGGTCGGCATGGGTCATTGCACCACGAGGCGGCGACCGTCGCGCCCGGCCCGTTCAGTCGCTCTCCCACGGCCAGGCGGCCCGCGCCACCGCCAGCCCGACCGCCTTCGGCCCCGTGTGCACGGCCAGCGCGGCGCCGACGGGCGCGGCGGCGCTCCAGGGCACCGGGTGCTCCTGCCGCAACGCCTCCAGCAGGCGCTCGGCGTCCTCTTCCGCGTCGCCGTACACGAGCGCGACGCGCAGCGGGGTTCCCGACCCGTAGCGGGTGGTTACCTGCGCGGCGATCTCCGCGATCGCCTTGGACCACGAGCGCGCGCGGGCCGCATTGACGTAGGTGCCGGTGGTCTTGTCGACGTGGACGATGGGCTTGAGGTTCATCAAGCCGCCGAGCGCGGCCTGCACCCGGCCGATGCGGCCGCCGCGGCGCAGGTACTCGAGCGTGTCGATCGTGAAGAACAGCTCGGTCTCGGCGTGCACCCGGCGCATCCAGTCGAGCGCGGTGTCCACGTCGAGGCCGCGGTCGCGCGCGCTCATCGCGGCGTGCACGGCGAAGGCCTGGGCGGCCGACAGCGTGTGGCAGTCGTGCAGCGTGACCGGCGCGTCGGGCACGAGCGCGCGCGCCTGGTCGGCGGCGTTCATGCTGCCGGAGAGCCCGCTGGAGATCGTGACCACGAGCAGCGGCCGCGTCGCCTCGCGGTACAGCGCCGCGAACTCCTCCGGCGAGGGCTGGCTGGTGGTGGGGTGGGGGTCCCCCGTGCGCAACCGTGCGAAGAACTCGTCCCGCGGCAACTCGTTGGCGAGGAAGCTCTCGGGCCCGAAGTTGAGGGTGAAGGGCGCGTAAGGGACGTCGTTCCGCAGCTCCTCGAAGGCGTCGAGTCCGCCGTCGGTGGCAACGTCGAAGGCCGGCGCGACGTCAGCGGGGTCGGGTGCCATGGGACCACCTCTCCTTCGCCCCATGATCGTCGATCGGGCATGCGGCTGCCACCAGGCCGACGACGGCGAGCCCGAACGCGGCGGACGTGAACCACGGCCACGCCGCGGGGAACACCGAGGGCAGGAACAGGTACGCCTGGCACGCGGCCCAGCCGAGTCCCAGCAGGACCGCGATCGCCGCGGCGGCGAGGGCGAGACGGGACGCGAGCCGCGACCTGGCGTGCGGCGCGAAGCGCCGGCGGCCCGCAGCGAGCCCGGCCACCAGCTCCCACCCGAGCCACAGGGCGGTGGCCAGGAGGGCGGCGACGATCGCCCACATGGCGGCCTCCGCGAGGCGGATGCGGCCCATGCCGACCGAGGGGAAGCCGCGCCAGCGGGCCCAATCGCTCAGGACACGGGCGAACAGCGGCCAGCTGCGCTGGCTGTTGGTGAGCAGCACGATGCCGTCTCCGCTCTCGGGCACGGCGTGGAAGTGGGTCATCCAGCCGTACCCCTGGCCACCGTGCGACACCGCCCGCATGCCGTTGGGCAGGGTCTCGACGAAGTGCCCCAGGCCGTAGGCCTGGTACACGACGCGCATGTACCCCGCGACCTGCACCTGCGGGGCGTACATCTCGGCGATGGTGCTCGGCGTCAACACGGCGCTGGCCGTCGTGGACGCCGGCATGCCCGCGGCCACGAAGCGGGCGACGTCCTCGACGCTCGCGAGCAGGCCACCCGCTGCCCGCTCGGCGTACACGTAGGGCGGCGTGGGGCGACCGGTCAGGTCGTGGCCCATCGGCACCTGCGGCGACAGGTCGGCCCGCCAGGTGAACGTGGTCCGCTGCAGGCCGAGGGGTGCGAGGACCTGCTCGTCCATGAACGTCGAGAAGTCCTGGCCGGAGACGTCCTCGATCAGCAGCTCGAGGAGGTTGAAGCCCACGTTGGAGTACCCGAAACCGGCGCCGGGTTCGCGGTCGAAGCCGACCTGGTCCGTCAGGCTCGCGCGCAGCGACGGGCGCTCGGCCCCGGGGCTGTAGCGCAGATCGATGTCGCCGTGCCGCAGGCCGCCCGTGTTCGCGAGCAGCTGGCGGATCGTGATGCTCGCGCCGGCGTCGGACGGGTCGGGGAACGCCCAGGTCCGCAGGTGGCGGGCGACGGGATCGTCGAGGCCCACGAGGCCGAGCTCCACGAGCCGCATGACGCCCCAGGCCGTCACCGACTT
>Ga0180429_10004776_pt1 | contig 10796 bp, 10 predicted proteins | sample SS_ome_FD_132428 | JGI IMG/M metagenome (GOLD analysis project Ga0180429, IMG submission 132428) | Hypersaline lake sediment archaeal communities from the Salton Sea, California, USA - SS_1_S_1 metaG | ecosystem: Environmental > Aquatic > Non-marine Saline and Alkaline > Hypersaline > Sediment ... | reverse complement strand
GGATGCGTCGTTCGACATCGCCATGCTGCCCGCCTGGCGGCCGGACAAGGCGATGACCGTGCGGGATCCGGCGGCGTTCAACGGCTGGACGGACCGCCTGGCGGCGGCGGCGGACACCGACATCGGCTCGTTCCGGGATTTCCTGGCCGCGCTCGAGAAACGGCACGGCGTGTTTCACGCGCACGGCTGCCGGCTGTCCGACCACGGCGTCGAAACGGTGTACCCGGACACGTGCACCGAGGCCGCAGCCGCCGCCGTGTTCGACGGCCTGCGGGCCGGCCGGGCGCCGGCGCCGGCCGAGGAGCGGGCGTTCCAGACCCTGATGCTGACGTGGTTCGGCGAGCTGGATGCGTCCCGCAACTGGACGCAGCAGCTGCACTACGGTGCGATGCGCAGCAACAACACCCGCATGTTCGGCGCGCTGGGACCGGATACCGGGTTCGACAGCATCGGGGACTGGCCGGTCGCCGAGGGCCTGTCGCGCCTGCTCGACCGGCTTGACAGCGCCGGCAAGCTTCCGCGCACGATCCTGTATACGCTGAACCCCCGCGACAACGAACTGCTCGCCGCCATGCTCGGCAATTTCCAGGGCGCCGGGACGGCGGGCAAAATCCAGTTCGGCAGCGGCTGGTGGTTCAACGACCACATCGAAGGCATGCTCCGCCAGATGGACGCGCTGTCCGCGGTGGGGCTGCTGCGCCGCTTCGTCGGGATGCTGACCGACAGCCGGTCGTTCCTCTCCTACACGCGCCACGAGTACTTCCGCCGCGTGCTGTGCAACCTGCTCGGCGGCGACATGGCGCGGGGATTGATCCCCGACGACATGGACCTCGTCGGCGCCATGGTGCGGGACATCTGCTACGACAACGCCGCGCGGTACTTCGGCTTCGATGTGCCGGCGGCGGGGTAGGTCAGTTCCCCTTGCGTCCGCCGACGCCCTTGGCGCCTTTGGCGATGGCCGTGCTCTTCGTCTTCGGGCGGAGGTTGCGGACCGCTTTGCCGGCCTGCCACATCTCCGAATTCCCGATGGCCGCCAGTTCCTTGTCCAGGCGGTCCTGGTAGTTCTTCGCACCGCAGACGCGGATTACGCGGGCGGCCTCGTCGCCGTTTTTGACCCGCTTGTACAGGTCCTTGAACACCGGGGCCACCGCCTTCTTGAATTTCGGCTTCCAGTCCAGCGCGCCGCGCTGCGCCGTGGCCGAGCAGTTGGAGAACATCCAGTCCATGCCGTTCTCGTCCACGAGCCGGATCAGGCTCTGCGTGAGTTCCTCGACCGTTTCGTTGAACGCTTCGCTCGGGGTATGCCCGCGCCGGCGCAGCTCGTCGTACTGTGCTTCCATCACGCCCGCCAGGGCGCCCATGAGCACGCCGCGCTCGCCGGTCAGATCGCTGTAGACTTCGTGCTCGAAGGTCGTGGGGAAGAGGTACCCGGAGCCGATCGCGATGCCCACGGCCATGCAGCGTTCTTCGGCCCGGCCGGTCGCGTCCTGGTACACGGCGAAGCTGGAGTTGATGCCGGCGCCGGCCAGGAAGTTGCGGCGCACGGACGTTCCGGAGCCCTTCGGCGCCACCATGATGACGTCCACGTCCTCGGGCGGGAGGACCTGGGTCTGATCCTTGTATGCGATCGAGAAGCCGTGGCTGAAGTACAGCGCGTCGCCCGGCTGGAGCTGGCGTTTCACCATCGGCCAGATCTTGCGCTGGGCGGCGTCGGTGACGAGCATCTGGATGATCGTGCCGCGCTGCACCGCTTCCTCGATATCGAACAGGGTCTCGCCGGGCACCCAGCCGTCGCGCTTCGCGCGGTTCCAGTCCTTCTGAAACTTCTTGGACTGGCCGACGATGACGGTGACGCCGTTGTCCTTCATGTTCAGCGCCTGGGCGGGGCCCTGCACGCCATAGCCGATGACGGCGATGGTCTCCTTCTTCAGGACCTTGCGGGCCCGGGCCAGGGAAAACTCCTTGCGCGTCACCACTGTTTCTTTCACGCCGCCGAAATCGATCACAGCCATGGGACAACCTCCTTCACGGTTTCTCTGAACAAAACGGTGGCAGTGTAGGTCACGGCGCGCTGCGGTCAAGGGGAAACGGCAGTGCGGGCTTGCTCCGGTCCCGCCGCCGTCCTACCATGCGCCGCATGCACACGGACACCTGGTGGATTCGCAACGGGCGGGTGATCGATCCCGCGGCAGGGCGCGACGAGACGGCCGACGTCGGCATTCGCGACGGCCGGATCTGCGAAGTCGACGACGCGCTGCGCGCGGCGGCGCGGCCGCTGGACGCGCACGGGTGCATCGTGGCGCCGGGCCTGCTGGATCTCCACGTGCACTTCCGCGACCCCGGCGATCCGGAGGCGGAGACCATCGCCAGCGGATCCGCGGCCGCCGCGCGGGGCGGGTTCACCACCGTGGTGACCATGCCGAACACGCGGCCGCCGATCGACACCGCCGCGGCCGTGGCCGGCAGTATCGCGCGCGGCGAAGAGGCCGGACTGGTGGCCGTGCGCCCGGCCGGCTGCATGACGCGGGACCGCGCCGGCCGCGCGCCGGCGGACCTGGCCGCGATGGCCGCGGCCGGCGCGGTGGCGTTTACCGACGACGGGGCGACCGTGGCCGACGAGAACGTGCTGCGGGCCGTCATGCGGCGGGCGGCGGAGCTGGGCATCCCGGTGATGGACCACGCGCTCGATCCGGCGTTGGCCGGCGGCGGCGTCCTCGTCGCGGGCGCCGTGTCGGCGCGCCTGGGATTGCCGGGCATTCCCGCCGCCGCGGAGACGCGCGCCGTCGAGCGCGATATCCGGCTGGCGGAAGAGACCGGCGCGCACATCCACATTCAGCACGTCTTCTGCGGCGAGACCGTCGAGCTGATCCGCGCCGCGCGCGAGCGCGGCGTCCGGGTGTCCGGCGAACTCACGCCGCACCACCTGGCGCTGGCCGACGCGGACATCCCCGGGGACGACGCGTGCTACAAGATGAACCCGCCGTTGGGGACGCCGTCCGACCGGGAGCGGCTGAGGGCGGGAATCTGCAGCGGAGCGCTGCAGGCCTTCGCGACCGACCACGCGCCGCACACGGCCGCCCGGAAGCGGCAGGGCTTTCGCGGAGCGCCGTTCGGGGTGGTTGGACTGGAAACGGCCGTGGGCGTTACGTATACGGAACTCGTCCTCTCCGGGCAGATGCCGGCGGCATCCTGGCTTGCGCGCTGGACGACGGGGCCGGCCGCGCTGCTCGCGCTGCCCGCGCCCTCGCTGGCCGCGGGGGCGCCGGCCGACGTGACCGTCCTGGACGTCGCCTCGTCCTGGACGGTCCGCGCCGCCGAATTCGTCTCCCGCTCCGCCAATACGCCGTTCGAAGGCCGCCGCCTGACCGGCCGCCCCGTTGCCGTGTTTCACCGCGGCCGGCGGACCTGTTGACACGCCCGCGCATTTGTGCGCATCATGCCGGGGTTGGAGACGTGGTATGGCATTTCTGGACGTGCAAAGCGAGCCGGCGGCGGGAAAACGCTACGAGATCGATCGTGATGAAACGCGGATCGGGCGTTCGGCGGACAACGAGCTGGCCATCGACGATGCCTCCGTGTCCAGCCGGCATTGCGCCGTGCTGCGCGATGGCCGCCGCTTCACGCTGCGCGATCTGGGTTCCACCAACGGCACGCGGTTGAACGGCGCCGTCGTCCGCGAGCAACGCCTCAACCCCGGCGATGTCTTTTCCGTTGGCTCGGTGGATGTGCGCATCGAGGGGGAGGACATCGAGCCGTATGATCCCACGCAGCCCAAACCGGGCGAGAGGCCGCTGAGCACCGTGAAGCGCGGCCCCACGGACACGGTGCGCACCCTGCCCGTGTTCAACGTGCGCAGGAGCAAGCGCTGGCTGGCGGTGCTGCTCGGCGTCCTGCTGGCCGTCGGCGTGATCGGCGCCATGGCGCTCTTCCTCTACCGGCTGTTCGGCTAGAGGCGGAGGTGCTCGATGTCGGCGTCCCGGGCCGGCCGCGCGGCAATCTTCCGGATGTCACGCGCGGACCGGATCTTCACCGTGACCTCGGCGTCCGACTCGCAATCGCTGTAGCGCGCGCAGATCGCGGCGGCCGTGCGGATCTGGTCCTCGTCGGCGGTGTACGGCAGCAGCACGACGGGACCCGGAATATCCTCCACCTTCAACACCAGGTCGTAGAGTTCGGCCCCCCCCTCGAGCCAGGTGTTGTCCCGCTCGTTGCGGCCGACGATGGCCTTCACCCGGTCGCCCAGCCGGAAATGCCGGCCGTAGCGCAGCAGCGCGAGCGCGCGCACGCCGGCCATGCCTTCGTGGTCGATCAGATCGCGCAGCCGCTTGCAGAAGTTCGGTTCCGTCAGCCGGCACCCGCCCGCGGGGGTCGGGTAATCCGTCAGCCCGTAGGATGCGGCAAGCTCCATCTGGCGTTTCCGGCCCCGGCCCTGCAGGTCCAGCAGGCGTGCCCGGTCCACCTTGCCTTCGCGCTCCGGTCTCGTCGGCTCCAGCAGCCTGGCGCTGAGCGGGCGCAGGACCACGTCGCCGTATCCCGATTCCCGCGCCACAGTTGCCAGGCTGTCGCGGTTCTGCGACATCGGGCGCTGGTCGAGCACTTCGCCGGTAGCCAGAACGTCCGCGCCGAGGTCGGTCATCAGCTCGCCGGTCCGGCGCAGCATCCGCGCGTGGCAATCGATGCAGGGATTGAGGCAGGAACCGAAGCCGTGCGGCGGGTCGCGGAGCAGGTCCACAATGTCGGTGGTGAAATCGATGACGTGCAGCGGCACCCCCAGCGCTTCGGCGGCGCGCCGGCCCTGGGCCGGGTGGAAGAACGGACTGTCAAACGTGACCGCGTGCACGTCGATGTTCTGATCGCGCAGAACGCACACGCTGAGTTGGCTGTCCAGCCCGCCGGAGAGAAGACAAATCGCGCGCACGGTCCTGCGCGCATGCACCTGCATCTGCCCCATCGTTCTTCTCGTTTGGCGCCCCGTTGTTTGTTTCCGCTTGTGCGCCAGCGTGCATAGCAACCGTGCCGTGTGTTTTCAAGCGCAATCTGTGCGGCGGCGGTGTCCGGCATGGCTTCCGCGCCGCCGCGTCAGTCCGTCAAGGGAGGCGCGGTCAACGCGCCGGCTTCGGCAGCAGCCTCCGCGCCGCCCGTGTTGCGACGGGCGTCGCCCGAGGAGGCGCGGGGTTCCCAGAGCGTGGGCAGCAGGGGGAACTGCGATTTGAATCCCAGCAGGGCCAGGTAGAGCCCGTAGCCGGGGTAGTGGGCATGCAGTTCCGCGAGGTTCTCCATCGGGTCGTAGGGGGTGTCTTCCGGAATGTCGTACCCGACGCATTCCGAGAGCAGGTGCAGCTTCTTCGACATCCACGCATCGATGATGACGGGAATGCGGAAGGCGCGGAGGGCGTCGAGCCGCTCATCCCGGCCGATCACCGGCTGGGTAATCATGAACTCCGCCCCGGCGTCCACCTTGCGCCGCATCTTCTCGAGTTCGTCGTCCTGCGATTCGTACGGGTTAAAGGCCACGCCGCACCGGAACGCACCGGGATAGGCGGCATGAATGTAACGGATCAGTTCCACGGACGTCACCGTGTTGCAGGACATCCCCAGCGATTCCGGCTCCAGCTTCGGGAGCCGCTCGCTGCCGTCGCCGGAGACCGCCAGCAGGTACCGCATCCCGAGCTCCCCCGCCGTCGTCAGGATCTCGTCGAGCTGCTTGCGCGTATGGAACGTGTTCAGGTGGACCAGCACCTGCTCCGGTTCCACGGGCAGCTCCAGCTCCGCGATCACCTCCGTTGCCTGGAAGCTCAGGTGCCCCATCGGGTTGTCGGTGATGCAGGCCACGTAGCCGGCCTGCAAGACCTTTTCGTACTTGTCCGCGAAGCGCTCCAGCGCTGTGTCGAGGTCCTCCGTATTCTGCTTCGGTGTGAGGATCTCGATGTGAAACATGTTGTTGTCAATCTGTGTCTGCATGATCGTCAATGGGCCAGTTTTGCGATGTTCTTTTGAATCGCCCGCGCCTCGATCGCCTTCACGAGCGTGCGGGTATCGGGGATGATCGACGCGAACGCCACGTCGCCGTCGATACAGATGGTCGGCAGATTGCGCACCCCCAGCTTCTTCATCATGCCCAGTCCCGCGCGGCGCTCAGCAGCAGATCTTTGCCCGTCATCGCGCGATCCCTCCTTCGAGGATCAGGAATCGTCGCCCATTCTGCCCCACACGGCGCCCGTCCGTATAGAGGGATCGGCGCAGGAAGTATAAATATCTTGCGGTTGATCCTCGGGAAGATGCATTCTTTTTGTCTGAATGCTCAGGATGTCCGCGCCGAGATATGAAGATATTGTCCCAGAGAGTGTTGACGGCCACACGGCAGGATTACCGTCGCCGGTTCGGTCTTTCGCTGGACGTGATCACCGCCGGCGGCCGCGTCCTGACGTGTTCGCGGCCGGATTGTCCGTGTCATCTTCCCGTGCTGGCGCGGGCCCGGGCCGATGCGTTGCAGCAGGCCATTCGGTGGGGGGAGCCGTACGTCTTTTCCCTGGCGCCGGCGCTCTTGAGCTGGGTGGTGCCCGTTGTGGACGGCGACGCCGTGCGTGGCGGTCTGCTGAGCGGCCGGGTGGCGCCCGACCACGACACCGCCGACCGGGAAGCGGCCGTCACGTACCTGGCTGCCGCCGGCTGCTCGCGCGTCCGGGCGCGTCGTTACGTGGATGCCGCGGTGGTGTGGGATCCGTCGCGCACGCGCGGAGCCGCGGAACAACTGATGGCCTTGGTCTACCAGTACAGCGGCCTTGACGCCCGGCTTCTGCAGACGAACCGCGTCAACGCCCAACAACAGCGGCAGATTGCGGAGGCCATCCAGGAGCGGAAGGAGGAGAAGGACAGGAGTTACCCGATCCACGAGGAGCGCATGCTGCTTTCGCTGATGCGCGTCGGTGACCGCGCCGGCGCGCGGCGCGTTCTCAACAACATGCTGGCCGTCATGTTTCTCTATTCCCCGAACCTGGCGCTGATTCGCGCACGCGCGATCGAGTTGATGGGCTTTCTGGTGCGCGCCGCCATTGAAGACAGTCCGCTGCAGGAACCCCTGATGAAGAAGCACCAGGCATGGATCGGGACGATCATCAAGGCGTCCGATTTCGAGAACCTCTGCGTGGTCCTGCGCGAGTCGCTCGATGCGTTCATCGACGCGGTGTCCATGCAGGGATACAACCGCAGCAACGATAACGCGCGGCGCATTCTGGAGTATATCGGGGAGAACTACACGCGTCGCTGCTCGCTCGACGAACTGGCCGCAGCCGTGGGCCTCAGCCGGTTTCATGTGGCCCGCCTGGTGAAGAAGGCCACGGGCCGGACCGTGACGCAGCATGTGCGGGCGTTGCGGGTGCGCAAAGCGTGTGACCTTCTGGAGACGACGAATCAATCCTGCGTGGAGATCGCCTGCGATCTCGGGTTTGCCGACCAGAGCTACTTCATTCGCCAGTTTCGCGAGACCATGGGCGCCACGCCCGCCCGCTATCGCCGCGCCCGGTTGCGCGGTGCTTGACCGCGCGATGCGCACTGATATAATCCGCTCTCAACGTGTGTGGGGTGTCACGATGAAAAAGACCAGCAGGCAGAGCGAGCGGCCGCCGCAGCTGAAACTGTTCCGCCATGCCCTGCCCTGCCAACTGACGTTGGAAGAGGTGGCGCGCGGTTTGGGCGCGGCCGACGGGTTGCGGTGCCTCAATGTCGGCGACGAGGCCGGCCTCTACGCCTACCATCTGCGACGGCGCGGCGGCTCGTGGGCGACGGCCGTGCTGAACGAGCAGGAAGCGGTTCCGGCCCGCGAGCTGGTGGACGACGTCTACGTGATGCGCGACGGCCGCCTTCCGTTCGAAGACAAGTCGTTCGACCGCGTGGTTCTGATCAATCAACTCGAGGCGGTGAACGACGACGACCTGCTGGTGGAGGAGTGCCATCGCATCCTCAACGTCGACGGCAAGCTGATCGTGAATGCGCGAAACCGGAAATCCTGGACGTTCCTGTCGACGCTGGAGCGGACGATCGGCGCGACGGCGGAACGGCGCGGGCTGGCACGGCCGGGCTACACGGAGACCCAGTTGTTCAACATCTTGAAGCATGGGTTCGACGTCAGCCAGATGCGCACGTACACGCGCTTCTGGGTGCAGTTCGTGCGGACCCTGTCCCGCGGTGCGCTGCACGTTCCCCTCGACGGCGAAGCCCTGGCCCGGCTGACGCGCCGGGAGGCGCTGGCGAGCCCCTTCTACCGGCTGGCCTACCAGCTCGATCTGCTTCTTTTCTTCTCGCGCGGTTTCTACCTGGTCTGTACCGCCAGGCGAAGGGCGTGGCTGCCGCGAAAGACCCCCGTCCTCAGTGACGGCCGTTCCATCAGCGAAGCGGTCTTGAGCCGGTACGGCGGGTGAGCCGCAGCGTCTCGGTGCACGCGTCGTTCTCGCGATGCGGCTTGTCCTTCCGTCATCGGGACGGTCGTCTGTCTGTGCCGTCGCCGCGCGCGGGAACCGGCCGCGGCCGCCCGGCGGACGGGCCTGTACGATGTTCTTGACAGCGGCGGGCGGGCGCGGTCATCATGTGCGCCCTTTTGCGGAAACAGAAAGAAACGGAAGAACGGATACACGATGAAACGCCTGTACCAGCCTTCGAACATCAAGCGTAAACGCAAGCTCGGTTTCCGCGCCCGCATGGCGACGAAGACCGGCCGGCAGATAATCAGTCGGCGCCGTCGCAAGGGCCGGGAGAAGCTGTCGGCCTGAGAGGGGAACCATGAGCGCTGCCCCATCGCCCTCCGCTGGGCCGCGGAAGCGGCCGCAAGCCGGGGGTGCGAGGGCGCCGCACGGCGCATGCGGGAAGCCCCCGCGCGGAAGCCAGCGTCTGGGGGCCCGCGAGCGGTTGCGGAAACCGGCCGAATTCCGGGACGCTTTCAACCAGGGCCGGCCGACGGTGGGCCGCTACCTGGTCCTGTGGCAGCGCCGGCGCCGGGACGCGGAGCGGCGGCTTGGCGTCATCGCCAGCAAGCGGACGCTGCGCAAGGCGGTGGACCGGAACCGGGCGAAACGGCTGCTGCGCGAAGCGTACCGGCGCAATCGGCACCGCTTCCGCGGCAACCGGGACGTGGTGCTGATCGCGCGCAAGCCGCTGGCGCATGCATCGCTGGCTGTCGTGGAAGATGAGTTGTTGCGCCTTGCCAGGAAGGGGGGATGTTTTGCGGAATGAGTTCGATGCCAGAGTGCGTGCGGGACTGTCCCGCCTGGCCGTGACGGCCGTGCTGGCGCCGGTCCGGGCGTACCGCTTGCTGCTGTCTCCCTTCCTGGGCAACCATTGCCGCTTCTATCCGTCCTGCTCGGCATACTGTATCGAAGCCGTGGAACGGCACGGGCCGGTGCGGGGATTGTGGCTCACTCTCAAGCGGCTCGGGAAATGCCATCCTCTCCACCCGGGAGGCGTCGACCGGGTCCCGAACGCGGCACTGACGCGGAAACCAACGTATGAATAAACAGGAACTCACCGTTGTCGTCGTCCTCTTTGCTCTGCTGCTCGGCTGGGGGTTTTTCCAGAGAGCCGTGACGCCGCCCCCGCCGGCGCCGCCGGAGGCCGCAGCACCCGCCGGAACCGTCACCGGAGAGACGGCGCTGGCGGCCGGGGAGGCGAAGGCCGACGACACCGCGGCCGCGTCGATCGCCGCCGCCGCGGAGGAGGAGCTGATCGGAGAGGACGACGTGGCGCTGGAGCCCGACGACACCCCGCCGGAAGCCGAACCCGCGGAACCCGAGCGGCGGATCGATCTGATCAGCGAGCACGCGGAAGTGACGGTGTCGACGTGGGGCGCGGTCGTCACCGGTGTGCGCCTCAACGAGTACCGGGAGACGCTCGAGGACGACAGCGCCGCGGTGACGCTCGCCTTCGGTGAGCGGCCCGCCCTGGAGATGGACGGCCTGGCGGGACTGACGCCGCGGAACGCCTTCGACGCGTCGCTCACCGAAGACGCGCGCACCCTCACCCTGCGGCGCACAACAGCCGGGGGGCTCGCGTTCGAGCGGACCCTCGTCCTGCACGACGACTACCGCCTCACGGTCACCGACACGCTGTCCAACGCCGGGCGCCTCGTGCTGAACGTCCCGCAACACCGCGTCGGCCTCGGGACCATGCAGACCATTCGCGGGGCGTCCAAGATGCGCGGGATGACCTACCTGGGCGCGGATACGTTGTATGCCGCCGCCGGGCAGGGGGTCGAGCACTGGGGCAAGAAGAAGATCCCGGGCCTCTTCGGCCATCAGACCGGATTCCTTTCCTGCGCGCGTCCCGATCCCGCGGGGATGCCCCCGTCCGTGCAGCATCCCATCGACGAACCGCTGTCGTGGCTGGGCGTGAAGAACAAGTTCTTTGTCCAGATTCTGGCGCCGGCGGCCGAAAGCGCGGGCGGTTTCGTGGGGGCGGCACGGGACATGGGCGGCAACGGGTTCGAGCTGACGGCGGTCTGGGGCGGACTGACATTCCAGGGTGCGGCCCTGCAGCCGGGCGACGCCCTGACGCACACCATGGAGTACTACGTCGGACCCAAGAAGTACGCGCTGCTGAAGAAGCTGGGGCGCCGCCAGGACGACGTGATGGAATTCGGGTGGTTCAGCTGGCTGTGCAAGCCGCTGTTGTGGACGTTGAACCGGATTCATGCCGTGCTGCCCAACTACGGCCTGGCCATCATTCTGCTGACGGCGCTGGTGCGGATCGTGTTCTGGCCGATCACGCACAAGAGCACCGAGAGCATGAAGAAGATGCAGAAGTTGCAG
>Ga0180429_10004775_pt1 | contig 10796 bp, 9 predicted proteins | sample SS_ome_FD_132428 | JGI IMG/M metagenome (GOLD analysis project Ga0180429, IMG submission 132428) | Hypersaline lake sediment archaeal communities from the Salton Sea, California, USA - SS_1_S_1 metaG | ecosystem: Environmental > Aquatic > Non-marine Saline and Alkaline > Hypersaline > Sediment ... | reverse complement strand
TTGTCGACTGAGAGGCTGTGCAGGTACCTTGACGCCGCCGCGCCGGGCTGATATGGTGAAGAGGATGCTATGAGTCTTGAAGGCAAGGATAGTGGCTCTATCCCTCGGGTGACCATCGACCGCGCTGATGCGCCTGCCGAGCTGCCGGAGTGGCTTTCCCGCGAGTCCCTTGGCGAGTTCCTCCACGAGAGCTTGAAGCCGTACGAGGACCCGATGTCGGTCGTTCTCGATGGTATCGACTACGCGCTCAGTGATGATCCGTGCCGGGGCGGGTTCGTTCTCCTCGCGCACATCGGCGAGGTGCTCCACGGGGCGCTCGTCGTGCTCGAGACGGGGATGCGGGGCTACGTCCCGGAGCACCTGCTGCTCTTCGTCGCCGTCGCTCCGGACGCCAGAGGGCAGGGCATCGGTGGCCGCCTCGTCCGCCGGGCGGTCGAAGAGTGCCCCGGGCAGGTCAAGCTGCACGTCGAACACGACAACCCGGCGCGCCGGCTCTACGAGCGCTGCGGGTTTTCTTCGAAGTACACGGAGATGAGGTGGAGCGGTGAACCGGATCACGATTGACCTCGACGCGCTCGAGCACAATCTCAAGGCCGTACAGAGATGGACCGAGGATCACGGGGCCGGCCTCACGGTCGTGACGAAGGCCCTGTGCGGGCACGCGGACTCGCTCCTTGGGCTCAAGGAGCTCGGCGTCCGTTCGATGTCCGATTCGCGGCTCGACAACCTCGAGGCCATCAAGCGAGTCGCGCCAGATGTCGAGACCTGGTATCTGCGCCCTCCCCACAGCTCCGGCCTCGAAGACATCGTCCGGCTGGCCGATGTCTCGCTGAACACCGAGCTTCAGACCGTAAAGGAACTCAACGACGAGGCAGAGCGGCAGGGAACGACCCACCAGGTCGTCATCATGATCGAGCTCGGGGACCTCAGGGAAGGCATCCTTCCGGGGCGGCTCCTGCAGATGTACCGGAAGATCTTCGAGCTGCCGAACATAGAGGTTCTGGGGATCGGCGCCAATCTCGGGTGCCTCGGCGGCATCGTGCCCTCAGTCGACCAGTTCATGCAGCTGGTGCTCTACCGGGAGCTGCTGGAGCTCAAGTTCGAGAGGAAGCTCCCGCTGATCTCGGCCGGATCGAGCTCCTCGCTCCCGCTTCTGCTCGACGGCCGTGTGCCGAAGCAGATCAACCACTTCCGCGTCGGCGAGTCGATCTTCCTCGGAAGCGACCTTATCCGCGGCGGAACGCTCGGCGGCCTGCGCGACGACGTCGTCCACCTCGACGCCGAGATCGTTGAGGTCAAGGAGAAGGGCATGGTGCCGATGGGAGAGACGGCGGACGTCGCGCCCTTCCAGCCGATCGAGGAACCGGAGCCGGAGGATCCCGGGCAGAGGGGCTTCCGTGCTATCCTCGCGGTCGGACAGGTCGATGCCGACATCGCCGGGCTCATGCCGTTGAATGACTCGTACCGAATCGTCGGCGCGAGCAGCGACCTCACCGTGGTGAACGTCGGCGAGGAGCGCGGCGGCGTCAGCGTGGGCGACAGAATCAGCTTCCGCGTGGCCTATTCCTCGTTCGTGCGCCTGATGGCGAACCCCTACACCGAGAAGCGCGTCCTCCGCGCCGGGTCATCCGTGCCGCAGATCCCTCGGGAACAGCACGCCTGACGAGACGATCTCGTCGAAGCGCCTGTCGGCGCCCTCTGGGAATCCCTCTTGCTACACTTCGCCACGGGAAGGCGCAGCTTGCCGGGCAGAGGAGGTTCATCCAGCGTGGCAGCCCTGAGCGACATGTTCTCGATTCGCGCCCGAACCGGATCCGGCGGGCCGGCCGTCACGGGCTTGAGCGCGGTCGTCGACCTCGTCTCGTTCTCGGGAACCGTGCTTGCGGCGTACCTGCTGCACTGGCGGGCGACCGACATCATCTGGGGTCTCTGGACCTCGAGCCTGTTCGTCGGCTACTCCACGCTCATGGTCGGCATCATCCGCGGGGCGCGGGGCACCTTCCCGCGCAGACCGGCCCGCGCCATCGTCACGGCGCTGGCCGGGGTCATCTTCTTCTCGATTCACTTCCTCGGCTTTCACTACGGGCACTCCGTGTTCCTCAACGCTTTCTTCCCGCTCATCGACAGCGAGGGCCCGCCGAACCTGATCATGAGCGCCGGGACCGGCCTCGCCCTCTACTGGCCCCTCGTGATCGCGAGTCTTCTCTCGCGATTCCCGGACCTCCGCTCGGAGGTGAGGGGAGAGGCGGAGGGGATGATGGCGTCCCCCTACGGGAACGTCGTCCGGATGCACCTTCTCATCTTTGTCTTCGCCGGCCTCCACATCGCCCGGCTGAGCGGGCTGGCCATCTACCCCGTGCTGGCCGCGTACTTCTTCCCCTGGGGCTCGCTCGTCCGCGCCGTCAGGAAGTCCATCCGCTCGCGTCGCTCTTGAATCCCCGCTCCGCCCGCGCTACGATAGTCCGGTCTGTGCTCGGACCGGAGGCCGTTCGATGAACCTGGGGCTCGACGCGGGTACCATTGCTCTCGGGATCACCATCTTCGCCGCCCGCGTCGTGGACGTCACGATCGGCACGATCCGGACGATCAGCACGGTGCGCGGCCGGACACGGGCGGCGTTCCTTCTGGGGCTCGCGGAGATCTCCATCTGGCTTTTCGTCATCGCCGCGGTCATCACGGACATCCACGAGCGCCCGATCCTGGGCCTCTTCTACGCGCTCGGCTTCTCGACCGGCAACGTCGTGGGGATTCTCGTCGAGAAGCGACTGGCGCTCGGGCACGTCGTGCTCCGGGTCTTCGCGCGCAGCAACGGCGCACGGCTGGCTCAGGCAATCCGGAAGGCCGGCTACACCGTGACGACCTTCGAGGGAAGAGGCGCCGCCGGTCCGGTGATCGAGGTCTACGTCGTCTGCCGGAGACGAGCGCTCCCGGAGATACTCAAGATCGTCGGGGAGGTCACTCCGAAGGCCTTTCACGTGATCGAACTGGCGGGGACGGTCAATCGCCCTGTGCAGGCGCCGCTCTACAGGGCCACCGGCTGGCGGGCCGTCTTGAAGAAGAGGTGAGATCGGTGCAGTGAGTGGATGGTCCGATGGCTCTCTCGTAGATCGCTCGGGATGAAGCCGGAGTTGAGATCATGTCGTTCTTCATGATGAAGTCGCTCCTGTCCGTGGCCCTCCTCGTCACGGCCGCCGTCGCGCTCGGCGCGATGATGTCGCTGATGGGGAGGAAGGAACACCGGCGCAGCCCGGACTCCCTGCGCATGATCCACCGCGTCTGGGGATACGTGTCCGTGGTCCTAGTTGTTGTGATCGGCTACCTGTGTGTCAGGCACGTGGCCTCGGTCGGCGACGCCGTGCCGACGCGCGGCGTCATTCACGGCGTCCTCGCGCTCTTCCTGATTGTCGGTATCGTCGTCAAGATCGCGATCGTCCGCTCGTACCGGCAGTTCCTGAAGTACGCTCCCGTCCTTGGGATGGTGCTCTTCAGTCTCATCTTCGTCGTCGTCGCGACGTCGGCGGGGTTTCTCCTCGTGCGGACGTGGTGTTCGCCGGCCGAACCGCCGGTGCGGGTCGTGGGCGAAGCCGCAACCGAGTCGGCGGAGACCGGGGCGGGGGTGGACGACCAGGAGGAGACACCGGACGCGGAGCTCGGACGCAGCGTGTACGCGCGCCACTGCGCGGGGTGCCATCCCGCGGACAGCGAGAAGCCCCGGGTCGGTCCCGGCCTGAAGGGGCTGATGCGGCGCGAACGCTTCGTGTCCGTCGACGCGCCTGTCACCGTCGCCGGCGTCATGCAGCAGATTGTGCAGCCGGCCGGCTCGATGCCGGCCTTCGGCGATCGCCTGTCGGACGCCGAACTGACTGCGCTCCTCGCGTATATCCAGACGCTCTGAGCCGAGTTCCGACGGAGGTAGCCCCATGCTTGATCTGGCCGTTCTACATCGCCCGAGCAGCCCGGAGGAGGCCGTCCGCCTCTTCCACGAGACCGAGGGAAGCGGTCTCTACCTGGCGGGAGGCACGATTCTCGTGCCGGCCGGTTCTCCGAACCTCGACTTCCTCGTCGACCTGAGCGGTGTCGGCCTCGACTACATCCGACGCGAGGGCGGGAGCGGCGGGCGGGAGGGGTTCGTGCGGGTCGGCGCCGGTACGACGGTCGCGGACGTCGCCCGCTCCCCGGACCTCGCCGGGCTGGCCGGTGGAGTCCTGAAGGAGGCCGCGCTGCACGTCGCGGCGCACACGGTCAGGAACCGGGCCACCGTCGGGGGGAACCTCGTTGCGTGGCGTTATCCGACCGACCTTCCCCCGGTTTTCCTCGCGCTCGGGGCGGTGCTCGTCGTCGAGGACGCGGAGGGAACGAGAACGCTGCCGCTCGAGGACCTCTACACGAGGCGCCGGGAGGTCTACCGGAAGGGCGATCTCCTGGTCGAGATCCATCTCCCGATGTCGGCAACGGACTGGTCCGGCGCGTTCGAGAAGCTCGGACGGCTGAAGCTCGACGTTGCGCTCGTCAACTGCGCCGCCGCGGTACGTCTTGCCGGCGGTCGCGTCGACGAGGCGCGCGTTGCGCTGAACGGCGTGGGTGCCACTCCGTCGAGAGCCGCGGCCGTGGAAGCGGCGATGGTCGGCGGGGAGCCGTCGGCCGAACGGTGCGCCGACGCGGCGGCTCTGGTCGTCGACGGCATCTCGCCGCGTTCCGACAAGAGAGCGAGCGCGGACTATCGAGCGAAGATGGCACGCGTCCTCACAGCGAGGGCGCTCAGGAGAGCCTGCGGGCTCGAAGCGGGGTAGGCCAGCATGGAGATCAGTTTCGTCGTCAACGGCCGCACCGTCGTCCTCGATGTCGAACCCGATGAGGTTCTGCTCGACACACTCAGAGACCTCGGGTACCACGGCGTCAAGTCCGGCTGCAGAACCGGGAGCTGCGGCAGCTGCACGGTTCTCCTCGACGGGCGTCCGGTTCCGTCGTGTACGGTTCTGGCAGCGCAGGCCGACGGGCACGAGATCACGACCATCGAGGGGTTGGGCGACGCCTCGGCCCCCCATCCGCTCCAGCAGGCCTTTCTGGACAACGGCTCGGCGCAGTGCGCGTACTGCATGCAGGGGATGATCCTCTCGGCGAAGGCGCTGCTCGAGGAGAACCCGCACCCGAGCGACCGCGAGATCCGCGAGGGGATCTCCGGCAACACCTGCCGGTGCACGGGGTACGTGAAGGCCGTGGAGGCGATCCACGCCGTCGCGGAGGGGCGCAGGAGCGGGCAGGAGAGCGGGCCGCAACCGTTCGGCCTGCGCTCGGTCGGGCAACGGGCGCCCAAAACCGAGGGCATCGGCCTGCTGACGGGGAGGGCCAAGTACACGGACGACTTCACGGCCGGCGGGATGCTCTGCGGACGCATCAAACGGAGCCCGCACGCGCACGCGCGGATCGTGAAGATCGACGCGAGCAAGGCGCTCGCACTCGAAGGGGTCCAGTGCGTGCTGACGCACGAGAACGTGCCCCGCGTTCCGTTCACGACCGCCGGGCAGAACTACCCGGAGCCGTCTCCGCTCGACACATTCATGCTCGACGGCAAGGTCCGCTTCGTCGGCGATCGCGTCGCCGCGGTCGCCGCGGAGACCGCCGCGCTGGCGAAGCGGGCGTGCGACCTGATCGAGGTCGAGTACGATGAGCTGCCCGCGGTGCTCGACTCGGAGCACGCCATGGACGAGGGAGCCCCGAAGATCCACGGCGAGGCCGAAGCGACGGGAATCGCGGACCCCGGTCGGAACCTCGCGGCTCATCTGGAGATGACGGTCGGAGATGTCGAGGATGGGTTCGCGAAGTCCGACCGGGTCTTCGAGGCGGAGTACCGCTCGCAGTACGTGCACTGCGCGCCGACCGAGCCGCATGTCACGCTGACGTTTCTCGACGAGAAGAACCGGCTCGTCGTCGTGACGAGTACGCAGGTCCCGTTTCACGTTCGCCGGATCGTCGCGCGCGTGAACCAGCTTCCGGTGTCGGACGTTCGCGTCGTCAAGCCGCGCATCGGGGGTGGGTTCGGCGTCAAGCAGGAGATCGTGCTCGAGGACATCTGCGCCGCGCTGACGCTTGCCACGCGGCGACCGGTCAAGATCATGCTCGACAGAAACGAGGAACTGGCGGCGACGCGCACGCGGCACCCCCAGATCATCCACCTCAAGACCGGCGTCGCGGAGAACGGGAGTATCGTCGCACGCGAGATGCGCGTCCTGACGAACACCGGCGCGTACGGTAGCCACGCCCTGACGGTGCCGTCGAACACCGGCAGCAAGACCCTGCCGCTTTATCGGGCGGAGAACATCCGCTTCGAGAACCACTCCGTCTACACGAACCTCCCGGTCGGAGGCGCGTTCCGCGGGTACGGCGCCGTCCAGGGGTACTTCGCGATCGACTCCCAGATGGAGGAGATCGCGCGCGAGCTCGGGCTCGATCCGGTGGAGTACCGCCTGTCGAACGCGATTCGCCAGGGAGAGGAAGACCCCGTCGCCCGGAGTCTCGGCGAGGGGAAGGAGGGATTCCGCCGTCTCATCCGCACGAACGGTCTGGCCGAGTGCTGGGAGAAGGTCAAGTCAGCGTGCGACTGGGAGGAGTGGGTTGAGACCCTGCCGGCCGGCGAGACCGGGAAGCCCGGGCGCCGCCCCGGCACGAGGGCGGGCAAGGGCATCGCGTTCGCCATGCACGGGAGCGGCATTCCCGGCGACGACATGGGATCCGCGACGATCAAGACGAACGAGGACGGCTCGTTCAACCTCCTCGTCGGGGCGACCGATCTGGGGACGGGGAGCGACACGATCCTCGCGCAGATTGCGGCGGAGGTACTGGGCGTCGAGCCCGGCCGCATCCACGTCTATTCGTCCGACACCGACCGGACGCCGTTCGACGTCGGCGCGTACGCCTCGAGCACCACGTACGTGACAGGCGGCGCCGTCATCAAGGCCGCCGAGGCAGTCCGCGATCAGATCCTCAAGCACGCCGGGGCGATGCTCGGGGAGGACCCCGGGGGCTTGACCTGCGCCGAGGGGAAGGTCGCGTCGGCCTCGGGCAAGAGCGTCACGGTTCCCGAGGTCACGATGCGCGCGATGTACGGGGAAGAGAAGGAGCAACTCGGCGCGACCGCGTCGAACGTCACGTACGATTGCCCTCCGCCGTTCGCCGCGGCCTGCGCGGAGGTTGAGGTCGACACCGAGACCGGGTTCGTCGAGGTCCTCGACTTCGCCTGCGCGATCGACCTCGGGTGCGCGATCAACCCGACCTTCGCGGAAGGTCAGATCCAGGGCGGCGTCGTTCAGGGGCTGGGGCAGGCGCTCTCCGAGGAGATGCTGTTCGACTCGCGCGGCCGCATGGTCAACGCGAGCGCGCTCGACTACAAGATCTTCTCGTCGGTCGACACGCCGCCGGTCAAGGCCCTTCTCGTTGAGACCAACGAACCGACAGGACCGTTCGGCGCGAAGAGCGTCTCGGAGATCCCGGTCGACGTCGTCGGCCCTGCGATCGCCAACGCGATCTTCGCCGCGACGGGGGTCAGGCTCAGGGAGATGCCGTTCACGCCCGAGCGGGTGCTGGCCGCGCTGGAGGCGCACCGCCCGTAGGCCGTGGTCGAAGGGCGGCCCGCCGTGCGACGCCGCCCGTCAACGGATGTCATGATGATCCTCTTCAGGAACGTCTACCACCTTGCGACGATGAACGAGGCCGGGGAGCGGCTCTCCGGGGTCGACGTGCTCGTCAACGGAAGAACGGTCTCCGAGATCAGAGCGGGAATCGAGGTCCCCGCCGCCGCCCGCGTCATCGACTGCTCCTCGCTGCTCATGATCCCGGGGCTGGTCAACCTGCACCACCACTTCTACCAGACACTTCAGCGCAACGTTCCTCCGGCGCAGAACCGGAAGCTCTTCGACTGGCTGACCACGCTCTACGACATCTGGGCGCACCTCGGAAGCGACGCCGTCCGCGCGGGGGCGCGGCTGGCCTGCGCGGAGCTCCTGAAGACGGGCTGCACGATGTCGAGCGATCATCTCTACGTTTTCCCGACCGGCCGGACGGACGATCTGCTGACCGTCGAGATCGAGGCCGCGGGCGAGCTGGGCATCCGGTTTCACCCGACCCGCGGGAGCATGTCGCGGGGAAGGTCGTCCGGGGGCCTCCCGCCCGACTCGGTGGTTCAGACGAGCCGGGAGATCATCGAGGACTCGGCACGGCTGATCGAGAGGCACCACGATCCCGCGCCTTTCTCGATGGTGCGTGTCGCGCTGGCGCCCTGTTCTCCGTTCTCGGTGACGGACGAGCTGATGGCCGAGACGGCCGCGCTCGCGCGCGACAAAGGCGTGCTCCTGCACACGCACATCGCCGAGACCAGGGACGAGAACGAGTTCTGCCTCGAGACCTACGGGGTACGGCCGCTCGCGCTCATGGAGAAGCTCGGGTGGGTCGGCCGCGATGTCTGGTTCGCGCACTGCGTACATCTCGACGACGAGGAGCTCGACCTGCTCGCGGAGACGGAGACGGCGGTCTGTCACTGCCCCACGTCGAACATGCGGCTCTCCTCGGGGGTCGCGCGGGTCCCGCACATGATCGAGCGGGGCGTTCGCGTCGGCCTGGGCGTGGACGGCAGCGCCAGCAACGACACCTCCGACATGCTCGGTGAGCTCAGGAACTGCCTGCTCGTTCAGCTGCTCGCTCACGGTCCCGAGGCGATCAGCGCGGAGGGGATCGTCCGGCTCGCGACCCGGGGGGGCGCGGACATCCTCGGAAGGCCGGAGATCGGGGTCGTCGCTCCCGGGATGGCCGCCGACCTGGCGCTCTTCGATATGGCCGACCTCGGCTACGCCGGTGCTCTCTCCGATCCCCTGGCGGCGATCGTCTACGCCGGATTCGATCACACGACGGCTTACACGGTCGTCAACGGCGAGATCGTCGTGGAGAACGGGCGCCTGACTACGGCCGACGAGGACGAGATCATCAACGATGCCAACGAGGCCTCGTTCCGCATGCTCCGCGACGCCGGCGTCGACACCCCGTGGCCCCTCAGGGCGCCGCGGCGCCGCTAGAGACCCTCACGCCCGCCCGGCCCGGCGGCGGGCGGCCCCCTCGAAGTCCACTCCGTTAACATCACGGACGCAGCTTTTCCCGCCCCTCCGGCGAGACGCCCCACGCCGTCGGCTTCTTTCACTCCTCGACGGCGCTGGCGCGGACGGTGCATCCCCAAGGCCGGTTCGCGCGGTCCGGGGACCTGCGCCCGGTCCGCGCGGCCGGTGTCGGCGTGCGCAGGGAGGGGAGGAGGTGGTGTCCGTGAAGCGCTTCGCCATGCCGCTCGCGTGTCTCCTGCTGTGCGGGAGCGCGGCACAGGGACTGGAGACGACCGACCGTGTCGTCTTCCACGAGGTCTACTACTACGTGCCCGGGTTCGACAGGCACAACGAGTACATCGAGATCATCAACGCGGGGACGGAGGTCGCGCATCTCGACGGGGCGATCATCACCGACGAGGGTGAGTACGGCATGCCCGAGGGTGTCTTTCGCTTCCCGGGGACGCCGGGAGGAACGCTCTTTCCGGTCGAGCCGGGGGAGATCGTTCTGATCGCCGTCGACGCGGTCGAGGGCGAGCTCGAGCCGGATCTGCGGTGGGCCGACTGGGAGTTCTGGCACTCGGCCGACGACAACGATAACCCGGACGTTCCGAACATCGAGGAGGTCACCGGTTCGAACGTCGACATGGCGCTGGCCAACGAGGGCGACGGGCTCGTGCTCGGAACCGGTACCGACGTGTGGCCCGCGATCAACTGCGCCACGATCGTCGACGGAGTGAACTGGGACGGAGTCGCCGATCCCGTCCCGATCGGTCCCTCCGTGTGCGTGGACTCGGCCTACGCTCCCGCCTGCCCGCAGGGCAACTGCCTCGGCCGATGCCCCGGCGGCTTCGACAGCGATCGGTCGAGCGCGTCGGACTGGTTCGTCATGATCCCCAGCCCGGGCGAGGAGAACATCTCGATGCACCCGGACCACTGCACGTCGCGGGTCCCCGACGGCACCGGGCCGTCGAGTTGGGGCGTTGTCAAGGCGCTCTATCGGTGAGGAGCGGGCTCGATCTCTGCGTGAGGGTTCGAGAGGCGCGCTACCCGGCGACCCGGTACAGCTTCGTGACAACGAATCCCGGTCCCACGACCTCTCCGTCCGGCGAGACGCGCTGCACGCGGCGGTACCACGGGTAGCTCTCCTCGACGCTTTCGAGCACCCTCGGATAGAGATCGGGATAGAGATCGAACACCGTTTCCGATGGTCCGGAGAGGAAGAACCGCACGAACACGTACTCCACGCCGGCACCACGGAGCGCCGCATGACCCCGTACCGGGCCGAGCCTGGACAGGTTGATGGTCACGCCGTAGTCGTCCTCCATGACGACGTCGTTGCCGGGGGGGCGGCCGACGAGCGGGTAGCGATAGGTTCCGTAGAAGTGGTGATCGGTCGGAACCGCGAGCAGGATCTTCGTGCCGGTCGGGAGATCGTAAACGGCGTCGGGTATGCAGTAGTGTTCCTCGCGCGTCGCGCCTCCCAGGTAGGAGTAGACGAAGTCGTCCTTGAAGTACGTGATCCGGATCGTCTCCGTCGCCGAGACGGCGACCGCAACGACGACGAGCACGACCGCGAGCCGTCGGAGGCCGCGACGCAGCGAATCGAACACGAGAGCCACCGACGGGAGCGCCAGGACGACGGCCGGCCAGAGGAAGCGCGGGAGGTGGTGCTTCCCGAGCCACCAGCCGGTGACGGCGGCGAGCAGCAGCAGT